>Ga0307513_10002822_pt1 | contig 23840 bp, 23 predicted proteins | sample 15_EM_MG_FD_202174 | JGI IMG/M metagenome (GOLD analysis project Ga0307513, IMG submission 202174) | Populus trichocarpa ectomycorrhiza microbial communities from riparian zone in the Pacific Northwest, United States - 15_EM | ecosystem: Host-associated > Plants > Roots > Unclassified | place...
TGGCACCGTTGGGCCATGAGTGATCATTGAAGGACCGACCGGAATTCCCGGCTGCCGAAGCCCGATGGCCACGGGACGAGGCGGCCCGGCTGGCTGCGCTGGCCGACTACCGGCTGATCCCGCTCGGAGAGCTCGCCGGGGCCGACGTCTCCACCCAGATCATCGACGACCTGGAAGGGCTGGCACAGGTCGCGGCCCGGCTGACCGGCAGCCAGTCTGCCGTATTCAACATCATCGATGACACCCACCAGCACCAGATCGCCGCCTGGAACATCACCCGAGCGGTCTGCGACCGGAAGGACTCGATGTGTGCGGTGGTCTTCCAGGGCGGCGCCACCGTTGTTGTTCCGGACGCTTCTCTCGATCCTCGCTTCGCCGAGAATCCTTACGTATCAGGCCGGATCAGCGCGATCAGATTCTACGCCAGCAGTCCGCTGCGCTGCCCCAGCGGGCAGATACTCGGCACGCTCTGTGTCTTCGATACCGCCGTCCGCGAGCTCACCACCGAGCAGGAGAAAGGATTTTCACTGCTCGCGGCCCAGGCCATCGAGGTGCTGGAACTGAGCCGTCGGACCCGACTGCTGGACGATGCCGTCGCCCGGCTGACCGCGACCAACGAACTCCTGACCGGGTTCGCGGGCCGGGTGAGCCACGATCTGAAGGCCCCACTCGGCGTCATCCTCGGATTCACCGAAACGCTTGCTGACGTCCCGGGGATCCACGCGGATCCGAGCGCGTGCCAGCGGCTGGCACGGATCGAGGCGGCCTGCCGGCGGATGAGCCGAATGATCGGTGACCTGCTGGACTACGCGACGGCCGGCGGTGAGTTGCACATCGAACCGGTCGACGTCATCGGGATGGTCACCGAGGTCCGCCAGGACCTTGAGCAGCAGATCACGGAAGCCCACGCGTTGGTCGAGGTATCCGCCGGTTCGAACGAGCCGGTTCCGGCCGACCCCAGCCAACTGCGAATGCTCCTGCAGAACCTGATCGCGAACGCGGTGAAGTACCGCCGCCCGGACGTGCCCGTCCGGGTCACGATCAGTGCCCAGGACACCCCGGACTGGTGGCTGCTCCGGGTTGCCGACAACGGCCTGGGCATCCCGTCTGACCAGAGGGAACGAGTGCGTCAGCCGATGATCCGGCTGGATCGGGACGAGTCCGGCGACACCAAGGGCAGCGGGATCGGGCTGGCCACCTGCGAGCGGATCGCGATCAGTCACGGCGGTCGGCTGGAGATCGCCGACACCCCGGGCGGCGGGACGACAATCACGCTACGCGCGCCGCACCGGGTGCCGGTCGCGTCGGGCGGGCCGCCGACCGTCGCCACCGGCCGGACCTGATAATCCGGACCTGATAATCCGGACCTCATGGCCGGATCTGACCGCCATATCCGCTGGATGCCCGAGCGTTGACGCCGGATCGATACAAAGTCGACATAGACGTCGATACCGCGTCGACATAGACAGGACTTCCGGTGAGACGCACCATGGAAAGAACGCCCCAGACCCAGGCGAACCGTCGAGAAACGACGAGTCCGGGAGCCGACCTATGATCCGTACCAGCGAGATCGAGACGCTGCTCTGCAGCGGCGGGACGGTCATCGATTCGGTCGGCGAGAAGGTCGGCAATATCCAGCAGATCTTTTTGGACGACGACACCGGCCAAGCCGAATGGGTCACCGTGACCACCGGCAGGTTCGGTCCGGAAGCCCTGGTCCCGCTGCGCGACGGCGTGCTGTACGGCACCGCCATCCAGGTGCCCTATGACCGGAACAAGGTGAAGCGCGCGGTGATGATCACCGGTTCCGCGGGCCCGCCGTCCGCCGCCGAAGCGGCCCGGTTGTACGTCTTCTATGGCTGCACCGATCCCTCCACCGCCGATTCAGGACGCCCGGAACTCGGCCGCCCGCGTCAGGAACGTGCAGGTCAGGAACGGCCGGGTGACGGCAGGATGGAGTCGACGTAGCCGCCATCGGCTTCGTTCTGCTCAGATTCCGATGAGTTCGACGGCTTGGCGCAGTCGACAGTGGGAGAGCACCAGAGCGGATCCCGATGAATGGAGACGTACCGTGTCGACGTTCGACCACGAACCGGCGGCGACCGCCGTAACCCGGCTGCTGGACGGCATCACCGATGGCCAGCTCAGCGGGCCGACACCGTGCACCGATACCTCGGTCGCGGCCCTGCTCGATCACCTGATGGGTCTCTCGCTCGCCTTCACCTGGGCGGCACGCAAGAGCACCGCAGTCGAGGCGGGCGACAACCCGCCCGGGCCGGGGACGGTGAAGGCCGAGAATCTCGATCCAGACTGGCGCAGCCAACTGCCCAAGCGCCTGCAGGACCTGGCCGAGGCCTGGCACGACCCGGCCGCCTGGGAAGGGATGACCGAAGCCGGTGGCCTGACGATGCCGGGAGCGGTGGCCGCGATGGTCGCCCTGGACGAGGTGGTGCTGCACGGCTGGGATCTGGCCCGGGCCACCGGCCAACCGTACGACTGCGACCCGGCCAGCACGGCGGTGGTGCTGGAGTTCGTCACCCAGGCCGCCCGGCCGGAGCAGGCGCCGATGCGCGAGGGTCTGTTCGGTCCGGTGGTGGCGGTCCCGGACGACGCCCCGGCGTTCGACCGGGCGCTCGGCCTGGCCGGCCGCAATCCAGCCTGGACGCCGGACCCGGCCGCCGACCGGTACAACGAGTAGCCCAGCCACGCGCTCAGGATCACGTAATTCGGTCGGCGCATGACCGCCGAAGTCTTCACGCTGACCGGCTGGGCCCGGTCCAGCGCAGAAAGGGCGAGCTACAGCGCGGTTAGGGTTTGAGCCATGACAGCCCAGTCTGACGATCCGGAACAGCCGGCTCCCCCGGCCCAGCCGACCGAGCCGGGCGAGCCGGGCGAGCGGGTCGCGTCAGGCGAGCGGGCCGCATCGGGCGAGTTGGCCGAGCCGGACCGCCTGGACGGGCCGGTCGGGCCGATTGACGCCACCCGCATCCCACGCTTCGCCGGACCAGCGACGTTCGCCCGACTGCCGCGCATCGACCAGGTGCCGTCGTTCGACATCGCCGTCCTCGGGGTGCCGTTCGACTCCGGGGTGACCTATCGGCCCGGAGCCCGGTTCGGGCCGGGTCACGTACGCGAATCGTCTCGGCTGCTTCGGCCCTACAACGCGGCGCAGCAGGTGTCCCCGTTCGCCACCCAGCAGGTGGTGGACGCCGGTGACCTTGCCATCACGCCGTTTGACATCCACCAGGCCGTCCGCGAAATCCATTCTGGAGCAACGGATCTCAGCAGCGCCGGAGCCAGGCTGGTGACCATCGGCGGCGACCACACGATCGCGCTGCCGCTGCTGCGAGCCGTCGCCGAACGACACGGCCCGGTCGCCGTCGTCCATTTCGACGCGCATCTGGACACCTGGAACACCTACTTCGGCGCTCCGTACACCCACGGCACCCCGTTTCGCCGGGCCGCCGAGGAAGGACTGCTCGACGCCGGTGCCTGCGCGCACGTCGGCATCCGCGGACCGCTGTTCTCCGACCGGGACCTGTACGAGGATCAGCTGCTCGGCTTCCAGGTGATCACTTCGGTGGACGCCGAGGATCTCGGCTGGCGCGGTATCGCCGAGCAGGTGCTGGCCCGGGTCGGCGAGCGCCCGGTCTACGTGTCGATCGACATTGACGTGCTCGACCCGGCCTTCGCGCCCGGCACCGGTACCCCCGAGGCGGGCGGTCTGACCAGTCGCGAACTGCTCCAGGTGATCCGCTCGTTCGCGGTGCTGAACCTGGTCGGGGCCGACGTCGTCGAGGTGGCTCCGGCCTACGATCATGCCCAGATCACCGGTATAGCGGCGGCTCATGTGCTGTACGAGCTGATCTCTGCGATGGCTCCGCGACCGGCCTGACCCGGACGACGAGGGCGAGGGTCAGGGAGGCGACGAAGAAGCCGGCCATCAGCAACGCCATCGGCAGCATCGAGGTGTAGCCGACGATCCCGGTCAGCGGGGTGACCAGCGCGCCGATGAAGAACGAAAAGCCGCCCTGCAATGCGGAGGCGGTACCCCGAGCCCGGTCACCGGCCTGCTGGCTGAGCGCGGTCGTGGCCGGGATCACCAGTCCCATCCCGAAGGTGACGCAGCACAGCAGGGCCCAGGGCAGGGCGAGCGGCGGCAGCGCCTGCCGCTCGATCAGGCCGGTCACCACCAGGCCGAGCGCGGCGATCGTGACCAGCACCAGGCCGCCAAGGCGCAGTCGGGCCGCACCCGTCCGGGCGACCACCAGCCGGAAGAGCAGGCTGCTGACCGCCATCGCCGCGGCGTTGGTCGCGAAGATCGTGGAGTAGCGGGTCTGCGAAATGCCGTACACGGTCTCAAGGACGAAGGACGAGCCACCGATGTAGGTGAAGAAGCCGGCGGTAGCCAGGCATTGGACCGCGACGTGCCGCATGAACAGCCAATCACGCACCAGGTCGGCCATCCGAGCGGCGGTGTTCCGCAGACCACCGCCGTGCCGGGCGGCCGGCGGCAGCGTCTCCGGGAGGGCGAACCACACCGCAGCGACCATGAGTACGCCGAAACCGGTGAGCGCGGCGAACACGGTGCGCCAGGTGCCGACGGTGAGAATCGCACCGCCAATGGCCGGTGCGATCACCGGCCCGAGGAAGGTGATCGCGGCCAACGTGCCGTACCGCTTGGCCGCTTCCTCCCCCTGATAGAGATCCCCGATCACCGCCCGGCCGACCGCCACCCCGCTACCGGCAGCCAGGCCCTGAGCGAGCCGGGCGAGGACCAGCAGCGGCCCGGTCGGTGCGATCGCACACACCGCGGAGGTCACCGCAAAGGCGATCGCACCGCCGAGCAGCAGGCCGCGGCGGCCTCGGCCGTCGGAGATCGGACCGAAAGTGATCTGCCCGGCTGCGATGCCGATGATGAAGGCGGTGAGCGTGAGCTGGGCGACCGCGGCGCTGGTGTGCAGCGAATGCCGCAACTCCGGCAGCGCGGCGACATAGGTGTCGACCGCCAGCGGTCCGACGCCGGTGACGAGCACCAACGCCACGGTGAAGAGGATCGGGACAGGCGTGCGGGTGGTCGATTGCGAGCGGGACATTACGGCCAGGCTACCGGGCCGCCTCGGCACGGCGGTCGGCGCGGTCGACGAGCCCGGCGCGGTTGCCCGGATCTGCGCGGGTACCGAACTGCTGCAGGGCCAGCGAAAGCTGGGGCAGATCCAGGTCACCGAGGTGGTCGACGATGTGCCGGCGGACGCTGGCCAGATGCGTCGGCCACGCCGCCTGCAGTCGCTTCAGCCCGCGGTAGGTGAGCACGGCGTTGGTGCCACGGGCGTCCTGCTCGCAGGTGACCCTCTTGAGCAGACCCTCCGCCTCCAGTCGGCCGACGATCCGGGTTGTCCCGCTGAGCGAGAGCTCGCACCGGGCGGCCAGGTCGCTCATCCGCAGCAAGTACTTCGGGGCCTCGGACACGTGCATCAATACCTCGTACTCGTGCAGCGCCAGCCGCTGCTCACGGACCAAATCGGCGTCCAGAAGTCGCGGTAGCACCAGGATCGCCCGGGTCAGCGCGCGAACGACCGCCTCCTCGGCCGGGTCAAGCGGTTGAGAACCTTCATCGTCCATCACTTTCCGTATATTACTTGTTACACAAAGCAATAGTGCAATTCTTGCACCGCGGAAGCATTTCCTTGCTTCGCGAAGCAACGGCATTTCATCGTTAATCGGGCAAGATCGCTGGACGAAATTCGGATGACCGGGGGCCGATGCCCTGGATACCGTCCCGAGCATGGCGATCGAGAGCGAGATCCTGAGCTACTACGACCAGGGCTTGGAACACGAGCGGCTGACCGCTCAACCCGCCCTGGAGCTGATCCGTACCCAGGTGCTGCTGAAGCGGTTCCTGCCCACCGCTCCGGCCCGGGTGCTGGACGTCGGCGGCGGCAGCGGCGTCTACGCGAGCTGGCTCACCGATCAGGGCTACGACGTCGATCTCCTCGACCCGGTGCCGCTGCACCTCGAGCAGGCGCGGGCACTCGGCGTCCGGGCCCGCTCCGGCGACGCCCGCCGACTCCAGGAGGCAGATGACTCCTACGACGCCGTGCTGCTGCTCGGCCCGCTCTACCACCTGGTGGACCGGGCGGACCGGATCCGCGCACTGACCGAGGCCGGCCGCGTCGTCCGCCCCGGCGGACCCGTCATCGCGGCCGCGATTTCCCGCTACGCAAGCTTTTTCGAGGGATTCTTCCGGAACTATGTGGACCATCCGGGGTTCACCGCGGCGATGCGCGAGGACCTGACCAGCGGCCTGCACCTCAACCCGAGCAAGGCACCCGAGCGCTTCACGACTGCCCATTTCCACACCCGGGACGAGCTGGCCGGCGAGCTGACCGAGGCCGGGCTGACGGTGCAGACCGTCCTGCCGGTCGAGGGCATGCTGAACTGGGCACCGGGCATCGCCGACCGGCTCGCCGACCCGGCACAACGCGAGCTGATCCTCGCCCTGCTGGCGGAGACCGAGACCGATCCGGCCCTGACCGGCGCCACCTCCCACCTGCTCGCCGTGGCCCGCGCAGCCTGACCCCCTCCATGCTGAGGTCTGCGAGCGGCACTTCGCACCCTTTCGGCCGGTGAAGCCAAGATCAAATGGCCCGACCCACCGGCTCAAGGGGTGCGAAGTGGCCGAGGCACCCGCCGATGGACCAGTGGTCTGGAGGCGCTTTCGGAATCGGCTGAGACCCTATCCATTGCCGACACAAATCGGTGTCAGAATGCGGCACCATGACGTCCGGATTGCACGGAGCGGTGTCATTCAATGCAAAGAGCATTGCCGCTCTGATCGATATTGCCGATATTCTCCGATGACTCGTGAAGGTCCGAGTAGTCATTCTGAGTTCGGCCTGAGAAACTGTTTTGGACGGGTGTCAGAGACGGGTGTCGGTGGCACTGGAAGATAGTGAAGGCAGGCAGGTACCGTCACGGTAAGCCCGCGTCATAGCGGGGCAAATTCGGACAAACCGTTGGGGGTGTAGATGCCTCAGCAACCGCGCCGCCTGAATCCTGATGCGTCGCCTCTGGCGCGATTCGGTGCTCGCTTGCGCGCCTATCGCAATCAGCATGGGTGGGTGCAGGCCGAACTCGGCCGGGTCGTCCACGTCAGTGGAACGCTGATTGCGAAACTGGAAAAGGCCGAGCGGCGCCCGCAGCCGGACGTCGCCCAGCGCCTCGACGACGCCCTCGGAGCCGAGGGTGAACTCGCCCAGCTGGCCGCCGACGCCCTGCGCTGTCCGATCACCGCCCCCACCGGCATCACCCGCCCCGGATATGCCGCCGCCGGCTCGGCCTACCCGGGCAACACCGAGCAGGTCCCGTCCGGGCTGGGCTTCGACTGGGCCCTGAGGATCAACGAATTGCGGCGGCTGGCCGACCTTTACGACGTTCCGGACGACGGGTTCGTGCGACCGGTCGACGACCTGGCCCGGGACATCGCGCAAGTGATCAATTGGCGGCTGAACTCCGACTACCAGCAGCTCACCGCGTTCCTGCCGGCGCTCCTGCCGGAGCTGACCCGGGCGATGCTCAGCGACAACGGTCATCAGCGCGAAGTGGTGGCCGGCCTCCTGGTCCAGGGCTGGCGGGCTGCCGACGCCGTCGCCTCCAAGCTGGGCCTGTTCGATCTGTCCGCGCGGTTGATCCATGTGATGGGCTGGGCCGCGGGCTGGGCCGGGGACGACGGCCTGTCGCTGGCCGCGACCTCCTACGTACGGGCCGAAACCTTCCTGACCAACGGTGAACTGCAGGCCGGGCACCTGATGCTGGAACGGGCCGCGGCCCGGCTCACGCTCGGCGATTCCAAGCCGGTGATGGCCCAGTACGGCGCTCTGCACATGCGCGCGGCGCTCACCGCCGGCCGGGCCGGAATGAAGGACCAGGCCGCCGATCACCTGCACGAGGCCTGGTCGATGGCCCGGCTGGTGGATGAAGGAATCTGGGAGGGAACGGCTTTCGGCCCTGCCTCGGTCCGGATCCACCAGGTCTCCACCGCCGTCGACCTGGACACCCCACAGCTGGCGCTGGCCACGGCAGAGGACTGGGCGCCACCGCCGACGCTGCCGGCCGAACGTCGTTCACATTTCTTCGTTGACCTGGCCCGCGCCCAGCTCGCCGTCGGCCGCTACGCAGAGGTGATCGGGTCGCTGGAGTCCGCGCTGGAGATCGCCCCGCAGAACGTCCGGGTGCACCCGCACGTCCGGCAGACGTTGGCCGCGCTGGCCAGCACCAGCCCGGCCAACGCCGCCGCCGTCGGACGCTTTGCGGAGAACGCTCAGATGCCGGTCAGGCGGACTCCCGCTGCTCTTCAGCCGGCGCCCCGATGAGCATCGGCAGTTCGGCCAGCGAGTCCACCACCCAGTCCGCAGTGCTGCGGACCACCGCGTCGTCGGCCCAGAGGTGACCCCAGGGACCACGCCGCACCAATGCCGTCCGCAGTCCTGCAGCGCTGCCCGGAATTACGTCGCTGTCACGGTGATCTCCGACGTACAGGATCTCCTCCGCGCGGCCGGGAGCCCACTGCAGTAGCCGAGCGAAGAACGCCGGGTCGGGCTTCTTCGGCCCCCACTCTCCCGAGGTCGCCACCGCGTGCACCGGCAGCGCCAGCTCGCGCAGCAGCTCGGCCGCCCGGATCGTCTGGTTACCTGCCACTCCGACCCAGAAACCGGCGTCCCACAACGCTTTCAGGGTCGGCCGGACGTCCGGGTAGAGATCTTTCTCCTGGATCCACTCGCCCAGTCCGGCGTCCTCGCGCAGCTGCCGTTCGTGCGGGATGTCGAAGCCGGGCCGGAAGTAGTCGAAGGTCTCGGCGTTGTCCCGGCCCTGCGCGGTCACGGCTCCCAACACCGCGGAGAAGGTGTGCCGGGGGACGCCGATCCAGTCTGCCCAGCGGCCCCACTCCGGCGTGTCGTCGAGCAGAGTCTCCCCCACGTCGAACACCACGGAACGAATCATGTTCATCGGGCCTCCTGGCTCTTCGATGAGGACAACGGGGGTGTCCTCATCAGCATGATGACGTGCGGTGATACCCAGATCAGTCTGTTGATGTGACGGGAATGCTGTTCTGCAGACGCCGAGGCGCATCACCGCGCCTCGTCCATCCTGCTGGATCAGCGTGCCCCGGAACCGAAGAACGGCGGAGTCAGCGGTCCCGGGAGATCCTCCAACCCGCCGCTGGCTCCGCCATCCACCCCGGCCCGGAGGCCGTTTCGGCGTCCGACCGAAACTCGCCGAACCAGCCGGACACGAGCGGAGAGATCGAATGCCATATCGAACAGCGCTTCGGAAGACTCCGATGATGGGCCCGGACGACCTGCGCGAAGAACTCGAAGCCGCCGGCCTGGTGCTGCTCGGCGTCGGCCAGCACCGCGGTAACCCGGACGTGTTGGTGGTGTACCTGCACGGCAACGCCGGCCAGTGGGTGGACGGCGGAGCGATCGGCAAGGTCGCCGCGGTCCCCGGCGTGGTGGCGGTCTCAGAGAGCGTTCAGTCACCGTCGATCCTGCTGGTCAGGGTCGAGTACACGGGCTGATCCCCGGCCGACCCGATGGCGACCCCCATGACGTCCCGGCCGGGCCCGTTCTGCGGCGGACCCGGCCGGGACCGCTGATGCGGACAAGATGCACTGTCCTCATCAAACCCTCCTTTCGGGAGCGTCTGACCCGCAGGCTGGAAATGTGAACGGGGGCCGTTTCGTCCCGTGAACGACGGAGTCAGCGGTGTCGGACGCTCCGAGAACCCACCGCTGGCATCGTCCAACCAGCGTCGGCGGATGAGGGATCCCAGAAATGACCGAGCTCAGTGCACGGACCGCGAACCAGATAGCGATCGAGGTATTGGACGGCGCCGGCCGGGCGGTGTCCGTCGAGTTCTGGATCCGGCGGGACACCGTCGAAGCCTGGACCGCGGGCCGGTGCAGTGCCGTCTTCGATCGATGGCTGCTACGGGCCTGGCTCTCCGCTCCGGCGGGGCTCTACGGCTTCGACGACGTGACCTGGGCCCGCTCCGGCACCGGAGTAGCACTCACCGTCGAGCACGCATTCCCCTGGTGGGTGCTCGCCCCGCGCGACCTGGATCGGCTGCGCGAACAAGTCTAATTGGCCGGGGGTGGAGGGCCCTTGGCTCGTGACACCCGCCTGACAGCGGCGGGTGTCACGGGCTTTGGGTACTGACCATCCCGCTCTGGTAGGCAATCACCACGACCTGCGCCCGATCTCGCGCCCCGAGCTTCATCATTGCCCGGTTGATATGCGTTTTCGCGGTCAACGGGCTGACGAAGAGCCGTTCGGCGATGTCGTCGTTGGACAGCCCGTAGGCGACCAGCACCACCACCTCTCGCTCCCGCTCGGTCAAGAGGGCCAGCTGCGTGGAGGTTGCCGCCGGCCGACCGGTCGGCTGGGCCAGGAAGCTGGTGATCAGTCCGCGGGTCGCCTTGGCGGACAGCAGCGCATCGCCGAGCGCGACCGTGCGGATCGCCGCCAGCAATTCGTCCGGCTCGACCCCCTTGCCGACAAAGCCGCTGGCTCCGGCGCGCAGTGCCTGCACCACGTATTCGTCGATCTCGAACGTCGTGACGACCAGCACCTTGACCCCGGCCAGGTCCTCGTCGGCGCAGATCGCCCGGGTGGCCTCGAGCCCGTCCATCTCCGGCATGCGCACGTCCATCACCACGACGTCCGCGCGGGTACTGCGGGCCAACTCCACCGCCTCGCGCCCGGTCGCCGCCTCACCGACCACCTCCAGGTCGGGCGCGGAGTCGATGAGCACCCGGAAGCCGCCGCGGATCAGCGCCTGGTCATCGGCCAGCAGCACGCGGATCGTCATGACGACGAAAACGGGCGGCAGGACGGCGACGACGGGTCCACCGCGGGCTCGCCGTCCAGCGGCAGCCGAGCGGTCACCCGCCAGACGTCGTCGTCTTGCTCAGCCGCCGAGACGGCTCCGCCGACCGCGTGCGCCCGCTCGCGCATTCCGGCCAGGCCGTGGCCGAGGCTGGGCATGGCCGCCGAGTCCGGGAACGGAACACCGCCGGCGCCGACCTTGGCGCCGACCCGATTCACCACGTCGATCACCACCTCGCCCGGGTGGAAAGCGAGAACCATGTCGGCGGTGCCGGTTCCGTGCTTGTGCGCGTTCGTCAAACCCTCTTGCACCAATCGGTAGGCGACCAGGTCCACGGCGGTCGGCAGGGACTGCGGGGTACCGGTGATCTTCCACTCCACCTTGAGGCCCGAGGCGGCGAACTGGTCGATCAGCGAGACCAGCCGGGCCAGCCCCGGCGCCGGGTCGGTCGGGGTGATCGGGTCGTCCGGCTGGCGCAGCACGTCGAGCATCCCGCTGAGCTCGTCGAGCACCATCTTGCTGGAGCGCCGGACATGACCGAGCGCTTCCCGGGCGGCCTCCGGGCGATCGGTCAGCAGGTGATCAACGACCCCGGCCTGGACCTGGATCACCGCGATGTGATGCGCGACCACGTCATGCAGTTCCCGGGCGATCCGCAGTCGTTCCTCGATCACCCGGCGGCCGGCCTCCTCCTCGCGGGTCTGCTCGGCCCGCCGGGCCCGTTCCTCCACCGCGGCGACGTAGGCCTTCTGGCTCCGGATCGCCTGGCCCAGGGCGGCCGCGAAACCGGTCCAGGCCAGCGTCGAGATGCTGTCGGAGGTGAGCCAGTCGCCGGTGCGCAGGGCACCGCCGAACACCAGGCACACGCCCGCTCCGAGACCGGCCGCGGCCGCGACCCCCCGATCGTGTTTCGCCGCCACCGTGAAGACCGCGATCACGGCCACGATCACGATCGGGGACCAGCCCTTGAGCAGCAGCATCACCACCGTGGCCGCGACCACGATGACGCCGAGCGCCACCACCGGCCGGCCCCGACGCATCACCAGGGCGACGAAGACCAGACCCTCCAGGGCCAGCACCGGCCAGGTCTGCGGACCGGTCGTCCAATTGCCCTGGTGTTTCGACGACATCAGCAACACGCCGACCAGCAGCGTCACTGCGATCGTCAGGTCCACAGCCAGTCGATGCCGGTGCACCACGTCGTGCAGCCGGCCATGCGTCTTCATGACTGCACCCTAATTCGATCTGGGCCGGCTGGTCTTCCGTCCGCCGGTCCTGCTCGGAAGGATCACGCGCGGGGACTGCCGATCAGTTCGTCGTCCTCGGCCTGAGGCTGGGGCTTTCCGGGCATGTCGCTCGACAGACTGGCCGGTTCGGGGTCGGGGGTGCCCTCGACGCTCAGGTGCGGCAGGATCCGATCCAACCAACCGGGCAGCCACCAATTGGCCGGCCCGAACAGGTGCATCAGGGCCGGGACCAGCACGGTCCTGAGGATGAACGCGTCAATCAGGACGGCCACCGCCAGTCCGATTCCGAACTCGGCGATCACCCGCTGCCCGTCCAGGACGAACGCCCCGAAGACGAAGATCATGATCAGCGCGGCTGCGGTGATCACCCGACCGGTTTCGGCCTGGCCGATCCGCACCGATCGCTCGTTGTCCCCGGTGTGCGTCCATTCCTCGTGCATCCGGCTGACCAGGAAGACCTGGTAGTCCATCGACAGCCCGAACAGGATGGCCAGCATGATCACCGGGACAAAGGCCTCAACCGGGCCGGCCCCGCCGAGATTGACCACGGACGACCCCCAACCCCACTGGAAGATCGCGACGATGACACCGAACGAGGCAGCGGCAGCGAGCACGTTCATCACGGCCGCGGTGAGCGGCACCAGGATGCTCCGGAAGGCGATCATCAGCAGCAGGAATCCGAGGGCGATGATGACGCCGAGGAACAGCGGCAGCTTGCTGGTCAGCACGCTGGCGAAGTCCTTGAAGATGGCCGTCGAGCCACCCACGTAGACCTTCATCGACGTACCCTTTTCGGCCGCCGGGACGACGTCGTCCCGGAGCCGGTCAATCAACTGGTCGGTCGCCACGGCCTGCGGGGAGGTGGTCGGCACCACGATCGCGATGGCGGTGGTGGCTCCCGGTTCCGACGGGATCGCGTTGACCGCGGCCACGCCCTCGGTGGTCTTCACCGTGGCGAGCATCGACTCGAAGGCCTTGCTGTCGGCCGGGGTCGCGACCTCGCCGACCAACTGCAGGGTGCCGTTGAAGCCCGGACCGAATCCCTCGGCGAGCAGGTCGTACGCCTTGCGAGTGGTGGTGTCGGCCTTGTCGTTGCCGGCGTCGGAGGAGCCCAGCCGGATCGACAGCGTCGGGATCGCCAGGATCCCGATCAAGATCACTGCAACGACGCTGAGCACTCCCTTGCGCTTGCCGACGAACCCGGCCCAGCGGGCCCAGGCGCCTTCGGTGCCGGCCACCCGGGGGCCGTTGGTGATCAGCAATTGGCGCTGCTTCTTGCTGATCAGCCTGTTGCCGAAGAATCCGAGCATGGCCGGCAGCAGGGTGAGGGCGGCGAGGATGGTGAAGCTCACCGCGACCGCCGAGCCGATGCCCAGCCCGGCGAGGAAGTTCAACCGCAGCACCAGCAGTCCGAGCAGGGCGATCACCACGGTGCCGCCGGCGAACAGCACGGCTCGGCCGGAGGTGTCGAGGGCTCGAACCGCCGCCTGCTCCGGGGTCAGGCCGCTCTGCAGGCCGGTTCGGTGCCGGGTGACGATGAACAGCGCGTAGTCGATCCCCACCCCCAGGCCGATCAGCGCGGCCAGGGTCGGGGCGATGCTGCTGAGCCCGATCGCGTGCGACAGCAGGCCGATCGCCAGCAGCCCGCTGCCGATCCCGGCCAGGGCGACGAGCAGCGGCAGCACCATGCCGAGCAGCGAACCGAAGGCGAGGAACAGGATGATCGCGGCGGCGACGATACCGATCAACTCGCTGCTGCCCGGCGGAGGCTGGGTCGCCTGCTGGATCGCCTGACCGCCGAGCTCCACCTGGAGGCCGTCGCCGCGAACCGCTTGCGCGGTGTCGACCACCTTTTGGATGTCCGGCAGCGGCAGTTCGTTCGCCTGCTTGCCGAACTGGACGGTCGCATAGGCGGTCCGGCCGTCGGCGCTGATCTGGCCCGCGCCCTGCTCGGAGTACATGCTGGTGATGCCGGTCACCGAGGGCAGCTTCTCGACCTTCGCCAGCATCCCGGCGACCTTCTGCTGCACCGCGGCGTCCTTCACACTGCCGCTCTCGACGTGCACCACGATCTGGTCGGAGTCACCGGACGAGGCCGGAAGCTGCTTCTGCAACAGCTCCAGCGCCTTGGTCGAATCGGTGCCCGGCAGGCTGAACTCCTCCGAGTAGCTGGTCCCGGCTGCGACGGAGGTCCCACCGAGCGCGAGCAGCAGGACCACCCAGAGCCCGACGACAGAGCGGCGATGATGGAAGCACCACCGAGCTAGAGCGGCCATGACAAGGAACCTCCGCTGAAATAAGGGGCGCACCGGAATCGATGCGGGCACAGCCTCAAGGGTCCTCATCGACAGCCGAGCCGTCGTCCTCCAGCGATCGACACCTGGGCGTACCGCATCCGCAGTACGCCGGGAATGGATCTACCGCTTCAGCAGCAGCCCGATCTCAGGGTCGGGCGGGCAAGTTCACCGCAGACCTGGAGATTCCGCGCATATCCCGCAGATACGCAATTGCGGAGGCAACTGCGGGAATGGAGGCGCTGCTGCGGATAAAGTACGCAGGGTGACGACGTTCCGGATCAAGCAGGCGGCCGAACTGCTGGGGGTCAGCGACGATACCGTCCGGCGGTGGGCCGAGTCGGGTCGGCTGACCACGACGGTCGATCCGGGCGGACGCCGCGCCGTCGACGGCGCGGTGCTGGCCCGGTTCGCCGAGGAGTTGGCCGCCGACCAGCCGCACGCCCCGGATCGCAGCGGCAGCACCCAGTCCGCCCGCAACCGTTTCACCGGTTTGGTCACCAAGGTCACCCGGGACACCGTGATGGCCCAGGTGGAGCTCCAGGCCGGGCCCTTCCGAGTGGTCTCGCTGATGAGCCGGGAAGCCGCCGACGAGTTGGGCCTACAGCCGGGGGTACTCGCCGTGGCCGTGATCAAGTCCACCAACGTCGTCGTCGAGATCCCCTGACGACGTCCGGCGGGAAGCCCGGGACGATCCGACGGCGGCGGATCCCGGACACGTCGTCCCGGTTGCCCTGGCCGCTGGCGGCTCCGGCGTTGATCGCCGTCCTCTTCTTGCTGGTGCCGCTGATCGGGCTGCTAGCCCGGGCACCCTGGCGGGGTCTACCGCAGCTGCTGGCCGAGCCGGAGATCCGGGAGGCGCTGCGACTGTCGCTGCTCTGCGCGACCCTGGCGACCGGAATCTCGCTCCTGGTCGGCGTCCCGCTGGCGTGGGTGCTGGCCCGCTCCACGCTGCCGGGGATCAGCCTGCTGCGGGCGCTGGTCACCCTGCCGCTGGTACTGCCACCGGTGGTCGGGGGGGTCGCGCTGCTGCTCACGCTGGGCCGCACCGGGTTGATCGGCCAGTACCTGGACGCCTGGTTCGGCATCACCCTGCCGTTCACCACCGCTGGAGTGGTGGTCGCCGAGACGTTTGTGGCGATGCCGTTCCTCGTCGTCACCGTGGAAGGGGCGCTGCGCTCGTCCAACCGAGGTCTGGAGGAGGCCGCGGCCACCCTGGGTTCGGGCCCGTTCGCCACCTTCCGGCGGGTGACCCTGCCACTGATCGGCCCCAGCCTGCTGGCCGGCAGCGTGCTCTGCTGGGCCCGGGCGCTGGGCGAGTTCGGCGCCACCATCACCTTCGCCGGCAATTTCCCCGGCCGGACCCAGACCATGCCCCTGGCGGTGTACCTCGCGCTGGAACGCGATCTGGACGCCGCGATCGCGCTCAGCCTGGTGCTGCTGCTGGTCTCGATCGCCGTCCTGGCGCTGCTGCGCGAGCGCTGGCTCGGCACCGGGGCGCGACTGTGACCAGCATCCCCACCACCGGGCTGAGCGCTCGAATCATCCTGCAACGCGAGGGTTTCCGGCTCGAGGCGGAGGTCACGGTGGAGCCCGGCGAGGTGCTGGCGGTGCTCGGCCCGAACGGCGCGGGCAAGACCACCCTGCTGCGGATTCTGGCCGGGCTGCTGGCCGTGACCGAGGGCCGGGTCAGCGTCTCGGAACAGATCTGGGACGACGCCGAGACCGGCAGGTTTGTCCCCGCGACCGAGCGCTCGGTGGGGTTGGTCTTCCAGGACTACCGGCTGTTTCCGCACCTGAGCGTGCTGGACAACGTGGCGTTCGCGGCCCGGGCCCGGGGTGCCCGACGAGGCCCGGCTCGGCGCGAGGCGGCCCTGGAGCTCCACCGGCTCGAGCTCACCGACCTGGCCGGACGTCGACCGGGGCAGCTGTCCGGCGGGCAGGCACAACGGGTCGCGCTGGCCCGGGCGCTGGCGATGCGACCGCGAATGCTGCTGCTGGACGAGCCCTTGGCCGCCCTGGACGCCCGGACCCGGCTGGAGCTGCGGACCGACCTGCGCCGCCAGCTGACCGCCTTTGCCGGCCCGAGCATCGTCGTCACCCACGATCCGCTGGAGGCGCTGGTCCTGGCCGACCGGATCCTGGTGCTGGAGGACGGCCGGATCGTCCAGGAAGGCGCCCCGGCCGAGGTGGCCCGGCGGCCGGCCACCGAGTACGTCGCCCGGCTGATGGGCCTCAACCTCTATCCCGGGGTGCTTGCCGATCCAGCCACGGGAAGAGTCGAACTGGACGACGGGGGAACCCTTTTCGCGATCGGCAGCGGTACGGACGAGGCGCCGATGACAGCGACCCCGGGCACCTCGATGCTGGTGGTCCTGGCCCCGGCGGCGATCGCCCTGCACCTCGCCCGACCCGGCCCGGGATCGCCGCGCAACGTCTGGACCGGGACGGTGAGCGGCGTGGAGTTGCTCACCGACCGGGTCCGGGTCGCGGTGGCCGGCCGGCCGGGACAGCCCGGGGCACTGGTTGATGTCACCCCGGCGGCGGTCGCCGAACTCGGTTTGGGCGCCGGACAACAGATCTGGCTGAGCGCCAAGGCCACCGAGGTGATCGCCTACCCCAACCCCTCGCCCTGAAAAGCCCAAATTGCACGGCCTTTTGACCCATTTCCTGGGTCAGGAGCCCGCCCAAATCACAGGTGGATCTTGATCCAGGGCACGTAGCCCTGGTGATGATCGCGGGCGAGGAACTCGCAGGGAGTGGTACTGCCAGGAAACCCCGGTAGATCGGGATACCCGTGCGTCAACCCTGCCCCGACAGCTAGCATTGACAGTAGGTGATCTTCTCGTCACTCAGGGTGCCAGGCCACCGATTTCTTGAAGGACGACCGGGGGGTCGCGTGACCATCGCTCAATACTTTCGGGTACTGCGTCGGCAGTGGTTCGTCGTGCTGCTGCTCGCCGCGCTGTCGGTGGGCGGGGCCGCCGCCTACACCGCCCGGCAGATTCCGGCCTACTCGGCCACCACCCAGCTCTTCGTCTCGGTGCACTCGGCCGAGGCGGCGGACATCTCGCAGATGAGCCAGGGCAGCACGCTGATCCAGCAACGGGTCAAGACCTATGCCGCGGTCGTCACCAGTCCCAAGGTTCTGGACATCGTCCGCCAGCAGTTGCGGCTGTTCACCACGTCGCAGGCGCTGGCCGGACAGATCACCGTCGACAGCCCGCTGGACACCGTGCTGCTGAACATCAGCGTCACCGACTCCGACCCGACCCGGGCGGCGGACATCGCGAATGCGATCGCCGGCCAGTTCCCGACCTTCATCGCCCAGCTCGAGACGCGACCTGGAGCCCAGTCCCCGGTGACGGTGACCGCGACCCGGATGGCCACCGTGCCGAACCGGCCGATCTCACCGCGAGTGCCGCTGAACATCGCCCTCGGCCTGCTGGTCGGGCTGGGGCTCGGGATCGGTGCCGCGGTCCTGCGCGACCAGCTGAACACCTCGATCACCGGCATCGCCGACGTGGAGAAGCTGACCGGCGCGATCCCGCTCGGGGTGGTGCCCTACGACTCGGCCACGACCAAGCAGCCGCTGGTCGATGGCGACCAGCACGGCGCCCGGGCCGAGTCGTTCCGGACCCTGCGGACCAACCTTCAGTTCGCCAATGTCGACCACCCGCCGCGAGTCATCGTCGTCACCTCGCCGCTGCCCTCGGAGGGCAAGAGCACCACGGCCTGCAACGTCGCGTTGACCCTGGCCCTCGGTGGCGCCCGAGTTGTCCTGGTGGACGGCGACTTGCGCAAGCCCGCGGTCGGCAAGTACCTCGGGATCAGCAGCGCCGCCGGTCTCACCAGCGTGCTGGCCAATCAGCACGAACTGCGTGACGTCGTCGTCAATTACGGTCGCAACACGCTGGCCGTGCTGCCGTCCGGACCAACCCCGCCGAACCCGTCCGAACTGCTCGGCTCCCAACAGATGGCGGACCTGCTGGGCACGCTCGCGAACCACTACGACATCGTGGTGATCGACGCACCGCCGCTGCTGCCGGTCACCGATGCCGCGGTGCTGGCCGCGATTGCCGACGGCGCGGTGCTGGTGCTCCGGCACGGCCGGACCCGGCGGGAGGAGGCACAGCGCGCGATCCAGGCGCTGAACGCGGTGAACGCCAAGCTCCTCGGCACGGTGCTGAACTTCGCACCCAAGCGGAGCCGGCGCGGCGGATACGACGGCTACGGGTACGGCTACGGATATGGCGCCGAGACCATCGTGCAGCTCCCGGAGTTGTCCGCCAACAACGAGGTCCGCCAGGCCCAACCGGTCATCCCCCGCTGACGGCGATGGCCGCCGTCGGGAATGTCCGTACCCAACGACAGTATTGAGCCATGACAGGTGCCACAGACGTCCCACCTGGCGACGTGGCGACGCCCGGGGAGCGGGTGCCCGAACGCCGCCGCAGCGGCGGCGAGCGGCGCACCGGTGACGCCGAGCCCACTCGGCCCGGCCCGGTGTTCGATCGGGCGATGCGCCGGGTGGCCGAGGGCGATCTGACGGCGTTCTGCGAATGGCTCGAGGTCGACCTGGACGGTCCGGCACAGATCCTGTCCGGCAGTTTCCCCGCTGCCACCCTGCATGCCGATCTGCTGGTCCGGGTGAGTCCCCGGCGGCTGATGCACGTGGAGTACATGCGTACCCCGCCGGCCGACCTGGCCGTGCGCATGATCGGCTACCGAGCATCGATCATGCGCTCGCACCCGGGGATGCAGGTCAGCCAGCACGCGATCGTCCTCGGCGAGGGCCGGGTCCGTTCGGCGGACGATCCGGACAACGGCTTCACCCTGGGGTTGCGAACGATCTACCTGCGCCAGTGCGACCCGGCACCGCTGCTCAGCGTGCCCGGGCTGGCGCCACTGGCCGTGCTGGCCGAGGGCGACCGGGAGACCCGGGCCAGGTCGCTGGTGGCCGCCGTGAGTGTGATCCAGGCCCGGACCGAGTCCGGCCCCGGGCAGGCCCAATTGCTGGAAGCCGCCGCTGTGTTGGCGACAATCCGCCTTGACGGCCTTACTATCGATCAGATTAGAAGGGAGAGCGGCTTGAGCGTTGAGAGCATTGCCGACTTCTACAGCGAGACCGAGGTAGGCCGAGAGCTGGTCAACCGTGGAATCGAACAGGGCATCGAGCGCAGCAGTCAGATGCTCGCCACTCTGCTGCTCGACCGCTTCGGTGACCAGCCCGAGATCCCACAGATCGTTGGACGGCTGGTTCGCTGGCCGGATCCGGCCGCTGTGGTGCACGCCATCACCCGCGCGCAGACCTTGCAGGAACTGCTGAGGGCCACGCCGCCCGGCTGATCCGGCGCTCAGCGAGCATTCATTCCATTGGCCCCACCAGCCCCAAAGGGCAACTCCAGCAACGGATAGACCTCTCGTGCCGCGTATTTTCGCTACCCTACGGTGCGGTACCTGAGGGGGAATTACCGATGAACCGCGCATATCTTGCGCTGCTGCTTGCTGCTTTGTCCTGGGGACTTGCGTTGACCACCGCCGACGCAGCCCTCGCCGAAATCTCCGCAACCGACCTGCTTCTCCTGGAGACGGCAGCCGGCACGATCGTGGTGGTCGCGGCCTGCTGGGTGACTGGACGGCGGGTCGCCGGGGCCTGGCGACCCGCCGTGGTGCTGGGCTCCCTGGAACCCGGTATCGCCTATGTCTTCGCCAATGTCGGGCTGATCCTGACCTCGGCGGCGGTCGGCTCGATGTTGTTCGCCCTGGAGAGCGTGTTCGTCGTGGCGCTCGCTGCGGTGCTGCTGCGGACCCGCCCGCGAAGGGCCGAGATCACCGCCCTGTTGCTGGGCGTGCTCGGCACCGTGCTGGTCGCCTCGGCACAGAGCGGTGGCCGATCGTCCGGGATGGGCGTCGGGATCATGGTGGTATCGACCCTGATCTCGGCCGGCTACGTGCTCGCCACCAAGCGGTTCGCGGGCGGCAACGAACCGGTGGCCCTGGTCGCCCGGCAGGGCATCGCCTCGCTGGTGGTGACCGCGCCGTTCATCCTGGGTGCCTCGCTGAACGGCGGCAGTCGGTTGGGCACCGCCTCGATCGGCTGCATCCTGCTGGCCTGCCTGACCGGTGTGATCGGGTTCTCCATCCCGTACACCCTCTGGACGACGTCCTTACCGCACGTCCGGCCCGGTTTCGCCGCTGTCGCGCTGAACCTCGTCCCGCTGGTCGGAGTGATCAGCGCGACCCTGCTCGGGCAGGGCGGCTTGAGCTCCGGGCAGTGGGCCGGCGGCGGACTGATCCTGGTCGGGCTGGTGCTGCTGACCCGAGCCGAGATCGCGGCAACCGAACCCGCCGAAACGCTGGAACCGGGAGAAACGCCCGCCCTGCCAACGCCCTCCGGACCAGCCGAGCCGACCGCGCCGGTCCCGCAACTCGTCCCGCCGCAAGGCCAGCGGCAGGTCCCGATGCTGCTGCCGCTGCCGAGGCAGGCACGGCCGGTCGCTGCCTCGGCGCTGCCACTGCCGGCCATCCCCGTCGTCCCGGCCCAGCGTCGGCCATCACAGGCCACCAGGCAGCCGCAGGTCGAACAGCATCGGCTGCGACCGGGCCGGGCCAGGCAACCGGTCCCGACCCCGGGACAGCGGGCTGCGGCTCGGCTGGACGTCGCGCCCGAACTGGAGGATCAATACCTGACCGCGGTCGCCTACCTGGCCGCAGCATCGCCGTCCCGATAACCGCTCAAGATCAGCTTGCGACTTGGGCGGGGGCTTGACCCAGCAGATGGGTCAAGCCCCCGCTCGATTCAGACACTTCCGTAGGCGCCGCGCCGAACCGGCGCGCCGTCCCCTCCAATACAAGGAGACGACAAGCCGGGCCTCAACTCATCGAACTCGCCGGATCAGGATGCGGACGATGAAGCGGACACCGAGAGATCGCTGATCACGGCCTGCTTAGGCGAGCCCAGCTTGGTCACCCAGATCATCCAGTACTGATGCTTGCCGCCCTTGGACGCGTCGAGCTCGGTGTCCCCCGTGGCCTGGACGGAGCCGCCGACGGCAGAACCAATGGACTGACCGACGGGATTCTGATCGACGGGCTTCTGATCGGCCGATCGCAGTTGGACGGTCAGCGGCCCGGTCTCGGCGTTGAAGGTCACCGACGTGAGTTGTTTCGGAGAGCCAAGATCGAAGACCAGGCCGACGCCCTCTTTCAGATTGCCGAAGGTGGCGGTGGTGTAGGTCTGGGTCGTCCAGGTTGATCCCTTGTCCGTGAACCCGGTGCCGTTCGGGCTGTAGCTGGATACCGAGAACTTGAGCACGACCGGCTTGGCCGTGGCAGACGGCTTGGCCACCGCGGGCGGTTTGTTCTCGGACTGTCCGTTCTTCAAGAGGATTCCGCCGATCACCAGGCCGATGATCACGACCGTCGCGATAGCGATCAGCGCGGGGGCCGACCGCCAGGCCGGAACGCCACCGCCGGGAGCGGTGGTGCGCGGAGCACGCGGTGCCGGGGCTCCGGAGGCTGGACCAGGGTGTCCGGGGGCACCGGTCGGCGCTGTGGCGAACCCGTTGGCCGGTCCAGCCGGAATGGCGCCGACCGTGGAGCCCTGAACACCAGGCCCGGTCTGCGGCTGCCCAGCCGTCGGCATGGCCCCGGTCGCCGGACTGGTCGGAGCTGCCTGGGCCGGGTTGGTCGGTGCCGGGGTCATCGACCAACCGGCGATCGGCTGGTACGGCGTGCTCGGCGGGGCCGCGGCGCGACGCCGGGCGAGCAACTCGGGCGGTACAAACGCGGCGGTCGGAGGCGTCGTCGGCTCCGGATACGGCGCCTGCTCGTACGACCCGGTAGCCGGCTGCACCGGCTCCGCCGAAGCCGGTCTTTCCGGCAAAGGCGCAGGCCGGGGAGCCGCTGGCGGCGCTGCAGCGGGAGCCGGCGGGGGCGCTGCGGCCAGCGGCGCCGACGCCGACGCCGCGGGGGCAGCCGGGGGCGCTGCGGCGACAGCCGGTGGCGCCGGAGCGGGGGGCATCGACGCGGTGCGCGCTGCCTCCGAGATCTCCAGCGTTTGGGGAGTCGCCTCCTGGGGGATGAGCTCGGTCTTCGTCTCCTCAGACGGCCGTTCCGGTTCCGACAAGGCCAAACCCTTTCGCTCTACGGCCACCCACGTTACGCGTGCGGGGCGATCTGCCCGAATCGGCGATCGCCATGCTGCTCGGTTCAGCCCGGCGGATCCGGATGATCGGCATCCGAGGACCCACCGTGCCGCGGCGGCGGCGCCCCTCCCGGCGGCGGCTCGGTGGGCAATCGGACGCCGAAGTTCGCCACGATCACGGCGACCGGTGGAAGTACCGCCGCCACCATGCTCATCGCGACAGCGATCGCGGTCGAGTAGAACCGGACCCAGAACCAGGCGAGGACGATCAGGGTCAGGCAGACGATCATCAGGGTGAGATAGCGGCGCATCCTGATCCGCTCGGTAGGCGGGGCGCGTGGACGTCGGGTCCGCGGCTCCGGATTCACCGGCCGGTACGGCGGCACGTCGGAACCCGGTTGGAAGTGCGGGCCCTGCCGCAGCTCCCGCCCGACGGCAATCAGGTCGACGGCCGCGACCAGCGCGATCACCAGGAACACGATGACGATCGCGCCCGGCGCCACGGAGTGCACCACCAGAGCGGCCACCAGGGCAGCGGCCAGGCCGAACCCGGCCAGCCCAACCCGCAGCCGAAGCGGGCTGCGGGCGTGTTCCGGTTCGTCGCCGCTACGCATCGCCGTCCTCGCCGGCCCCGCCTGACATCCCGCCTGACATGGAGCCAGCCTAGGAGCCCACACCCTTGGTCGCCTTTTCAGAGCCAGGCGAAGATCCGGGCCGTGCTGCCCGCGGCAGTGGAGCGGATCTGCACCAGGTCGCTGATCTGGTTGGCCAGCCAAAGGCCGCGGTTCTGCTCCTCGTGCATGCCCGGGGTGCGCCGGCCGACCAGCGGGTCCTGCAGTTCGCCCCGGTCAGTGACCTGGCAGACCAGCGCATCCGACGTGGTCCAGATCCGCAGCTCACCGAGGCCACCTCCGTGCCGGACGGAGTTGGCGGCGATTTCGGCAACCGCGTTGGTCAGGGCGCGGGCCCGGTCGTTGTCCAGCCCGGCTTTGCGGGCACCGCTGGTCACGTGCGCCCGGACCACGCCCAGGTCCGACCCGCCGAAGCGGACCAGAACACTGTCCCCCGGTGCCGGCGGCAGCTCCGAGCGGAAGATCGAGTCGACGTGATGCAGGCCGCCGTAGCTGGTGCTACCCCGGTAGCTGGCCACCTCCACCAGCGCCGGATGGCTGTCAAAAGCAGCCCGAGCGATCGGTTCGGACAGCTCGGCCGCGTCGTACGGGCAGCGCATCCAGAGCGGGATGTCCGGGTCGATCGCCACGT
>Ga0307513_10002823_pt1 | contig 23838 bp, 26 predicted proteins | sample 15_EM_MG_FD_202174 | JGI IMG/M metagenome (GOLD analysis project Ga0307513, IMG submission 202174) | Populus trichocarpa ectomycorrhiza microbial communities from riparian zone in the Pacific Northwest, United States - 15_EM | ecosystem: Host-associated > Plants > Roots > Unclassified | place...
TGGAACGAGAACGTGCTGACGCCGAGGAAGCTGGGCGTAAGGCCGAGGACGAGCGCCTGGAACGAGAACGTGCTGACGCCGAGGAAGCTGGGCGTAAGGCCGAGGACGAGCGCCTGGAACGAGAACGTGCTGACGCCGAGGAAGCTGGGCGTAAGGCCGAGGACGAGCGCCTGGAACGAGAACGCAGCGATGACCGCTCTGAGGGCGGGTACGACGAGTCCGAGTACTCGGTGTTTACGGATGCTGGGAAGGTGACTCTGCAGACGTACGTGCCGAGTTCCATCGCGACCAGGGTTAAGAAGATGCAGCAGACGGGGAAGTCCGCTGAGAAGATCGTCCTTACTGCAGTAGCGCAGTGCGCGGATCGCCTCCCAAGCATCATCGCCGAGGCGCGAGGGCCTGTTCACGAGGGCGGGCTGTTCCCTGGGCTGGAGATCATTGAACGTGGTCCTGGGCGGCCGAAGAAGATGGAGCCGGCCAACACGCGGCTCCAGTACTCCGTATCGGCCCAATGGGTGCCGACGCTCAAGAAGACCGCCAAGCGCCACAACCTCAAGCAGTCCGTGCTTGCCCGGCTCGCGCTAGGGGACTACTTCGGGGTCCCCGTCCGCATAGAGCGGGTGTTCTGACCTGCACGTCCTGATGAGCGGAGGCGGGTGTCAGGCATGGGTGGCGCCCGCTGAAGGTACTGAGGCTCTGCCGCCCATGAGCCGGATCAGGACGAGGACGATGCTGAGGCCGCAATCGCCAAGTCGAAGCAGTGAGTGCGGGTTTCGGCGCGCGAGCGACCTTGCTCGCTCCGGTGAGTGTCTCTGCCTTCCAGGCAGGAAGGCAGGGTCTCCCGAATGATCAGCGCTTGACACGACCCTCGAAATAAGGCATAATTAGTGATGTCGTAAGCGGTCTCGCTTGCGGTCGAACGAGCGAAACCCCGGGTGCCACTGCTTGGAGGGCAGGCATCCCGGGGTCTCTCACACCAGAGATGAGGCTCTGATGTCGTACTTCAGTATCCCCCCGCGGGTGGGTGGACGTGCACGTTCCGGTGCGCGTCAGTCGGAGGTGGGGGCATGAACGTGATCACCCATGTGAAGTCGGTGGCTGACTCCCTTGGAGTCCCGCCCTGGACGGTGGTCGTCGGGGCGGCACTCTCCGCGGTGGCCGCTGTCTTGGCCGTGGGGCTCACCCTCCGGCTGGTCGGCAAGGCCGTGGCGAGAGCGATCGACAAGGCCCGTGAGGACGACGACAACGAGGCCCGTGCCCGCGTTATCGCCATGATCGATGACCGCTGGCGGACCATCGTCGGCATCTGCGGCATGAGCGTCAGCATGTACGGACTGTGGGGATTCGCTGACGACACTGCCGGGCTGCCGGTCGTCCTGCGCATCTTCTTTATCGCGATCTTCGACGGTGCCGAAGTCGGCCTGATGCTGGGCCTCGCGCGAGCCCTGGCCGCGCAGAAGCAGCCGCGGTGGACCGAAGGGATGCGCCGCTCGCGACGGATGGCGTGGGGGCTGGTCGCGATCTCAGCGGCCGCGAACTGGGCCCACGCTCCCGAGGGCGGCGGCTGGTGGGCGAAGGTTGCCCTCGCTGGTGTCCCGGTCGTTTCCATCAAGCTGTTGGAGCACGGCCTTGACCTGCGCATCGCTGAGCTCGTCCAGGCCGAGGAGGAGGAAGGCGTCCGGCCGGGCCCGCTCCGGTTGTTCGTGCTGCTGTGGCGCAAGACCTGGATCGCGCTGTTTGCACGCCTCGGTCTGGACGCTGCGTCGACGACCAACGAGACCTCTCGGCGGCTGCTGGCTCAGCGTGCGTCCCGTGCGGTGATCGAGCTCAGCCGGGCCCAGACGCGGGCGGCGAAGACGTTCAAGTTCGGCTGGACCAAGGCCCTGGCAGAGCGGAAGGTCGAGGCCCTGACAACCGACGCCGCGTTTGCGCTCGACCGCGCCGACGCCCCGGTCGACCTGGACCAGGCACTGGCGGTCGTACGGCGGACGATGGGGCACATGCAGGCCGGACAGCTTGGACGGCTGGACTACGACGACATCGAAGGGGTGGTCTCCACCGTCGTCTCGCTTCCCGCGCTCCAGGAGCTCGTACAGCGTCGGCTCGACCAGCAGCGCGTCGAGGTTCAGGACGAGATGAGGGCCAGGGAGCGCGAAGCGGAGCAGGCGAGGGACGATGCTCTCGCCGCTCTCACTGCCGAGCAGGAGGAGCGGGAGCGGATCACCGCGGAGCGGGAAGCGGACCGAGAGCGCTTCGAGCGGCTGGCCGAGGACCTGCGCGAGCAGATCACTGCGGCTCGGGAAGCGAGGGAAGCGGCGAAGCGGGACGCGGCCGAGCAGATCCGAGTGCTCCGCGGAGACGCCGAGCGGAGCGCGAAGCGCGAAGTGGAGGACCGGAAGGCCGAGCGGGAAGCTACCGAGCAGCGGGCCGAGCGGGATGCGAAGCGGTGGAGCGAAGCGGTCGAGCAGGTTCGGGCTGAAGCGAAGCAGCAGACCGAGGACCAGGCCGAGCGCTTCGAGCGGGAAGCAGCCGAGCGGCTGGCAGCCGAGCGGAAGAGCTTCGCCGAGCAGCTGGAGCGGCTTCGGACCGAAGCAGAGCGGGCGAAGGCCGAAGCGGTCGAGCAGGCCAAGGGGGAAGCAACCGAGCGGCTTGCCGCGGAGCGTGCCGAAGCAGAGCAGGCTCTCGCGGCAGAACGGGCGAAGGCCGAGCGGCTGCGGACCCAGCTCGAAGCGAAGCCGGAGCGGCAAGAGCCGGCCGAGCAGGCGAAGCAGGAACAGCGGCCGCGAGCGGAGCGGGTGAGCGGAGCGGGCGGGAAGGAGCTGCCTTCTGTAGGCAAGGGGTCGTTGAAGGAGCGGTTCATCGCTCGTGTCCACGAACTGTGCGAGCAGGCCGACCCCCGCTTGCTCGGCGAGCAGGTGACCCCGCGAACCCGTACGGCTGTGGCGTACCAGCTGCAAGCAGAGTTGAAGCTGGGCTCCCAGGGAACGGCCCGCACGTATATGCAGGACGCCATGGAGCTGTGGCAGGCGAAGGTGAAGGTGCCGGGCCCTAAGGAGGCTGAGAAGCCGCAGAAGGCCCAGGACAAGAAGCCCGCCGGGAAGCTGGTCGACACCTTCGGGAGGCCGATCGCGGACCTGGACAAGCTGGACACGGGCAAGAGCCTGCTGGGGGTGTAGCACCAGAGAGAATGGGGGGGATGGCCGGAAGGGTTGGTCCGTCAAGCCCGCCGTTTCGCTGTCTGCAGCCCACCCCGCGCCGGTCTTCGAGCCAGGCCCGAGGAGGGCCCTGGGGGGGGTTCTGCGGGTGGTACGAGAGGTAGCTGCAGAAGGTCTCAGGGGGCCGCTCAGAGCGACTCCGCGGGCTCTCCTGCGGGCAAGCCGAGCGGCGGGTTCTGTAGCGAGTAGGGCGGTAGGTAGGTCACCCGGTAGGCGCCTCTGACCTGCGGATCTACCGGCCTACCGGTCATTCAGAACGCGGCTAGACGGCAGGGGAATGCGGCTCAGGCGTCCGTCGTCCATTGGTAGGAGAACGACCACAGATGGGCCGGGAGTACGCAGAGGGCGATCTCGACGATGCGGCCGGCGGCTGCCGAGGTCTGGGTCAGCTGGACGACTCGGTTGTCCGCGTCGATCTCCAGGAACTCGGCTTCGTCGTCGCGGGGTGGCCGTACCTCGATCGTCTCGGTGAACTCGCTCGGCCGGTGACCCAGCTCCGCGAGACGGCCGTGAACGCCAAGGGGACCGGGGTCCTGGTGTTCCAGGGCCGTGCCGCCTGCGATGTCGAGCGGGAGGTACGTGGTGGTCAGCTGAACCGGCGTGCCCGGATCGGTCGGCGAGGCGTCTGCCGCCGCGGCGTATACCCGCTCCTCCCGCACGAGGACGTTCTCCCCGCTCCGCTTCAGCCCGAGCAGTTCGGTGACGACTTCGGGGGCCTGTTCCTTCCGCACGTTGAGGAAATAGCGGGGGACCAGGCCCATGCCCTGCAGTTGCGCTTCGAGCGCTTCGCGGTTGGCGTCCGCTTCGGGAGAGCTCCGCTTCCGAAGCAGGCCCGTGGTGTGGCGAGTGACCCGCTTCAGGATGCGCGAGACGAATGCGCCGCTTCCCTTCCGCGTCGTCACCAGACCTTCGGAGGCGACGAGGCGGATGGCCCGCTCGACAGCTGAGCGGTTGCTGCCCATCTGATTCGCCAACTCCGCAGCCGAAGGCAGCCGTTCGCCCGGCTGGTACGTGCCGCCGTGCACGTCGTCACGGAGCTGTTGAGCGACGCGACGGAACTCGACGGACGCGGGAGACGGAGCTTGGGTCATGACCAGAGATTAGAGCTCCTCGGCAAGTTCCTCAATCTCCCGAGGAGCTTTCAAAGTTCCCGAGGAACTCTCTTGACCTCCCGAGGAGCTTTGGCGTTTACTGGTGGCACACCGCAGGAACGCCAACCGGCTTGCTGCGGAGTCGCCTTACGCGACAGCGGCCCCGCCGGTGCAGAGCACCAACGAGGCCGGACATGCCTCGGGACGGCCCCCTACCGCCAAGCAGATGGGCCGCCCCGAGTCCCTATCCCGACACACGGAACAGGACTCACATCATGGCAGACCAGAAGAGCGGCACCCAGCCGCGGAGCTACCTCCGGACGGGCAACCAGCAGCAGGGCACCCCTGTGCCGGGCGCCGGCCGTACCGACGGTCGACTCCGGCGCGGCGACGAGATGATCCCTCAGAAGCGTCGCCCCTGACCGCTGCTTGCCACACCGTGTGACTGGTGCTGAGCAGTAGTCACACGGCAGGTAAGGGCTCTCGCTGACAGTGTCACCGGCCGCGATCTCCCATCGCGGCCGGGCGCTGCCCCTCCCTAAGGACAGCCGTGTTTGACCTTGTGCTCGGCGCCGCTGTGGTCGCGCTGGCCGCCACTCACTTGTACCGGCCGAAGAGCAAGAAGGTCCGAATCGCCAAGGACGCTATGACGGTCCTGACCGTCATGGCGCTCCTCGCCGTTTGGAGCCAGTTGTGACTGTTCCCCTCATGCGTCGCCCGCGACGCCTGCGGACCGCCGAGCCGGAAGGCGTGCTCACCCGCACGTACCTCCCTCCCCGGCGGACGTGGGCGCACCGGGAGGACTTCCCCCTTCTCCTGGACTTCCCGCCCGGCTTCACCCCAAGGCCGGAGCCGGAGACCACGGCCGATCCGACTCAGCCGGGACCTGACGAACGCCGTATGCAACGACTGATGATCGCCGCGATCTCGCGTTGGGGGTGGAGTCGATGACGCCGAACACCACCGGGCACGCGGGGATTGAGGCGGAAGGGGCGGTGGGCGACAGCAAGGGCGCCGTCACGCCGACCCGGGTGTACCCGGGCGGGACACCGCTCCCGCCAGCGAATCCAGACGACGACGTGGAGCCGGTCGACTGGCACAGCGTCATCCCGTCATCGGCCCCGGCCACCCCCACGTCGCAGACCCCGAGCGCGAAGGGCACCATTCCGCGCCCCGCACCCGCGACCGGCCAGAAGGCCCAGGTCCTGGCCAATGTGCGCGCCATCGCCAGCACCACGACCGGCGCCGCCGCGGCGACGGTCGCCAAGGTCAAGCCGAAGAAGGGGCGGAAGAAGGCCAAGGAAAAGGCCGCGGCCGCGTGTGACTGCTGCGGGCTGGACACCTGCACCTGCCAGTGCCTCGTACGCGGCCAGCACGACCACGACGCCGCCTCATGCTGCGCATGCTGTCCCGCCAACGGAGGCGGCGCGCAACAGCCCGCCGAGTCTGTCGAGAAGACCGACGACGATCAGACGACGGACGACGACGAGGGCGACGAGAGCCCGGTCACCCGAGCATGGCGGCAGGCCAAGGCGCTCAAGGCCCTCGCCCGCGTGGAGGGCCGCCGCCGCGCAACTCTCCTGTACCTGCCCGGAACTGCCCTTGCGTGGGGCTTGGACTGGCACCGCCGTGTCATTGCGTACATGGAGGCTGGTTACGTCGCCCCCGACCAGCTGATCGGTTCTCTCATCGGTCTTGCCGCGCTCGGCGGCGGCCTCTGGCTTGCCATCAGGAAGAAGAGTCGGCTCCTGGCCGCCACGTCGTTCGTCGTCGCCGGAGTCGGCTACGCCGATGGCGGCACGCGCGCCGTCGACTACATGACCGCCCACGGATTCGACCCCGCCATCGTCACTCCGGTCGGCTCCGCGCTCCTTTTCGTTTCCCTGACCTGGTGGTTCATCGACCGGCGTACCGCCAACTGGTTTCCGCCGCTTGCGTGCGTGATGCGCACCCCGACTGCCGCAATCGGCCTCGCCCTGATCTTCTACGTCGCCCCCATTCTGTAAGGACCACGCACCATGAACCCGACCACGACCACCCTTGCCGCCGAATCGTCCGCTATCACGGATCTCGTCGGCCGTATCGGCGCTGGCGGTGCGGCCTTCCTCCTCGGTGCCGTTCTCGTCCTCGGGCTCAGCGAGAAGGGGAAGACCCGGCTCGCGGGCAAGCTGAAGAAGAAGCCCGGCGCCGTGATCATCATCGGCATCCTGTTCGCTGCGGCCTGCGCCAAGGCAGGCGGAATCTGGGACCTGTTCACGAGCCTGGCCAACATCCCGGCCGACATCATGCGCGAAGACCTTGGCATGGGCGATATGGGGCCCGCCGTGCCGCCGCTCTTCGCAATCCTCGTCCTGGCACTGACCCGCCCCAAGCCCGGCTCCATCGCCTTCTGGGCGTTCTTCCTCTACATCACGTGCACGGGCGCGGGTACAGGTTCCCTCTGGGACATCATCGGCATGGTCACCGACAAGATCCTCGCCAAGGCGGGCTGACAGCGATGGCCGTACAGCCTGAGCAAATCCCCACGGCGCCCGTCGACGAGCCGGAGGCGCATCCGCGCCTCTCCCTCGTCAAGAAGCCAACCGCCGTCGACCTGGTCGACGAGGAGCCCGCGCCGGTCGACGACGAACACCAGGATCACGGACCCGACGAAGGCGACGGGGACGAGTACGCCGCGCCGGTTGGAGGGCCCCTCGCCGAGATCGGCGTCCTCGTCGGCCGCAACGCCTGGACAGAGTTCGCCCGCGAGACCGGCACCCTGATACGCGATATCGCCGCACACTTCGCAGGTGCCCCCAGCCGGGCCGTCCGCGCCACATGGCGGGCCACTGTCGCCGTCATCGTCCGTATCAAAGACGGCTCCGTGATTCTCGGCGGACGCATCGTCGAGTGGCTCACCGTCGAGGAGACCAAGCCGAAGCCCAAGAAGACCAAGAGGAAGGGCAAACAGCGGGAGGACGCCAAGAGCTCCGCTGACGAGGTCAGCGAGTGGCCAACTCCCGTGAGGCGCGGTGGCCTCCTCCTCGTGATCGCCGGCGGCGTCTGGCACGAAGGCAAGGACAACCCGATAACCGTCGCGGCCGTCGCGGTCACCGCTTGGTCTGCGGCAGCGCTTATTGCCTCGTGGTATCGCGACGAGGACTGCGAACCCACCGAGCTTGCAGGGGAGCAGTCCAAGGAACCGGAGAGCGCTCCTCAAGACGATCATGAAAAATCCGAGGAGGCAGGGGAGAAGCCAACCTTCGAACAGGCTACCGCCCGCCTCGCTCGCTATGTCGAACACGCCGTAGCCGCCGCCCACCACATGCACAAGCACAAGGGCGTACACACAGAAACGCTTCTGGACGGCATCAACAGGACCGAGGGTCTGCGCGCAGTGCTCCTCGACCCCCTCGATCCGCAGGGAAAGGACTGGGACGTTCCCCGCCTGAACGCTGCCTTCGCCGAGATCGGCATTCCTGTCCACAGCAAGGGGTTCAAGCTCATCATCGATGGCCGGCAGCGCGTGCGCGCCGGGGTCCGCTACGACCAGCTCGAAAAGCATCTTGGACGCCGCCCCGTCCTCCCCCCTTCCCTGGCGGTGGACCACACCCCGGTCCACACCCCCGATTGAGGGCCCTCGCCCGCGTGTAGCCGGCCCCTCACCGGGCCCCACACGCGGGCCCTTCAGACTGTCGGCGGAGCCGGCGCCAGGACTTCGTTCCCCTTCCCCTGATGATCCCTACCAATTGACCTACCTACCTGCCCTACCAGCGGTCTGACCTGCTATTTCTACCTGGGCCCTACCGACCCTACTGGGGGTTCTACCTCGCTCTACCACCTCACACAGGTCTCCCCTGCGGCACTATGGATCGCCAACACCCATGCGCCGGAGGAGAGTTCACGTGTTTCCTGGGCCCTACACGTACCGTTGCCCCCCGTGTGAAATCACCGCGAAGGGGCTGACCAGGACCGAGGCCCGGACGACCCGTACCAAGCACCGCCGCCGGGTCCACGGGAGCCCTCTTGCAGTCCCCGACGGCGAGTCCACCACGCGCGCCCCGTATGTCGACCAGTGGCGCGGTCCTGTCATCGCAATCGGTGTGTTCGTCGTCCTCATGCTCCTCGCTCAGTTTCTCTGAGCGCGCTGGTCGCAGCAGGGGAGGGGAACCCGGCGGAAACGGGACCGGCCCGGCAGGAATCCTCCTGCCGGGCCGGTCCCGTCCCTTGCTGTCGCGCTGCTCTATCCGAGTCGGTCCGTGATCCCTCCGGAAGCGACGGAAGAGATGAAGTCCATCCACGGCCCGCTCTTGAACTCGAACATTCCGCCGTTCGGGTTCTTGGAGTCACGCACCCACATCTCGCTTGTCTTGCCCGTGCGCACGTGTGCCGCCTCGACGCACTGGCCACCCTGGTCGTTGCTGTAGCTCGACGTGAACCATTCGGGGGCCTGCAGAGCGTCGTCGTTGGTCATCAGAATCAGAACTCCTCGATTGCTTTCTTGATCATGTTCAGGGACTCCGTGTGCCCCAGAGCGGCCGCCAGCAGGTCCCTGAACGCTTCCTCGTACCGGTCGACATCGGACTGTTTGCGGACGACCCAGGCGTCCGCAAGGTTCTCCAGATAGACGATTGGGGGGAACGGGTGCCGCTCGCGGAACTCCAGGATGGTGAACGCACCGTTCATCCCGGGATGTTCGCCGCCTTCGAACGGCACGACCTGGACACGGACGTTAGGCAGGGACGACGCAAGGTCGGCGATGTGCGCGAGCTGTTCGCGCATCACCTCGGAGCTGCCAACGCGCCGACGCAACACAGCCTCATTGATGACGGCGGTGAGCCGCAGCGGTGAGTTCGCCCGGTGAAGCGTCTCCTGCCGCGTCATACGAACGGCCACGAGCTTGTCGATCTCGTCCCGACTCAGGCCCTCGTGGGCCCGCCGGTGCAGCGTGCGGACGTACGCCTCGGTCTGCAACAAGCCCGGAACGTACTCTGCTTCGTAGTTGTGAAGCCCGCTCGCTGTGGCTTCCTGGCCGAGGTACGCCTTGAAACCCGGTGGGATCACCGGCGCGAACTCGCGTTTCTGCCACCAATCTCGCTTGGTCTTCGTGACGGTGGCGTACCCGACCAAGGTCGCCTGGAGCTCATTCTCGGCGTGGTAAATGCCGCAGAGTGCCATCACATCCGCGGGCTCGACGACGCCGTTCTCGCCGCTTTCAAGCCTGTTGATCTTTGATGCGCTCACGACGAGCTGACTGGACACCTCGGCGGCGGTCATGCCCGAGGCCTCTCGTAGTGCCCTGAGCTCGACAGCGAGCTGAAGACGGCATAGCGCCGGCGCGGCCGACTCGACGTCCTCAATCATCTTGTGTCCCTTCTGCGTAACAGCCCCAGTGTGTCCGCGTTCGTTCTGCCAGCGCAAGCAATCTTCTGCCGTCGTGCGGGAGATTCTGCCAGCACATATCCATCCGTCAGTTATTCGCCTGCGTGCATGAGTTCGATGCTGAACTCTTCCCGCAGAATTCTGCGAGAACGGTTCACACGGTAGCGAATCTGCTGGCATCCTGTACCCAGTCAGATACAGCGCGCCCCGCCCGGCGACCCGTAGCGAACTCGTCGATGGCGCTGGACGCGACGTACCAACCGGGAGGGAACCCGGATGCCCAGCGAAGTGGTCCCGCGAGACGGATCGAGTTCAGCGGGTGGTGAGGCGGACTCCGTCCCAGAAGGACGGCGGTTTGAGATCCCCGTAAGCACCGCCGTATTACGCATTCTCCAAGGCTCGTTGTGTCTGTTCTGCCGCATCGCCGGCGGGCAGCTTGACCGAGCCGGGCGGGCATGCTCGGTGAGCCCGGACGGTTGCGAGATCTGGTGGGACGTCCGCGCCCATGCCAAGTGCCTCCGGGAGGCATCGTGACCGCCCCGGCCGCCAAGAGTCTCGTGAACCTTCCTGTCGTGTCCGCGCCGGCAGTGGCAGCTTCCCCCGCCCATGCCTACGTACTCGACGGCACCGAAACCGCCCCGGCCCGTGCACGACGCCATGTCCGCATGGACCTGACGGCCTTGCGGCTGCCGGAAGAGTGCATTGAGAGGGCCGTACTTGTCGTTTCGGAACTCGCGACGAACGCCGTGAGGCATACGGGATCCGAGCGTATCCGGCTCGAAATTGAGCCGTTCGCCGACGAGGTCCACGTCGCTGTACGAGACAGCGGCCCACGGCCGCAGACCCCGCTACACCAGATCGCTGTCGAACAGGGCGATCCGGCTGACTGCGAGCACGGCCGCGGACTCGACATTGTGCGCCAACTCTCCACGCGTTGGGGGTCCTCACCCACTCCTGGGGCTGGGTTACGTGTCTGGGCCGCGATCGAACGGAGAGACGCCGAATGAACACCACCGGACTCTCCGCAGCGCGAACGGGATCTCTGCGCGTGCAGACCCTGGATCCGCGCGAGCGCGAGATCGTTCTGCGCATTGCCCAGGGGGGCAATCGGGCTGCGGTGGTCGGCGACCTGGGCCTAGACACGAAGCAGTTCGGGCATCGGCTCCGGAAGATCGCCGACAAGCTGTGCAGTCCAACGGCCATTCGTAGCGGCCTGGTCTACCGGGCGCTCGTCTTTGGCCAGGTCGAGGCAGACCTACTGGAAACGTCCGTCCGGTTCAGGAAGAAGAGGGAGTACGAAGTTCTCTGGGGCGTGGCCCAGGGCCGCACCCTGAGCCGGATCGCTGAGGACCTGCGCGTGGAGGAATGGGACCTCGGCCCCATCGCGCTCCAGATGCGACACACGCTGAAGGCTGACGACTACGCCCACGCGGTATGGCGAGGCTGGCAGCTGCAACTGATCGGTCCGGACAACCCAGGCATCACGGCGTCCGAGACGCGGTCTTCCGCTCAGGTCAACGCGGAGGGCTGGCGGCGCCGCCCCCGTGTGCTGCGGAACACGAGTGTGCAATCGAGGTCCACCACTCCGCCCTCAATACGTGTTCCCCCGCACTCAGGGCCAGGGTTGGTGTGTCCACCACGATCGAATCCGTGACATCCGACAGCACTCGGGTGGGAACCAACGTGTTCCGGTGCTGGCGGCAGGCGGTGCTACCAGATCGCTCCCTCGTGCCGCTCGACGTGGGAGCCGACCTCCGCGAAGGAGTCGAGGACGCGCTTACCTGGCTCGCCATTCGAGCGTCTGAGACGGCGGCCGCCCTCGAATGCGACTCCTCGTCGGCGACACGAGGGGACGCCGTACTCACCCGTGTCACCGCGGAGGACTTCCAGGCCGAGGTCAGGGAAACCCTTCGGGCCGGCCGCCGATTCGTGCTCGAAGTCGCAGCTGCTGACGCAGGCACCTTCGAGTTTGTCGTTGAACTCGCGCCCCCCGCCAAACCTACCGAGACCCAGATCCGCTCGCCGAGCGCGAGCGAACCGAGCACTGCAATGAAGGAAGGCACCCCCATGGCACAGCAGGGACCCGACGTGAGCTGGTCGCTCCGTGATCTGGTCGAGGACATCAAAGAGGTCCGCTTCGCACTCGTGGCAACCAGCGACGGCAAGGCCCTCACCTCCTACGGCGCCGACGATCCCGACGACGTGGACCGTTTCGCCGCGGTAGTCGCGGGCCTGCAAGCACTCGCCACGCCAGTGGCTGAGCAGTTCCCCAAGTACGCCGGGAAGCTGCGTCTCGCCATGATCGAAGTCGATGGCGGCCACCTTTTCGTGGTGCGGGCCGGCGTTGAGTCGTACTTGGGGATCCTGGCCCGGGAGGGCATCGACCAAGGCTTGCTGGGTCATCAGATGAAGCACGTGGCCCAGAGCATGAGAGGACTCCTTGGTACTGCCCCGCGCTTGGAGAAGCGTGGTGAGCCACTCCGGGGATCCCGGGACGCCGCCCACGAACTCCCCGCGAGCGTTCCCAACGCAGCCACGGGCTGAACGAAACACACATCGCCATTCGGGAACCGCTGAGCGTCGGCCCCTCAGACCAGCTCGACCTGCGCCGTTGTGGCCTCCGGCACGACCTCGCGCGCTAACCGCCCCGCGAATCCATCCAGAGAGAGGAACCCCGTGTCGGAAAGCGCGACGACGAGCAAGCGAGCGGAGCCAACGCTCCCCCTGCCGCATGGCGTCCCGACAGAAGGTCGGGCGGAGGCGGAGGAACTAGCGGGCAGCCCGGTGGAGTGGGAGCTGCGAATGGACCGAGGCGCCGCGGTGGTCTGGCGAGTGTCTGGGCCTCGTGGGCAATGGACCGTGAAGGTCGGCCGAGGGGAGGGCGCCGCCGTTGTGGCGCGTGAGGGGGTCGTTCTAGAGCGCACGCACGCGACCGTTCCCGCGATGTCGTACGGGAAGCAAACGACGACCGGCCGGGACGAGGCTTCTGCGTGGCTGATCACTCCGTGGCTTGACGGGCCCTCGACTTGGGACCAATTCCGGGCGGTACGAGACGGCAAGCGCGACTCCAGCCCCGCACTGGCCGCGGCCGATCTGTGCGTGGCCGTCGGCGCAATGCACCAGAGCGGATGGGTGCACGGTGACGTGCAGCCGCATCACGCGATCCACATGCCGGACGGAGTCCGGCTGACCGATTGCTCCTGGGCGTGGAGCATGAACCTTCCCCCGTCGAATGCGTACGAGGGCGGCTTGCTTCATCTCATGTCACCCGAGCTGATGACACAGGCGGAGTCGGCGAGCCGGCCGGTGGTGACCTCCCAGCCGGACGAGGTGTATGCCCTGGCCGCCGGTCTGTGGTGGGCCGCGACGGGCACCTGGCCCCTGGACTACGCCCAAGTGGGTATCGACCCCGACAGGTTCACCGCAGTGGAGATGCGCCGGATACTGCGGCGTCATCGCGTGCCGATCGGGCGCATCCCGCACTGGCCGGAACTCGAACAGGTGCTGAGACCGACGATCACCGCTGACTCCCACCGACGGCCCTCGGCGCTGCACCTTGGGCAGTGGCTGCGCGGCATAGCGCGGATGTAGCCGCGAGGGCGGACCATCGAGCGGGCGATGCGCCTGCGAAGGATCCGACACCACGGACGGGATGCACCGCCGTGGGGGCAGAGCGGTCCGACGAAGGATCAACTTCCCTTCCCGGGCTCAGTTGCGCACCGGTTCCGTCGGTTCGCTCGGTGAGCCCGAGGTGACCGGGCTCTCTTGCGTGACAAAGGGGATGAGCCTCGCTCTGAAAGCAGAGAAACTCTGTGCAATGTGCCACGCGAAATTCATGGGCACATTATTGACTTGTCGACAAAGTCACCCAATTCTCTTTTGTCGTGGAGCACTCTTCTTGACGATTTGTTCGGTCGTGTTGAATGTTGACTTCAATATTGGAACCCATCTGGCGGGGAGTGTCTGGCGCCCCGTCTCGACGTCGCAATACGTGCTTACGCTGATTCCGAGAAGTGCTGATATCTGAATCTGAGTCAGCCCGCAACTGATCCTCAGTCCCCTCAAGGTGAGGTCCCCATCCTGCTGTTCGAGCAGGTCGCAGGCGTGCACGCCAAGGGAGTCGGCCAGGCGGACGAGGTGACTCGGTGTGGGTCGTTGGTTCCTTGTTTCCCACGTGGAAATTGTGCTGCGAGAACATCCAACCTCATTTGCTAATTCCTGTTGGGGGATGTCTCTGTCTTTCCGCAGAGCAGCGACGAGCCACCCCCGCAGACGCCCCGCGTCTGCCCCCGGTTGCATGGCGCCGCACTCTACTCGCCGCGATACGAATATTTTTGACGGTCACTAATCGACCACGTACTGTCCAGAAACCGTCAGGCCTATCGCGGGGAGGGGCAGCAGGGGATGAGCACGCTCAAGTCGGTTATGAGGACAGCCCTCAACCTGCCGGAGCCCCGCAACAAGCCGCCGGCCGCCCCTCACCCCGCAGGTCCACAGCCCGAACAAGTTCGCGCTTCTGCAGCCACCGGTGCCCAGAGATGGGTCGCCTCCGGGCAGAGGGTGAAGGCGGCCCGGGGCGTGCATCCCAGTACGACCGTTGCTCCCCCGCAGCAGACGCGTGAGCCGACGGCCCCCTGGCGGGTGGAGGAGGAGAACGGCGGTGCCAAGTTCTTCGTGAAACTCGGCCGAATCGTCCTCTGGGGAACCGTGGCCCTGGCCGTGGCCACCGGCGTCCGTTCCTGGTTCTGGCCCAACCAATCCGCGCCGCCGGCGCCGCCCAAGGTGACGCAGGGGCCGACATACCCTGTCGACGAGGCGCAGGCCGTCGCCGCCCGGTTCGCGTACTCGTATCTGACCTGGGATGAAGCGGAGCCCGAAGGGCGCGCAAAAGCCCTCGCCCGTGACCTCCCCAAGGGGACCGACACGACCGCGGGTTGGAACGCAAAGGGCAAGCAGGACGTCGTTGACGCGCAGCCGGGAGCCGTGGCCGAACTGGGCAACAAGCGAGCCAGGGTGCACGTAGACGTCCTGGTTAGCGCCCCCGGCCAGCCCGCAAAAGGCCAGAAAGCAGCCTCGCCAGCCGCGCATCGGTGGATGGGGCTCGAAGTACCCGTGCTCTACGCCTCCGGCCGGATCGTGGTCACCGGCGAACCCGGCATCGTCGGCGTTCCGACGAGCGGCCCCTCCATCACGGATCAGAACATCGCGAACAGCGACGTTCAGCTGTCCGACCAGACCAAGAGCACCGTGGACGCGTTCTTCGAGGAGTACGCCAAGGGCGAGGCCGACTCTGTCACCGCCCCCGGCGCCGTTGTTCCGCCGCTGCCGACCGGGATGGTGCTCGACAGCGTCCAGAGCTGGGCCGTCGACCAGGGCAAAGGTACCGACCGTACCGGGACGGCCGTCATCGTCTGGCAGGTGTCGGGCGCCGAACTTGAGCAGACCTACCGGGTCGAGCTGACCCGTGTCACCTCGGCCGCCGCCGAGCGCTGGCAGGTCGCGGAAGTTCACGGCGGTACGTCGTGAGCGTCCGCCCGCATGAACTGATCGAGGGGATAAGTGGCATGAATTTGGCGTCCGACAGCGCGAATCTGGCGCTGACCAGCGGTGCCGACCTGAAGACCTGGGTCTTCTTGATCGCCGGGAACATCTTCCTGATCATCCTGGTCGTCCGCTCGATCGGCCACTACGCCAAGCGTGAATGGGGTGACCTCATTGGTCACATCATCGCTGGTGTTCTGGTCGCGGGCTTCGTCTTCGCCACCGACACGACGCAGACGATGTTCGTCGAGATCTTCAACAAGGTCGCGGGCGCATGAGCCGGATCGGGCACACCTACACCCGGCACTTTGATCTTGAAACAAGGCAGCACGAGATCTTGGGCATGGACCTGGGGGAGGGCCCGTCCCGCCGCCTGCTGGTCACCGGAGCTGCCATGTATGTGGTGTGGACGGGTGGCCTTCTGCTGATCTTCGGCGTGCCCTCCCAGCTGACGTTCACGCTCTACTTCGCGCCGCCCGCCGTCATCACCTACTACGGCGCACAGCGAAGCCGAGCGAACGAACGCCGCTGGAATCTGACGCAATGGGCCTTGTTCATCCGCTATATGACGGTCGGGCACCGGCCGGTCATCAACGGCGGCCGCCGGGCTGCGGACCGTACCGAGTGGCTGCCCGTGCGGGCCCGGCTCGGCGAACGGGCCGAGTCGTTCATCGACCTCCCCGGCATGGGGGTCCTTGAGGGGGTCCTCGGCAAGGAGGAACCGAAGGCCACAGCCGGCCACGCTACGCGGTTCGACGTCAGGCCCCGCTTGTACGGCCCCGATGCCGTGTACCGGGCCCGCAAGCGCACCGGCCGCAAGAAGTAGTAAGAGGGGTACGGGGATGAAGATCGCCAAGGCCATCGGCCGATTTCTCGGTGTAGCCGGAGACCGGTCCGCGCCGCCGCCGCGGTACGTCGCGCTCGCGGACGGAGTCCTGGTTACTGAGACGCATGCGGAAGCCTGGTACGTCCTGGCCAGCAGCAACACCGACCTGATGAGCGAGAGCGCGCGTGACGCAGAGCACGACCAGGCGTCCAGCGCGCTCGCCCGCATCCTGGCCGGGCAGGAGTGCCACCTGCGCATACTGTGGAGCCCGCTGAACGCCGAGGACTACCGGGCCGAGGCCCACGACCTGTTCTCTGCGGGTAACTTCGAGGAGTGGGCCGACCTGCGGGTCGAGCGTATGAACGATCTTGCGCTGCCCAGTCGCCACCTTCTGCTCGGCGTGCGCATCCAGGAACGGGCCAACCATGCCAAGGCCCGCGGCCGCAGTGGGATGCAGGACGCTCTCGGTATCGGTTCAACAGCCGTCTCGCAGCGGGAACTTGCCCGCCTGGACGCTCTTGCCCGCAGGCTCGGCCGCCAGCTGGAGACCACGCCCTGGAGAGCACAACCCGCCCCAGTCGAGATGCTGGCCTGGATGATCGCGCGAGAGCAGCACCGCCTCACCGCGCTACCCACCCCCAGTACGGCCGGAGTGGTCTCCGGGGCGAAACTGGCCCAGCTCACCCGCGGCCGCGTGATCCCCTACTCGGACCACGTCAGGATCATCGGCGCCAAGGGCGAGGTTGCAGCCTGGACGTCAGTGCTGACCATGGATGGCTTTCCCGAGGAACTGGAGTCGCCGGGCCCGGGGGAGTTCCTGCGTGCGGTCAGCGAGATCACCTACGTCCCCGAATTCGAGGAGGAGGGCGTCGACCCCGACGTCCAGATCCTTCCGGTCAACCCCGAGCCCAGCGTCCGCTTCAAGGTGTTGCACCGCCGCGATGCTCTCAAGGAAATCGACGAAGTCCGCCGCCTGGCCAAGGAACAGAGGCAGAGCGCCGCCAAGAACTCCGCCGGAGAGACGGCCCAGGAGATCGAGGAGACCGAGGAGACCATGGCGGTCCTTTCGCGCGACATGAAGCGCGAGGACGTGACGCTCATGGAAGACCATCCTCGCCTTGTCGTCAGCAGCGACGTTTCTCTCGACGACCTGCGGGCCAAGGTCGATGCGGTGATCACCTTCTATGGCGGGTTGGGCATCGAGGTCTCCGTCGCCGGCGAGGAGCAGAAGGAGCTCTGGCTCGAATCGCTGCCCGGCGACATGGTTCGGGTGCCAGACCTCTCCCACACCCGCACCGTCGGGGCATTCGCCGGAAGCTGGTTCTGGGGAGGAGCCAGCGTCGGTGACGACGACGGCCCCGTGATCGGCTATCTGACCGGCAGCACCCCCGGTCTCGTACGTAATGACCTGACCGGCGGCAGTGCGCGGGGCGACGCGACGACCACCGCCTTCATCGGCAGAAGCGGCAGGGGAAAGACCACAGCGATGATGCTGTCCCTGCTCGACGCTGCCTTCAGAGGCAGCTTCGTTCTGGCATTGGATTTCAAGGGGGACATGGCCGGACTCGTTGCCGCCGGACAGCGCTTCCAACTCAACGCGCATCTGGTCGAGACCGGCAGCCAGTACGCCGGCGTCGCCGATCTCTTCACCCTGCTGACCGGAGAGAGCGCTGAGCGGGCACAGACGGAAGTCGCTGCCCAGCTCGGCATCGCGCTGCCTCAGCATCTGCGGATGCGTGGCGCCGAGACACCCATCCAGAGCGCCGTCAACGAGGTCATTGCGTCAGGTTCCCCAGCCACCTGGAAGGTCATCGACCACCTGCGGAACGCTGCGGACGACTTCGCCCGGGAGACGGGCGATGCACTGTACGAGCTCGCGCAGACCGGTCTCGGGGCACCGTTCATGGGCAAGCCCTCCGGCGCCGTGCTCATGACTCCCGAGCCTGGTATCTGGGTGGTGCAGATACCAGGGATCACTCTGCCCAGCCCAGAGGACGACCGCGAGGACTGGTCCGTCCATCAGCGGCTCAGCGTCGCTCTGGTCCACAGCATGTTGGCCTACGGCATCAGCATGGCGGGCCGCAAGGACCTCCGGGGCCTGCGAAAAGTGATCGCCGTACCGGAAGCCCATGTTCTGACGGCGACCCGTGAAGGCGCGTCCTTCCTTTCGTACATCGCAAGGGTCGGCAGGGCACTTCAGACCGCTCTCGTCATCGACACCCAAGACCCGGAGTCGCTGGCCAGGCTGACCGGGCTGATCGAACAGATCACGACCCTGTTCGGATTCCAGCTGACATCGGCCGAACAGCAGGATGCGCTGGCGGCCCTGCTGGACCTGCCGGTGGGACCACACACCCGCGCACTGATCCAGGCCATCGGAGTGGACGTCACCCAGGAGATCCGCCATGGCCACGCAATCATGCGCGACCGACGGTTCTCCTCCGCGACCGTGCAATTCGACGTGCCGTCGCTGGAGTTGCTGCAGCTGCTGAGCACGACACCGAAGGTCGACAACAGCGGCGGCCGCAAGGACTTGACCAAGGAGCCGCAGGGGGTGGGGGCGTGAGAAGCGCCTTTTCTGGGGTTGTTGTGGTGGTTTTGGTGTGCGTTGTGGCGGGGTGTTCGCCGGGTGGTGGGGAGGAGGGGCCGGGTGCGAGTGGCGGTGGTGGGGAGTCTGCGGCCGCGGCGGTGACGTTTGCCCGGTCGTATCAGGAGGCGGTCAACGGCCAGGACTGGCAGCGGATTTGTGGGATGCGGACGGAGCGGTATCGCCACGGCACGGTCGAGGCGTGTGTCGAGGACAACGCGGAGCCGGCGGAGTCGGTGGAGCCGTCGCCGGTTGAGAGCGGTGATCCGCCGTTGCGGCGGGCGGATGGTTCGGTGATCCCGCCGAGGGAGACGGCGGCGGCGGGTGGGCCGGAGCGGGCGGAGACCGGCGCGGTGAAGGCCGGTGGTGCGGTGGCTGTTCCGGCTGTGGGTGATCATCCGGCCGGGACGGGTGTGCTGGTGGAGTACGAGGTGATCTGGCCTGACAGCACGTCGACCAGCCGGAAGGCTCTGCGGCTGGTCGAGGAGGGCGACGGGTGGCTGGTCGACCAGGCCGAGGATGTCGCGGACTCGGATCAGGCGCATGGCAACCCAATCCACGACGCACTAGCGAGGATGAGGTAGCGGCCCATGAGCCCGGACAGCTTGCGCTGCAGTTCGAGGTCGCCGCCGGCGCAAATCTGGTGGCCCTCTGGACACCAAGGGAGAAAGTAAGGCAAGATTAGTGAAGTCGAGAGGTTGGAATGCTCGGCTTCACGACCGCGAGACCCGCGGAAGAAGGGGGGCGGACGGCCAGCCCAATGGCAGTAGTGCTGGCCGTCCTATGCCCCCTGGCCCCAGGCCCTTCAACAAGCCCATTCCAGGAAGGCATCTGTACATGATGGTAAACGACGCAGAACTCGAAACGACCCCCCAGCTCGATGACGTGGTGATGCTTCACATGGGCAACTCGGCCGGCGCCGATGCCGCTGTCGCCTATCGCATCGAGGATGGCCCGCTCCCCGGTGGCGGCTGGTTCATCATGTTGGCCGACGAGCAGGCCCACGGCGCCCCGGACTGGGCTGCGACGATCCAAGACAACGACATCCAGACGATCACACGGCTAATCGACTCCGGTGTCATGCAGTGGCAGGGTGAGTCGCAGATGACGGAGCGCGACGACGCCACGGGCGGCGGAGAGCCCGACATCGAGCACGGGGTCACCGAATCTGGTGTGGTGCTCTTGCCGCGAGCCACAGGTCACGACGACCGCCGCGACGAGGGAGCGAACGATGACAACTGAGGCCCCGCCGCGGGTTGCCCAGATCACGGAGGACATGCCCATGGCCACGCTCGACGGACGCCGCGTACTGACCAGGCGGGAGCTAGCCAGCAAGTACAGCCTCAGCATCACCCATTTGGAGAAGCTGTACCGGGACCGGGAGGCCAACGGGCACCCCAGTGCCGTGGACACGACGGGCCGCGAGTTGGTGTGGGACGCCACCGAATGGCACCGGTGGTACAAGGGCCTCACGGACGTGAAGAAGCTGGAGTGCCGCGAGGACTTGCAGGAACGGACCGGCCTTGCCCGCAGCACCCTCGAACTGCTCTGGAGAGAGCGGGAAGCCAACGGTCACCCTGAGCCAGCGAAGACCGTCGGCAACACGATGTACTGGAATCCAAAGATCTGGGACACCTGGTACGAGAGCTACAAGGCGAACCAGGAGTGGCGCACAGACGTCGATCTCAGTGGAAATGCAGATGATTGGATCTCGCTGTCCGAGGCTGCCCGGGTCCTGCACATGGACCCGACCAGCATCTCGAAGTACCCGGTCAGGCCGCCGAAGCACTGGCCGGACCCGGTCGAAGAGAAGACGACGGAAAAGGGCTTCGTCAAGCGCAAGTACCGGCGCGGCGACATCTGGAAGTACGGCGAGCTTCGCGAGCGCGGAGGCGGCGGCCGCCCAACTGGGTCGACGAAGGCAAACCGCCGCTTCCCGTATGACGGTGACCCTCGCCTGGAGCAGGCCCGCGCCGCGGTGAAGGCGCACCCCGAGACTTCTGCTGCCCAACTTGCCGGCCAACTGGCCCAGGAGCACGGCGGAACAGCCGGAACGTGGTCCCACATCGTCCGCAGCGCGCGACAGCACCCGGAGGACTGACCCTGTGACGACCAGTCTCACCATCGGCTCGGAAGTCATAGACCGCGTTGGCCTGCGAAAAGCCGCTGAATTTCAGGCGCGGGTCACCACATTCGAGTGCGTCGAGTGCGGCACTGCCGGCGATGCGAGGCTGGAGCCAGCGGTCGTCGTCCTTCGTACAAGCCCCGGCTTGTCGCACCTTGGCGTCGCGCACCAGCGGTGTGCCGACTCCGAGGTCCGCGAGTACGGGCAGGGCGACTTGGTGCTGTCCGACGAGGTGGACCTGATCCCCCGGGCCATCGGCCTCCCGAGTCCCCACGGGATCAGACCCGCGCTCCTGCTCGCCTGCGAGGAGGAGATCACCTTTTCTGATGGTGACGGGCGGTCGTACGACCCCTACATGAAGCAGCTGCTTACCGAGGGTCTCCACCAGCTCCCGTCACTTGATAAGGCGGCTCCCCCTAGCCTGGGTTGGCAGATCCGCATAGGTCCAGGTATGGCCCTGCGAGTCGACTCGCGGGAGAGGCCGTATCTCAGCGATGGTGAAGTGTATGTGCCACCGGTTTGGATGCAGCTGATGGCTCCGGTGGGAGCGGTCACGCTGCTTATCGCGAGGCTAAGTAGAGAGGATATTTACGCAGTCCAGCCACCATTCCGTGCATACGCATCCGCGTTGAAGAATAGACATATGGTTGGCGGCCAGGTCAGTGTCCAGGGTGTCTCGTAGAGTGCTGCCATTCGAGGATGCGGATACGCCACTCAGCTACCTGTAGTGGCTGGAGCAGTGTCAGATAATTTAGCCACAGCTCACCGGATGGAGCGAGCGATGACTTTGAGTGTCCTTCGCAAGTTCCGGCATTAGCTGACAGTTTTTGAGGCCACAGCCGCCAGATAATTACGGTCACAGAGCTTGGATTGAGAGCGCTCGGTAACCTACTTTGGAGAGAGTTACGACTTCAGCATACGTCTATACATGCAGGTCAGAGAGCTGCATAAGTTGCTTGCCCAGTCTCTAGTCAGTTGCCAATAAGTCTCTTCTCTAGCAGCAATCCAGTCTGTCACATGGTCTCGTGTCGAGTCTGTTAGTGAGTGGTTTTCGTAGGCCTATGCTCAGGCCTGGATCTAGTGCCTTATTTTGTGCTGGAGTTAGAACCTGAGTTTGAGGGCGTGTAAGCGCTAAAGCTGGAGCAATATGAAGGCTGTTAGATAGATGAGACAATAGGGGTTGGTATAGCTCGCTATCAGGTTCGTTATCAAGTTCTATTTAAGAGTCGTTCATTAGTTCTCTTATAAGTGCATTTAGTGAAACCCGCTTGGGGTCAGTCTTGCGGACTCAGTGTGGAACTGTCATTGGGTTGCACTGCAGGTCAGTACCTCGCTCAAGCGAGTGAATCAACTTGCGGACCACATTAAGAACTAGCCCCAAGTCCACTTAGTGGTAAGCCTTCGGGCTGTTCGCTGGGATGGCCATCAGATCCGCAGAAAGAACAACGTGTAGGTCCCAAGCCTGACCCGGCGATGCCCCCGACGCTGCCCCGGCCCTTGGGCGCCGAGTAAGCGCCCACGTGCTGCCCTTCTGCGGTCCCGCAGCTAGGCCCGGCAAGTCGCCCACCGGGTGATCCACCTCACTCGGGTAAGCTCTCGTCCAGTCTCTGCCCGGGCGGGGAGTGTCCACAGGTCCGGGCCGGACTCTGCTATCGGGTGGTCATGCAACGCCTGTCGAACGTTCGGAGGGGAACCCGCATTGATGACCGTGGAAGAGCTCGCAATCCCAGACTTCTCACTGGAACCCTTCACGCCCTCTACACCTCAGCACGTACTCGACGAGTTCGTGCTCTCCTTGCGGCCGTTCCTGTCGCGCGTCGTCGCCGTGTTCAACGGCAAGGGCGGTCAAGGTAAGACGAGCGTCGCTTCCCACATGGCCGGTCTGCTGGCCGAGGGTGAGGCGGCGAAGGCCGAGGAGGGCCAGGACGCTGGGCGGGTGCTGTTGCTGGAGGCCGATGCTCAGGGCAACACGTTGCACGACCTCGGAATCAAGGGTCACCCCGACAACGACGACGGCAAGTCCCTGGCCATCGCATTGCAGTTCGGAGAGCTCCCCAAGATCATCCGTACCGTGCGCCCGCACCTTGACGTGATCCCCAGTGGCAAGCAGTTGGAGCAAATTCCGTTCCAAATGGTGACCATGCAGAGCAAACATGGCCAAGCGGCCAACCTGAGTCTGGCCGTTCTGCTGGCGAAGCTAGCCCGCGAATACCGGTGGATCGTCATCGACTGCCCCCCGGTAACGAAGGAGCCCCAGTTGCTCGCCCTCTGCGCGGCCCGCTGGGTACTGAGTCCAGTGTCCACGGGCGACATTTCGTCCATCGACGGCTTGGGTGGTGTCTCCCACCGCTTCGACGAGACAGCGCATCTCAACCCAGACCTGGAGCTGTTGGGCGCCGTCCTCTTCGGTTTCGCTCATCGCTACTACACCAACCCGAAGACCAAGGAGAAGAGGCCAGTTGGCCTCTGGGTGCAGGCCAGGGAGCGTATCCAGAAGCTGTTGACCGAGGCTGAATCGGACGCGCCAGTCTTCGAATCCGTCATTCGGGACGCAGAGACTGTGGCAGTCAATTGCCGAGACCGAGGCCAGTTGTCCTACGAAGTGGCCGAAGCAGCCGACGGGATCAAGTGGTGGCAGAAGAAGAGGGGAGCGTCGGGCATGGTGCTCCCAACAGAACGGGCTGAGGAAGTCGGTCGGGACTATGAGGACCTGGTGGTTGAGGTAGTCGAACGGGTTCTTCAGGTGGAGATGGAGGAGGCCGCCGCAGCATGACGGACACATACCAGCCGAACGGTCCTGTCACCCCGCCTAAGCCCGAAGTCAGTGGTCTAGGTCGGAATCGACGGCGTGGCAGCCGGGTGGCGCAAGCTGGAGCTGGCCTCCCGGGAGCGGCCACGTCCGATCAACCCACTGTTGTTCCGGGCATGTTCGCCGGCGAAGAGGCGTCTGGGGAGGAAACGCTGACGTCCCCTTCCGAGGAACGAGAACGTGCTGACGCCGAGGAAGCTGGGCGTAAGGCCGAGGACGAGCGCCTGGAACGAGAACGTGCTGACGCCGAGGAAGCTGGGCGTAAGGCCGAGGACGAGCGCCT
>Ga0307513_10002824_pt1 | contig 23836 bp, 21 predicted proteins | sample 15_EM_MG_FD_202174 | JGI IMG/M metagenome (GOLD analysis project Ga0307513, IMG submission 202174) | Populus trichocarpa ectomycorrhiza microbial communities from riparian zone in the Pacific Northwest, United States - 15_EM | ecosystem: Host-associated > Plants > Roots > Unclassified | place...
CCTGAGGGGGCCCGGCCCGGCCCAGGGAAGCTATTGAGTGAGCCCAGCCCAATGAACCCGGCCCAGCCCAACGAAAGACCCGGGTTAACCCAACGAAGGCCCAACCCATTGGAAGGCTTTGTAAGGGCTTGTTGAACTTGTTGATAACCCTGACTCTTACGTCTTTTTGTGGAGGATTGTGTATATGTTTGTGGTGATGGAGAGCGGATGGTTTAGGTAGTACATTCATCTTATCAGTCCTCATCCCCCTTTTTTTCTGACTTGATCATTCGAGTCAATTCACTGCTATCTTCCATTCATCCTTCTGCTTCTATTACAAGCTTTCACTTTCTTTCTTTCAGTTTTCACTTGCCAGTCACACGCATGGAAACCTCTTGTGCCGAGATTGCCATCACCTGTAAAAGAACGCACGATGGTAGAGACCGGAAACAAGACTTTACTTGGCACGCCAGCTCAACCATAACCCCATGCTCAAAGATAATTTCCTGCTCAACGATAATTTTTTTCTTAAGAATAATTTGATGCTCCACAATGAAATTTTATAACTAGAATTTCATACTTATAAATAAATCTATGTAATAATTTCATTCCTAAGAATAAACCATAATTTGACAAGAAGGTGGTGAAGGCTTTATGTACGGAAGTTAGAAGAGGAGGACACAAGCACTGCTCTGTACAGGAGATCACCGCCAATTCATTATCCCGGCAAGCTCAGAATTATTGCTACCGCACGCTTGTTATTACGTAATAAATTATTTTTTGCTAGTTTAATTTTAAGAAGTTATTGTATGATACAAATCTATTTACAAGTATGAAATTCTAGTCATAAAAGCTCATTGTTGTTGAGTGTAGTAAGGTACGGGCAACCACCCTAGTTGTGTTGCGGAGAGCATAGGACGGCGTTGAGGGTAAACCACTGGTTGCGCACACATGTTTGTTAGTCCTATTTAGGGCCCGTTTACCTAACCGTCTGGTTTAGAGATTTTGGTAGGGAAACTAGACGGTGGCGTCTCAACGGGCATCAGGTCCTACTAGACGTGGCAAAACTGTTTACCTACTTTTCAACCGTTCTATAATTTGGCTGCTAGACGGTCAAAACAAGATGCAGCTCAAGAGGTCGGGTTGCGACCACCATCTAGCAGGATGAACAAACTCCTACCCACTCCTCACGGTCGCAATAACCAGAAGAGCCACCAATCAGGACTATTTTCCTTGCACACCTGGCAATTAGCTTTCTCATAATCCAGTCCTAATTTAAGGACACAATTCCCATCCTAGGTTTGTGAAGCGGCATTGTAGTTTGGTCCAATATTCCGTTGGCAAGGGCTGTTGTGACATGGTTGCACACCTCACATTAGTTAACCAAACTTTCACACTAAACTACTATAGTAGACAGTCTATTAGGTAAACACACACCCATCCATTTGCCCAACACACTTTCCACCGTCTATAGGTAAACGGGCCCTTAGTTAGCAGCGGCGCGCATCTGAGAATAGGACAAGTTCTCTCACATCCACCACGTCTACCCATCCAACAATCGTTGAGCATCAAATTATCTTGAAGAAAGAAATTATCGTTGAGCATGAAATTATCTTTGAGCTGGCGGGCACTCCTCTGGAGTGCCCCCGGCCGCGAGTTTGCGAGCGACCGGGGGTGCTTGACGCCGCCACATTGGTACGATTAGCCCTATCGGGCATCTTCCTTGCGAATCCGACTCGCACATCCTGGTAAAATTTACGTGAACGGCCGCCCTACAGGACGACTAGAATAAACCAAATCGAAATAACACAGAAAACGGAAGAGAGCCGACCCAGTATGGGTAGTTATGCACTCATCCCACTTATTGACTACTTTTTAGACAGTTTACATCCACATTGTTATCGGCCACTAACCGAGGTTTATCGGCAACTGCCCTACAGGACGATGGAGGCCCGCGCGCAGCCACCCCAAAACGCCACCCCACCCACCAGCTCTCTAATTTCTGGATTCATACACAAGAGCACCTGAGAAGTATTAGAGTTTTCCTGACACAATAAGACATAGTAGGCGCTTAATCTCCTTAGCCAATAGGGGTCCTCAAGGTAGGATCACCACGGTGGTCTTTCGATTTGGGCTGGGCGATGATTGGCTAAAAGGTGCCAAGATGGTAAGGGAACTTGAGGGGACAATTTCCACTCCTCAAGTCAGCTCCCTGGAACTAAAGCAGCTTAAAGGGTTAGTCGATATTGTGAATCATGTGAAATAAATGCTAGGCATAGTTGAGCGGTGATGAAAGTGGGGATCGTATCATAGCTGAAATTTTCCAAATGGATTATGATTGAAATCCACTTCATCAACCCCTCGCCTGAGTCCACTTTACTCAACCCATGCCTCGTCTTTCACCGAAAGCTCAACTTGAGCATTCCCTTGAAAATTATATCCATGCGGAAACTCTTTGTGATGAGATTTTTGGCAAAAGTTCCGGTAACTCAAATCGCTTTCCTAAGCTAAGCGACCGTGCGAAATGCCCCTCTGCCGACGATGACCCTCCTCTTGGTCAGATTACCAGCGTTGACGATGACGATATGGAATTGCTCGATGCAATTGACTCAGATCCTGAGATGGAGGTTGAGACAGCTTGGAGGGAGGTTGTAGGTTCCAACCAGCCGGTTCACCATTCCTCAGTGGGGATTCGGATGCCGTTAGGGAAACTATTTTCTGAAGTGAGAGAGGAAATAAAAGGCAAGCGCTATTGGGCAGACCGAGGTTGGAGCAAAGGACTTAACCTCCGGCAATGGTTTGATGGCATTAGCAATCCTCGCCAATTCCGAAGCCTTTTTCGAATGGATTCCGAGCACTTTTTTGAGCTTCTTGTATTGATCAAGGATCATCCTGTATTCCATAACCAATCAAACAACAAACAGTTTCCTGTCCAGTATCAGCTCTGTGTATTTCTGTATAGGTTAGGAGGAGCTGAAGGGGGCGGGTCGCATGCCAGAACTGGCATTCTGTTAGGCCTGGGAGAGGGTACCGTTTCACTTTTCAGTAATCGTGTACTTCGAGCGATTTTGGACTTGAGAGAGGAATATATTCAATGGCCTACGGCTCCTAAGGCGGATCAAATAAAAAAGCGCATCGGAGATGGATCCCGACAGGTATTTCAAGATTGTATTGGATTCATTGATGGAACCTTTATAATTTTGAAATATGCGCCGTTCAAGGATTGGTACTTTTATTGGAATCGGAAAAGTACTTATGCGATCAATGCCATGGTGGTTTGTACCGACAAAACTGAGATCACCTATACCCGGGTCGGCGATACCTCAGCTGTTCATGATTCTCGGGTGTTTGGAAAAAGCCGTCTTGCTACCCATGCTGAAGAATTTTTCAAACCTCATGAGTATCTAATTGGAGATACGGCATATACCTGCAATGATCATATGATCACACCATTCAAAAAACCCCGTTCCTCTCAAAAAGGGCCCAAACTCTTTAATGCTACTCTGAGTTCGCGGCGAATTGCAATTGAGCATACATTTGGTTTAATTAAAGCTCGCTTTCCTGCTCTGACAAATATTAGTATTTGTATTCATGATATTAAGTCACATGAGACAGTTGTACATTGGTTTGAGGTTGCTTGTGTTTTGCATAACTTCCTTCTTCAGCGGAATGATCCTGAATGGGGTATTGATAATGAGGAGCAAGATGATCTAAGTAAGGCAAGAGCCCATGAGAGAGAGGTAATGAGACTGCAGAAGGATATGTCACGAAGATAGCATTATCAACAGATGGGAAAGAGTGCCTTACGGGAGTACTTATTGGATCGTTGTTCAAAAATCTCTAAAGTCATCAAATAATATCTCATAAGAGTCAAATTGCATTTTTGTTTCTTTATATTTGTACTGATTGTAAATTAAAAACAAATACAATAAAATTAAACAAGATATACAAATTGAGTTCAATCCTCCCAGCCTCTCTTTCGCTTTTCTCCACCTGCCTGACCTCGGATTTTTTCCAATTCTAATTCTAACTTTTGTGACTGTAAATGAATTTGTGCCTCCATTAAAGCCAGCCTCTGCATGCGCTCTGCAGAGCGATTCTCTTCCATCATTTTCTGCAACTCTCTGTCTGCCTCATCCCGCTGCTTAACATACTCAAACTCTTCCTTCTCATGAGCCAGCCGTTGGCTGGCAATTCCCTGCAGTAGTGCATCAGTGGCTGATGGCTTTTTTCTCGCAAGCGCTTTGGAGGTAGCTGGGTCAGTTGACTTTGATTTGCTCTTCTCGGGATTTTTTCTGCCACCCATAGCGGGATGAGTACTCGTAGCTTCATCGTCCTCCGTCTCTTGTCTCTCGCTATCACCTTCCCCAATATCACTAAACTCACTCGCCCATTCTTGCTCTACTTCTCAGCCATAATGAAATCTCTTCGATCTCCCTTTACCAGTTTCTGAAACTGCCAATGGTGTGAATGACTTATCCTTCTGCAAAATCTCCTTGATTTCTTCATAGTAAGGACAATCTCGATTCAACCAGGCTATATCCACCAAGATAAAATATTAGTTCTGGTATTTTTATATTATATAAATGTATATTTTGAGGAATCTTAGAGATTAGAAAGAAAAACTTACTTCTCCGCATGCTTGCCCACTGCTCCTCTGACTTTTCTCCTTCTCCCGTGCTATTTATCCTAACTTTTGCCTTATCATACTTTTCCTTCATTGCCTTCCATCGCCCTTCCAAAGCACGACCACTTCGAGTACCTTGAAATATCGACTGAGCAAGCTTTTCCATAACACTTGCGGCATTAAGCTTAAAAGCCTTATAATTCTCATCAACTGCAAGGTAGGTGAGCAGAGCTTCGGTCTCCTCTCCGGTCCAATTGCCTTTTTTTCTCTTTCCTATCTTAGAAGCCGGAATAATAAGATCTGCAGGTAAATCGCAACGCTCTCCAACTTCAACTCAGAAGTTAGCTTTGTCCATTATTAAAACAGCATGCCCATAAAACATTTATCACATCTCTTTTAAGAGCTGTTTCTCAGGTATTACCTTTTGGCAGATCCAGGGCTTCCGGTTGTATAAATTGGTTGCCTGATTGTCTAGCTCTACTGCCGGGACCTGAGCAATTGTTTGCTAAATCAGGTTGGAATTGGGACGCTCGGAGCTCTTCAGCTACTTCTATCGTATTTAATTGGTTTCGCGCATGGGGCTAAAATATCTTTGATTCAGAAACCATCTCCCTGAATAGTGTAAACTTGTTTTTAAAGATACTAACCTGCAAACACGGTCCAGGATAGATAGTAGGACTGGGGTCCATACTGGGCCTATTGGTGGAGATAAGCCGCGATTTTGGGTAGTGGGAAGCCACAGTCTTATTATCATAGGATAGTTGATCAATAAGACCAGGGGTGGTTGCCGAAAAACTAGCTATAGAGCTGCCCGCTGGTCCACTTATTGTACCAACTTGGATGGTAGCTTTTGGCAATATTGGAGTTGTGTATCGAGGTTGTCCATTGAACGATAGGGATTCGCCACGCCTCAATCCTTCCTCCAGATTTCCGGTACCCGTTGGCCCAGGTGCGGACGCCTCTGATGGACCACAAGGCCTATTACCACTGGCCAGACTCTTTGTTGAAGAATTTGGAGAAGATACCGATAGGTGCTGTTGTGGCCTCTCCATGCTGTCACTGGGTTTCTTTTTCTGAAAGGTGATACCCGGGCCAGCTTCATGATGCAAAGGCTGGAAGATACGGCCTGAACACCACTTTTATTTTTCTGGCTTGGCCCAGACCATTACTTCATGACGGTTGAAGGGGTACTCAAAGTTCCACCACCGATTTTAGTCATAATTGGCCAGAATTAAACCCCGCTAAGTTGTGGAACAACTGTGGCGATTCTACCTTGAGGACCCCTAATATTAGCTATCTTGTAAAACTAAATATATCCTGAGCTAAGAGAGATGGTGGAATTTACTCGATTTTACGGTACTGGTAGTACAAGTACGTCGAAATAAAGTTTGCGGCTGAAGCAAGCATCTAATCGGTGAAAAAAGGTGGAATACCGCACCCCTCTGATACAAGCCTCATCTTGGCCATAGACTCGCGAGGGATCCAGGCAAGCCACCTTGTGGCAATCCCGGTTATACAAGAGCGGACACTAGGAATTTGCCGTCAATCCCTGGCGACTTTCAAGATCGAAATTTTAACCCGGCCTACGTCGGGAGCAATGGCCTTCCCATATTTTTTCCCCCACATCACAGGGAATCCCTCTCATCCATTAAGATGATTTCAGCTTCTTTTTGTACGGAAACAATGAGTACGGTGGTATCCCTCTACTTCGTTTAGGTCACTGGAAGTACATCAACGAAATGTAGGTTGTCCGTGACTCATGATATTAGATTTTAAACAAAAAGTTTCCTAACAATTCAACTCCCACCCTATTACATATTATTCCACCCACTTCCTCCTCGGCGCTTGCGAGGAGGACCTTTCATGGTTGATACCTTTGCTAGATTCGCACCTGCGACCTTTAACGGTGTTTCACAAACAACACTATCATACACCTTGGGTGCACCAGGATCGGGACCCACGTCTATGTCCAGTCGACAGCCTCACACCCAAAAATACGTTACAAGGCTAGAAATTGATAAACCAAAGAGCGTCATCCTGGAGACAACCAAAACTGACCCAGCAGACTTTTTAACATTCTGCCCCCCCACGCTAGAATCAGAGGACGACGTGCATTGCTCTGCCGGCGGAATCTAAATGCCATTTAGTACAAAAAAGTGCAAGAGACCAACATCTTTCACAACAGAATTCTGCTTCAATGTTAGAGTAATTCTTCATCCCACTCCCAATAACCAGCACCATCGCCTTTCACAAACCCAACCACTATGAGTACCAGCAATACTAATAATCCCCCTCATTCCAGCTAAACTACAATGGTCAAACCTACCGTTAAGATCGACAATGCCGCCACGACCAACATCGCCACTGCTACCATCACGACAAGCTTCCTACCCTAGTCGTCTATTCTTCGTGTCACCGGGTGGCATCATTCCAACTTCCTTGATTTCTTCAAAAAGCACAGGACCCACTTCCACCCCGATTGTCCTTGGAAAATTTTCACCTTGACCATTGCCAAATCCATTGTTGAGAACAGGGAAGATGAGATTATCAGCACCGGCTGGGCGGCGGTGAAACTTTGATGTTGATAAAATTTTCGAGTGTGGTTGCTTGTAGTTGTGGATTTGAATTCTTGTAAAAGTCGAAGAAGTTTTCGTGTTGCTGTGTTGAACAAGGTCTTCATAAATACAGGTTTTTCTTTCTTTCTTCTATTCTAGCATCGGGCTAGCTTTGATACCAACTGAGCAGCCTGAGCCGTGGTAATCCTTGTGGCGGTACTGAGCACCAGAAATATTCTCGCTCGCAGGTATCATAATCATTTTAGATCATCACTCTCTCTCTCGATAATTTTCATCCTTTTAACTCTCATTTCTGATATTAACCATATCTTCCCTTCCTGTATACACATATCGCTCAGTGTGTATAGACCTCACGCCTTTCCAATACCCTCCAAATATCCTGAAATCTATTGAACCACTGTTCGCTTTCCTAGCCACAAGCGGGTTACTATGCCAGGTCGCGTTTTTCCACAACTCTTTTATTTCTCTTTGTCGGCTGATTTTTAATTGAGCAATCCATGCGTTCAATGGTCATGCACTGTCAACCACCTCAATGACATTTTGACTCCTATCTATCTTAGCGTATGATACCAGGGGTGGCCTAGGGTGTGCTTGAGTCTAACCTTACCCCTCCTTACAATTTCAAGCTTTCGTTTGTTAAAGCGCACCCCTCAGGTTTGCTTGTTTCCTGGTTTGAAAACCGTAGCGACAGGGGCCGCGAAGTTTTCAGTAGAAGCTTCTCGCCTATACCTGAATTTCCTTGGCTTCTGTATTTCGGGTTCCCTACTGACCCGTGTACTCGATCACTATCCAATGACTGGTGAAGCCTTTTTGTCCGAATGCTAGCCTTGTTCTCACTACCACCAATCAGCTCACTTACTTGTAAAAGAGGTCTTGTCTAGCATAGGGACAACTGACACCGTACTAGGGGCAAGCATAAAGTTTTTGAACACACAGAAGTGGCTTACCAGCAAAAGATCCTCAAAATCTGGTGACTGCTATAAGGTTCATATCAATTTTATTATCTACTAAAAGGACCCACTCCAATCTAAGCTACGACACCAACCGCAAGGCAATCCCGAGGCATGCTAGCTCAACCTGCTCATCGCGCCATATATCTCAATGGACCACCCGTATGGCTTATAAAGCCCCTACTATCGGAAGAATGTGGTTGACTTTGGAATACGCGGGAGAGTTGGAAAGATCGTTTAGATGCTTGCAGATGATTTGGGAGATTGAGATAGAAAGGTTCACAGTTTATGAAAGAGATTAGATAGCCATGTCTTTCTTTTGTTTACTATGGGAGTTTACGAAGGAATAAGGGCATGGCGGGAATAGGGAGATAGGTGTGGTGATTGATGGAAGGATTAGGAAGTGCTACTTATGTTTTACTTATACACTTGTTCCTGTCATGAGTTTTTTGTTTTAGCAAGGCGAATTCTAAGAGCTGAGCGAAGTGTCCAAGTTCCATGTGAATTCTCTTTCTATCGTCTACCACTGCGCCATACATAGCCTGCCAACATTAAGACCTACCACATGAGCCAAAATGTCTGGTCAGAATACGGCTGTCTATTGTGTATTCTAATAATTTGACAGAAATGTAAATATAGATTTAATTCCTTTTCCTTTACCCACCAGCCGACTGCCCTCATTATGTTTGGTTGGGCTCAATAATAGTTTGGCTTGATTTGAGTTGGGTTACCGAATTAGAAGGCTTCATCATGCCTCTATTCCCTCCTAATTTTGTTCCAACCTGTGGTCTTATTCGTAGTAGTGTTGCTTGGCCTCTCACTATTACATGTTAGGCTGTGGGTTCGAATCCTTGCGGATTCAGACTTTTTCAGAAGGCCGAGAAGATTAAGCCGCTCAGCATAGGAAGCGGCTAAGCTGCTTCTAATGATTGCTCATCAAAAAAGGCGGGAAGAGAACGAGGAAAAAAAGATTTATATCATTAGGCATAGTGGTATCCTGGATCTTCAAATGCTCTCGGCCCATCATAGGAATGGGACTAAAGGGGCGGGTAGGGGAGCCCTTTTGCTGAAATTTTCTAATTCTTGCCCTTAAAAACATTATTTATACTTGAGATTTCAAGTTCGGGAATTGCTGCCTCATTGGTTAGATCCCAATATTTATCATACCATACGGAGGCTGCTAATCCTACTCGTGTCTCCATGCCAAGATTGGGCACCGCCTCTGGAATAGTTTCCTTTCAACCCATACAAGTCATAGTGTTCAAGCTGTTTCAATTTCAGTACAGTCCAAGTAGCCGGTCAGGGCCTTGTATGAGAATAATCTCACAATTCATCGCAATATTGAATCGTTCACAATACCTTATGTGCGTGTTGTTGTGAAGCCGTGAGAAAAAAAAACGGCCTCAACCCGAGACTCTATGTACAGAGTCAGAGCGCATACCCCAAGAACCTATCCATCGCTTTGTATGAACCTTTGTGAATTTATTACAAGTCCACGCATGTGTAGCAAATCAGGTTTAGTGTTTAATGGGCTGCTCTGTGAACAGAAGAATTCAATCATCTATATTGACTTCAGATATTCGTTGAGGGTTTTTCCACCACAGTACTTCTTGAGAAAAGCGTCGTCAAGACTATCCTCTGTACGGCCAGCAGAGGCTATTCCAAAGCAGTGCCCAATCTTTACGGACCAAGACACGAGTAAGCTTGTTACCATAAAATCTTTTTGAATCCATTGTCGGTCCACAGAAGTCGCTCCAAACCGCATTATGCTTAGCACCCCATGTTAACAAAATTACGAATAAAAGTTAATACCATCCAATGTTCTCGTCATAGGTAACTTGAAGATATACAACTCCTTGACAACAGCACTCCTTCTCCGGGCATTTCGCAGTGGAGGAAGATAGTATATTTTATAACTCAATTTGAAGAATGGGGGGCTTCAGGGGGAAATCAGATGTCGTACATCAGAGAAAGATAACATCACAATGTCAATCAACAGGGCTTACAACAAGCATGGTCCAGATTAACTATTTTAGGCTTCTCACCACATACCCGAGTACATATTTTCCGTTCCCACAGGATCGGAAACGCAACCACGATAACCTTAAACAGACGACCGAGTTGGTGCAGATACATAATCAGGATGATCGCAGATCTCCGGCCAGTGTTCCCAACCGTCCAGTCCGTTGGTATTCCTGTGAGGACGGGACAGACTACGGTTCATAGTTTGTCTTTTGGGGGCGCAAGAACCGACTACGCTGGGAAGGTGACGACAAGTCGGACTATAAGGGACTATGTCCCAGCGCTTGGACCCCTATACAAGCCAAGCTGAAATCGTCCACCTTTGAACGAATTCTTTTCACATCATCGTCACTGTTGCGGTTACCGGATCTCCCTGCAGTCTCCTGAAGTCGGCCGCCGTCCACCCCTCTGCCTTAGGTTAAAATGTCTGACCCTGTTTAGCCACCGTCCTGCCCTTAGGGCGCCCCAAACGGAAGACAGATACGAGTACCAGTCCCATCCCGTCCGGCTCGCTTGGCAGTCCCCCTGGACGGTTTCCAACTCAGGAGACAAAACTAATGGAGTAACCCTATCAAGGGATGCAATGTTAGGGCATATCATTAGCAGGCGAGTGGAACTGTCCCATGTTGAGGGTGACTGGTGTTTCTGGTCTTTGTGCGATAGGGAGCCCACTGTACGAATGGCTACCACAAACTGTATTTAGTCTCAGCTGCGTTCTCTCGTTTCTGTACCATAGCCATCAACACTCCACACCACCAAATAGCGAACACACTTTAGTTTGGCTATCACTTTCTTTCCGAGTCTCCTCTCACAACGCTTCCTTCACGGCCGCCTCCCAGGCGTGCTTGTACGGCGGGTGTTATTCCAGGATACAGTTTCTTCGCAACCACCACGATCAACCATGTCTACTCTTCCCCCCTCACTCGCCTCTTTAGCAACCAGTGCTCCCCAACCATCCTCCAGCCAGCAACCAATGGAGGAAAGAAATATCGTGGTAGACCACCTTCTGAGATCTGGTGCGTTCGATGATTGCAAATTTTCCCGCACCCCACGTCAGGGGATAAGCAGATATCTCGCCAAATGGGAAAATGAACGCCACCACCTACAAACCCTCACAAGCACCGTAAACTATGTGGACCTGAAAGACAGTCGGCGTAGTGGGAAACTCCCAGTCTATGATATCAACACACAAAACACTTTCCGTTATATCGAATCAGACCCCGACGGTTACCACCACAGCCTCAAGGATAAGAATGGAGTTGTGCTCGCCTACCGAGTTCCCATTCCGGCCTCACACATCACACAGTTGCACAAAAGTCAGCCCCTCCTACCCGTTCATCGAATACAACCAACAGCTCGCGGCATTTTCCACCACCGCCACTACGCATTGTGGGCTGATTATAGCCCTACAATCATGAAAAGCAAGGAATATCGCCAGGATCTTCCCCATTCTCAATCGTGGTTGGATAGCAATAAACCTCTGTTTCAGAAGCTGTCGAATACTCTCCGAATGCTTGATCCTCACATGTACGTCAAGTTTACATCCATCGACAAATACCTCCCTGATGGCTACAACCGTATGGCTGGAGCGTGGCACGGCGTCGCTATTAATGAGTACATGCGGCCTCAGGAAACAAGAGGAGACACCCATATCAATTGGCAAGACTTCCCCCGGGGATATAATTGTGTCGTTCCTTGGGGAACCTTTACGGGCGGTGCAGTTGTTCTCTGGCAGGCTAAGGTTATCTACCAACTACAGCAGGGGGAGGCGTTGTTTTTTTTAGGTGGGGTGATGGCGCATCAGGTTCAACCCATTCTAACTGGAGAGAGAAACTCCTTGGATTTGTTCACTCATAAAAGCTCCTTTGATTGGAAAAAGCGCGAGGACCAAAAGATGGAGAAGGTGTATGGGAAACCCCGGTCCTAGTTAATATCTTCTGTATGTATATAACTCAATTGAATCATTCTACAGACAAGTCCTCGGCGCGCCCAGTGAGGGCCCGCCCAAGATCCTGGAGAAGTGTGGACAGTTCAGTCGGTCGGTGGACTACTTCACTGAGATGCTGAAAGACAACGAGCACGTAGGGAAGATACGGCTGAAACTACTAGATTAGGCGGCCTGAGATGGATAAGCAGCGATATTTGAAAAGGTTTGGGAATAAGGCGCAGGCACAAAGTTGGAGGAATGGGGGGGGGGGAAAAGGGATATCTTGAAGAGGGTTAAGATTTTAAAGAGCAGTATGTTCCCTTTCTCCTCACCCTCCCTACCGGATGGGAGACAATTGACGGGGGAGTGAATATTGAAACAGGAGGCGTGGAAGTAAAAGCAACCACCGAGGCCGATATGTTTGATGTAGCCTTCAAAAAGGTTGTCAAGGGCCACTGAGGGCGGCATCAACCCCAAGTGCCAGAAGAAGGATCACGAGTACGGCTTAGCGGTAGGAAGAAATTTGCGAAGTGTACCGATACCAAATCCTCCTGTTACCGTTCCGGTTTCTCTTATGAGAACAATGCTCAATTCCCCAGCATTAAGATGATGAAGAGGGCTATGAGGATAGGCAAGTGCAGGCGGGCTGGTGGCGGCGGCAGTCGCAGATGGCAGATAGATGACAGATAGGCCGATGAATGGATGGATAATTAATTACATAAGGTCCCGGCTTGCGGATTCCGGAACTCTAAATGCGTAAATAAAACGGAATTGTACACCATATCATTGCAGTATTACGGAGGGGCCCAACTCCCCACCAAACCCGCTCCATCCTATCCTCTACGAAAATCCAATATCACAAACCCAAATCCCGCGCAATCAGGAGGGGAGTACCTACTCCCCCTGTGGCATAAAAGCCGGGAACAAAACTCCTGGAACAAGAGCATAACATACCATCCACAGTACAATCAACTTAGCACGAGCATCACCAGCACAAATCATGGACGCAGCCAACCAGTACTAAACCACGCTCTCGCTACTCAACCGTGTGATGATCCGTAGCCATGGCAGCTAGAAACAGCTGGTGGATAGCCAATTTCCCAGCAAGCCCACCGTCGCCCTAGAAAGTCCATCTACCGGAGAAGGTGAGGGCCATCAGCGCCCGCGTCACAAGGAGGAATAGCAGTATGTTGGAGATTGTCCAGTATCGAAGGATTCCCATGTTCCCGGCTTAGTTAATCTCGAGCCAGAAAGTCGGATGAGGAATACTGGAATACAAACCAAAACCCTCCTGAAAAAGAGGTAAATTCAAGGAACAGTGTCGTTACACCAACTCCTAACATCCCCCGCACTAGCATCATTAAGATAGCACCTCCCCCAAGAAAACGCACTCCGGAAGCACCAATCCTGTTAGCTCTTTAGCGATATGATACAATAATTTTGAGGTACGGCTACCCACTTAGGTCATGTCTAGGGGTTAGCTTAGTAACTGACTACTGTGTGTGGATTAAGTCTATCATTGGTCGCGATGGAGTGGGCTTGGCACGGGTGTTTCCTATGAGTAGTTTCTCTCTTGTACCACTATTATACTTGTAATTTCATCGCGTATTCGGAATCTGGTATTAATAAACATTTATAGCTTAGTGCTATGTCCAAATATGGCTAGGAGGAGCCACTATTACATGTATTATTCAGTCTCGTCTGGGTCAAGCTTCTGCTCAGTTCCCTACATTTGACAGGGCCTCTACCATGTGCTCTTACAGTTTTTCCTCATGGCTTTTACCCGGGTATCGGCTCACAATAGTTATAATAAATACTCTGCAGGTTTTTGAGACTCTTTCACCCCAGCTTTATATTATGCCCAAAGTAACCTTTTAGAAATCACAACTTGCTCCTCTCATATTATCGTCACAATTGTGGTCACCCGCACCGCAATTATCACCTCTAAAAACATAAAAGCGGAGTGTTTTGTCCTCTAGTCCGATCAGCTAACCTGTTATCATCGGCTGCTTTCTCCTCTTTATATTAACCCCATCATACATTTGATATTTCTCATAATACGACTGGCTGGCACTTTTGTAGCAACCGGATTCCGAATACGCGATGAGAATACAAGTAGTCTATAACGAACATCTCACCTTACACAACGTACCACACACACATCCCAACAAATCCAACCCCCACGAGCACCCCCCCAATCCCCAACACAACTGACCTCCCCACCGCCACCCACCTCTCACTCACTCACCCCTCCCTCCTCCCCAGCCATCAACCTCCGCCCAACCCTCCAGAAATCCAGGGGAAACACCGCACTGTTCAACCCCCCATCCCACCACACCATGGTGGCAAGGAATATCCATGCGCCGGCGACAACCACGAAGCTATGAACAACCCCAAGAAGCTCCGGAGGGCAAACAACAACTCGCTGTATGGCTCTGAAAGGAATATCCCAGCCGGTGAGGTGGCGTGCAGGAGAGCAGCTACAAGTGGTAATTTCTTATTTGAAGGGGAGACTTTACGCGCAAGAGCATGGAGCACCTCTGTTGACAGCACTTGTGCAAGGTTGGCCAGGAGGACAGCAGAGAGGGTGTAATCATAAAGCTGGGAGGTAGGGCACTTCTCTCGCAGTTATGGGACATTCCGTTGAAGTTCGCCAGCTGTGAATTTCCTCCCATACCGACAGGATTCAAAGTTTCACTCGTATACTGGAGCTGAATGCACCATCTGATTTACTCTTCATCCGCGGACGACCCGACAAGGTCAAATAGTGAGGATAAAAATAAGAGTGGCGAAGAGGACGAGGTGAAGAGGCGGAAGGTGAATGAGAAATCGAGGCTACCAGCTTCGAAGGTCCTGAGAATATTCTTCCTGACAAAGAATACACTTTTGAGCGAGGCTCAGGAACGTGAGACTTTGCGGAGGGAGTTTTTGGCTCTGCAGGAGAAGATTAAGAATGAGAAGATCAGTATTCCATTTGTTTTTTATGACGGTAGGTATTGCGCATGCTCCAATTTTTGAAGTTGACATACAGCTAACATCCACTAGCCACTAATGTTGCTCTACCGACCGGAGAGGGAGTGACCGTTCAGAAAGGCGAGCCGGTATGGTTCTTTCGCGAACCTGCTAGGAATGTCTGGATACAGGGAGTGACTCAGGGTTTCGGTCGATGATTTAATGCTTGTTCCCGGTGAGGTGATAATACCTCACTTATTTCTTTCACCTCCTCCTCCCTTTTCGCAATGACTAACTCGCTCCACAGGATTTTGAATTCTACTGTTTTATCGTCAATCGCAAGATGGGGCCCAACGGATTATAGTTTGATTTGCCTTCATCTCTATCACCCGCCTCCCAAACTTGCACTCCGAATCCGAAGAGAGATGATCCTACAATGAGAAAAGTGGTGGATTGCGGCTCGTGGGATATGGGTGGGAATGCATTTTTTTTCGGGCGAGCCTCCTTCTCGGTAGTCTATTCTCGCTGCTGCCTGGTTAGAGATGGGATAATGTACTATCAGAAGGCTCTTCTGAAAACCACGGCATGATACTGTATATAATATTTACTTCTTTTTTTTCACTATCTTTTCACTTGTTTAGTAGCATGAAATACGGGACCTAGACTAATGGTTGACGCTGATGTAAAACCATTGGTAGGTTTTTTAGTTACAAGGAGAAATTCAATCAAAGTGATGATTGATTGCTAGTACTAGTTGGAGCTTGCGGACTATTTCTTGAGGTATACAATTACATAGTGCTCGTCCCGAGAACAAGCGTCTTCGTTGTAAGAGATTATCAAGTGGAGTTAGTTTAGAGGGCGAGTGATCTTCTATGAATAGAGACTGGTAGGGAAACATCTTCCAAACAAGTGTTTTCAATCCTACTCTTGACAATCCTTGCGGATCGCTCATGACCTGCTATTAGAGTGCAGGGGCAGTTAGGGGTGCTATAACCCCTGAAGTGTGAATTATTTCCTCTATACAGGTAACTATCCTACTGATATCGTAAGATTGCGCAACTGCCAAGCCCCCACTGGTACCACCATTTTTCCGAAAACAATTTACAAAAAGGGAAAGTCCACAGCTCCACTAGATCTACACCACTACAAACCACCCGAGGAATAAGACCATAACTTCATACACGAAAATAGGGAAGAGCAAACTTGTCTGTTCTTCTTTCCTTCTCTTCCCAGATGTCTATTGCCCAATCAACAAATGATGTAATGGTACAGAAAACCACCCTACTCAGGCACCAAGGTAGGCACCAGGGCTACAACTCTATCCGGAAAAGGGAAATGAAGATATCTACTGCTGCAAAAAGGCTTGCTGAGGTAGAGCGGCAATGAGGAGGATGTTTCAGAGAGCTGTCAGGGGCCGGCATTGGTTGAGCTAAGTACTAGGTTATGGGAGGAGGGGTAGAGATCGGCTATGAAGCAGATGGAGGGAAAGCTGGCTGAGCCTCCCTTCATAAGGGAGGAGGAATCTGGTGACTCCGATTCCACACGTAGAGGCGAAGAAGGGAAGGAGAATGAGTTCTCTGACATCCCCTTCTCGGACATCTCCGCGTCAGACCGAGACTTAAACACGCACCCCACTCTCAATAAAATCTAACCACAAACACTCGCGATCTCACCGTGTCTGTAGTACGTATATTCCTCCCGGATATTCCTTCCGGATATTGTCCCCTTCCGCAACCCTGCTCATAAGCATCCACGGTACCCACCGTCATCTCAGATATCGACGAAGGCCTAACCCTTGGGCTCACATTCTGCAACCTAGCTGACAGTACAGCCCACGAGGGTCGCCCCATGATCCTGGCGGAGGGTAGATGGCTCAGCCCGCTAGTGGGCTACCTTCCTGAGATTCTAAAAGATAATGGGAACATGGGGAAGATACAGCACAAGCCACTAGACAAAGCGGGAGGAAAGTGGGCAACTCCAGTGATGCGCAGCCCAAGCAGCGAGATTTTATGAGACATCGAAGTTGTAACAGACAGGATCCTGATCAAGCATATAATAGGGGGCATGCTCGATCATGATCCGATCATGGGGACCCGATGATTGAATGATCAATGAAACAGGGGACCCTGATCGCGTGATGGATCATGGCCCATACTAGAGCATAGTCGAGCATAGTCAATTATCGTCCACTATACTTGAGTATGATCCATTTTTTCACTGAAAGAACTACGGCGTAAAGTCTCGCTGAATCATTGGTATCTAGTGTGCCAGTATACTCCTTTTGTATGAGTGCAAAGTATCACACAATTACTAAGATGAGTAGAGTGATCAGTCATGATTCCAGATACTCGAGTATATTCGATGATAGTTTAGCATGATCAAGTACTACCTATAATGGAGCAAATCGATAAGATCATGAATGTTGTGCTGGATCATGTTCTCATCGAGTGACCCTGATAATCGAGACTGATCCAGCAGACTATGTTAGAGCAAAACTCGATCATGATCTGATTGTGTCTATTACTACAAAGCAGCTAGTGCAGCATGTCATTATATTATGAAGTAGATCTCCCGGACTTGAGAACAATTTTATTTTTCCCTACATAATTATAAAGTTTTTTCCCCCTATGAACAAGCAGAGAAGTCGTATGAAAGATTAGTCACCTAATATCCACCACGATTTCTTTTCCCCCCACAGACGTAGAATTTTCCTCGGCCAAAGACTTGTCATAAAGCTCTCTCGGCACCTGTTGAATTGGTTTGGACTGAAAGACAACTCATGGCGCACATGGAACCATAACAAAAACATTGTTCGACAAAAGAGTCTTTATCGTTTCAACATTCTCCATCTGGTCCCATAACTGGTTCCCATGTATCCTGCCATCGTGGAGAATACGGCCTCCAATATGTAGCCCGACTTTATACAATGCCCCACCCTTGAGCAGTTTCCCCTCAAAATAGGCCTGTTCTGCATCCCTTAAAATACCGCTTCAAACCTCTAAAATCCAATGTCAGCAAGAGATAATCTTTTTCAAATTATTGTATAATATACCACTTACGAGCACAGCTCACCCCCTGCTCAAGGCTTTCAATAATGGATTCAATTAACTTTATTCTACTGCCCAGGAGATCAAATATCTCCTCACGCAGTTCACAGGCCTGACCCCCTTTTGTATTAAGGAAGGCCTTAGCCTCATGGTAACTGATATCGCCAACCGACAGGACCTTTCTTTCCGAGATGGGACTTTGCCGCACGTACTATGAACATCCAGAAGTCAAGTGAGCAAGATGTAATCACAAGCAGCCTTTACAGACCAGGGGACCATCATACTGAGCCTTTGAAGGGGAGGGTGTCCCTCAACAGTCACAAAAACAGTCTTAAACGACCAATTGTCTGTGGCATCTTTGGCCACATCCTGTAAGAACAGTAGTAAAGCTGGGTTTCCAACACCGGGCCTATGAACTTTGTCTAAGACGACAACGGCAGGACGACTGGTGTTTTTCCTATAGATATCCACTCTTTTGAAACAATCCTATTGTCTGTTTGTTATATTGCAACAGGTAATGACCTTTCTTACCCAAATGTTTGCTATCTCTTTAGATAGTCCAGAGCTGTCTTATAGTATGCTGACCCTATTTTGGCATCAGATAGTACGAGACTTTCTTGTCTTATGCAGACCCTACTATCTCATCAGATAGTACAGGACTGCCTTGTCGGGATATAGAACTATCCTCGTGGTCCTATATTATCTTTGCGCCTCTTCAGACTGAGGTATTCAATCGTGTAGAAGATAAAGCGAATCGTATTGCAACATCTGAGTATAGAAAAGTACTTAGATGACTGTGTGAAGATCCTATCTCTTGGTCAGAACCAAGCCCCATCTATAGGCATCTTCTCACAACCCTTGCCCTGGTGACTCATCACCTCGTGTTAACTATCGTCTATGACTCATAGTGAGTCATATTGTGAAATCCATCAGCAGACTCCCCTGAGTCACTGCGGAACATACCATTAACCAATCAAAACTCATAAACCAAGTTATATGCTCGAATAAGTCATAAACCAAGTCATATGCTCGAATGAGTCATATGCCTGAAACGCATGACTCATAATGTGAGTCATGTGTGAAAGTCATTACATTATATGACGTAACAATCGTGAGTCATGGAACCATCAACCAATCATAACACAACGATGACTCACAAGTGCGCAGTCAGGTGTCAACTATGAGGCAAATAACGTCATAGTGTGAAATCCAACCTACCTTGTGACTAATAAGTATTAGTCATGTGAAATCTGCCTTGCTTAGTCACTATTTGTGATATCTTTTGCGAAATTCCAAAAACACAATGTCTAGCAGGTGGTCATTTTCTAATATTATATTAGTATTAGTATAACGTATTAAAAAAGATCCTCACCGTGAATATCCTCTTGTGATATTCCAATTTTTCCCAATATTACTTCAACCCAATAGAGACGAGGAGTCGTCCACTTTAGTGCTGTGCCCAACAAGTCCGCAAACCTTTCCACAGATGTTGCCCCTGTTTGAATATCAACATAAATGATACTCCCCAACTTGGTGCTGACATTTCTGCTAGACTGGTCTTGCTAGTCCCGTCATATCCGATTATTCAATGGTAACAGTTATGGCCAGCCGCCGGCTGGAGAACGGAGGAAATGGTTCCAGAAATACCGGGACGTTTGACAAAGCAGTGGAGATTCACATCTGCTACCGCTCCGTTGTCCAGAGCACTCGCTCAACGCCTTTCGCAACGACCATAACTGTAGTACGTATACCCCACATCGGTAACATCGAGCAGTGTCGTGCTGCTAGTCCCCGCCCAGGTTGCCAACCCTACCATCTGTGTTTGTTAGAATTTAATTTAATCTTTGAATTTGGAGCCAGTATTACCCTAGCGGGAATAGCTTGCATAATTATGCGCGAGGTATATGCCACCATAGGGGAGAGCATATATCCGAACCCAAGCTTCCTGAGTAGGGACATCCCGGAGGTATCTGGGAGACTACTCAGGAACCTCAAAGAGTTCAGGTTTCAAGATATGGCTAACCGATTGGAACGATGAATAGAGAACCAGTTCTCTACTCTTACTAATGCATACGCATTATGCATTGATAGATGAATATCGGACTTGATCACTCCATATTCATGATACTATTGCTATGTAGCCATTTAGACTGCATATTCCATTATAGTCTATCAGGACGAAGAGATCGAAGACTGACTACTGGTGGAGTGGGGACACCCTCAGAAGACATAGCAGTCGGGAGATTCTCAGAGTCAAGCTGGGCAAGATTCAGGGTCAAACAGTGTTCGCACTTTGTTCTGACGATCTGAATTCTTAGAAAGATACTTCTTTACTAGAGAAGTCAAAGTAGTGTGAACATTAGTATAAATAGTAGGGCTCTCCCCGATGGTTGAAAACAACATCAAGCAACGGAGAAGATACCTTAATAATATTATAAGTTATTACGATATTCTTCTATTACTTTATCAAACAATTCTTCTTAAGCCTTCCTGACCTATATTCCGTTGTCGCGAATATCCTCGGCCTAGTTAGCCCGGAATCCTACCGTGTTAGCTACCCCATAACAGGCAGGGGAGAGAATACTTTCTGCCTGTTCGCAATTGTAGCTCTAAATTTCTGCCAAATAAGAGGCATTTTTTTGAATTGATGGTTGCAATCATTGGGGTGAGCTATGGGTGGGTGGGCAGTTAGAAGTGGGGTGGATGTCAAAGAGGTGAGGGTGTTGGTGGGGAAAGGGTACGGGGTGTGGGGCGAGACAGACGAAAGGAATCGTGGTCACAAGGTTAGAGTGGAAATAGAAAAAGATTGGGTTTGTATCCGGTCACTTGGTTTAGATTCTGGGTAATCAGGCAAAAAAGGAAGGCGAAGGGGAGAGTAAAAAGGGTGTGGGCAGATTACTGGCTCTTTTGATTTTTTTTGAATTAGAATACCCGGGGCTGGCGAAGAAAACCAGGTACCGGTAATCATGATAGGCTGGGGCTTGAATGCGGCTTATTTGCCTAGCTTGTGACTCTCATAGCTACTCATCTATTTTCATTTTTTGTTTCATTTTTTCATGCAGTTCCGAAATCTAGTGCTCCCAACCCCTAGCGCCGCCCCACGTTTTGTCCCAAAAGCCCAAACCATGTGGGATGTACTAGAGAAGGAGACTGTTGGTGTTGTGCATTGAAGCGAATTCGGGAAGGGTCGAGTCAAACAAGCAGAATAATGTGACTGCCGAGTAGGCCACACAATACAAGCGATTCGCCACCGTGGCGCGGGCGGAGTGCGACTGGCCTTCGAGCTTGTCCCAGGAAGGTCATGGGCCGCTCACCGACAGTGGAGGTGGGAGAATCTATTAAGAAGGGTAAGAAGGTGCTGGCAGGGCAATTATGATTTCGCGGGCAGCGTGTTGGTGATGATGGCGCGGATCATAGCCGTTAGTCTTCATTAGCGCACCTGACAAGGTTCAAATATAGATGATACAAATAAGAGTGGCAAAGAGGACTCAGTAAAGAGGCGGAAGGTGAATGCGAAATCGGGGCTACCGGCCTCGAAGGTCTTGAGAACATTCTTTCTGATAAAGAATACACTTTTGAGTGAGGCTCAAGAACGTGAGACTCTGCGGAGGGAGTTTTTAGCTCTGCCGGAGAAGATTAAGAATGAGAAGATCAGTATTCCATTTCTTTTTTATGACGGTAGGTATTGTGCATGCTCCAATTTTTGAATTTGACATACAGCTAACATCAACTAGCCACTAATGTTGCTCTACCCACCGGAGAGGGAGTGACTATTAAGACAGGCGAGACGGTATGGCTCTTTCTCGAACCAGCTATGAATGTCTGGATACAAGGAGTGGCTCAGGGCTTCGGTTGATGATTTTATGCGTGTTCCCGGTGAGGTGATAATACCTCTGTTATTTCTTTCACCTCTTCCTCCCTTTTCGCAATAACTAACTTGCTCCAAAGCATTTTGAATTCTACCATTTAATCGTCAATCGCAAGATAGGGCCCAACCGATTATAGTTTGATTTGCCTTCATCTCTATGACTTGCGTCTCAAACTCATCAGCAAAAAAACCTTTGTCTCCGGAAGGCCCGAGCACCCTTCCAGACGAATAGCGTCCGCTCTTTGTGTCCGGTCCTCCTTGATCCCCCGTGTCTTCTTTGCCTTTGATTTCTTATGTCTGGTGCACCCAGACGCCTCACTTTCCATCCACAGCGCCTGACGCGCTTGTTGCGGCCCCACGCCCTCCTCGTGCCTCCCCCTTGTATCCGCCCCCTTATCCTCTCTTCTACTGGCCTCCTGCCTACGCCTTGGGGTTGCGCGCGTTCGGCGACCATCTCTACAACCCTCCCACCTCTGGCGATCTAGATCGGTCCGCTTCTATAATTCCCTTACGGTTCACAAGATGCCCGTTGCGGCCGCCATGCAGACCCCCTACTTTAGTTGGCTTCCCTTCCCGCACGAGAGCATAGTTTTGCATTAATCATCCACAGAAAACAGGCGGCCGAGTTGAAGCCCGTCCCTTTCTACTGGAATCTCTGCCTTAAGTCGCCGGCTTCAACTTGGCCGCCTATTCAATTCAATTTATTTAAAACATTCCCTTAAACGCACACGGATCATGTAGTACTCCTGCGGCCGAGTGGAAGCCAGACACTCAATATGGGCACTGCCAGCATAGGTGTACGGCTTCAACTTGGCCGTATATTCATACGGAACAATTCATTCTATTTAAAACCTTCCCTGCAATACCTGCGAATCATGTATGACTCCCGCGGCCAAGTTGAAGCTGGACACTCCATATGGGAACTGCCACCTTAAGTGTCCAGCTACAACCCGGCCGGATATTTGTGTGGAACAATTCAACCTATTTAAAACATTGCCCTAAATGCCCACGGATCGTGTAGTACTCCCCCTGCCGAGTTGAAGCCGGACACTGAATATGGGCACTGCCACCTTAAGCGTACGGCTTCAACTTGGCTGTATATTTATGCAGAACAATTCAACCTATTTAAAATATTCTCTTGAATGCCCCCGGATCGTCTAGTACTCCGCCAGCCAAGTTGAAGCTGGACACTCAATACACGAACTGCCACCTTAGGTGCCCAGTTTCAACTCAGCCGAATAAATACTGTACATAATTGAATTGAATAATTTAATAGATTTCATTAAACGTCCTCAGATCAATCCTGTGATTCACTATCTATTGCTTCTCACAGCTAGGAATTGAGAAAACCTTTTAAATACCATGCATTTTTGTGCATACCTTTCGGATACCATCCTTGGCCGAGACATACCATCCAAAAGGTTTCACATTACAACCAAAAGTAAACTATTCTCAGAGTTTCAGCAGCTTCATTAATTTTCTAATAACTCAAATAATTTTCGAAAAAATTGGAAAAATCAAAAGAAAATAAGCAAAAGCCACTAGGTATTTCCAGATGTTTTTCTACAATTTTTAACACTTAACTGAGACTTAGGGTGAGGTTTTTGGTGATTTTCTTAGAATTCTTGGCATAAATTACTACACAAACACACTACTTTTAAGTGAGCACAGATTTACACACAGAAATCCTTTCTGACAGTAAGAAAAATTAAAAATCTAACCATTAATTAAGTTTCTTTTTCCTGTTTTCAGCTTATTTTCTCAATTTTTCTTCGCCATTTTATGATGGGTCAAAGGTGAAGTAATTCTTTGCAAAGGTTTCACTTTTTCGATGGCACATTTCCCGGGCGATGGTATCCGAAAGGTTTGCCGCTAATTGCATGGTATT
>Ga0307513_10002825_pt1 | contig 23823 bp, 23 predicted proteins | sample 15_EM_MG_FD_202174 | JGI IMG/M metagenome (GOLD analysis project Ga0307513, IMG submission 202174) | Populus trichocarpa ectomycorrhiza microbial communities from riparian zone in the Pacific Northwest, United States - 15_EM | ecosystem: Host-associated > Plants > Roots > Unclassified | place...
GATATTACCCTACTCAATTCCCATCTTCTAGCTACTAGGCCACCTAGACCTGGTGCGCAAACTCATTCAGAGACCTAGGTCTCTTTTCCGTTAACTGCTACCTAGGTCCTCTTGCGCAAACTCTCTACTAGTGAGACAATGTAGTCGCAAAAGAGCTGCTCAGCCCCTCTGAGATAAGGGATGAAAAAACATCAGACCTTACCCGAGGAGGCAAGTCCAAGGGCATAGCACGGGTAGTATTGAGGTGGTTTTGTTCGCTTGCGGCAGTGATGCTGGTTACCCCCACCCAGCCGCATTCACAACCTGATCAGGCACCCCTCTGAAACACTCGCTACCAAGTTTACTTTTCACTCCCCCCATCTTTTCCACCTTCATCCTGTCTTTCCCAGAGCACCTCCTCCAATCGTCTTGCCGTACTATCCGGTCACGCCATCGGAGTTCAAGTCCGCGTTCACCCCTTGCCTTTTCGGGCTGTGCCTTGCAAGTTAGGGTACCGGTGACGGTACTCGTCGCGTTGTTGGCACTAAAACGGCCTTGTGCAACGCCAGGGTGCCCTGCATGGCCCAATAAAATGCCAGGGGGTAGAGAAATCGTCGAATGGCACAATCTACGAATAGCCTCTACTCGAGTACTGGAGTCGTGAGGAAACTGGGCTTATGACGAATAGGGCTGTTTGGTAGGCAACAAGGAAATCGTCAAGATTAGGGTTACCAAAATTACTGGCACAAGTCCCCGGCTTGTAGAACCCGAACACAGGGATCAGAAATTGGTATGGCGGACAATTCGTGCGTATCTGACCGCGCATATGAGACGAAATTCAGACTCCGGGATCCCCTCTACTCGTACTTGTACGAGTACGTTTGGTCTCTTCATGCGGGAGACTTGCAATTGATCCCTGTTGGTCACCCGTCTAGTTTTCCTCGCGACGGCGGTGAGAACCACAACACAGACCAAGTTCTGGCACCTGCCCTCCTCCTTGCTCGAGGCAGCGCCCAAACATGCGGCATTTTGGCCTCCTCAAATCTGGTCTCGACGATTATTCGGATAAGGAACTGTCGACACGAGATTCTTTCATGTCAATAGATAGAGCAGGTGTGGATACAACGCAATTTTCGTGGGTTTTCCTAGTGGGTGCACTGCCCGCGAATGGTGAGAATATTTGTTCCAAAACGACTTGTTTGAACTGCGAGGCTCTCCCGCCGCCCAGCGAATGAAACCGTCATGTATCACCCACATGCTTGATTCGAAAATTTCCTTGCTCACCAAGGTCGTAAGCCATTCCGGTTAAAAAGATATAATAAGTCTTCGAACCCTCTCCCGGGCTGTTTTTGTTCTTATCTTTTTCGACGTTGCCCACTCCGTTTCCACACGCACATCGTCGGCATCTGTGGCTGGGCTCGGAAGTATATGAACAAAATGGCCGACACTATTAGCACTACTCCGCACATCCAATACGGAGAGGGAACCAATCCCCCCAAGACCTCCGGTGAAGCTGTGTACTCGACTGCGCACAAAAATGTCTTTGTATCGGAGAGGGCTGAGGACTGCGATCTCGAGGAGAAAGCAGAGGACTACGACCTCGAGGAGAAAGCGGCCCGGATTGCCGATGCGGATCGGAATGCTAAGAAGAAGCAGGTATGAGTCCACTAAGACGTTGTAGGCTTTCCTGAATAGTGGTCAATTCTACTTGGCAGACCTACACGGGATGGGTGCTCATGTGGCTTGCATACCAATCAACTGGAGTGATATATGGGGACATCGGAACCAGGTATGTACCTGTTCCTTGGCGGAGTCGCAAGCTTCTTGAATACTGACCTACTCATAGTCCTCTCTACGTCTACTCGTCCACCTTCACGAGCCAGCCAAGCTACGATGACCTTGTTGGCGCGCTTTCTATCATCATCTGGACATTAACACTAATGGTCACTATCAAGTATGTGTTCATAGTTCTGTCGGCTGATGATGATGGAGAGGGAGGGACATTCGCTGTGTATAGTCTTCTAGCGCGCTACGCTCAGATCGCGGACCGGGACCCCAACGTTTCGGGCACTGTGAGATTGGACCGCCACCCCACGAGGGATATGAAGCCGGCGAACAAAGGCCTTCGGGCCGTGATAGAGGATTCCCGTTTCGCCAAAGTTGTTCTGGAGTTTCTTGGGGTCTTGGGAGTTGCCATGGTCATGTCGTGAGCACACAACCCCCTAAAATCTCAAAATAGGATGAGAATCTGACAACATTTAAGTGACGGTGTTCTCACCCCCGCCCAGTCTGTGCTGGGAGCTATTCAGGGTATCGAGGTCGCACACCCTAACATCTCCACTAGAGTGATCGTTGGGTCAACATGTGCGATCCTCATCCTGCTTTTCGCTGTGCAGCCGCTTGGAACCTCCAAAATCGCAAGCTCCTTTGCGCCTATTGTAATGATCTGGTTAATGTTCAATTTCTGTTGCGGCGTCTACAATCTTGTTAAGTTCGACCACACAGTTCTCAGAGCATTTAGTCCCTATTTTGCTGGCTCGTACTTGGTGCGCAACAAGGGAGATGGATGGCGGTCCCTCGGTGGGATGCTACTTGCATTCACCGGAGTAGAGGCACTCTTTGCCGACTTGGGTGCTTTCAGCAAGAGGGCTATTCAGATATCCTGGCTGTGCTTTGCGTTTCCTTGTCTTCTGTTAGCATGTAGGTCCTCAAACCTTATCCTCCGATCCCCCACTGACAATAGTCATTTGTAGACATCGGCCAAGCAGCATATATTTCGCAAGACGCTACCGGAACCGCCTACACCAACCCGTTCTTCCACACGGTCATCCCAGGAACCTTCTACTTCAGTCTTGTGATCGCTGTTCTGGCTGCTATCGTCGCCTCGCAAGCTATGATTACTGCCACTTTTCAGCTCTTATCACAAATCATGACGATGTCGTACTTCCCTCATATCAAGACAGTCCATACGTCAAGACTATTCCATGGCCAAGTTTATATGCCATTCGCGAATTGGCTGCTGATGATTGGCTGTATTGTTGTCACAGCTGTGTACCATGACGTGAGTCCCCTAACCCCGCCTGTCTTCCTAAACTCCAAATCACCAAGATCCTTCCAAATATCAATCCTTTGCTGAGCCGCCCAACAGACCACAAGGATCGGGAATGCCTATGGCCTCTGCGTCATTTTTGTCACATCTATTACTACCTGCCTTGTATCCCTCGTTGCTATTCTGGTCTGGCGCATCAACGTCTTAATTGTCGTCTTCTTCTTCCTCGCCTTCGGGGCCCTGGACAGCACCTACCTCACCTCAGCACTCTACAAAGTCCCCAAAGGTGCTTGGTTCACACTCGTGCTCGCGTTCATCCTCTCTTGCATCTTCATCTTGTGGCGTTTCGGCAAGGTACAACAATGGGCTGCCGAAGGGGAAGACCGTTTTGAACCTTCCCACCTCCTCACGCCGACGAAAGATGGCGCCGTTAAACTCACTGCACCTTTCGGCGGCGGTATCATTTCGAGGGCCAATGGCATTGGTATCTTCTTCGATAAGGTCGGTAATAGTATGATTCCCATCGTATTCGCACAATTTGTGAAGAAATTCAGCGCGCGCCCGGAAATAATTATCTTCTTCCACCTGCATCCTTTGCCTACCCCATCAATCCCAGAACCCGAGAGATATGTTATCCGGCGCACCTCAATCCCAAGCTGCTATCGCTTTACCGTGCGGCACGGCTATATGGATTCAATTCTCACTGCCGATCTTGGGCGTCTGATTATTGAGCAACTTATTCTTTGCATAACCCCTGACAACTCCTCGGATACCTCTTCCATAGAGAATCCTCCAGCGGTTCAGGCGGAACTTGATGCTATCAATAGGGCTGCAGCGGCGCAGCTTGTCTATATAATGGGCAAGGAACAGATGAAGATTAAGGAGGGAACCAACATTGTCAGGAGGGTGTTTTTGGAGATGTTTCTATGGATTAGGGAGAATAGTAGGACGAAGATGGCGGACATGAACATTCCGGTTGATAACTTGGTTGAGGTGGGCTTTGTGAAGGAGATTTAGGGCTCGTTTACCTAACCGTATATTTCTGAAATTTGGGTGATAATACTAGCCGGTGGTGTTATAATACAACAGGAATCATCATCCGGTAGACGGTGCAGAAGCTTGTGCATAATCTTCTGCCCTCCCAAATTCGTGTAGCTAGAGGGTCAAAATGCGAGGTTGCCTCGTGGATGTGTTTGCAAAGCCCACCAGACTCTAGACTAGACGGCACGCTACTTTAGGTAAACGCCATCTACTTGCCCACGCACCTCCAACCGTCAAGCTCCCCTTAACGATCACCACCGCCTCGAGCTGCTAGATGGCCGTATAGGTAAGCGGGCCCTTAGATGCATGCAAATTTTTACCCCCTGTGTTCGGGTTCGATATGCCTGGGACGTGTAACACCATAAAATCAGCGAGCGGTTCTCATAGGCTACCGTAACCCGCGAAATAGTCCTTGTCTTGGGAGGAAAAGATCTCCCCCGGCACCGGCACACAGCGAACATTGTGCTTTGCTGTTGGTTTACTCGGCAAAATTCGGTGTACGGCATTGCTCTTGGCGAAGACACACGAGTATGATACCGTAAGAGTCTTAAGCGACCTTTATGGGTGAAAAAGAAAAGGAAATAGGAGTGGTGGTTCTGGTGTGTGCACTATGTTTGATCGTGTACTCGTACTTGTCCCAGGCAAGAAGTATCCGGAAACAGGGGTGATCCTAGAGTCGGAGTTTTGTATGGTACAAAATCCGTGCTTATCTAAGTCACATACAAAATTCGGACTCCAGGATCACCCCTGTTTCCGGATACTTCTTGCCTGGGACAAGTACCTTGATCACTTGTTTGTGTTTTTTTCTTTTTCTTTTCCGGAACAACCTTCGGACCATCGGAGGAGTAGCCCAGAAACTCCGGCGATCAACACACTGACGAATTCTCACAATGGGCTTGTACAGGGATTATACTAGATTCTGGTCGTGTCGTACCTCGCGTATCGTAGGAGTCTATACCCCAAAGTCACCACGCCTGCTATTCCATAGTGAGCCCTTACTCCGGGAGCGGGTGAGCTAGCAGGGTGCGAGAATTGATATCATAAGTGTAAGCTCGGCCGATCTGGGGTTTCCAGCATGGAAAACCCCCCTCCCGGTACCGTACTATACTCATCCAAACTCGGCGGGGAACCCGTTGGGAAAGGAAGGGAGAAATAAAAGTGCCGTTTTTCCTTCTCTTCGGTCTGATAGGGGGAGAGTTGTCTCAAGTGGGGAATGTCAATATCTGTTGCTGATGCGGAGATTCTTAGACTGGGTGGTGCAACACATGGCCTTCTTGTGGTCATGTAATCACGGGGTATCACTCGAAAGATTGGCCTTGGAAAAAAATTGTAAATTTAAGAACGGTACAAAACTTGGTATAGGTTGAGATATTCGTGCCATAGGCTAGGATTTAGAAACCCGTGCATATGATGCCTTGTCCTGCAGTGCCAATAGCAGCCGGTGGAATTAGCTTCACGCCTTTCGCGTGATTTATTTGGAATGCTCTTGGCACCTTAGATTAGCAGGACGTGCGCTGTTTTAACAGGCCCGTACTTTTCTTTCGCTAGACCCCGCTCTTTCTTCGCTCCCAGGAATCTCATCAGCCGACGATTCTAAAAATCTCCTCCGATCCAACAGAGCCAGCAATAAAGAGTCGAAGATGTCTCAATATAACTTCAACAATAGCACCAACTGCCAAAATACTACGAACTCTTATAATACTAATACTACTAATACTACGAATAACGTGTGGAAAAACTGTACTGTCGCCGACGATCGGTCTCAACTACTGGCCTGGCTATCACCCCTGGATGGTGGCTTACGGCATTGCGACATTCAAGAGCGTCGTGTCAACGATGTCGGGAAATGGCTTATGGAGACTGAGGAATTTAGAAGATGGTGCGGATCGGGTGGGGAAGGTGGTGGTGATGAGGTAGTTATGTTCTGCTATGGAAACCCAGGGGTCGGCAAGACATTTTTTTGGTAACAAAGACTATTCTCCGGAGAGAGAAGTGAACCTGTGCTAACAAGCCGCGGTGATAGTTCGCTGGTAGTGGACTGGCTGTGCGAGTGGACTGGAGGACAACACACTGCCGTTACCTGCTTTTACTTCGACTTTGCGGCGCGAAAGGAGCAGACTGCGACCTGTATGCTAGGCTCCTTGATAAAGCAGATGATTAGCAGGACGGGGGTGATTCCGGAGGAAATATGGCGGGCCTTGCGGGAGCAGAAAGACGCCGTTAGTGGACGCAGACCGCAGCTCAATGATATCGTGAAGATGTTGCAACTCATCACATCTTCACAGCCCTCATTTATGGTCATTGACGCTCTTGATGAATGCACGGCTGCGCAGAGATACCGGCTCTTTGATTCATTGCAAGAAATCCTGGAGAAGTCCCCCGGCACTCGAGTGTTCGTGACCGGGAGGCCCCATGTTCGAGCGGAGATTGAAACACGCCTCGCTGGACGAGTGACAAGTGTATCTATTTCTCCCATCAGAGGCGATATCGTCAGATTCCTTCGTACCAGACTGAGCGAGGACGAAACACCAGATGCCATGGATGAGAGTCTAGAGGCAGAAATCCTGGAGAAGATTCCCGGAAATATATCGGAAATGTGGGTAGCGGTGGTGGCGTTGAGAATCTTATCCCGCACTCTCGGCTAATCTGTGTATTTAGGTTTCTGCTCGCTTCCTTAAATATTGATGGGGTCTTGCAAGAATCGACAGTATATCGGAGACGACAAAGACTCAGCCAACTGACGGATGGATTGGGATTGGGGGGTGTCTACGATGCGACGATAGAACGGATCAAGGCGCAGGGTGGGGATAAATCGAGACTTGGGATAGGGGCTTTGATGTGGATCAGTCATGCAGAACGGCCATTGAGAGAGGATGAGCTCTGCCATGCCCTAGGAATCGAGCTAGGCTCCACAGATTTCAATGCCGACAATATCCCTTCGATAAAGACATTAATAGGCTGCTGTCAGGGGCTTATTATGGTGGATAAGGAGGCATCAACTGTGCGACTGGTCCATTTTACGCTCAAGGAGTATCTTTCCGCCCATCCCGATATTTTCGGTTCACCTCACTCGACAATAGCGGAGATATGCTTGACATATTTGAATTCCCAACAGGTCAGAGCCCTGTTAGATGATCCTAACTTCGATCCCAACCCCGATATCTATTGCCCCGAACCCTTCTTAGACTATTGTTGTCTATACTGGGGTGTCCATGCAAAGAAGGAACTCTCGGACTACGGAAGATCACTTGCTTTGGAGATGCTTCAGGAGTATGGCGACCACATATCCGCAGTTTACCTTACATGGCACTTGGGGGGCTTAGAAGATTCTGATTTTGATGTCTGCTATGCCTCTCTTCAGTTTAGTGGACTACACTGTGCATCGTACTTCGGGATTGTTGAGGTTGTAGCTGCTCTGTTAGAGATGCAAGGTTATGGTATTGATGAACGGTATTGTTGGGCTTCTCCGCTTGCATGGGCTGCTCGTTACAGACACGAGGAAGTGGTTAAAATGCTACTGGGGCGGGAAGAGGTCAACCCTGACGAGCCGAATGCTCACGGCCAAACGCCGCTCTCCTATGCAGCGGCGGAGGGAAATGAGGAGGTGGTGAAAATACTACTTGGGCGAGAAGATGTCAACCCCGACCGCCCAGATAATGATGGCCGAACACCGCTCTTGTATGCCGCTGAGAATGGACGTGCAGGAGTGGTGAAAATCCTACTCGGGCGGGAAGTTGTCAACCCAGACTGCCCAGATAATCGCAGCCGAACACCGCTCTCCTATGCAGCGGCGGAGGGAAATGAGGAGGTGGTGAAAATCCTACTCGGACGAGAGGATGTCAACCCCGACTGCCCAGATAATGGCGGCCGAACACCGCTCTCGTATGCCGCCGGGGCTAGATTTTGCTCGATGGATAAGGAGTACGCGGGGGTGGTCAAAATACTTCTCGGGCGGGCAGAGGTCAATCCCGAAAGGCCGGATAATAGTGGCCGAACACCTCTCTCGTATGCTGCTCAGGGTGTGATGGAAATACTACTCGGGCAGGAGGAAGTCAATCCCGACTGCCCAGATAATGATGGCCGAACACCGCTCTCGTATGTCGCCCAGGAAGGACGCAGGGAAGCAGTGAATATGCTACTCGGGCGGGAAGAAGTAAATCCCGACTGCCCAGATAATGATGGCCGAACACCGCTCTCGTATGCCGCCGGGGGTAGCCTTTGGTCGATGGATAAGAAGTGCGCGGGGGTGGTCAAAATACTTCTCGGGCGGGCAGAGGTCAATCCCGAAAGGCCGGATAATAGCGGCCGAACACCTCTCTCGTATGCTACTCAGAAGGGATATGGGGATGTGATGGAAATACTACTCGGGCAGGAGGAAGTCAATCCCGACTGCCCAGATAATGATGGCCGAACACCGCTCTCCTATGCTGTTGCGATTGGATCTACTATATGGAACATTGAGAGGTATGCGGGGGTGGTGGAAATGCTTCTCGAGCGAGCAGAGGTCATCCTTGAAAGGCCAGATAATTGCGGCCGAACACCGTTCTCGTATGCCACTTCCGAAGGACATGAGGAGGTAGTGAAAATACTACTCGGGAGGTGCTTGGTCGACCTAGCGAATAGCCTCTAAGCACTGCTCGTGTTCACTGTTGGGTATTGCCATTCGAGGTCCTTAGCGCTCATACAGTCTCCCGAAGGCGGTAACGCACAATGTAATCTGACGCTTTAGAGACCCGACCTTACAGAAATCACAGCGATTCCTTCCACATTGAAGTTTGTTACAGAAGTTATCCTTGGCATCATGCTTTGAGGCGAACGAAACCCCCGGTTATGTCAGTGCACATATACGTTATCTCGCTCTTGTAAAACACTATTTGACTCGGTCGAGTAAGGATTAATAGGTCTCTATGTATAAAGTACAGTACAGACTAGTCGATGGCATGAAATAGTTCTATGTTCTTTCATTCTGGGGGATCGAGTGTATTGCTTTTGATTTTCATCCTATCATGTGATTTCCATCGCTCTGTCAACCTCGCTTGCCTTGTTTTTCCCACGTACTATTTTTCTTTTCTTCCTCCTCTCCTCCCGCCACTGTATTTCCTGCGGAAAACTGTATACTTGCATAAGGTGTTTTTTCTCTCTTTCAATTATCAGATAGAGATAGAGGGGAAAATAATGTACCATAGCGTCTGGATTCTTCAGACGATTGCGAACAAATGGTATAAGACAATACCTAGGGTCGTGGATATATTACCATAAATAATGGAGCTTAATTAACAGTAGCGAATCGAACTCGACAGCCCTCGCCATAGACATCGGTATCGACTGTAGGGGGGGTGGGCCTAGGAGACCTTGTTTCCATATGCTTCATTACTATTTGTTTAGTGATTAGTCTAATAATGAGAAATATAGTCGCGAGGACCACCAAGAAAGCCTAGCATGTCAATTAGCAGCATCTAGAGAATAAGGCCTGTGCGGTCAAAGTTGGGTTAGCCCCGGTGGACGGTCAACATCCCAATATCAGCTCCCATACGGTACTGCGGGCGACAAATACAGTACATACTTGTATATATATAGTAGTCGTTTATCAAAAGTCTACTCGGCAGTAGCGGAGGGTTTCCCCCCATATCTGTCGACAGGCATTGAGAAAAGAAAGATGATGTCTTTCAACTCATGTGCTCAGGATGCCGTTATATAAGTTAATAGGAGAGGGGCCAAGAAACCTACCAGGTCGAATAGAACTGTTTGATAAGGAGTTGTAACGGACGAAGCAGCATGCTGGAGTTTCTTATAAGATTACCGTGGAATTCCATAGACAAACCACGCGGATTATTCAAAAACTGAGTTGAAGATTAAGTTAGCGGATTATCTAAAGGGCCATACTCACGTGAGCCAGATTTTGGGCGGTTGCGGCCCATTCCAAGGTGCGGCTTATTTATGGAATTCTACGGCACCGGTATTGTAATGGTGTTGGAACCGCCTTCGGAACAGAAGTTTTGCTACAGTACAGTAGGAACGGTACAAAACTGGGTGTGGGTTGAAAAGTTTTCTCTCGGGACCGGTGCCGAAACAGAGAAATCCCCGATAGTTTCTGAAGCACAACGGGTACAAGCTAATAATCGTCACTATCAAGAAATCTCGTCTGGAAAGAGAAACCACACAAGTCACGATCAATGGACAAACATCTCACAAGAACCCACAGAGAGGAAAAAAATCCAAGCGGAAAACAAAGCCCAGCCTTGCCCGGTTGTCCAACTAACCATATCCATGCATAGGTGATCCTTCTCTTAAGACTTCTTATTGTGGTACACTACCAGAAACCCCCTTTCCTTCATCCGTTGCCTGGAAGAAACCGTTGCCGCTGTCAGTGAAAGAAAATCATTCGTGTACCGAGTATATGCGCTCCTCCCTTGTCAGCCAAGACTTAGCAACAACCACCCCTGTAGTAAACGTGACACCCTCCCCGCCCACCATGCAACAGAAGCTCAGCATATTTTCCTTCCGAACCAAAGTCATATCATGAATTATTATTCATCTCTCTAAATCGTCCGCCGACTGGCTAAGATATTCAAACTGGGCAGACCCAGATTGCCTCCCCTGCAGTGCAGACTGCGCCGATTTCTGGTAAACAAAAGTGTAAATACAACCCCTTTATGGTAACCTTATTTCAGAAGTGTTCTTAAGACTGCAAAGTAGAGCCACCGAGCACTATTGCACATTAAATTCCGGAAAGGTTAGTGCCATTGCTATAGTGATGAGGATAGTTCGAGTCGCGATTATTGTTTATAGCAAAACCTCCCTGCCGGTGATAAAGCTCCTCATACAGTACGAGTACTAGTAGAATGACGAGGCTTGTGTCGTAAGCTAGGATCTAGAAACCCGTGCATATCATGCCTTATCCTAGAGTGCCAATCGCAGCGGATGGCATTGGTTTCACGAGTTTCGGGTGATTTATTTGGAATGCTCTTAGCACCTTGGAGTAGCTGGACATGCGGCGCTGTTTTAACAGACTAAACCCCTCTTTTCTTTCGCTCCCGGGACACCATCAGCCGGCTATTCCAAAATCCTCCTCTACTTCAACAAAGCTAGCAATCAAGAGTCAAAGATGCCTCAATACAACTTCAACAATAGCACCAACTGCCAAAATACTACAAATTCTTATAACACTACTAGTAATAGTAATGTGTGGAACAGCTGCACAGTCGCCGACGATCGGTCTCAACTGCTGACCTGGCTATCACCCCTGGATGCCGGCTTGCGACATGGCGACATCCAAGAGCGTCGTGTCAACCATGTCGGGAAATGGCTTATGAGGACTAGGGGATTTAGAAGATGGTGCGGATTAGGTACGGAAGGTGGGGGCGATAAGGCAGTTATATTTTGCTATGGAAACCCGGGGGTCGGCAAGACACTTTTTTGGTAACCAGGACTATTCTCCGGAGAGAGAAGTGAACCCGTGCTAACAAGCCGCCGTGATAGTTCGCTGGTAGTGGACTGGCTGTGCGAGCGGACTGGAGGACAACACACGGCCGTTACCTGCTTTTACTTCGACTTCGCGGCACGAAAAGAGCAGACTGCGACCTGTATGCTAGGTTCCTTGATAAAGCAGATGATTAGCAGGACGGAAGGGATTCCGGCGGAAATATGGGGGGCCTTGCGAGAGCAGAAAGACGCCGTTGGTGGGCGCAGACCGCAGCTCGGTGACGTTGTGAAGATGCTGCAACTCATCACCTCTTCACAGCCTAATTTATGGTCATTGACGCTCTTGATGAATGTTCGGCTGTGCAGCGATATCGGCTCTTTGATTCATTGAAACAAATTCTGGAGAAGTCCCCGGATGTCCGAATATTCGTGACCGGGAGGCCCCATATTCGGGCGGAGATTGAAACACGCCTCGCTGGACGACTCACAAGTGTATCTATTCGTCCCACCAGGGGCGATGTCGTCAGATTCCTTCGTTCCAGACTGAGCGAGGACGAAACACCAGATGCCATGAATGAGAATCTAGAAGCAGAGATTCTGAAGAAGATTCCCGGAAGCATATCGGAAATGTGAGTAGCAGCAATGGCGCTGAGAATCCCATCCCACACTATTAGCTAATATATATATTTAGGTTTCTCCTCGCTTCCTTAAATATTGATGGAATCTTACAAGAATCGACAGTATATCGGAGACGAGAAAGACTCAACAAAATCACGGACGGGTTGGGGTTGGGGGATGTCTATGATGCGACGATAGAACGGATCAAGGCGCAGGGTGGGGATAAATCGAGACTTGGGATGGGGGCTTTGATGTGGATCAGTCATGCAGAACGGCCATTGAGAGAGAATGAGCTCTGCCGTGCCCTAGCAATCGAGTTAGGCTCCCGGGATTTCAACACGGACGATATCCCTTCGATAGAGACATTAATAGGCTGCTGTCCAGGGCTTATTACGGTGGATAAGAAGTCATCAACTGTGCGACTGGTCCATTTTACGCTCAAAGAGTATCTTTCCGCCCATCCCGATATTTTCAGTTCACCTCACTCGACAATAGCAGAGGCATGCTTGACATATTTGAATTTCCAACAGGTCAGAGCCTTGTCAGATGATCCTTATGTCGTTCTCGATTGCCTCGAGCCCTTCATACATTATTGTTCTCTATATTGGGGAGACCATGCGAAGAGGGAACTCTCGGACTATGGAAGGTCACTTGCCATAGAGCTGCTTCAGGAATACGATGACCACATATCCGCACCCTGCCTTACATGGGACATAGAATGTCTTGATGCTGAGGTCGAAAATTACTCCCTACGGCTTAGTGGACTACACTGTGCATCGTTCTTCGGGATTGTTGAGGTTGCAGCTGCTTTGATCGAGATGCAGGGTTATGGTACTAGTGAAAGGTATTGTTTTGGGGATTCTCCACTTGCATGGGCTGCCCGTAACGGACATGAGGAAGTGGTGAAAATGCTACTGGGATGGGAAGAGGTCGACCCTGACGAGTCGAATAATTACGGCCAGACTGGTCGGTGGCATAAAATAGTTCTATTTCGATCGTTGTGAGGTGGATTCGGGGTATGGCTTTCGGTTTTTATCCTATCGTATGTGATTTCCATCAAGTTTTCAACGCTCGGATGTCTGCTTTTTCTCATCTACTGTTTTTCTTTCCTTCCTTTTCTCCTTCGGACACTGTCTTTCCCGCAGAAAGATGTATACTTGCATAGGGCGTTTTTTTTTTCAGATTGAGATAGAGGGGAAAAGCAATATACCGTAGAACCAGGGTTTTTTAGAAGATTGCGAACAAGCTATACGAGTGTAAGGCAATTCCTAAAACCGTGGTAAATTACTATAAATAATGGAGCTTGATTAACAGTACTAAATTGAACTTGCCAAATACAAACTTGCCGGCCCTCGCTATGGACATCGGTAGCAACCATAGGGGAGGTGGGCCTAGCAGACCCCCGTTCTAATATCCCATCACTATTTGTCTAGTGATTGGTCTGGCAGTTGGAAATATAGTCGCCGAGGAAACCTACCATGTCAATTAGCAGGGTCCAGAGCCTATAAGGGTCGAGTAGTCAAAGCTGGGTTAACCCCAGTGGACTGTTAACATCCCAATATTAGCTCCCATTCTGCGGGCAACAAAAAAACAAAACCCATCATAGTAGTCGTTTATTAAAAGTCTACTTAGCAACCAATAGCGGAGATTTTTCCTCATGTCTGTCTGCAGGTATTGGGGAAAGGAATAATGAAGCCTTTCAACTCGTACACTCAGGACGCTGTCATATAAGGGTTGGCAGGAGAGCGGTCAGGGAACCTACAGGTCTAATACCTCTGTTTTTTTGATAGGGAATTGGAAGGGGGGGGGAGTGGAATGCTAGAGTTTCTTTTTTTCCACTTCGCTCACTAATTCTTTTCTCTTAACTGTGATAATATTATATTAATTATGAGATTGTTGTAGTGGTATTGGAACGGTCTCGGTGATGTACCGTAGGTGATGGCGCGATCCTGTAGGCGAAGCTGATACCTACAGGAGAATGATGTTGTGGTGTGTATTCCCTATAGAAGTTGGTGGCTACGGTTCACCTTAAGTAGTGAAAACTCTACATGGGTAGCCGGATACATCCGTTCATGCCCCAGAACGTTCACGCGTCCACACTTCGATGCTCCTCCATCACATATGCGGTCCCTGTTGCCTGCACTCCTACGATAATACATCCTGCTACTACTAGGATTATTACACCATCACTCGGAACAAAATTTTTGCTACAGTAAGAACGGTACACAAACTTGGTGTGAGTAGAAATGTTTTCTCTTAGGATTGGTACAAACTCTACCAATCTCTGGTAAGCAAAAGTGCAAACACAACCCCTTCAGTACTGTCTTTAAGAGGTGTTCTTAAGACTGCGCAAAGTTAGCCACCGATCAGTACTCGTGTCTCCGCGCCAAGAATTGGCACCCGCTTACCCTTTGGATAGGCGGAGAGTACCAGTGTTGGGCTGATTTCGCAGGACCCGTTTAGTTTGGATGGTGTGTCGAGCGTGCCGAAATCACCCTCCCGTGCGTATCTGTGACCTTTTGATAAACCGGATGATAAATAGGTGGAAAGTTGACCAGACGATGAATTGCCTAAAGAGCTTGACAAGGATGAAGTAAGGAGTGATGCGCTTGAACGAATTAAGAAGGAAAGAGAAGGTTGTTGATTGGTTCAATAATTTTATTCCTAACTAAAATTAATGGAGCGACTACCTATCCGGGCTTGCACAACCATACAGCAGTACGTTCCAGGGAGTGAGCCAGTCCCAAATCGCCTCGTCCGTAGTATATCTGGAAAGTACCGCCCGCGCATCTGGTAGACCAAGGTCTGACAGATCGACCAACTCACGACAATCTTCAAAAATAAAGTATAAAAGAAATCCACCTCCAGTACCCCCTAAATCACTACCGTGAGCAAGGATACAGCCCTACCCAAGCCCACAATCCGGCAGACCGGTCACGCAACCCAACAAAAGAAAAGCCTCCCCGATTCACCATGCAGGCGTAGCACATTCGTCACATCTCACCCGCCACCCACGGCATGGGCTCAGCCACAAGTGGCTCAGGCGCCTTCTCCAACGCCACCAAAACCGGGGGAAATCCATTGAGCCACCCCCTCCTACAGCTCCACACAGGACCCCAACGAAGAGGCCCAGCACGACCGTAAATCGACCGGAAAACGGGAAAAACGAGTCGCCTAGGTTCGCCAGAGGGTAAGCCCCCCGGCTCCGGATGCCTTGATGATAAACCGCCTATAATCCAAGGACTTATCGATGGAAACGAGCAACCGGGCTCCGAATCCTAAAGTAATGAAGGTATCGTGAGATAGGCTCCAAGGGCGTTGATTGGGTGATCCCCCCGTAACCCCGCAAAAATGACCTGTCACAAGAGGTGACTTGCTATCCTCGGTGTGGTTGTTCGTTACTAGGCTAGTCTACATGAGAGGAGGCGGCTTATGTGCTAAAGTGTGTGCGCCAAGCTTACTACTGAACAGAGTTTTTCCGTGGCCCCCGATCGAGCGACATGACTGCTCTCACTATCAAACACCTCAGGGCACACCAGTATTGCATTCACCATTCACGTCTTTTCTTTGTATGATACCCAAATAACGAGAGCCACCGCCAATCCAGGCTTATGAGCAACCCAAGGCAGTGCGATCCCGAGGTACCGTAAGCCAACCGGTAGCTTTAGATTGCAAATTCGCCTTACCCTACGTCACCCGAAAGCCACCAGCCCTAGCAAAGGGAGAAGCATAAAACGAAACCGGCAAGCAGCGAAAATCTGATCCCGGTTTCCCGGTTATTTTTCTTCCACTTACCCTCGCGCGCAGTGGTGGTGGTGGTGGTGGTGGAAAAAAAAAAAATCTAAAATATCCCAGGATGAGCCTTTTAGATACCTTGCTAAATTTAGTTTTTTTAAGTCCAAACTTTAAAGTCTCAACATCTAGCGTGATGCTAAAGGTAACTAGGGTAAGCGAGCTCTGATAGAGTGCTTAGCAAGGGATACACGACAACAGCTCAGAGATCAGAGACGAAGGGCATAAGGGTTATAATAACTGGACTGCCTTCCCGCTAATTGTTGGAGGGCGAAAGTGTGAATGCCCCCAAAATCGATTTCGAGCAGGGAAATCGAAGTTTTAAACCACTCTTAAACCGTTAGGACCTCCTGACTGGGGCCAGCAACCAATTGGGAGGGTCGACTGTCATTATGGTATTTACCCGATTGCACTTTAAAGATTTTTGCACCATCGTATTTCAGCAAGAATCCTCACTTACTATAATTCCTTATGTTTTCCTAAATTTACATCATTGGCTTCGTAAGATTTGTCCGTGCAAGAATTTCTTAAAGGCTTTTTTTTTTCCAAACGAAACTTCCTACTACCCACCCTCCTGCTTTCCTTCTTCCAGCCCTACCCCTCTTATTCAGGAAACAATCTGAGCCCCTAAGTTACTGTAGTATGATAGAATCGAGAGGGGGAACAGTTGAGAGGAAACGACAATAATAACTCAAGGCTTTGAGTGGACTCGATTGCGGCGGAAAAATATCCCGAGTGAGCGGTTTTTAGACCCACTAGGCAAAGACCGATATAGGTTCCATCTTTAGCTAAAGGTAACGAATGATCTTTTTTTTCCAACGGAGCGCACTGCGCTGCAAACCGTACCCTACGGTGCAGTGAGCCCCGTAACCATTCTTCTATTCACTACTAGACAACGAATTAGCCAAGTAAAGCAGTATAGATATACGAGAAAAACATGGTAAAGCGCTTGAAGTGCATAACCATGGTGCCTGAGCATTCAAGTGCTGCCGGTACACTCTTGGCAACCGTATCCCGCGGGCCAACCCCCGTCTCGGAAGTCGGCCCCCGGGAACGCGTGTTGGCATGATATCCTACAGCTTCCCCGGTTACCTTAATCCTCCGCAACCAACCTCGTATTCAGGGAGCAGCAAACCTCGTGGCTGGCTTTTGTAGGAGGAAAGATGCAAGTGTAGGGATCTGCACTTCGGGCGAGGCTGCGCCATGTCGTGAGCGTAAAACCACGGCAAGATATTTGCCGTTCTCTACATTTCGGGTGTCACGAAGATGAGCATAATGGCTTAGGCTCTGGAGGGGCAGAGTGGATATGGATGCCTTCTGGTCTACAGTGGATGGGAAAATTGGTAGCCATTGGCCGTTAGCTTAACCAAATCGGTTTACGTTAGCCCGGCGATTAGAGGTTAGTTCTCTGGAATATATAAAGGCGATACCTGATCTCTTGGATGCCGTTAAATTCAGGCTAATCCCAAGGGTTCAATAGACAGGATTCTTTCTCAAGATGAAGTCTCTAATCCTCTCAATTGCCTTTTCTGCTATTCTTTTTTTTCCACTTGGCCTTGCGGCCGACGATTCAGATTCGGGGGGCGAACAGTACTCTCGATGCCGATGCCTTCCAACCGATTCTTGCTGGCCTAAACCATCCGAATGGGCCTCTTTTAATGAATCAGTTTCCGGATCTCTGATTGCCGTCAAACCCGTTGCGTCGCCCTGCCATGATCCGACATTTGATCAAGCAGCTTGCGATGACGCCAAAGCCAACTATAATCTCTCAGTCTGGAGGGGAAGCTTCCCAGGTAAGTACCCCCTGGGCCCTCTGCGAGCCCGGCTCTCACTAACAGTTTCTTCCGTAAAGGTGGATATCAACAAATAAATTTTGAGACGTCAGCTGTTAAAAATGAGACCTGCTACATCGATACTCCCAGATCTTCCCCATGCGGCCAAGGGAATGTACCAGTATATGCCGTTGCAGCGACCTCCCCAACACAGATTCAAACGGCTGTCGACTTTGCTCGCGACAGGAACCTTCGGCTTGTCATCAAAAACACCGGGCATGATTACCTTGGGCGATCAGCGGGTAGGGGGTCACTGCAAATCTGGACACACAATATGAACAGCATCGAGTTCTCAGGAAACTTTACGCCGGAAGGTTGCAAGTGGAAGAAGGGTGAGGAGGCTGTTACTATTGGTGCCGGGGTACAGCTGAAGCCATTATATTCAGCATTGAAGGATAAGGGGAAAACCGCGGTGGTCGGGCTTGCCAATACGGTCGGTGCTGCTGGAGGTTATATTTAGGGGGGCGGGCATTCGCCTTTGGGGCCGTGGAAAGGGATGGGGTCTGATAACGCTTACCAGTTCACGATTGTTACAGCAGATGTAAGTTCCCCGTACGAATGCTTCATCGGTTTGTATAAATGATTAATTGTCTACTCTACTAGGGCAAACATGTAACTGCCAATGAGTGCCAAAATTCGGATCTCTTCTGGGCTCTTCGAGGTGGTGGTGGTGGCACGTTCGGGGTGGTAACATCCGCTACCATTCGCACCTTCCCCGACAACACGGTGATAGTCTCAAATTTAAACGCAACAATCCCAGACAGGGAACAATTCTACTCATTCATAGCAGACTTCCATAGTTTCCTCCCAAAGCTCTCCGATGCGGGTGGATCGGGATACTACTGGATATTCCACGAAACAAACAGCATTATAATTGTCGCGTTCTTCGCTGGTCAATCTAACACCAATCTCACCGAAGCCCTTTTTGCACCGCTTGCCCAGAAAGCACGTGGATACCCCAATTCACGGGTAGACTGGAACCAGCTTCCCTCGTTTCCCATCAGTGTTGGGATAGACATGATTCTAACCGGTACCGACGTGACCGCCGGCAATTCCCTGTTATCCTCTCGCCTTATCTCTCGCAAATTTCTCGAGTCCGCTGATGGGCCAACGAGGTTATGCGAAGTCTTCAAGACCCTCGGGCCAAACCAGAATACAGTATTTACCGGACATCTTGTTGCAGGTGGCCAAGTGGCCAGGAACGAAGGTATTGATTCAGCGCTTAATCCATCTTGGCGAAAGGCTCTCGTCCACCTTGTGTTTTCACGGGGGTGGGAAACAAGCACTCCTTTCTCGGGGCAGGCCATTATAGCACGGAACATGACGGATGTCGAGACTCCCATTCTTGCGGCGTTGGAGCCGGACATGGGTGCTTATATTAACGAGGCGGATTTAAATGAGAGGCGCTGGCAGGAAGTTTTCTGGGGAGAGAACTATGATAGGCTGCTAAGAATCAAGGCTAAGTGGGATGCGGAGGAGTTGTTTATGTGCAAACCTTGCATTGGAAGCGAGAATTGGGACGCAGAGAGTATTTGTAGGAAGTAAGAAGAGACACTTCAATAACTGCATCTTGGTTACGATTAGGACTAGTGTAGCTAGTGGGGAAAATTGAGGTTAGCCAATACAAAATTACGCTTTTAAAAGCTATCTAAAATGTTCTCGGCCAGTCATCTGGCATTGCGCCCCCCCGGTACTACGAAGCCTATTCCCCTTCCCCCTCCGCGAATCCATGATCCTCAACTCCTAATGAGCAGACGTTGGATAACCTCCCAGAGACATTTCGAACAAATTCTCCAAATTCCAACCAGCTAGCTTATATCTCTGCACCAAGTTGAAGAACTACGATGGGAGGTTAAAAGAATGGGTATCGCCGCCATATATTACAAAATCAGCGGTCCAGCTTAACATTGTGAGGATACCACACTTGCCGCCTGAATAGCGACCAAGATCTAAAGATCTGGAGACCAACCTCCCGGAAATAACGAACAGTCTCAGAATGTCCAATACCGCCTCTTCCTCTTTCTAGCTAATAAGGGCTCTTGTCACGGCCAAAAGACGTGGACTGGGCACCTTGCAGGACGCGAAATAGTGGGTATTTTTCTTCAGGCATATTATCAAGCTGTTCCTTTTCCATACACTCTTTTCAGCCAAGAATGGCTCCTCTCAACATTCTTAGTACCCGATGTATTTTAGCATCAGACAATAGTAGTCCCCAATATACTACTATACCAATAACCCGGCGAAATTATGTGATTGCTTCTACTGTATTATGGTTGAGTTCGGTGAAGATTGATTCCCTTCATGACCTCGTTGTATTGTATTATAGCTCTCTTTAGCTAACTTAGCGTTCAAAGTTGACCGTACCTGTTGCTTGCGCCTACTGTTACGGCACTCTACCGTAATTGCACCTGAACGGCTCGCTTTTGTCCCGGCCGGACTGAAAAAAAGTCGAAAAATCCTTAGGACCAAAAGTATCATTCTGTGAATTTACTTAAGCATTCCACAAGTATCCAGATTGTGTCGCGCCAAGCCGACTCAGTTTTGCAGTTGAAGCCCGCGAGTCTTGGCGCCAAGGTATCGAATACTTGTGGAAGGCGCAAGTACTAGCGGTTTTTTTTAATATCCGGACACCTTGTCGCGGATTTGTATGTGTCTTGGCGCCAAGGTGTCCGGATACTTAAAAAATCCGCTAGTACTAGCGGAAAGGGTGCAAATTCTTGGCGCGGAGACAAGAGTGTTGCACATTAAGTTCCAGAAAGGTTAGCGCCGTTGCTGTGGGGATGAGGATGGTTACGAGTTGCGATTATTGTTTATCAAAACCTCCTCACTCGCGATGTAGCTCTCGTAGAGTACTGTACACGTACAGGTAGAATGACAAGGCTTGTGTCATAGGCTGATTTAGGAACCCGTGCATATGATGCCTTGTCCTGCAGTGTCAATAGCAGTTAAGTTAATGGTACGGTAGTATATTACGGTAGTTTCACGCGCTTCGCGTGATTTTTTTGGAATGCTCTTGGCACACAGGAGTAGCTGGACATGAGGCTCTGTTTTGACAGACCCCTGCTTTCCTTTCACTAAACCCCTCTTTTCTTTCGCTCCCAGGAATATCATCAGCCGACTATACTGAAAATCTCCTCCCCTTCAACAGGGCTACCAATAAAGAGTCGAAGATGTCTCAATATAACTTCAACAATAGCACCAACTGCCAAAATACTACAAACTCTTATAATACTACTATCGGCAGTGTGTGGAACAACTGTACTGTCGCCGACGATCGCTCTCAACTGCTGGCCTGGTTATCACCTCTGGACGCCGGCTTACGACATTGCGACATTCAAGAGCGCCGTGTCAACGATGTCGGGGAATGGCTTATGAGGACAGAGGAATTTAGAAGATGGTGCGGATTTGGTGGGGAAGGTCGGGGCAATGAGGGAGTTCTGTTCTGCTATGGAAACCCGGGGGTCGGCAAGACATTTTTTTGGTAACAAGGACTATTCTCCGGAGAGAGATGTGAACCCGTGCTAACAAGCCGCGGTGATAGTTCGCTGGTAGTGGACTGGCTGTGCGAGTGGACTAGAGGACAACACACGGCCGTCACCTGCTTTTACTTCGACTTTGCGGCGCGAAAGGAGCAGACTGCGACCTGTATGCTGGGCTCGTTGATAAAGCAGATGATCAGCAGAACGGAGGGGATTCCGGCGGAAATATGGGGGGCCTTGCGAGAGCAGAAAGACGCCGTTAGTGGGCGCAGACCGCAGCTCGGTGATATCGTGAAGATGCTGCAACTCATCACATCTTCACAGCCCACATTTATGGTCATTGACGCTCTTGATGAATGTACGGCTGTGCAACGATATCGGCTCTTTGATTCGCTGAAAGAAATCCTGGAGAAGTCCCCGGGTGCCCGAATATTCGTGACCGGGAGGCCTCATATTCGAGCGGAGATTGAAACACGCCTCGCTGGACGAGTGACAAGTCTATCTATTTCTCCCATCAGAGGCGATATCGTCAGATTCCTTCGTACCAGACTGAGCGAGGACGAAACACCGGATGCCATGGATGAGAGTCTAGAGGCAGAAATTCTGGAGAAGATTCCCGGAAGCATATCGGAAATGTGGGTAGCGGCAATGGCGCTGAGAATCCCACCCCGCACTATCAGCTAATATGTATATTTAGGTTTCTGCTCGCTTCCTTAAATATCGATGGGATCTTGCAAGAATCGACAGTATATCGGAGACGGGAAAGGCTTAACAAAATTGCGGATGGATTGGGGTTGGGAGATGTCTATGATGCGACAATAGAACGGATCAAGGCTCAGGATGGTGATAAATCGAGACTTGGGATGGGGGCTTTGATGTGGATCAGTCATGTAGAACGGCCGTTGAGTCCGCATGAGCTCTGCCATGCCCTAGCAGTTGAGATAGGCTCCAGGGATTTCAATTCCGGCAACATCCCTTCGATAAAGACATTAATAAGCTGCTGTCAGGGGCTAATTACGGTGGATAACTGGCTATCAACTGTGCGTCTGGTCCATTTTACGCTCAAGGAGTATCTTTCCGCCCATCCCGATATTTTCAGTACCCCTCACTCGACAATAGCTGAGATATGCTTGACATATTTGAATTCCCAACATATCAAAGCTCTGTCAACCCAATCTTCAGCCTATCTCCGTGAATTCGATCTCGGTGAACATTCCAGTGAACTCCATCCCTTTCTATGGTATTGTTCTCTATACTGGGGAGTCCATGCGAAGAGGGAACTCTCGGACTACGGAAGATCACTTGCCCTGGAGCTGCTTCAGGAATATGATGACCACATATCCGCGATCTACCTTATATGGGACATAAGACATCCTAATATTCAGGTCAATTCCACCTCCTTCCTGTTTAGTGGACTACACTGTGCATCGTTCTTCGGGATTGTTGAGGTTGCAACTGCTTTGATAGAGATTCAGGGTTATGGTACTAATGAAAGGTATTGTTTGGGGGATTCTCCACTTGCATGGGCTGCTCGTAACGGACATGAGGAAGTGGTGAAAATGCTACTGGGGCGGGAAGAGGTCGACCCTGACGAGCCGAATAATTACGGCCAAACACCGCTCTTCTATGCAGCAGAGATGGGAAATGAGGAGGTAGTGAAATTACTACTTGGGCGAGAAGAGGTCAACCCCGACTGCGCAGATAATGGCGGCCGAGCACCCCTCTCCTATGCCGCTCAAAAAATACGTGGGGGAGCGGTGAGAATGCTACTCGGGCGGCAGGAAGTTAATCCCGACCTCCCAGATAATTGGGGCCGAACACCGCTCTCGTATGCCGCTGCGGGTCGGGTTGGGCGGGACATTCAGGAGCATACGGAGGTGATGAAAATGCTTCTCGGGCGGGCAGAGGTCAATCCCGAAAAGCCTGATACTGGCGGCCGAACACCGCTCTCGTATGCCACCCAGGAGGGATGTGGAGAAGCGGTGGAACTGCTCCTTAGGTGGGAAGAAGTCAATCCCGACTGCCCAGATAATGACGGTCGAACGCCGATCTCCTATGCCGCTGCGGGTAGGTATGCATTGGACGCTAAGGCGTATGCGGGGGTGGTGAAAATGCTTCTCGAGCGAGTAGAGGTCGATCCCGAAAAGCCGGATAATGGCGGCCGAACACCGTTATCGTATGCTGCTCAGGGAGGATGTCAGCAAGTGGCGAAAATGCTACTCCAGCGGGAAGAAATCAATCCCGACTACCTAGATAATTGCGGCCGAGCGCCGCTCTCCTATGCTGCTGAGAGTGGGTTTATGTCTGACATTAAGGGGTCCGCGGAGGTGATGAAAATGCTTCTCGAGCGAGTAGAGGTCAACCCCGAAAAACCCGATAATGGCGGCCGAACACCGCTCTCCTATGCCGCTAATGAAGGACGTGACAAAGCGGTGGAAATTCTACTCGGGCAGGAAGAAGTCAATCCCGACTGTCCAGACAATGACGGCCGAACACCGCTCTCCTATGCCGCTCAGGGTGGGTTTCTGACTCAAATTGAGGGGTCCGCGCGGGCGGTGAAAATGCTTCTCGCGCGAGTAGAGGTCAACCCCGAAAAACCCGATAATGGCGG
>Ga0307513_10002826_pt1 | contig 23819 bp, 14 predicted proteins | sample 15_EM_MG_FD_202174 | JGI IMG/M metagenome (GOLD analysis project Ga0307513, IMG submission 202174) | Populus trichocarpa ectomycorrhiza microbial communities from riparian zone in the Pacific Northwest, United States - 15_EM | ecosystem: Host-associated > Plants > Roots > Unclassified | place...
CAATCGCCGATCAGGCGCCCGGCTCACCCCGTCTCGGCAGCCTTGAAGCGGCGCAGGCGCAGGCTGTTGAGGACCACGAAGACCGAGCTCAACGCCATCGTGGCCCCGGCGATCATCGGGTTCAGCAGGCCGGCCGCGGCGAGCGGCAACGCGGCCACGTTGTAGGCGAACGCCCAGAACAGGTTGCCGCGGATGATGCCGAGCGTGCGCCGGGACAGCCGGACGGCATCGACGGCGGCGCCCAGGTCATCGCGGACCAGGGTGAGGTCGGACGCCTCGATCGCGACGTCGGTGCCCGCGCCCATCGCCAGACCGAGGTCGGCCTGCGCGAGCGCGGCGGCGTCGTTCACCCCGTCGCCGACCATCGCGACGACCTTGCCGTCGGCCTGCAGCCGCTTGACCACATCGACCTTGCCGGCCGGCAGCACCCCGGCGACTACCTCGGCGATACCGACCTCCGCCGCGACGGCCGCGGCTACGGCCGGGGCATCGCCGGTGACCAGGATCGGCGACAGGCCGAGGCGGCGCAGCGCGGTGATGGCGGCGGCGCTGGTGGGGCGTACGCGATCGGCCAGGGCCAGCCGCCCCCGAAGCGCACCATCCACGCGAACCTCAACCCACGTCGCAGCCTGCGCCGTGTCGACTGCCAAGCCCGCGACCGGCGCCTCGTCGCCCGCCACGCCCCCGACCGGCGCCAGCTCAACCCGGGCTCCCTCGACCGGCGCTGAGCCGCGGGTTATCTCGATCTCGCGGCCCTCGACGCGGCCGTGGACGCCCAGGCCGGCCGTCGCGGCGAAGTCCTCGACCGCTGGCAGGGGCTGGTTTGCCGGGAGGACGGTCGCCTTTGCCGCGCGGACAATCGCTCGGCCGAGCGGGTGCTCCGAGGCCGACTCGACCGCCGCGGCCAGGCGCAGCAGGTCGTCCGGGTCCTGGCCCGGCTCCGGGACGACCTGCACAAGCGTCATCCGGCCGGTGGTCACCGTGCCGGTCTTGTCGAGGACGATCGTGTCGATTCGTCTGGCCGACTCGAGCGCTTCCACGCCGCGCACCAGAATGCCGAGTTGGGCACCGCGGCCCGTGCCCACTAGCAGCGCCGTCGGCGTGGCCAGGCCGAGGGCGCAAGGGCAGGCGATGATGAGTACGGCCACCGCCGCGGTGAAGGCCGCCGTCGCCGAGCCGCCGGTGCCCAGCCAGTAGCCCAGCGTTGCGACGGCAAGGGTGATCACCACCGGCACGAAGACGCCGGAGATGCGATCGGCCAGGCGTTGCACCGCCGCCTTGCCGTCCTGGGCCTCCTCGACCAGCCGGGCCATCTGCGCCAGTTGAGTGTCGGCGCCGACCCGGGTGGCACGCACGATCAGCCGGCCGCCGGCGTTGATGGTCGCGCCGGTGACCTGGTCGCCGGGGCGCACCTCGACGGGAACGGACTCGCCGGTGAGCAGGCTCACATCGAGGGCCGAGGCGCCGTCCACGACCACGCCGTCCGTGGCAACCTTCTCGCCGGGGCGTACGAGAAAGTGGTCTCCGGTTTTGAGCAGGTCGGCCGGGATCGTCTCCTCGCGGTCGCCGCGACGGACCGTGACCTCCTTGGCGCCCAACTCGAGCAGCGCACGCAACGCGGCTCCCGCACGGCGCTTCGCGCGAGCCTCGAGATAGCGGCCGGCCAGCAGAAACGTCGTGACGCCGGCGGCCGCTTCGAGATAGATCGCGTCACCGTCCGTGGCGGTGAGCGAGAACGGGTGCGTCATGCCGGGCATGCCCGCGTCGCCCAGGAAGAGCGCCCACAGCGACCAGCCGAACGCGGCCAGCGTCCCGACCGAGACCAGGGTGTCCATGGTCGCGGCGCCGTGCCGCAGGTTCACGAACGCGGACCGGTGGAACGGCCAGCCGCCGTAGGCCACGACGGGCGCGGCCAGCACGAGCGAGAGCCACTGCCAGTAGGTGAACTGCCAGGCCGGGACCATGGCCAGCACGACGACGGGAACGCTGAGCACGGCGGAAATGATCAGCCTGGCACGCAGCGGGTCGGTGGCCGGCCGCTCGGCGCTCGGCTGGTGTGGGCGGGCCGCTGTGTAGCCGGTCTTCTCGACGACGGCGATCAGATCGTCGGCGGTCAGGCCGGCCGGGACGGTGGCGCGGGCTTTCTCGGTCGCGTAGTTGACGGTCGCGGTGACGCCGTCGATCCGGTTGAGCTTCTTCTCGATGCGGTTGGCGCACGCGGCGCATGTCATCCCGCCGATCTCAAGCTCGATCAACTCCACCATGCGGCCACTATATACCCCTCGGGGGTACCCGGGAATTGTCGTACCGGCGTGGCATGGTCGGTCTCGATCCGGGGGATACCGACGAGTGGAGGTGTTGCGATGAGCGGGCATTCGCTGACGGCCGTGGCGGTCGACGGCACACAGGCTCAGGCGGTCGACGAGGGGCTCGGCATGCCGATCCTCGTGTTGCACGGCGGCATGGGCGACAGCGGCGTCTGGTCCCCGGTCACCGATCGGCTCAGGGACCGGTTCCGGACCGTGCGCCTGCAACGCCGGCAATATCGGCTCGATCTGCCCCGCAAGGTCACCATGCCGCAGGAGGTCGAGCACGTGGCGGCGATCGCCCGGCAGCTCGACCGGCCGCTGCTGGTCGGGCACTCGTCGGGGGCGGTCCTGGCGCTCGAGGCGCTCGTCGCCGATCCGGAGCTGTATTCCGGCGGTGTCCTCTACGAGCCGCCCGCGGTCATCGACAAACCACTCGGCGGGGGCAGCAACGAGATCGCCCGAAGTGTGCTGGAGGAGGGCAAGCCCGGAAAGGCATTCGCCATCTTCCTGCGCGACATGGTCCAGATGAGACCCGCCACCGCCCGGCTGATCGGCGCCCTGGTCGGGATGCGCGCCGAGCTACGCGACCGGGTCGAGCGCCAGCTGGACGACAACGACGCGATCAACGCGCTGGGTGTGCGGCTGGACGCCTACGCCAAGCTGGAGATGCCGATTCTGCTGGTGGGCGGCGACAAGAGCCCGAAGCATCTCGGCGAGCGGCTGGACGCGCTGGAAAAGGTGCTGCCACGCACCCGCAGGCTGCTCATGCACGGCCAGGGACACAACGCCGAACGCTCGGCACCCGACCGACTCGCAGCGGCCATAACCAAACACATCGACGAGGAGCTCCCACCACGCTGAACCGACGACCCCAAGCACGCGGAGTTCGCCGAAACCGACCAGCCCGACCCGCCCGGCGCGGGGAACCGTTGGGCGGGCGGGGCGGATCGTTTGAGGTCAGCCGGCTGCTGAGGTTTTGACCAGGGTTCGGATCTGGCGGAGTAGGACCGACAGGGCTGCCAGGTCGGCCGGGGAGTCGTCGACGTTGCCCATTGCGTTGCCTGCTCGGGCTATTGATGCCGCGTTTACCTGTTCCCACTCCGAGATGCGGTCCTCGGGGGACTCGTCGGCCGGGGTTGACTGCAGGACCTCGGCGGTCAGGGCTGCCAGGGCTGCGTACAGGTCGTAGCGCAGGGCCATGCGGGCCAAGGTCTGCCAGCGGTCGCCACGGGGCAGGCGGGAGATGTGCGACAGCAGGACGTCGATCTGGAAGCGCTCGGACAGCTCGAAGTAGACCGCCGCCACCTCGGCCGCCGGGCGGTCCGTTGCCTTTGCCGTTTCGAGGATGTCCAGCAGGCCGAAGCCGTACACCACCCGGCTGGTTACCTCGGCCAGGTCGGGCGGGACGCCCTCCTCGCCCAGCTTGACGGCGTGCTCGATCATCGAGCGGCGTTCCGCGCCCACCACGACCGAGGCCAGCTGTGGCAGCAGGTCGTCGGCGCCCGCGCGCAGTCGGGCGATCTCGCCGGCCACGTCGATCGGGGATCGCCGGTTGCTGACCAGCCAGCGCACCGCCCGGTCGAGCAGCCGCCGGGTCTCGAGGTAGACCCGGGTCTGCGCCGCCGTCGGCACCTTGTTGTCCAGCTTTTCGGCCTCGGCCCACACGTCCGGCAGGCCGTAGACGTCACGGATCACCACGTACGCCCGGATCACGTCGGCCGCGGACGCGCCGCTCTCCTCCATCGCGCGGAAGACGAACGACGTGCCGCCGCGGTTGACCACCTCGTTGACCAGGGACGTCGCGATGATCTCGCGGCGCAGCCGGTGACCGGTCATCCGGCCGGCGAACCTGTCCCGCAACGGCGTCGGGAAATACCGGGCCAGCACGTCGGTGGTCCAGGCCTCGTCCACCACGACGTCCGCAAGCAGCTCGCGCTCCAAGCTGATCTTCACGTACGCCAGGAGGACCGCGAACTCGGGCGCGGTCAGGCCCTCGCCGTGCTCGTAGCGGACCGCCAGCTCCTTGTCTGTCGGCAGCGCCTCGAGCTCGCGGTTGAGCTGGCCGGACTGCTCCAGCGTGGACAGCATCCGGCGGTGCACCGGCAGCAGCGAATGCGCCTGCATCACCGCGTTGCCCAGCGCCGTGGCCTGCTCGTAGTTGTCGCGCAGCACCAGCTCGCCGACCTCGTCGGTCATCGTGGCCAGCAGCTCGTCGCGCTCGGGCAGGGTCAGCTCGCCGTCCGTGACCGCGCCGCCGAGCAGGATCTTGATGTTGACCTCGTGGTCGGAGCAGTCCACGCCCGCCGAGTTGTCGATGAAGTCGGTGCAGATCCGGCCGCCAGCGCGGGCGAACTCGATCCGGCCGTGCTGGGTCAGGCCCAGGTTGCCGCCCTCGCCGACGACCTTGACGCGCAGGTCGCGGCCGTTCACCCGGATCGCGTCGTTGGCCTTGTCGCCCACCTCGGCGTGCGTCTCCCCGGACGCCTTGACATAGGTGCCGATGCCGCCGTTCCAGAGCAGATCCACCGGGGCGGCCAGGATGGCCCGCATCAGCTCGGCCGGGCTGACCGAGTCGACATCGTCGAGATCGAGCGCCGCGCGGACCTGCGGCGTGACCGGGATGGACTTCGCCGTACGCGGATAGACGCCGCCGCCCTCGCTGATCAGCGACGTGTCGTAGTCGGCCCAGGACGAGCGGGGCAGGTCGAACACCCGCCGGCGCTCCGGGTAGGACGAGGCCGCCTCGGGGTTGGGGTCGAGGAAGATGTGCCGGTGGTCGAACGCCGCCACCAGCTGGATATGCGGGCTGAGCAGCATCCCGTTGCCGAAGACGTCGCCGGACATGTCGCCGACGCCGACCACCGTGAAGTCTTGTGACTGGGTGTCGATGCCCATGTCGCGGAAGTGCCGTTTGACCGACTCCCAGGCGCCGCGGGCGGTGATGCCCATCTTCTTGTGGTCGTAGCCGGCGCTGCCGCCGGAGGCGAAGGCGTCGCCGAGCCAGAAGTCCTTGCTCACCGAGATCTCGTTGGCGATGTCGGAGAACGTCGCCGTGCCCTTGTCGGCGGCCACCACCAGATACGGGTCGTCGCTGTCGTGCCGGATCACGTCGCGCGGCGGGACGATCTTGCCGGCGTGGATGTTGTCGGTCACGTCGAGCAGGGCGGTGATGAAGAGCCGGTAGCAGGCCACCGCCTCGTCGCGGTCGCCCGGCTTCTGCTTCAGCACGAAGCCGCCCTTCGCACCCACGGGCACGATCACCGCGTTCTTGACCATCTGGGCCTTGACCAGGCCGAGCACCTCGGTGCGGAAGTCCTCGCGGCGGTCGGACCAGCGCAGACCGCCGCGGGCCACGGCGCCGAACCGCAGGTGCACACCCTCGAAGCGCGGCGAGTAGACGAAGATCTCGTACTTCGGGCGGGGCTGTGGCAGATCCGGGATCACCTGGGGGTCGATCTTGAATGCCACGTAGGACTTCGGACGCTGGTCGGGGCCGCGCTGGAAGAAGCTGGTGCGCAACGTGGCCTGGATCAGCGTCAGGTAGGACCGCAGAATCCGGTCTTGATCGAGGCTTTCCACGTCGTCGAGCAGGCCGGTGATCTGGGCGACCAACTCGCCGGAGAGCCGCGACCGTTCCTGCTCGCCGATCACCAGCCGCGGCGAGAAGCGCGTCTCGAAGAGCCGGACCAGCAGCCGGGCGATCTCGGGATAGGCGATGAAGGTCGACTCGACGTACCGCTGGGAGAAGACGTTGCCGGTCTGCCGCTGATATTTCGCGTACGCCCGGAGCACCACCACCTGGCGCCAGGTCAGGCCGGCCCGGAGCACCAACTCGTTGAAGCCGTCCACCTCGGCCTCGCCCCGCCACGCCGCGGCGAACGCGTTCTCCACCTGCGGCCGCACCTCGGAAAGCTCGCGGTGGGCGGCTGGCGGGCGCAGCCCGAAATCGTACAAGTAGATGGTGCTGTCGGTGCGGTTGATCTCGTACGGCCGCTCGTCGACGACCTTGACGCCGAGCGAGTGCAGCACCGGCAGCACGGCCGAGAGCATCATCGGCTCGCCGTGCCGGTAGACGTTGAACCGCACGTCGGCGTCGTCGGGCTCGGCCGTGCCGCCCTTGGTCAGCCGCCGCTTGCGGTAGAGGTGCATCTCGAGCTGGCCGGGCTCCTCGAGCAACTCGAGCTTGGCCAGGTCGTGCACCGCTTCGTACGGCGTGTGGCTGTCCTTGTAGCTGTCCGGGAATGCCGCCGAATAGCGGGCGAACAGCACCTTGGCCGACTCCTCGCCCAGCTTGCGGTCGAGCACCAGGGAGAAGTCGTCGTCCCACATCCGGGTCGCGTCGGCCAGCATCTCGGCCAACTCGTTCGGATCGACGGAGCCCGGCGGGTCGGCCGGGTCGGTCCGCACGATGAAGTGCACCCGGGCCAGCATCCGCTCGGTCACCCGGGTCGTGTAGTCGACGCCGATGCCGTTCAGCTCGCGCAGCAGGATCTCCTGCATGCACAGCCGGTTGCCGGTGGTGAACCTGTCCCGGGGCAGGTAGATCAGGCACGAGATGAACCGGCCGTAGCCGTCCCGGCGCAGGAACAGGCGCAGTTGCCGACGGCCGGCCATCCGGAGCACGCCGATCACGGCCTCGTACAGATCATCGGTCTTGATCTGGAAAAGCTCGTCGCGCGGGTAGGTCTCGAGGATCTGCAGCAGGTCTTTGCCGGAGTGGCCGCGGGGGGAGAGGCCGGAGCGATCCAGCACCTCCATCACCTTGCGGCGCACCACCGGCAGCTCGCGCACGCTGGTCCGATATGCCGAGCTGGAGAACAGCCCGAGGAAGCGACGCTCACCGACCACGTTGCCGTCGGTGTCGAAAACCTTGACGCCGATGTAGTCCAGATAGGCCGAGCGGTGCACCGTCGCCCGCGAATTGGCCTTGGTGATCACCAGCAGCCGCTTTTCCATCGCGCGCTGGTATGCCTCCGGCGCCATCGAGGACAGCGCGCGGGGGGTGCTCTGGTCGCCGCGCAGGATGCCGAGCCCGCTGCCCGGCACGGCGCTCAGGATGCCGTCGGCGAGCTCGTATTCCCGGTAGCCCAGGAAGGTGAAGTGGTCGTGCGCGAGCCATTTGAGCAGCTCGATCGAGTCGGTGACGTCCTTGTCGGGAACCGGCAGCTTGGCGTCGGAGCCGCGCGCGGTGGCCAGCTCGTCGGCGATCACCACGGCCCGCTGGCGCATCCGCGCCCAATCCTCGACCGCGTCCCGCACGTCGGTGAGCACCCGTCGCACCTCGTTGTGCAGCTGCTCGCGGGCCTCGGCGTCGCGGACCGGGTCGATCTCGATCCGGATCCAGCTCTCCACGATGTCGCCGTCGATGGCGTCGTCGGGCTCCACCTCGGCCTCGACTTGTGCCAACTTTCCCAGCGGCTCGCGGCGCACCACTATCAACGGGTGCACCAGCAGATGCACCTGGAGCTGATGCGCCGTCAGCAACGCCGTCACCGAGTCGACCAGGAACGGCATGTCGTCGGTGACGATCTGCAGGACCGTGTGCGGCTCGGCCTTGTCGGGCGCGCTGATCGCGAGCTGCAACTGCCCCGGCAGCCGGGTGGCGGCGAGCTCACGATGGGCCAGCGCGGCCGCGAACATCTCGTCGGGGGTGAAGCCCACCAACTCCTCGTCCGGGGCGAACCGCCAGAAGCGATCGACCAGGTGAGCGGTGGTGTGATCCTCGCCCGCGAAGGCGACCGCCTGGGCGACCAGGCGCTCCGAGTTGGGCAGCGGCTCGTCCAGCTCCCCGTCGTCGCCGGACGAACCCAGCCGGCCCGTCAGCGCTAGCCCGGGGCCCGCTTCGAAGTCCAGCTCGGGATCGGATTCGGTTGCTGCCTCGTCGGCGACAGCCATGTCCAGACGCTCCCCTCACCCACAACACTGTGGGCTCGACGTGTCTAGGACAGCCTAGAGCGTGGGTCCGACACCGCCGGCACATGGCGGCTTGGAACGACCGTTCCGGCACGGAATTTGATACTTGTCACCCCGCCCGGGTCCACATCACAGACGTCTTCCGATTACCGTTCCTTCAGTTTGGCAAGCCCGTACCCCCGAAGGAGATCTCATGCGCCGCTCAGCGCACCTCGCCCGCAGTCGGCGGACCGGTGCTGCGTTGGCGGTCTTTCTGCTCCTCAGCGGCGGTGTAGCGGCCTGCTCGGGGTCGAACGGACCGAAGAACACGTTGAGTGACTTCCTCGTCGGCTGGCGCTCGGGCAACCTGGACAAGGTCGGATTCGTCACAGCCGCCGGCGGCAAGATCTCGTCCAGCGACGTCGTCGACCAGTTGCAGTCGCTCTCCGGCGACCTGGCCAAGTCGCCGCTGGTGCTGACCGCGAAAAGCGACCCCAAGGTCACCGGCGACAGTGCCACCGCGACGGTAAAGCTGGACTGGACGCTGCCGGGCGGCACTCCTTGGTCGTACGAAAGCACGGTCCGGCTGTCGAAGCGTGACTCCGACGGCTGGAAGGTGGTCTGGGAGCCGCCCATCGTCAACAGCGAGTTGACGCCCGGCGACCGGCTGGCGGTGCGGCATGTGGCGGCCGAACGAGCCACCATTCTCGACGCGTCCGGCGACCCGATTTTCAAGGTGACCCCGGTGGTCACGGTCGGTGTCACCCCGCAGGAGATCACCGATCTCCCGGCGCTGACCACGGCGCTGACGGCCGCGTTCAAGAAGATCGACGCCGGCGTCGACCTCAAGGGCCTGAAGGCCCGGATCGCCCGGGCCGAGCCCGGGGCCTTCCTCGATCTGGTCACCCTCCGACAGGCCGACTACGCCAAGATCCGCGATGAGGTACGTCCGCTGGACGGCACCGTCTTCCGGGAGGGCGAGCGGATGCTGGCCGTCAGCCGGCAGTTCGGCCGGGCGCTGCTCGGCGCGGTCGGCTCGGCGACCCGGGAGGACATCGACGCCAACCCGGACACGATCACGGCCAGCGACATGGTCGGCCACGGCGGCCTCCAGCAGCAGTACGACACGAGGCTGCGCGGCACGCCCGGAATGTCGGTAGTGATCGCCCGCAAGGCGCCCGACAACGGCACCATCGACGACGCCCAGTTGTTCAGCACCAAGCCGATCGCGGGCACGCCGGTCAAAACCACGCTGGACATCGCAACCCAGAACGCGGCCGATGCCGCGGTGGCGGGCGAGAAGCAGCCGAGCGCCCTGGTCGCGATCAAGATCAGCGACTCGTCGGTGCTCGCGGTGGCGAACGGCCCCGACGGCGCCGGCGTCGACACGGCACTGAGCGGTCAGGTGCCGCCCGGCTCCACGTTCAAGATGATCTCCGCGCTGGGCCTGCTGACCAAGAAGCAGGTCACGCCGGACACGATCGTCGACTGCCCGAAGACTAAGACGGTGAACGGCCGCGAGTTCAAGAACGCGGCCGGCGAGGTCCTCGGCCGGGTGCCGTTCCACACCGACTTCGCGAAGTCGTGCAACACCGCGTTCGTCAACCTGGCGCCCAAGCTCGGCGCGGACGGCCTCGGCGCGGCGTCCGCCAGCGTCGGCCTCGGCGGCGAATGGGACCTCGGCATCGGGGCGTTCACCGGCAAGGTCTCTACGGGCAACACCCCGACCGAGTTGGCCGCGGCGACGTTCGGCCAGGGCACGACGGTGGTCAGCCCGATCGCCATGGCCGCCGCGACCGCGGCCGTGCAGCGCGGCAAGTTCCAGCAGCCAAAGCTGGTGACCGACCCGGCGCCGGCGCATCCGGCCGCGGACGGCGCCGCGCTGGACGCCACGGCGGCCAAGTCGGTGCAGGACATGATGCGCGAGGTGGTCACCGGCGGCACGGGCACGGGGCTGCGCGGCGTGCCGGGACAGCCGGTGTTCGGCAAGACCGGCACCGCCGAGTTCGACAACGGGTCCGACGCGACGCACGCGTGGTTCGTGGGCTGGCAGGGCGACATCGCGTTCGCGGTGATGGTGCAGAAGGGCGGCGCGGGCGCCGAGGCAGCCGTGCCGATCGTGGACCGTTTCCTGACGGCGCTGAGCAAGTAGGGCGCGCTGAGCAAGTCGGGCGCTAGGCAAAGTAGGAGGCTGCGCGGCAAAGCGCGAGGCTGCGTGGCAAAGCGAGAGGGCGCAAGGCTGCACGGCAAAGCGGAGGCCGGGCGGCTCAGACGATGTCGGCCGGCTCCTCAGGGCCGATATCGAAGGCGGGGCGCTGGGCCGGGAGGCTGAAGCCGTCGGCTTGGCGCGGGCGCAGCATGCCGGGCCGGGTGGCCGGCAGCGGCTCGGAATCCAGCAGCGGCGCCGAGCCGAGCGGACGGGTGGCCGGCCGCAGATCACGGTGGGACTCGGGGCCGTCGTCATACGCCGGCCCGGGATCGTCGATCCCGGCGAGGTCGTCCCGGAGCTCGGCTTCGGACTGTCCGGCCGCCTCGACGTCAACCGATTCGCCGTCCGCTGCTTCGTCGCCGATCGCATCGTCTTCGAGCATGTCGTCTTCGAGCACGGGAGCGTCTAGCACCGAGTCGTCGAGCACAGCAGCGCCTAGCACGGAGTCTTCGAGCACCGAGTCGTCGAGCACAGGAGCGTCTAGCACGGAAGCGTCGATCGCCGGAGCATCGAGCACGGGAGCGTCGAGCACGGGAGCGTCGAGCACGCCGATGCCGGTAGCGCCGGTGTCAGTCGGGCCGTCGACGCCGGCGGCGCCGAAACCGGCCTCGCCGTCGAACCCCGCCCTGTCGAAACCAGCCTCGCCGTCGAAACCGGCCCCGGCAAAACCAGCCTTGTCGAAACCAGCCCTGTCGAAATCAGCCCCGGCGAAACCAGCCGCGCCGACCCCGGTCTCGTCGAAGTCGGCAACCTCGGCAAGGGCCAGGGAGCCGAGATCCGAATAGCCAGCGGCCTCCGCGGGCACCGCGTCGGCAACCGACTCGACCCCGGCGCCGAGGGCACCTTCCGGCCCGAAGTGGCGGCCCATCTCCAACCCGGGGTCGCGGATGGTCGATGACTCCCCCGCGCCCGCGACATCACTGTCAACCCCGGCGACACCCCCAGCCTCCGGCACCTCGGCCCCGGGCGGCACCTCGACCGCAGCCGCCGGGGGACGCAGCCGGCCTGGCGCCGTCGACCGCCGCCGGATGTCCGAGCTCCCCGACGACAACAGATCCGCCCGCGCCGCCACCAGATCCGGCCGGGCTTCGACGTGCCGCACCGGTGTCAACCCGGCCACCAGCGCCGACGTGATCTCCTCCGCGTACGCCCCGTCGGGGTCGTAATCCGGGTCGAAGACCGTGATCTCGACGCCCAGGCAGTGCGGCGTGTCCACCAGCCCGGCCAGCAGCAACTCCAGCTCCGGGAACGCTATCCCGCCCGGCTCCGGCGCGTCCACGGCCGGCATCACGGCCGGGTCGAGCACGTCCATGTCGACGTGCACCCAGAAGCCCGCGCAGTCGACGAGCTGGTCGCGGGCCCACTGCGCGCTCCGCGCCGCCCCCTCGACCCGCAGCATCGGCACGGGCCGGGTGACGATCCCGGCCGCCTGCAGGTCGAGCCGGTATTCGTCCTGGGCCCGGATGCCCAGCACCACCACGTCGATGTCACGGAAGTAGGGCCGCCGGCCCTCGATCGCCGCCAGATCCGCCTGTCCGCGGCCGGTCACCAGGGCGAGGTCTTCGCCCGCGGCCGCCCCGACGTAGGAGGCGTTGCCGGGGTGCCGGAAGTCGGAGTGACCGTCCACGAAGACCAGCCCGATCCGGCCGCCGACCGCGTCGCCGAGCCGGTGCATCGCCAGCCCGGAGCCGAGCACGATCGAGCAGTCCCCGCCCAGGATGACCGGGAACTCGCCGACGTCGATGATCGCGCCGATCCGGTCGGCCAGCCGGCGCGAATACGCCGCGATCTCGGCCGCGTGGCAGACCCCGTCGCCGGGCCGCCAGTCGCCCGGGTCGTAGCGGGGCGGGGTCAGGCAGCCGGCGTCGCGGGCCCCGAGCCGGGTGAGCAGGCCGTGGTCGCGCAGGGCTCCGGGCGCCTTGGCACACCCCGGCACCGAGGTCTCGGTCGGCGGGCGCAGACCGAGATTGGACGGTGCGTCCAGGATGGCGATGCGGCGCATGGAGCTCCCCCAGTAAGCGGCCGGTTCCTAGAAGAGGGCTTTCGCGAGGGCGCGCCGCGCGCTCGCGACCGCGGGATCGTCCGGGCCGGCCACGCTGAACAACGACAGCAGATGCTTGCGGACGGCGTCGCGGTCGTCGCCGCTCGCGCGCCGGACCGCGGCCACCAGTCGCTCGTACGCCTGCGGGGCTTGTCCGCTGAGGACCTCGATGTCGGCGGCCAACTGCTGCGCCGCGAAGTCGTCCGGGTCGGCCGCGGCCTTGGCCAGCGCCGCGCCCGCGTCCGCGCCGGCGACCCGGCGGTAGAGCTCGACCTGGGCGAGGCCGGACTCCGCCGCGGCGTCGGCGGGCGATTCGGCCAGGATCTTCTTGTACGCCGCCTCGGCCGCGTCCAGATCGCCGGTCATCAGCGCGTCGTCGGCGGCGTCCAGCCGCGGGTCCTCGGGCGGGGCGACGGCCACGCCGCCGGCCTTGAGCACGGCGTCGATGTACTGCCTTACCTGCGCCTCGGGAAGCACCCCGGTGAAGCCCTCGACGAGTTGGCCGCCGACGACCGCGATCACCATCGGGATGCCTTGCACCCGCAGGGCCTGCGCCAGCCGCGGGTTGGCGTCGACGTCCACCTTGCCGAGCACCCAGCTGCCGCCGCCCTCGACCGCGAGCTTTTCCAGCACCGGCGAAAGCTGCTTGCAGGGCTCACACCACTCGGCCCAGAAATCGAGGATGACCGGCGTCGCCATCGACCGTTCCAGGACGGTCGTCTGGAAGTTGGCCTCGGTCACATCGATCACGACCGGCGGCGCGGCACCGGGCGAAACGGGCGCGGCCGGGTTGCCGGCGGGCTCGGCGGGACGGGACGGGGCAGGGCTCGGGGCACGCAGCGCGCTGAGGTCGACCGCGCCGCGGGTGAAGATCGACGGAGTGGTCCGTGGGTCGCTCATGGTTACCTAGTCTTGCACGGTCGCAAGCGGCTTCGCGCCGCCGCCGGGCAGGCGATATTGGACGTCACAGCGGACCCGCCGGACCGCCCGCGAGCGGGAGGCTGGGTCGCCGGTCTCAGAAGCGGGCCGGCTCACGATAGACGCCCCACTCGTCGCGCAGGGCGTTGCAGATCTCGCCCAGGGTCGCCTCGGCGCGGGCCGCGTCCAGCATCGCCGGGATCATGTTCTCGTCGGTGCGGGCCGCCGCGACCATCCGGTCGAGGGCCGCCTTTACCCGTACGCCATCGCGGTTGGTCTTGCGCGCGGCTAGCTCGCGCCGCTGCACCACCTCGACCTCGTGCGAGACGCGCAGGATCTCGAGCTCCTTGGCCACCGTGCCGGTGTGCGCGTTGACCCCGATGATCTTCTTCTCGCCCTTCTCCAGGGCCTGCTGATAGACGAACGCCGCCTCGGCTATGTGCGCCGTGAACCAGCCGTCCTCGATGCCGCGCAGGATGCCCGAGGTCATCGTGCCGTCGTGGCCCAGCTCCCGGATCCGGGTGAAGATCTCCTCCGCCTCGGCCTCGAGCCGGTCGGTCAGCGCCTCCAGATACCAGGAGCCGCCGAGCGGGTCGGCCACGTTGACCACGCCGGTCTCCGCCATCAGCACCTGCTGGGTCCGCAACGCGATCTCGGCCGACTCGTCGGTGGGCAGCGCGAGCGTCTCGTCGAGGGCGTTGGTGTGCAGCGAGTTGGTGCCGCCCAGCACCGCGGCGAGCGCCTCGACCGCGGTCCGGACGACGTTGTTGACCGGCTGCTGGGCGGTGAGCGAGACGCCGGCGGTCTGGGTGTGGAACTTCAGCCAGAGCGCCTTCTCACTTGTCGCGCCGTAGTCGTCGCGCAGGTGCCGGGCCCAGATCCGCCGGGCGGCGCGGAACTTGGCTATCTCCTCGAAGAAGTCGATGTGCGCGTCGAAGAAGAAGCTCAGCCCGGGCGCGAAGGTGTTGACGTCCAGGCCGCGCGACAGCCCCAGCTCGACGTAGCCGAAGCCGTCGGCCAGCGTGTACGCCAGCTCCTGCGCGGCGGTCGAGCCGGCCTCGCGGATGTGGTATCCCGAGACGCTGAGCGGCTTGTACTTGGGGATCCCGGCCGCGCAGTACGCCATCAGGTCGCCGATCAGCCGCAGGTGCGGCTCGGGCGCGAAGAGCCACTCCTTCTGCGCGATGTACTCCTTGAAGATGTCTGTCTGCAGCGTGCCGTCGAGCTTGCTGAGGTCGGCGCCCTGCCGCTCGGCGGCCACCAGATACATCACGAAGACCGGCACCGCCGGGCCCGAGATGGTCATGCTGGTCGTCACGGCCGCGAGGTCGATGCCAGCGAAGAGCACGTCCATGTCCGCGGCCGAGTCGATCGCGACGCCACAGTGGCCCACCTCGCCGAGCGACTGCGGATCGTCGGAGTCGCGGCCCATCAGCGTCGGCATGTCGAACGCGACGCTCAACCCGCCGCCGCCGGCGGCGAGGATCATCTTGTAGCGCTCGTTGGTCTGCTGGGCGTTGCCGAACCCGGAGAACTGCCGGATGGTCCAGGTCCGTCCGCGATAGCCGGTCGGATACAACCCGCGAGTGTACGGAAACTCGCCCGGCCAGCCGATCCGCTCGAACCCCTCGAACGCACCGGCCGGCCCGTAGACCGGATCGACACTCAGCCCGGAGAGCGTGCTGAAGTCGGCCTCCCGCTTGCGGCTCTCGTCGTATCGCCGCTGCCAGCGGTCCCGGCCGGCAGCGATCTCGGCTGCGTCCATGGGCCACATCCTAGGCGCATCACTGAACGGCCGCTCAGGAGCTAGATGCCGGCGGTCACGCAGTACTTCGCGTAGTCGCCCGAGCAGACGGACTTGCGGGTGACGAACTTGTCCTCGATCACCTCGTTGACGTTGGTCTTGGTGATCACCTTCGGGGTCAGCAGCCGGGCCGGGATGTACGCGCCCGACTCCGGATCCTTGACCTTGGTGAGCTCGAGGCCGTCCGTCTTCTGCCCCTTGAACAGCTTGATCGCCAGTTCGGCGGCCGCCTTCGCCTCGTTCTCGATCGGCTTGTAGACCGTCATGCACTGGTCGCCGGCCAGGATGTTCTGCAGGCCCTGCACGGTCGCGTCCTGTCCGGTGACCGGGACCGTGCCGTTCATCCGGTTCTTCTTGAGGATCGCGATCGCGGCGTTGGCCAGCCCGTCGTTCGCGGCCAGCACGCCGTTGATCTTGTTGCCGGTCTGGGTCATCATCTGCTCGAAGATGACCCCGGCCTCGGCGGAGCTCCAGTCGTCCACGCTCTGGTCGGGACCCTTGAGATAGGACGCGTTGTCGTACATGGGCTGCAGAACCGACTCGTAGCCCTCTTTGAACTGGGTCGCGTTGTTGTCGGTCGGCGAGCCGTTGAGGTCGGCGATCACCGGAAGCCTTGCGTTCATTGCGGTGAGGCAGTTCTTCAGGCCCTGGCCTTGCATCCGGCCGACCTCGACGTTGTCGAAGCTGACGTAATACTGCGCGCCGCCGTTGAGGGTCAACCGGTCGTAGTCGATCGTCGCGACGCCCGCGGCCTTGGCCCGGTCGATCACGGCCTTGCCGGTGCCGGAGTCCAGGTTGGCGATCATCAGGACCTTGGCGCCGCTCGCGATCATCCCGTCCGCGATGTTCTGGAACTGGGCCTTGTCGCCTTGCGCGTTCTGGATGTCGACCGGGACATCCGCCGCGTCGAAGGCCTCCTTGAGGTATTTCGCGTCCGCGGTGGCCCAGCGAACCGAGGACTTCGTGTCGGGCAGGATGACGCCGACCTTGCCCGTGCCACCGCCTCCGCCACTCTTGTTACCGGCGGCGTTCGAGCCGCCAGAGTCGCTGCCCCCGTCGTCGGAGCAGGCGACCATCGAGCCCGTGGCCAGCAGACCGACCACAGCAAGGGCGAACATCTTCGTACGCATCGTGCGTTCCTCCCGGCCAGAGGGCGCAAAGGTTACCAGCGCATCCGGCGGTGGAAACCCCGGTCTCGAACCGCGAAGTAACTTTCCTGACCGCTCGCATCCGGCCGACTACGAACAGTGCCAAACTCCGCGCCATTCCACCCGTCTGCGGGGTTTCCGGCGCCTTGCTCTAAAAGATCGGGATTCGCGGCTGCTTCTCCTGATCATCGGGCCCCTCCGGCCCATCGGCACCGCCGGTCCGATCCGAGAGGATCACGGAACTCGCCCGATCATGCACATTCCGTATCGGCCGATCGGTGGATGTCACGCGCGGATCGGCCCGACCGCGTCGACCCGGTGGTCGAGGATCCACGCCTGCGGGTTGCCCTTGCGATAGAGCATCCGCATGACCAGCGGTAGCGCGGCGTCCCGGAGCGCCGCGCCGACCCGCCCGACCGTCTTCGTGCTGCCGCTGCGCCGCCCGTACTCGACGACCTTCTCGACCCGGTCCCGGCGCAGCCGCTCGTATGCGTCGAGCGCCGCCGGGATGCCGGGACTCGCCGCGAGGCACCGGCCGAGGGTGACCGCGTCCTCGATCGCCATCGACGCGCCCTGCCCGGACGACGGCGAGACGGCATGTGCGGCGTCCCCGACGAGCACCGCCCGGTCGTTGCGCCAGACCGGGACGCGCGGGAAGTCCCAGGTGCTCCACGGCCCCACGATCTCGGCGCTGGCCTCGATCAGCGACACCGCGGGGATGCCGTCGGCCGCGAACAGCTCGAGCAGATGGGCCCGCCAGCGCGCGGGCGTCCACTCGCCGGGCTGCACCGGCCGCGGCGCCGGCGGGTTCGCGAACCACCACACCGAGCCGTCCGGCGCCGTCACCCAGCCGAAGAAGGCGTGCCGGCCGAACGCCATCTGCATGACGCCCGGCTCGCCCGCCCCGGCGACCGGGCCGGCGGTGAAGCCGCCCGCGTTGAGCAGGCCGAGATAGCGCGGTGCGGGCGCGGCGGGGTCCAGCACCGTGCGGGTCCGCGAGTGCAGTCCGTCCGCGCCGACCAGCAGGTCGCCCCACACCGACGTGCCGTCGTCGAACTCGGCCGTCACGCCGTCGGCACCGGTCGTCGCGGCGCTCAGCCGCTTGCCGTACGCGATGGCGATCCCGCGGCGCTCGGCCGCGGCCCGCAGCGCGGCATAGAGGTCCGCGCGCCGGATGGTCGTGGTGCTGGCCCCGGCGCCCGGCGAGCCGTCCAGCGGCAGGTCCGCGAGCCGCTTGCCGGCGGAGTTGCGCAACACCACGGCCGGCGTCGGGAAGCCGGCGCCGACCAACTCGGCCGGGTCGAGGTCGAGTGCGCGCAAGGCTTCGAGCCCGTTGACGGCGACGGTCAGGAACGCGCCGCGCTCGTCGGCGTTGCGCGGATGGGCCTCGTGGATCAGCGGGGTGAAGCCCGCGCGGTGCAGGGCGAGGGCGGCGACGGTGCCGGCGACTCCGCCGCCGGCGACGATGGCAGTCTTAGTCATAAACTGACTATTGCTTCTATGACCATGCGCCGTCAACCCCGAAAGAACCCCTAGGCTGGCGGCCATGACCTCCTCGCCGCGCCGCTCGACGCTGGCGATGGTGCTGCTGGCGCTGCTGGTGGAAGCCCCGATGCACCCGTATCGGATGCAGCAGATGATCAAGGAACGCGGGCAGGACCAACTCGTCAACGTGGCCCAGCGCAACAGCGTCTACCAGGCCCTGGACCGGCTGGTCCGGGACGGCCTGGCCCGGCCGGGCGGCACGGCTCGGGATCCGGGGCGGCCGGAGCGCACGACGTACGAGATCACCGCCGAGGGCGCGGCCACGCTGCGCCGCTGGCTGGTCGAGATGCTGCCGGCGCCGGCCCGCGAGTTCCCGGAGTTCCCGGCGGCGCTCGCGTTCCTGGCGGTGCTGACCCCGGACGAGGTGCGCTCGCTGCTGGAGCAGCGGCTGACCGCGCTCGAGGAGAAGCTGGCGGCCGTTGTCGGACAGGCGCCGCCGGGGCTGCCCCGGCTGTTCCTGATCGAGGACGAGTACCGGGCCGCGCTGCTTCGCTCCGAGATCGAGTGGGTGCGCGCGCTGGTCAGCGACCTGGCCGAGGGACGGCTGACCTGGGATGCCGCGCTGATCGAGACGACCCTTCAGCAGTTCGGCTAGCGATCGGCTGCCAGACCCGCGATCAGTTCGTCAGCCGCCGCGTACGGATCCAGGGTGCCGTCGGCCACCTGCTCGGCGAGCGTGCTCAACGCCGTACCCGCGCGCAGGTTGCCCAGCCGGGCCCGGAGCGTGCCGAGCGCGATGGCCTCGACCTCGACGGCGGCCCGCCTTTCCCGGCTTTCCCGCAACTGGCCGGTCTTCTCCAGCCAGCCGCGATGCTTCTCGATCGCGGCCACGATCTCCTCGATGCCCTCGCCCTTGACCGCGGTCGCGCGCACCACGGGCGGCCGCCAGTCGCCCGGAGCGCGCTCGCCGAGCGAGAGCATGCCCTGGATGTCGCGGTACGTCGCGTCGGCGCCGGGCCGGTCCGCCTTGTTGATCACGAAGACGTCGGCGATCTCCAGCACGCCCGCCTTGACCGCCTGGATCGCGTCGCCCATCCCGGGCGCGAGCAGCACCAAGGTGGTGTCGGCCAGGGAGGCGACCTGCACCTCGGCCTGGCCGACGCCGACGGTCTCGACCAGCACGACGTCGCAACCGGCGCCCTCGAGCACCCGGACGGCCTGCGGCGTCGCGGCGGCGAGCCCGCCGAGCTGGCCCCGGCTGGACATCGAGCGGATGTAGACGCCCGGGTCGGTGGTGTGCTCCTGCATCCGGATCCGGTCGCCGAGGATCGCCCCGCCGGTGAACGGGCTGGACGGATCGACCGCGAGCACGCCGACCCGGCGGCCGGCCGCCCGCAGCGCGCGGACCAACTCGTTCGTGGTTGTCGACTTGCCCACGCCGGGGGCGCCGGTCAGCCCGACGACTTGCGCGTTGCCCGCGTACGGGGCGAGTGCCGCGGCAAGGGCCGGCAGCGCCGGGTCGCCGTTCTCGACGAGGCTGATCAGGCGCGCGACCGAGCGCGGGTCGCCCGCGCGGGCCTTGGCGACCAGCGCGGGCACGTCACGGGAACGCCGAGGAACCGAAGCCACCCCGGCATCCTGCCTCACGCGTCGGCGCTGGGGACCCTGAGGATCAGGGCGTCACCCTGGCCGCCGCCGCCACAGAGGCCGGCCGCACCGGTGCCGCCGCCGCGCCGGCGCAACTCGCACGCCAGGGTCAGCGTCAGCCGGGCCCCGGACATGCCGATCGGGTGGCCGAGCGCGATCGCCCCGCCGTTGACGTTGACCTTGTCCTCGTCGACCTTCAGCACGCGCATCGAGTGGATGACGACCTGGGCGAACGCTTCGTTCATCTCGATCAGGTCGAGATCCTCGACGCGCAGGCCGGCCTTGCCCAGCGCGTGCTTGATCGCGTTCGCCGGCTGGGCCTGCAGCGAGTTGTCCGGGCCCGCCACGTTGCCGTGCGCGACGATCTCGGCCAGCCAGGTCAGTCCCAGCTCCGCGGCCTTCGCTTTGCTCATCACCACAACCGCGGCGGCGCCGTCGGAGATCGGCGAGGCGGTGCCGGCGGTGATGGTGCCGTCCTTGACGAACGCGGGCCGCAGCTTGCCGAGCGTCTCGGGCGTCGCGTCGGGGCGGACCCCCTCGTCGGTGTCGATCAGGTCGTCGGTGTCGCGCAGGCCGGCCCGGATCGGCGCGATCTCGTCGGCGAAATGCCCGTTGCGCTGCGCCGCGGCGGCGCGCTCGTGGCTGAGCGCGGCGAACGCGTCCTGCTCCGCACGGGTGATACCGAGGTTGCGGCCGCTGCGCTCAGCGGACTCGCCCATCGAGACCTGATCCCACGGGTCCATCAGCCCGTCGTACGCGGTGTGGTCGCGGACCAGGATGTCGCCGAACTTGTTGCCCTGGCGCTGGCCCATCAGCAGATGCGGCGCGTTGGACATCGACTCCATCCCGCCGGCCACCACGATCTCGAACTCGCCGGCCCGGATCAACTGGTCGGCCAGGGCGATCGCGTCCATCCCGGAGAGGCAGACCTTGTTGACGGTGACCGCCGGGGTGGTCATCGGGATGCCGGCCGCGACGGCGGCCTGCCGGGCCGAGATCTGACCCACGCCGGCCTGCAACACCTGCCCCATGATCACGTACTCGACCTGCTCGGGCCGGACCCCGCCGCGCTCGAGCGCGGCCGCGATAGCGTGGCCGCCGAGCGCGGTGGCGGGCACGTTCTTGAGATTGCCGAGCAGGCGGCCCATCGGCGTACGGGCGCCGCTGATGATCACCGAGGTCATGACAGTCGCTTTCGGCTATCGCGGCACCCGGGCACCTTCGTGGGGCCCCCGACGTGCCGACTTAACGATGGTTAGGTAACACTATCCGGATGACCGACACGTCACCTAGCCATCCGGACCACGACGATGTCACACTTTCGCCGGTCGGTTTGCTGCGTATCGACCACGTTGGCATAGCGGTGCCCGATTTAGACGAAGCGCTGGCGTTTTATGCGCGTGTCTTCGGCCTCCGCTGCGTGCACGAGGAGACCAACCACGATCAGGGCGTACGCGAGGCCATGCTCGCCGCCGGCGACGACTCCGGCGCCCGGATCCAGCTGCTCGCCCCGCTGACCCCGGAGTCGCCGATCGCCAAGTTCCTCGACCGCAGCGGGCCGGGCCTCCAGCAACTGGCGTACACGGTGGCCGACGTGGAGGCGGCGAGCGCCGCACTGCGGGCGCGCGGGCTCCGATTGCTCTACGAAGCTCCGCGACGCGGCACCGCGGGCTCGCGGATCAACTTCGTTCATCCGAAGGACGCGGGCGGCGTCCTCGTCGAACTGGTCGAGCCGGCCATCCCTTAGGACCAGTTTCGTACGCCTTCCGGGTGAAAGCTCCTGACGCGCCCCGCAGTGCCTGGCAGGATCAGCGCCATCGAGAAGCAGCGGACCGCCGGTTCGTGAGACGATCTTCGGCTCGCCCACAGCACAGCAGGTAGCGACACGACAACGCTGCGCAGAGCGACGATGATCAACGCCGGCCGAACGGCACGGGCGCGGCCCGGCCGTACAGCGCCAAGCTGATCTCCGGCCGGAATACCCGGGCCGTACGGTCTTGCGTGGCCCCCTAGGGGGTCTGCCAGTATGTCCCAATGCCCCAGCAGCAGGATGCAAATCTCGCGTTCTTTGAGACCGCAAATTCCCAGCACGACTTCACCGTCGTCCTGCGTGGATACGACCTCGGCCAGGTGGATGCCCACCTCGGCCGGCTTGTCGCCGCTCTGAACCAGTCCGAGCAGGCTCGCGCCGAGGCCGAGCAGCGGATGAACGACGCGCAGCGCCGACTGCGGCAGGCTGAGCAGCGCCTCAACGCCCTCGAGCAAAAGCTGGCCGACAGCACGAAATTGCTCGAGGAAAACAACAGGCCGACACTCTCCGGGCTGGGCACCCGGGTCGAGCAGATTCTGCGGCTGGCCGAGGAGCAGGCGAACGACCACCGCAGCGAGGCCAAGCGGGAGTCTGAGGGCATCCTCTCCGCGGCCCGGCTCGAGGCACGCGAGATCACCGACAAGGCGCGGGCCGAGGCCGCCGCGATGAAGGCGACCGCCGAGCGCGAGGCCGGCCAGGTTCGCACGCACGCCGAGCGCGAGGCCGCCGAGGCCCGGGTGCAGGCCCGCCGCGAGGCCGACACGCTGCGTTCCGACGCCGATCGCGAGACCAAGCAGTTGCGCACGGTCACCGCGCACGAGGTCGCCGAGCTCAAGTCCACCGTGGAGCGCGAGGTGAATTCGCTGCGCGCCACCGCCGAGCGGGAGATCACCCAGCTGCGGGCAAAGGCGGGCCGCGAGGCGGAGGAAAAGCGGGCCGAGGCCACCAAGATGCTGAGCGACGCGCGGGACAAGCGCGACAAGGACCTGCAGGCCCTCGCGCTGGAGACGGCCGAGCGCCGGGAGAAGTCGGAACGCGAGGAGGCCGAGCGGCACGCCGCCCAGGTCAGCGCGACGCAGAAGATGGTCGCCGAGGCCGAGGAGCGCGCCCGCGCCGCCGAGGACCGCGCCAAGGAGATCCTGCAGCGCGCCGAGCAGCGCCGGGTCGAGGCGGAGCGGCACTCGACCGAGACGGTCGACAAGGCCCGCGCGCTCGCCGACAAGACGGTCACCGAGGCACGTTCCGAGGCCGGCCGCATGCTCGGCGAGGCCCGCACCGAGGCCGAGCTGACCACCCAGGCCGCCCGCCGCGAGGTGGACGACCTGACCCGGCAGAAGGACGCGGTCACCAACCAGCTGGGCCAGATGCTCTCCGGTCTTTCCGGCCTGGTCCCGACGGCCGGTCCCGCGGCGAAGGCGGCCGAGGCCGTGGCCAAGGCGGACGCCCCGGCCCAGCGGCCGACGACGGCCGGCAAGACCGAGGCGGACGACAAGGTCGCGGCGAAGACGACTTCCTGAGCACTGGGCCCACCCGGCCCCTGAAGTTGCGCCACCCGTTCGGGTGCGCGACGGTGGAATGGCCGGGTGGTGCGACATCGAGACGGGCCGCATCGGAGTTTCTCCGGTGCGGCCTTTCCCAGTTTCGAGCACTAACCTGGCCGCACCCGGCACTGGGTTCAGACAAATCACAACCAGATGCATAGTCCCGCCAGGCCGGTGTGTATCGACACGTGACGGGACGATGCGTATGTGAGGATGGAAAGCATGTCGCACGGCGCGGAAATCTTCGGTCTTGGTGGGGACGCGGCCTCCGAGCCCAGCTTCGAAACGGCCCTGCGGGGTTACGAGAAGAAGCAGGTCGAACGGTACGTGGCCCGGGCCGAGAACGAGATCGCCGCGCTGGCGCAGGAGCGCGAGCAGGCATATTCGCAGATCCAGGCGATGGCCGGGCAGATCGACCGGCTGCAGCAGGAGATCGGCAACGCCCGCCGGCAGGGCCCGGTCGGCACCGAGGTGTCGTTCCGGCATCTGGGGCCGCGGGTCGAGCAGATCCTCGCCCTCGCCGAGGACCAGGCCGAGGCGATCAAGGCCTCCGCCACCGACGACATCGCCGCCCGGCTCGCCGAGGCGGAGCGGATCCGGGCCGAGGCCGAGGCGCACGCCCACGACGGCATCCGCGATTTCGAGATCACCCTCGCCGCCCGGCGGGCCGAGGAGGAAAAGTCCGACGCCACCCGCCGGGCCGCCGCCGAGAAGGCGGTGCAGACCAGCCGGCAGGCCGCCGAGCAGATGCGCGCCGAGGCCGAGGCCACGCTCACCCGGGCCCGCGCCGAGGCGCAGCAGCTCACCGAGCAGACCGGCCAGCAGGCCCAGCGGGCCCGCGCCGAGGCGGACGGCTACGTCAAGTCCACCCGGGTCCAGGCCGAGCAGGAGATCAAGGCCCTGCGCGAGTCCGCCCAGCAGGAGGTCAGCCGGCTGCGCACGGACGCCGAGCGGCAACGCAACGAGGCCAAGGCGGCCGTCGAGCACGAGCTGCAGCAGCGCCGCCAGGCGGTCG
>Ga0307513_10002827_pt1 | contig 23817 bp, 25 predicted proteins | sample 15_EM_MG_FD_202174 | JGI IMG/M metagenome (GOLD analysis project Ga0307513, IMG submission 202174) | Populus trichocarpa ectomycorrhiza microbial communities from riparian zone in the Pacific Northwest, United States - 15_EM | ecosystem: Host-associated > Plants > Roots > Unclassified | place...
TCTCGACAGAGTCGAAGGAGCGGAGGTCGAGGTGAGAAACAATAGCTCGAACCTCAGAAGTAAAGAAAAGGGATTCATTGTGACATCCCGAAATATGCTCAAAGTGGAGGCCTTGGTAGGCCCCACCCGGCGCAGCGTAAGAAAGCTTTACAGCCGGGATAAGACCACGGCCGTCAGAAGTGGGCATCCTGCCCGGGACAATCTGGGTGCCCGGAGCAGGGGAAGGGGAATAATGAGGGGGGGCAACAGAGTCACCCATCGTGAAAAAATTCACCTGTAGCAAAAGGCCAGGCGAGCCACCAAAAAAAAAACAATAAATTCACCGGTAATAAAAGCCCGGCGAGCCACTAAAGAAAAATTGCCCGAGGGCCAAAAAAGCTCCGACCGCCCGAAGGCAAAACCCGCCAAATGCGACCGTCAACGAAAAATTCTCACGATAAAAGCGTGGTGTTGAGGGTGGCGAAACCGTGTGTTCTGATTGGTTGCAACAGACGGTCAGGAAAATAGAGGGGAAGAAGCATGGTATGGCCGCTGAACCAACCCTACCTATTAAGTACAGTCGCACCCCGCTATCCCGGATGGCCAAAATCCAAGGAATCTGTCCGGGACAGCGAATTATCCGGGACAGTGAGTTAGGCTTTGGTGTAAAAAAATTCAGAATTCAGGGAATTTCGTCCGGGACAGCGGGGGATCCGGGAGAGTGAGATCCGGGACAGCGGGGTGCGACTGTACCCACAGGTATTTCCTTGGTCTGGCTTCAGTCTGACTTCAGTCTAAGTTCAGTCCAAGGTACTATTTTACGCCATTGTCAGTCTTACTGAATCTCCTTGTCACGGTGCAACCGGGCCTATCGGAAGTGACTAAAATTGCACTGCGGCACCTGAGCCACTGATCACATTCACCTTAAGTGCTCGGCCTAAGATGTTGGGGTGTGACCGCTGTGCTTGATAAAGTATTCGGATGAACTGGCGCCAAGATGTCCCAGGCTCCAGCTTCCCACCAGTAAAACACTGGGTCTTGGCCCCAATTATCCAACACTTGATGAATCGCCAAGTAGTACTTGTACTAAGCATTACGACTAGGGTTGGGGTTTCCAGACACAGGGTTGAACAAAAATAAGCTTGCCCAACGTAAGCCCCAAGCCACAGTCCAGTGAGCCCCCATGCAAATATCACTCTCAACGTTGATATTTGTTGGCTGCTATAATATCCAGATCTGGACGTGACCTTGCCAAGAAATACGGTATAGGGAGTGCGGGAGCATAGGCACACAAAAGCAAGAAAACTGGATCCTGGGCCACAACAGCTAACATGGAAAAAAACCATCGCGAAAGACCGTACCGTAAGACAACGATCACAGCCTCAACCTGCCTTAAGCTCGCCGAAAACCCTAGCTTTTTGCCATGATTATTAGAAATGATGGATGAGTACCGACCACAGTCATCCTTAGCAGTGCAGGTATTACCTTGTGGCATCGATAACGGCATCACTATGATTGACTCGTCGGCTGTAACTTGAGTGTTATATGGCAGCATGAGTGACATAAATACCCTTCAAGATCCCACAATCTGGAAAAAACCATCCTCTCGGACATCACTCACCAATACTACAAAGCTACATTCCTCTTCTCACAATCTTCTCAACCTTCCACTTCTAATACCAACTTTCAAATCCAAACAATCGAATACAATCCAAACCAGATATCAAAATGAAGTCTACTATCTTCTCCTCCGCCATCGCTATCTTCGCTACCTTAGCCACTGCCCTCCCTACAGCTGCTCCAGCAGAGACTGCCGATAACCTCATTGCCCGCGATCATGTTAAGCAAGTAATCAGCTCCAGCGCCGTGGCCAACATCCGCGAAGACACCCCCGATGTCCCATTCAACGGCAATGGTAGGGGAATTGTTTCCCGTACAGATAACAAGCACAACTTCCAAGCCCTCGTCAAATTCGATTTCCCCGATGGCCTCACAGGATCCAAGTGCCAATTGGCATTCGCCCACCCATCGCAGTTTGCTGGTAGCCGAGAGATCCAAGTTTTCGCCATTGGCGATGCGAACATTGAAAACGCGACATTCAATAAGAGGCCCTTCAGAGACCAGTTTAAGGGAACTTTCCGCGTCGAGTGGGATGAGGCGACGGTTGTTGATGGTTCGGGATTGACTTTCGATTGCCCAGCTAAAGGGGCTAAAGCATATGAGGTTGTTTCTGTCGGGGATAGTAATGAGGTTCTCTGGGATGCGCCTTCAGCTGGATTGAAAATTAATGTTTTGTAAGGGTGAGGTGGTTGCTGGGTGAGCTTTGGCTTGCACTGTAGTTCTCATACTTTTGCTCTCTTTCTTTACCTCTTCTACTTTCTTTCTATTAAGCATTACATTGCATGGTAGCGGGGTTTGTTTTATTGGCATTCATCACATTCACCACATTCATTAGTAAGATCATTACCGGTATTAGATTAATTATCTAGTGGATAGATATGGGAGGAAATATACACTTTAAACTTGAACCTTTTTTGAGCACAATTGCAGTGATTTAGTCTTGCTTCTGTGGTATTAGAGATCCCAAAGCAAGAAATAACAAACACCCTATGTTTTGCTAGATACAAAGACTCCGCTAATTAGCCATTGTATCTAACAAGCTTTTTGAGAAACTCAATGACCCTATAACGAACTAGGGGGTGCCAAACTCAGGGGGTGCCAGGTCCACGAACTTCAAATCACAACTTAAAACCACACCCTACTCGGAGACTCTGTTTTAAGTCCTCGAGATCTAGTTTAGGCAACAAGGGAAATCTCATCTCCAAAACTGGCAAACTCTTTCAGTTTATTACTGGAGAAACACCTTATCAGACTGCAATCGAACTATCATACAATGTGAACGATACTCCTCAAAGGTTTAATCCTAATCAAGACAAAGAACCAAAACCACAACCAAAATCACAACCAAAATCATAGACTATTTGGCACGGCGCGATTTCAAATAACGACTCGAGAGTATTATAGTTCATGGTTTAACACGGGATCTAAAATCAACCATCCATCGCGTCCTCAGACCATAATCGCCCCGCACCAAAAGCCCCTAAATTATCTATCAATTGACAATACAGGCTGTGAAACTCGCATTGGCTGATAAGATACGCAGGGGCCCTTTAATAGTTTGTTATATCACCCAGGAATGTTTTATTATCCCGAGGAAAGAATTGCTATGCGATTCCGCCAAGTGCCTGTCACCATATATCACTCGCACTGATCCATCCATCCCAGACTCCCCACCCGTCTGCTGCCCGACCCGGCAACATAAACTGAGGCACTCATGACACGCGACCTGAACGTTATGCCCTGAATATGACTATCCCCTGCAGTGTTGACAGTGCCGAACCTCCCTGCATCGTGCTAAAGAGGCACTAGCAAGATTAGTGGAACTCTTTGATTGGTAGATTTAATCTCATAGAGGTGTAAAGCTATCACATGACTCGGGATGTTGGTTAGCAAATATCAACGGGTGCATTACCTCACAACTATGGCTAGCGCCACTCTCATATAAGGTTTAGTACTCCCGTTGATGGAAAAAGATCTGCAGCATAACTTTTCCTGAAATTATTTTGATATCACTCGATTCATATATCTAGAAAAGTGGGGAGCTAGTTTTTTAGTTTGCATTTTAGCGTGATGTAGGGAAATCTGGCACCATCAACACTGCAGGGGATAATAAGTTATGGATTTGGCGTCATTGCACTTACTCGTTATATTGTCCGTAGCCAAAATTAACCGAGCATCAACACGAAAAACTCCAGCCATGAAAACAACACTCCCCCACCAACCCCAATATCATGAGAACCAATTAAGGATGTAAATTCACAGCAGAATACATAGTAGAAACTTATATTTGATCCAGAGAAATTGCTTTAGGTGGTAAGAAAGTGCAGGGTGATCAGGGGTGGTGCTTTGCTATCAATCGTCTTTGCGCAGTTAATTTTGTCCACGCACCATACATTCATCAATCCTAGCATGCCGGACAGCCTTCAGCTATACATCTGCAACCTGTAGCCCTCTCCAAATCCTGCTCTCATAATAGCCAAACCCACCTTTTCTCCCCCACCGATAATCCCGCCATAGCTGCCTCTTTGCACAGGAAGGAGCCCTGCCATTTGCTGAGTGATTAACATTTATAATTTTCTTCCTCTCAAGATGTGTCCGTTCCTATATACAATCCATTAAACACTTAATGAATGCTATCATAACATCGTTGTCCTCAACCCCGGGCGAAAAAAATTAAGTCAGCAGGATAAGTATCAGTTCCGATAGTGACGTGATGTGAAAATATCTAGCTGGCGCAGTGGTTAGCATGTCAAGAAACTAATAACCTCCTGTGCACTTAGCAGGAACTCAGGCGCTCAATCCTCCTCAAATTGAGTTATTACTGAACAATCCGTCACGTAGGGTAGAAGTGCCCTACAGGAACTGGGAGACTGAAGACCTTTGGCCCTATTCAATAGGGCTGTAGCGCAAATCAGACCTGCTGCGAGGTGGTAGAATCCGACTCTAGACTGTGCCCGTAAGGACAAGGTCTGCGATCGGCGGTGTAGCAGAACAAAAACAAAAAAATGATTTTTCCCCCCATGTAAAAAAAGTTGCTCCATTGGATTTGGGGGAGCAACTGCAAACTCTGAATGCTCTGTAGATCCCCTAGCCACACTGTGCCAGGAAGATTAAAGGGAAACCTGACCCTGCCATAAACGGTGAAGTCATAGAACAGAGCTACCTTCAGAATAGAACTGCCCCTTGCTTCCTTACTGAGCTCAGCCATTGCAGTTCTCCTGAAACTACATCCAGAAAAACACTGGCAAACCCGATAGCAAAAGGTTGATCCACCAGCGCTTACCCTCTCTTCTCAAGCCCATGCTACCCCCGACTAGGAGCGGACTCTTAACCCTCCCCATAAGTTTTGGTACCGGTTAGCCTCCTCACCGTTTAGGAACACGGTGGCCAGTTGATATACCGGTACCATTGTTCCCATAAGAGGTTAGAAGGAGAAAGGGGGAAGTGGTCCACAAATCCTTCTTTAATACCAGAGCACACCATTAGAACCCCCTCATGGCATAGAGAAACGATAAGCTAGATTTATGACGCAGGCACAGCACCTGTTATCAGAAGAAGAAGAAATCACCACCAATAACTGAGTTCGCGGATACGCATCATTTCACCCACGACAAAACAACTCCCACTAGTTAGAAGTCACACGCTAATATCTCTCCCTACCAAATATTTTTCAAACTAACCAAACCTGTCTACCGCCTCAACCTCCCTCCTCCAAATTCGGCAAGAGTACAGTCACAAACCCACCGCTTGAGAGAGAGAAAAATTCAAATAATCCTAACTTTGCATCTTGTAATTCAATACGTGTCACACAGCCCCCGCAGCTTAAGGACACTTCACCGCTTGAATACTGTAAACCATATATATATCCCATTCACAGACCAAGATTCTCAATCCAACCCAACATCCCCAACCACCCGCCCACCCGCCCACCATCAATCATCACTCGGAACCAACAAAAAGCTCAACATATATTATAGGTAAGATGACCACCGAGAATATTACTAACAGTATGAGGAATGTTAGGTTCAGCGATCCTCTCGTGACTAGGCAGGTTGAGTACGTCCCTTTGGATATGGGACATGAAAGGGTTGAGGAGGGGGGAGTCCCGGGGAGAGGCGGGACAGAAATAAACAATGGCGGGGGAATTCAGATGGTATTTATTATGGTTGTTAGCGCTGGAGTGGTGGAATCTAATGAGCAAGAGGGGTAGGCGGGGGTAAGGGTTGAGGAGGCACAGAAAGCGGAAGAAAAAGGGAGATTTCAAAGGAGAGGAGGTGTAGGTACACTGAGAGGAAGTTCCGGTATGCTACGGAAGTGGGGAGCAGGCAGGCGTGATAGGAGGAAGGGGGATAAGTTATCCGGTTAGCTATCATACAGCACATAACAAGTTAAACGATGCCGCTGCAATACAAGTACAAAGAACAAGGGGGAAATGAAAAAATCAAAACAGCCCCCCCCCGGGCATATCATCTAAAGACCAACTATTTCTGCGCAAACAAGTGATTAGGAGAATCCGAGCTTGAATGGCTCTTAGCAGGTTACCAGCCTAAATTCCTCTTCCTAAATGCCCATCGCTTGCCTTACATCCTATACCGGTACCCATTACCACCTCCTGACCTGCAGTTGGTTAAGGTCGATCAGCAACATTAAAGCTACCATCCCCATCTACCACAATTCACGTCTCCCACCCAAACTCTACCAGAAATTGAAGTCGAACTAGCACCTGCATCCTCCAAGTGATGCCCCCCAAGTGATGTCCCCCAATAATTCCCGATCCGGTACCAACGGCCAAACCACGAAGCAGCAAGCCCGACAGACCGGTCCACCCAAACAGCTAGCCAACCACGCCCACCATCCTAGCCAAGCTTTACCTCACTCAAGCCCAAACTCAACGCACGTAGGTAGGGACCCCCACGAGAACAAGCTCCAGCGAGGAAAGGAAAGAAACAAAAACACCATAAACCTCCCTACAAGACATCATATTATTGCCCCAAACCAAAACCACTTCACGACCAAGCCACCCCAGCCAGAACATCACAGACTCAAATACCCATTCCACTCCCTCCCAACAGCCCACAACGGTGCCTATAAACACCGAAAGCTATGCTGCTGATACCACGGTTGCCACTACCAGCCCCCACCCCAGAGAAACCGCTACGTCACCGAGTGAGCCCCCATGATCACGACTAGTACAAACCACCACCAAGCCAAGCCAATTCCAGCAGTCCACGGTACCTGTACCGCTATCATACCAACCAACACTAGAAACACAAAAAGAAAAAGAGAACCAAAATACACTAAGCCACCGATAAACCCACCAAGAAAGCAGCGATAAAACCAGAACCCTCTACCGCACACAATGCCTCGCCCTCCTTCCCTTCCACAGACCAACAATCCCAGCGCGATAGCCGCACCCAGCGCAATCAATCAATCAACCAATCCCACCCAACACCACCACCACCACCGCCACCACATATAGACTAACACACCCACACAATCGGAGACAAACCAAACGGAGTGAAAGCCCAAGCACGGAGCAAACATCTCCCTACATACTCGAGTACATAAGTAGTGAGCACAAGCTTATGCAACAAACAAAAACCTTCCAATTATGCCTTAAAAAGCTGCTAGCACAACCCAATAAAAACCAGCCAATGCCGGAAGCTCGCTATGAATGTAGGGAGAAACATTATCCACCGTACTCGAGTACAGTAGATAAATGTAATAATATCGTAGCTCCTGTAGCGCTAGCTCTATGCAGTGATCACCGCCGGCATACCGGCAGCCGGTTATCCAACATCACTGACTACCAGCACCACCACCACCACAAACCTAATTTTTTATTATTATTATTACTGAACTGAATTGCACTCGCCCCAAGGAAGATGATGATTCCAAATACCCGTACCCAGTTGCACAGTATCATATTATACAAGTACAGTGCTGTACTACCCATTCCCACACGGAGAATTCCCACCCGCCCAGGCAGCCAGTCAGACACCGCTCCGCGCTTAGCTTAGCACCTGCAGGAAAGGTCAGGTCATGTGCTTGCTTGCCTCCTTCATCCATCCATTCTTTCTTTCTTTCAATTCCCTGTTTCTAGCGTCGCGTAAGAGAAAGCGTAACTACATAGGTACAGTAACAAATTGAGCTCTGTGAAGCACGGATAGACTTCGATGGGCTATATTTACGATACCCCAAGAAAACTCGGAGAGAAGAAGAATGCGGTGCCGGTATGCTAGGACTTGCTAACTTACGCGAGGGGAAAAACACTGCAAAGTTCAGCCCTCAGTTGAGACAAAACAAAAGGAATATCACACGCATAGCGCCTTACTAGGAGAGGCAACTACAACGTCCTAGCACATCCTTCTTCTATTTAAGTCCCGATGGTATGATATGGTGCGGTGCAATACGACACAATACGAACAGGAATACCACAATCGATAAGGCCAAACATATCCATCCGATTACCGGTATCCTAGGTATATGACGACAATCGGAACCTAACCATCATGCTCCGCCCGTCCAATCAACTCTCCCGATTGACTGCCCATAACTAGTATTGTAGCTAAATTAGACTAGGAGCGAACCTGCATACGCGCAGGGACTCACGACTCACAAGGCACCGCCAATTTCGCCCCAAACCAACAAAACACGAGAGAACGAAAAAAGGAAGTTAAATGCCATAATTCTATTTTCCCGAATCGTTATGCGTTACAAAAAGATGGTTCAGGTCGTTTGCACTAGTACCGTGCCCCAGACCCAAAGTGCCGCCCCCAGTTCACACTGCTCCCCCTGGTTGTTTGTCTGCCTGTGTCCAAGGAATATGAAACGTCGCTAAAGAGCGAAGGCAAGTCATGAACGATACACTAACGTCGAGTGTACCTCCATGCCACAGCCCCCACAGCGGCCGATGCGATTACGGCCCTTCCGCAAAGAGTGACCCATACAGCCTTTCGCACGACATCATAGTACCCCTCCAGAAGAACCTTCACGGTGCTGGTGGGTTCACCTCTCAAGGTCCCAGCAGGGCCATTGCTACTTTCCTCGACGAGGACGAGACTGCCCTCCGTATCCTCACGCTCGCAAAGCGCTTCCCCCAGACTGCCTCTTCTCGCAGCCTCCCAATTCCTCTTTCTAAGCTCTCGGGTCATCAACCATACAACGCCTCTAACATCCCAGCTAGTAAATGTAGGATACTTCCATCCAGCGGCCCCTTCTCCGCGTGGTAGCATTTCCAGAAAGTCCGTCACAACCCCCAAGGTCAGCCCCCACAAAAGCAGTGGCCTATCCCAACTCCTACCGCCAGCCTCAGTCCTGTCCAGGAAGTCACCACTAAAACTCGAAAAAACGCTGATGCTCGGCCACAATCTCACCGCCGAGAACTCCATCTGCCCAAGGTTTGCTCGTAAGCCCCATCTCACAATCGGTTCCAACGGACCAGAGAACCGACAGGAGAGACGGTCGGAGACGTCGCATGTCTGCACGGTTCTAAATGTTGGTGAAATCAATGTTCGAATTGGCACCCAGTGAGCCGAGGCGACTTCTGTTGGCTGCAGAGTAAACGAAGGAGCAGTAGGGGAAGTGTAGAGAAAAACGAATGGGCAAAGAACCATGAGTCTGTAATTTACCCTCTCCATCAGATATTATTTCATGTGTGATGGTCTACACATGTTCAGACAAATTAGTAGGGCGTACTCACGGAACTGTACCCCAAGAGGTCGTAACCCTAATAAACCACCGAGATCAAGCAAATCAGTTATCACGACCAATTAATCTTTACCAAGAGCCTCAATGGCGGAAGGAAAAAGGTACGATAAGAGAAAGGGGAAAAAATCAAAGACTTACACCCTATCCGGTAACTTCCCACAATCAACAATCATCCCATTATCAAGATCGAGTCCAACCTCCTCCAGGCATTCTCTAACGGCTGCCCTGTGATCATCCTCATCTTCCTCATCCCGCTTTCCACCCGGTAGCGCCACATGGCTGGTCCAGCGATCGCCTCTCCTGGCAGCCCGCTTAATGAACAAGCACTCGGGATCCCCACGTTTCACCCAAGACTGTTCGAAAAATCTTGACAGGCCGCTAACATGATAGTTATCAATAGAAGAGGGGAGGTGTGAGGGGTGTGGTTGGATCTGGGAAGATAACGATCAGCTATTGGTCAATTGAGCAATCCTGCCCGCCCCGCCCTCACTTTCCGGAGAAGGTAGGGATAAGGAGGCGTAGTAGGGGAAGAAGCTTCTAACACGGAAGCACACATCAGCAGGGAGGAAATATCCTACCCGTACCACCAACGCTACAGACGCGCGTTTCGGTGTCTCCCTGGGCGAAGGCACTGGCGACGGAGGATTTTCGGTGAGCTCCTCCAGTGCTCGGTGAAGACCCGGAATTAGGTCTGCAAGGCTCATTCTCTTTAGGTCTTATTCTTCGCTATGTTGGCTTTTTGTTTTTTCTTCTCGTTTCGCCCTGCTTGGTCCCCTCTGCGTCCACACGTGAAGCAACCGCCAATAAATTGGAAATCAGCTAGTATTATAAAGTAGGCAGGAGAACTATGAGGCCAGGGAGAGGGGGTGGGGAGCCGTGTTGGCGGGATGGATCGATGTGCACGTAGAGTATGTGAGATAAGGTGCAAGGAGGTGATGATGATGATAGGATGATGGAGAAGAAAGCAGAGGACCCGTGTCGGATATCGTGGTTTGGTGGTGATGGAGCCTCAAGATGGCGATGTACCGGTCGAGATGAAGAACACAACCAGGGGTAAGGGGAGAGATGTGTTCCAACAGATTCGTGTACAGCGAGCAGAGGGAAGCTTTCAAAGGACGATCGTGGCTATCGGACCCAACACTGACCTGCTGCAAGATGATTTCCTAATTATTTTTTATTTTATTTCTATTTTCACCACTGATTTCATTTTCCCTTGCCCATACAAGTATGAAGATGGTCGGTTAGGGTAAGTTTAGCTGGCACAGAGATAGTGAGACCAGCAATCAAGCACACAAGCCAAACAAAAGAGAAAGGCAGACCCCAAGATACCGTGCCGGAACCAAAACCGCTGTCCCGTATCCGCGCAGTACCAGCTTGCTGGCTAACCAGCCGAGTTGGACAGACAGATGGACAGACAGATGGACAACCAGACAGCCAGACAGCCGGATAGAAACGAGAGCTCCGTTTCGTTTCGGCAACGTCAAAGGGGCTGGGAGAGAGAGCTCCCCCTCCGCTCCATCTTCTGTAACCAAGTCTTGGCCGGACCCTGCATCGTTTCAGGAATTCTTCCTTCCCTTCTCTTCTCATTTTTTCTTCTTTCTCCCATTCCCCCCCCCCCCACACGGTTCAAAATGCACCCAATCCAAACCCAAAAAAATAAAATAACTCTTTTCCTATTATCATACATACATTACATTCCACATCGACATCCACACACGCACATCTCACATCCAACCCTCTCACCCTCCTAAAAAAATCCCGAAAGCCCGATCTGACCCTCCTGTCGATCTCCCCGTCATCCCCAGCGCAGCCCTGAAAATAGAATGGAAGCGCTCTAGAAGCCTTCTTTTCTTTTCTTCTTCTTCTGTAGACCAATCCCCCTCTCTGCCCTTCTTCCCTCAATTCCTCCATACCGGTATCCTGCTTTCCCACACACACACACACACACACCTTTCTTTTTTTTCTTTCTTGTCCTTCCCTTTTCCCTCCTTGCCCTGATTCAAATGTGGAATGCTACTGTCTTGCAAAAGCCCACATACGATTACCCCATACCGGACATGCCGAGATACAGAAATGTGCTCGAGTATGCCTCCATCTGAAGGAAAAAGGGAAGGGAAAGAACCGACGTAAAACATGCTGTAACTCGCACACCGCTCATTCATCCCCAATTCACACGCTCCACAGGCACACTTTCACACATCCATCCATCCACACACGCACGCACTCACTCACTCACAATGGTTAGGTAGAGAAAAGGCGAGAAACTGACATGATCACCCAAGCACCCATCACCGCCCACTCACAATATTTCGAACATGCAGTCAGAACATGACCTGCAGCAAGGCAACCGACCAGGGGGGAGGGGGGGGGCTTGGAACCAAGTTCCCCATATCTGTCGTTGGTTGGCTCATTCGTTTCCCTTCAGTCGGCATTGACTGCTACGTTTTGCTTAAAAAAACAAAAAAAACATGTAACACTGCCCATCGATGACTATAACCTATTATAACAAACCCGTACCTTGAAATATTCACAAACACACACACCTTACAGGACAGAACTGCACACACCCCTCTTCCTCTTTCTTTCCACCCGGGAATGAAAAAAATCGAAACCATGCCTAATCATCCAATCCAATCAATCAATCAATCAATCAATCAATCAATCAATCAATCGAATCGAGGGCGAGTCGAGAGAAATAGAGAGAGGGAAGGGAAAAAAAACAAAAACAACGATGACAACAACATCCCGACAGGCAGATAAACAGCGCTTGCTTGACTTGACCTGCCTGCCAAATTGCCAAATTGCGAATCGCAATTGCAATCGAGCGAGCAAAGCGTACCGTAGGACGACAATTGGAATCAAGTTTCAGCGCCCTGAGGGTTATTACCATCGTAATTGTATGAGCGCCAAATTGACGCGTGGGGGAGGGGGAGGTGGGAAGGGGGAGGTGGGGTGGATGAAGGAGGAAGATCAAAATCAGGTCAAGACAATAAAAAAACTGTAGAATAGAATATAGGACAAAAAACTGGACCATCATTCAGTACAGTCAATTGGCCCCGTCCTCCTCCTCCTCTTTCTCCTCCTCCCGAGTAAAATGAATAAATAAATAAATAAACAATCAAGCAAGCACCTGTTACAGTACAGTGCAGATCCGAATCTCGGTTTGGTTCAGAAGCTTCGTGCATCAGCTGAAACTGCGCCCTCACCGTCGGCGAGTTATCGTACATGTTAAAAGGAAATTTTCGCTGGGAGGGAGGGAGGGCGGAAAAGGGAAGAAGGGGAAGGGGAAGGGAAGAGAGAGAAAAATAAAATAAATAATCAAATACAGCAACCCATTGAAGTTTTTGTTCCTGTTGTTGCACACACACACATCCCATAGCGACGGGTATTATAATATCCCCGTATTATTATTGTTATTATTATTATCATTATTATTATTATAATCCGGCAGGCACAGGCAGAAAGTGTGCTTGCATATCATACATACCGTAAAGTAAGTCAGTGGTGGAGCGGAGTGGAGTGGGTGAAGGAGGTAAGAATAGAATCGCACCCGGGGATTATTATTATTATTGTGGTATCATAGTCGATGCAAAAGTGCGGTACTGCGAGCTATGCTGCGACGAAAGGGCGCCGGGTAGAGTGCGAGTTAGTGTAGGCAGGTATAGTAGACATTGGGGCCGTACAGTTACCGCTACCGGTACCGGTAAGTGAGTGGGTGAGTGAGTGAGTGAGTAGGTAAAGTCAATCAAGTCTAACTCAAACTAATCCTAACTCTCACAAATTACTTACATATTAGCAGATGTATTGTTTTGTTTTTTTCCTATTAACTTTTTTACCATCACACCCGGACCTAAGACTAATGGAACTAAACCCCGTCCCCCCCCCCGCCCGCTTGCCCAACCAGCTAACTTTCGCTCCGTTAACTGCGGCAACTATTGACTAATCCATGTTTTCGCTATGGAAGGTGCACTTACCAATCTCAATTCCCAATTCCTAATTCTCAATTGCTTCCCCCCACCAGATCACTCAGCATCCCCTCCTTCTGGTAGATACTTGTAGATAGAACCTACCAGAAAGAGGGAGGGGGAGGGGGAGGGGGAGAAAGAAAGAAAGAAGGAAAGAAGGAGGGAAAAACAAACCCCCAACCAACCAACCAACCAACCGGACTGGAAACTAAACTAAACAAAACAAAAAACAAAAATTGGAAAGAAAAGAAACCGAGTGAAACTTCCCTTCCGTCTTCCTCAATGCCCTAGAGCTCCTTAGACCAAAGGGCAGTAGGACGGAGGGGAAGGAGAAGGAGGAGGAGGAGGAGGAGGAGGAGGAGGAGGGGAAGCCTAGGAGATAATTACAGCAGGCAGCACAAAACCCCCCGCCCTACCGTACAGTATTTACCTACCCACCTACCGTACGGTACCAACTTATCGCCGGGTACTCTCCAATTCAATCCCAGATCATCCATCTACCCAACCAACCAACCAACCATTCATGCGCCAATTTCATTTCTCCTTCCCCTTCCTTCCCCTTCCCTCCCCACCATCACCACCACCCATCATCAATCATAATACTCTTCCGTACTAGCATAATACCTTCTCGTGCAGTTCTACCACAGGCATGATAAACTTGGTACCACCGCCACTAAGCAAGCAAGCGGGCACGGATATAATCGTATCGTATCGTATCGCACACCGCATCCATCGTAAGCGTTACCGGCGGTGGTACCGGTACCGTATCGTGCTTTGTATTATTATCTATCTACACTATATACTTATAGTGCGATGCGATACGGTGGCTCCAATCAAAGGGATACAAAATGGATTGGGAGAGATAGAAAGGGAAAGGAGGGAAAGGGGGGCCGAGATGGGTTTTCTTTTCTTTTTCTTTTTCTTTTCTTGCAATCGGTGTTCCACTTATCGGAATCGCGAAGGCGGGGGAAGCGGGTGAAGGGGAGAAAGGAAGGGGAAAGAAAAAAAGGCGCAAGGTGCGGCGATGAAGATGAAATAAAGGGCATGATGGGGTGCTCCTGAGGCTGATCGTTTCTTCTTCTTCTCTTATTCATGCACCCTCCAAGTACTGCACGGTTATTATTATTATTAGGCGCATCGCTATGGCGTTCTTGTATCGTGCAGTGATACGTAACCAGTAGATACATCGAAATCAACAACAAATGCACAGCGCGATTAAAATTCAACATATTATAAGGGACACTTGCTTGAAAGTAGAGTCGGAGATCATGTATTCTGTGAATGCCAGAGGATAAAGAAGACCAAAGCAGTAGGATTAAAGACAAAACAACTCCATAGAGAAAACCCCCCCTCGAAAATACATCAGATAAAGGCGCCTGAATGGGCTAACTAACTTGGTACATGGAGTCTAGAGAGACGTGGACAGAAAAAAAAAAGACCCGACAGAATCTCTCTGGGTCGATGACATAAACTTGAACGCCGCCGATATTGCTTGCAGTGCAGTACAACAAAGGGAAAGGATACAGAAGGTTATGATAAAGAAGTGGATATATAGAATGAAGGGGGATAAAAAATGAAAAATGAGAAACGAATTGTCTTGATACTCCGGTCGCTTATCCAGTCAGATGCCCGAAACCGTTTAACAAAGAGAAAAGCAGAATAAACCAAACCGGCCGCCCACCAAGAAAACCCAGGAAGCCTGAAAATGTACCCCGAAAATAACACCGAAAAGAAACCAAACAGGAAAAGGGTTCATGTAATATGTAGGAAGAGAAGGAGAAATGGAAAAAGGAAACAAAAATAAAGTGAGAAGCGAAAACATAAACCATCCAGGCACCAACATGTACAGATGATGAAAAACCCATATTCGTAAGATCATAAAAATGTCCACAATCCATTCCAACCATCACGACATTAGGATCTCCCCCGCCCCCAATATCAACCCGTTGGTGACCGGCACCCTCTAACAGATGTACTTCATAATGTGCTTCGTGTCGAGCCAGCCAACTTTATCATATGCAGCCCAGAGTTTCGAAGCCTTATTGACATCGATACGACAGGCCTTCTGGGCGTCCGTCTTACGGAATTCTTTGTGCTGTTTGGCTCTCTCAACCTTATCCTGGAAGATCCTCCGCTTGGATGTAAGGTAAGAAGCGCACGAGAGACGGAGAGTTGACGCGAGGCCTATCTCGGCTGGGTGAAGCAAGTTTAGGTGAGGGTCGTTCGATAGGTCGAGTGCTGTCCCTTTCCAGTCTGCCTTAAGGGGCTTCATCAAGTGGTCCAAAGTCTCGATTGGGGGAGACATGTCAGGGATTGACTCAAAGTCAGTATCCTCCCTTGGTGCCACGGCTCTAGCACGGGTAGGAGCAGATCCAGAAGTCTGACTGGTAGGAGTAGGGAAGCGACCATCGGGCGAGGCAAAACCATCAATTGCATTCGAGGAAGGCCTTGGAGTCCTGGGCCGGCGGGTATGGGTACGTGGCTTGATCACAGAAGACTGAGAGTTATGAGGCGAGCGAGAGGCAGGTGCGAGGCGTTGCCTTGAACCTAGCGCACCTGTTTTCTGAACCCTGTTTGCGGCAGCCTTCTTCCTTGCCCCGTCAATGCGTCTCAAGTACTCGTTCTCCTGTCTGAGCCACTCCTTAGGTCCACTCTGGCAAAGTCGCCACGCTGACGAGACGAAAATGTTGTATTCCTCCGCTGTCGGCTCAACCTTTATCTTTCTCTGGACACCACGACGGAAGGTATGATCGGCGTTCGCAATAGCATCCTGAATCATAGGCTCGTACCTTTCAGAAACTTGGAAGAGTGGGGTCTCTAGCGAGATGGAAGAGTCAGTCTGGGTAGGGAAGAGTGGTCTATCTACAATTGAAGGAGGGCTCGAGGTCGGTGGGGAGGACAGGCGTCGAACAGCTGGCGAGGGGGGGGGTGACAGCAATGGCGGTGGATTTGTGGCAGCAGCGATCGACATCTTGTGAACGCCTTGCAATCGAATGCCGGGAATTGGCATGTGTGGTTGATCCGGTGGTGTTGGCGAAGGGAGCCTGAAGTGGGAGCTTTGGAACTCTGGGGGCGAAGCTAAAAATCTGTTGATGATGCTTGATGTGTTCTTTGACGAGCTCGTGGGAGTTGTCTCCATAGCTTATAACGTCACAGGATGTAAGGGATGAGGTTAGGGAGAGCTAACAGGTCCACCTGGTAGCTTGTAGTTGTAGATTTATTCGGTGTTAAAGACGTGCAACAGAAGAGATTGAGTTGCTTATATAGTGAAGGGTAAAGTAAGCTTCAGGACGGCGAACTCAATTGATGGCCTAAGCAAGTTCTGACCAGTAGTGAGTTCCAATGGCAGGCAAGCTATAATGACAAAGCTCTGAAGGGGATTGCTGGTTCGTGAGCTATCGGTAGGGTTGGTGATTGTGTATTTGACGAATGATTTGAAGGATGTAAGGAGAAAGAAGAAGGGAGAAGGAATGGGGCGACGGGGGGGGTGGTCGGCGTTATGAACGATTTCAGGTCTCCAAGGCAGTGTGGAAGGGTGGGTGTTTAAGCTTGCGTGTGGAGCGAGGCAGGACACAAGGACCGTCGCCGCCGAACAAAGAGAAGGGGGGTGGGGGAGGGAGTGACCTGAAATAGAATACCACACCTTCTATGCTTCCCTTCCCAAGCGCTCACACCGGCCGGCCATTCTGGTGGAGGGCACAGAAAGGTAGCAGCCATCAGACACTAGTAAGTCACAAACACCGTATTCCACTGAATGAGGTACTGTATGTGAATTTGTGATCCGGATCTCTGATGGCGACCACAACCCTTTGGTCGTTTACTCTTTTTCCCGCCCAACCGTGACCGATGGTGATCAAGCGATCCAAATTGGTTCGCCACATACGAGGTTAGAGTAAGAAGGAAGAACGCCGAAAGCGACCGAAATAATCTGAGTAAAATATGAGGAAGCCCTGCACAATATTTTCCTGTCCGGGCAAAGACATGAGTGAAAGGCTGAAGACAGGCAACAACCATACATACATACATACTCCAGAATACACCTAGAGCAGGGTACCCCGAAGCACGTAACAATGGGTAGCTTTAGGCAACCGCGTACTCAAGCTCCAGAAGGCGATGGAAACTACTCGAGTACAGTGATACATGTCCTGTGAGCTGTGATTGTGGGTGTGATCTGTGAGCAGATAGGAAATGGGATCAGGTTTGGAAACTGTTCCAGCGAGTGACAGGAGCGCGTGAGATGGCAGCCGTAGATGATGAAGGGAGAGACTCGATAGCCTCGAGTTGAACAGGAACAGGGGGGTATGGAGTTACGGGTATTGGGGGGGGGGGGGTGGATGAGAGGGCGCGAGTGCGAGGAGGGGAACAGGGGTGAGGGGTGGTAATGGGTACGGGTACCATACATTTACTACTGTAGCTATGATGGCAAGCAAGCAAATGAAGCTCCTCCCTTTCCATTCCCCGTTCTTTCACCCATTGACTTCATTTCCACACACAGAGACTCTCTCTCACACACTCTCTCTCGCGTTACTCCCATCCCAACAGCGAGAGTGATAGTAATGGACAAGAAATACTTTCACAGCCCGCCCAGAAAAAACAGTTGATGGAGGGATCAGAGTTCGCGGCGGATGACTAGCGAGCTTCGCAGCAGGATGACAGGCAATTGAGGCTGCCATATCCGTAACGGGACTAGCACGGGGCTTAGTCGGGACCCCCAGGGCACGCGAACAGAGTAATAAGACTAAGAGTCACTTGGAGAAGCCCTACTGGTTAGTGACAGGTGACTAACGCATCCAACTCTGCTGTGCTGAAAGGAACGCCCATTTGCAGGAATCTTGTTCGACGGATTTACATGGTTCCTCTGCAGGGCCGGTAACTGCTTGCTGTATGAGCAATCGGCAAGGGACTGACTGGCTCCCAAGATTCACTTCCCCTTCAACTTTTACACCCCCTCCATCCCTGCCATCTTTCCCCCCTTTCACTTTCACTCTCACATCTTCATCTTCATCGTTGATGATTCTACATACACGTACTTGCCCCCCCCCCTTCCCCTCACTCCCCTAAAGCACAAATCATCTCCTAAGGGGGAGGGTAAAGCCTGCTGTGGCCATACCTTATGGAAATTGCGGGAGAATCAAGGCAGAATGGATCAGCAATAGCGGACAAGTCATAGCGGCAAGGCTGCCGCATGCGCAAAAACTCAATTGCAAATAAACCTCAATTGAAACGTCAGAAGCGAGCCAGCAATCGTTGTTCGGCGGGGAGACTTTTTTTTTCTTTTCACTCCCTCCCACCTCGCCTCAACAACTCGACAATGGGGGGGCTATGTGGCAGACAGGACACGCGCTGGGAATTGAAGGTCTGAGGAGAGACAGAGACAGAGACAGAGACAGAGACAGAGAGAAAGGAGAGAGCGGGGTAACAGATGATGAGGCTTCCGACACAAACAGCCTTGGAATTTTCACTCAATTGCAGTATTCCCAGTGTTCAACGTATCTAAACCACCAAGGCACTGATAGATGGTAGGGGATTCGGACGATTGTAGCCGGAACACAAGTAAAAAATAAAAAATAAACGTCACAAGGTTCTCCATGAAGTGAAGGGAGGGAAAATGAAATAATTAGAACACGGTGGTCAGGAAACAAGGCTATGATTTGAAACGCGGTGACGGCGGCGAGCGGCCAAATGTTTTAGAGTGCTTCTCTGCAAGAACAAGGTTGCAAGAAAGTGATGATTAGAGGGCTAAATTAGACTACTACTCTCTCTCTTTTTTTTTACCACAATGCATCAAGAAGAATAAATAAATAATCAGAAGGATTCCTATGAAGCTCCTGAAGCTCAGATGGGGATGTCAGGAAGACGCCCCCCAAAAAAGGAAAAAACGACACCTCACAAAATCAAGACTTTTCGTCCGGACTTTGTGTCCATTCCTTACCAAAAATGTCACGCATGACCCTTCTTCCAAGCATATCGTCATCGTCATCCTTTCGGGTATGCATTACACTTTTTTTCCCCCCTTCCACCGGTACTCTGCCCTACTCCATTGCTGCGGTACCCTTTTCTTCGTAAAATACAGCAGTTTAGTCCCGCTCACGGCGGACTTTAAAACTCTCCGGGCCGGAGGAAGGAGGAATCATGGGGTGGGGTGGAGACGATGTGAGCGTGTGTGGGTGTGTAGATGAGGGCTGGACGTGGAGGAAGATGTATCATGATAGAAAAAAATAAAAATATAAAAATGGTATGGCAGAGAAACACACACAGTTCCTAATCAATTGCATATAATCTGAGCCTTAGAAGGATACACCGGAACTGTCCGGAGCCGGAGAGTGACAGAAACTCAGGAATTGCTGCGCACCACCTCTTTTTTTCCTCTTGTGCAAAGTGGTAGGTAGATGGTAGGTGGGTGAGCCCCTTAGGTAGTGTGCACGGTAAGGAATGATAGCAGGCACTGAACCGGTACAGCAGAGTGTCCGGGTGTAGGTGTCAATTGTGTCGCGTCGACTGTTTGACGGTTGTCGTCGTCGCGTCGTCGTCGTCGTTGCAACACAGAAAAGGACAGAAAGCATAAACGACGACAACCACCGACATGACGCGGCTCAACTCAAATCTCTAGATCGATCGGGAAATTACTCATTGGCATCATGTAGAGCAGCGGAATGGATTGCGCATGTATGCGAGTGATTGATTGATTGACTGACTGACTGACTGATTGACTGACTGGTTGATTGAATGGGGAAGGAAAAGAAAATAATAAAAATAAAGGGCCATTTGGTGCTGTGCTGCAAGGGGAATGGGAACGCAGAATTGCATGGCATCTTCCTACCAATTCCTTCACTTTCGTGGCTGTGCATTCATGACGACGTACGAAAGCAGAGCAGAGAGAGGTGAACGAGGAAGGGATCCGAATTTCACCATGCAGGCGGGTGGATGCCGCCGACATGCCATCAGCCTCTCGTCTCTCCTGGGCACTGGAACCTTGCCGCCTTTCCTCCTACCCGCAAAGCCACCGGTATTGACCCGGCTTTGGAGAGGGGGGGGAAGAGATGGGAGAACGAGAAGGGAACTGGATACCGTACGCTGCATGAGAAAGGGATTATCCAAATGGAAAAAAAAGTGGCCAAATGGATCAGAAAGACCAGGGAAAGAAGAGAGAAAAGGGAAGAAAAAGAAAAAAGAGGAGTTCGTGTTAGCATGTGCCGCCTTCCATCCCTCACACACAAGAGCTTATCCCCCCCCTCCAACCCCTCCTTCCACACTTGACCTCTCTCCACGCACAAAAAAAATAGCGTGCGGCAATGACATCCACGATCTCATTCAAAATTTGGCTCACACCTCGTTCGTCCATCAGAAAGCGAGGCAAAGCAAAGCAGGAGCACAGCATCAGTCGAGCAGAAAAAATAAAATAAAAACCACCCCCTGCATTTCTCACCCAGAAATGAGAACCACAGAAATGGTTTCTTCCTTTTTCCGAACAGTCTCTGAGTGGATGGATCCCTTGCATGCTGCGGATGGACGGATCGGTGCATCACACGACTTGCTTGGGATGGGATCAAATGGAGACAGCCAGGGCCCGGTGCTGTAGGTACGAGCTCCTTCTCTTTCGCCTCAAGTTCAAGCTGAGCGAGCGAACGGGGTTATTTTCCAGGATCCTGCTTCACTTGTGGGTGCAGGTTTTTGGTTTGTTTCAGCTTTTCTCTTTTCCCCTTTGACATCGCCCCCTTCCTTCCCCCCTTTTCCCCTCGCGATTTCTCCACAATTTAATGCTATCCATACAATCGATTGAAACCACCTTATCCTCAAACACCCCATCCCGGCAACAACTGTATTGGCGATCTTGATTATGTCTTGCGAATCACTGATTGTGTGAGTGGATGATTTTGCACTTGGGGGTGTTGCCGGTGAATCGGTATATATATATATATAGTCAAGCGTTCAGCTACGGTAGGTACGGTATCATAACTATGGCTACCGTGCTCAAATGTAATCTGCAATGGTTACCGGTAGCTTGACCTCCATCGGACCCGATAATACTCTGGGTTATCAATCGCCGGATAGCAGCTGTGGGTTGGCTGATGCCGTAGCTCTGCAATTGTATCATACCACACCACAGGTTTCTATACCGTACTGAATTGCACTGTACTGCATTTGCCCAGGGCTTAAGTTTAGGCGTTAAGTTTGGGCCCAACCTTCAGGACTTCAGCTCGTCCACCTTCTTACTAACAACTCAATTCGAGTTAAAGCGGAATTCACCAGTGAAGAAATAAGTAAATAAAGACAACCTTCCCTCCCTTCCGCCTCCACAACCCAATCGAGTAAGAATACGACCGAAACACCACCCCACAGATGGCTAGTTAGCCGAATGAAGAACCCCCCCACCTCCAGGAGCCCGATGCCGGTATCTTAAAGGTTATCTGTAAGAAACATTGCCTCGACCTTCCCCATCTCACTCCTCCACCAAGCCATCCACCCCTCCCGATCCAACCTCAACCCGCTCCATCTCAACCAAAAAAGCGGGACACTGGAACTGGCGTCAGTATGCGAATACCGGCACCGAAAGTGGGATACAGAAATAAATATTGGCGAGGAGGAGGAGGAGCGAGGGGGTGGGAGGAAATACCTCCGATGCGAGCCGAGGCTGGAAGACTACGACGACCACGAAAAAAAGGCTGCATTACGGCAGCAATACCGTACAATTCCAGTACGATGCATAAATCCTATGCACTTCTGATATTTTAGCATAAAGTCGAGGTTCTTACATTTTCCCCTGCTCTCTCTCTCCCTCCCCTCTCCACCTTCCTTCCACCTTCCTTCCTGCGAGTAGTCATGCTGGTGGCAGGGGATTTTCGGGCTGCATGATGACGAAGGTTTAGACAAGGGAAGAGCATAATATCGCGCGGATGCAACTTTTTTGATCCCGGCCTGCTGTTCCAGCCGTCACGTAACCCTCTAGTCGGCTTGATCCTCCTGACTACGGTAGCTGCCGAGTGTGGAGTACATCTCATATTTTAGCCGACAGGGCACGACAGACATGAGAGGGCCTCATTGACACCAGCATGCTTGCTTATTACTCGTTAGTAATGTGCCAGGCCAGAAATTTTGGCACAGGACAGCTGCCTTTGTACTCGAGCACAATGCAACAGGTTGCAACCCCACCGTGTGTCTCTTTTTGCAGGCCGGGAGAGGGGGAGGGAGAGGGATTCTTCAGCAGAATAGGCGAGCATCTGTCGTACCGGTATCGATACCGTAGTACAAACCGGGATTCTGTCCAGCTGCTCTCCTTCCTCTATCTCCATCAAATTTTTTTGGGCAGATATTTGCCTACGCTGCATCCCAAAATTTAATTCCCCAAGCCTCAATTCCGGTTTCCGGTTTACTCGGTGTCCATGGGTCCCCTTCCAAGGAGGACCCTTCCTCTCCTCCACCAACACTATCATCACCATCACCAACAACAATATTGAACCCGGAAAAAAAACCAACTAGATAGCCTATGATACCTATCTATATCGTATCGCGTCGTATTCTATCATACCTCGATTCCTCTTCACCTCGGGCTCCTCCTCAAGACCAAAATAAAAAGCAAAGGAAAAATAATAATCATCCCATAATCCAAGACGGTCGCTCACATTCACTCACTCACTCACTCACTCACTCACTCACCCACTTCCACTTCCCAAAAAAGTAAAAGAAAATACAAAAAAAGCAACTCAAAAAACACCCCACCAGTGACCACACCTGAGCCTCTGCCCAGCCCATCATCAGCATCATCATCATCGCGCCGACCCAAATCGCACATTTCACCTTTTCGGGGCGGTCGGTTCAGGTCAGTTCAGCGGAAGGCGAGCAAAAAAGAAAAGGACAAGGCCTAAAACAGCCTATGTACGAGTACAGTCCCGCCTTCGCATCTAAAGGAAAGGGGGGCTTTCCTCTTCTTGTGACCGGTTCCGCTAGACCCCCCCCCCTTTATCGATAAGAGATAAGGGAAAGTAGAGGGGAAGAAGGGGTGCGGGGAGGAGGAGGGGAGGTCCGAGATTCACGAAATAAAAAAATAAAAAAATGCAATGGGAAAGGTAAACCACACCATGCAATTGCCAAAACCACAAGAGTTCCTTTAGTACTCGTACAGCTTAGTTTAGTTTAGTGAGTTAGTGGGCTACTTTGTTAGACCACCTCTTCCCAGTTTAAACTAACCCCCCTCCTTATCTACTCGCGCACTTACCGGTACTCGAGCACTTCAGAAGATCACTATCACGTGGTGTACTAGTAAACCTACCCCTTCCTTCCCTCCTTCTTCTTCTTCGTTCTTTCATTCGTTCGCTCGCCCCCTTCGTCTGAAGTTTGCTCCCCACATCGCGCACTTTCATCCCGCCAGCGTAGCACGGAATAGTAAAATCGTGCCATCCCAATTCAACTCAATCTCACCTGGCTCTCAATTGCCCAGCTGGGGGGGGGGGGGGGGGGGGGCCCGGGGGGCCCCCGCCCGCCCCCCCCCCCCCCCCCCCCCCCCCCCCCCCCCCCCCCCCCCGCCCCCCCAAACCACCACAAAACC
>Ga0307513_10002828_pt1 | contig 23798 bp, 21 predicted proteins | sample 15_EM_MG_FD_202174 | JGI IMG/M metagenome (GOLD analysis project Ga0307513, IMG submission 202174) | Populus trichocarpa ectomycorrhiza microbial communities from riparian zone in the Pacific Northwest, United States - 15_EM | ecosystem: Host-associated > Plants > Roots > Unclassified | place...
TTCTGCTTTACTATTGGTTGAACTATCTATTTACGGTTCTATTGGATATTTGCTACTTTAGCTGATGCTCAGAATAAATCCTGGTGTTCGCGGACTAACCCTGGTATCCGAGTACTTGGGTGTGAGGGTAAGTGATCGGAAAAAAAGTGGTGTTGCCCCAACCACTTTTTTTCCGATCACTTTTTGCTCCATGCTAGTACAGTACTCGAGTACGGTCCTCGTACAGTACCGGAACCATATTTACATAATCCATTGCGCATAACCCCGGACTCAGGTGCGGTTAGGACAAGAAGTTCCACCATCACACCCAGCGGCAACCAATTCCAGCCCGCGGACTTGTTCGATTTTCTCAGCATACATCTACCTCATACCTCACAGAGGCGGATCCGAATATTAATAAGGCCCCCGGCAAAAGGCAAGATCGATACCCAATTTTATTAAATAATACAACACAATTTCTTTACACTCTCTTCCAAATAAATTTGCCATTCTCTTATTAATTCCTGATAAATTAAGTTATTAATATTATATAAAAGATGTTCATTACCGGTTAGAATTTATCCCATATGCTGTCAACCGCTAATGAGCCCAAACGCCCCCCCCCCCAAAAAAAAACAGCAACACCATAGAGCAAGAGTATAGTTTCAAGTTCAAAGAAATCGGTAAAACGGAAAATAAATAAAAGAAAGAGTTCATTTAGAATGAAAACTAATAAAAGGCTTCTCTCATGTCGTTCTTGAGTCATGGAGAGCAGTATCATTCTCACAAGAATAATTGCTTCATCCCATTCACCCGACCGTGTAGTTAATTAACTTACAACATTCCCGAGCTCTACCGCTCACCCACAACGCCGCCTAATTTTACCGTCCGGCAGGCTTAAAGTAACCTACAGGCAACACATCAAATACAAAACAGCATGGGCACGTGCGGATGTAGTGTAGTGGTATTTGGGTGATTTGAGTTGTAAGCATTGGTTGGTCTAGTTCAGGAGGCTCTCTAAGTCCTGACATTGGGAAGGGTCCAGAACCGTCGGGTGATCAAAGCGATACATTTGAGCCTTGCTATAATTCTGCCCTACGTGGTACTCCTACCCTACACCCACCTATCTTCCCACACCTTGCCATGATATATCGTAGTACATGAATCCTCCAGACCGCCTCAGGGCCGCAACCGAAGCGGCCTGCATCGACGCAAATACTAGGAATGGGTAAATGGTAGGAATCTCTAGAATGCGGACTACCATAAACCCGAATGATCGGAACTCGCGATATAGTCCTAAATTCCCTTCTCCAAAGAAGTGGCAAAAAAACACCGCCAAATCACCGCCTATTTCCCCCCTTGCGGGGCAAAAAGAAACGCCTATTTCTTTGCCTTACTGAGAGAGGAAAGTCCAATAATGTACCATACCGTCCGGTTATTCAAGCCTTTACCCTGGTATAGAAACAGTATAGAATTTTAGAATCATTAAGACTCTGTGGCTGCGCTACATCACTAGCTCGGATATATTGATTGCCACTGTTGCCCCTCCGGTGAAAGTATTAGACCGGGTGAGGCTTTGGCGAGGCTTGGCAAAGATTTGTTAGTGTTTGGTTTGATGCGTATCGAAATTTGGTGTCAATTCACGCCACGCCTCGCTGAGCCCTCACCCGGTCTATCATAACATAGGATGCTATTAGCCTCTGCTTCAAATTCAAAGGACCCATCCATTAAACGAGCGATAGTACATGATACACCACTATGGGACTAAATACTCTACTCGAGTACAGTACGGGATTCCGCAGTACCATTCCCACAAGAACACACGGTTTGCTCCGCTTATCTCATCTAGCAGTTAATTAACTTACAATATTAGGGAGGTTTTGTAAAGTCGGTTCGCTACTGAACTTTGTTAAATTTAAGCAAAGTAGAACAGGGTGACGTGAAGAGTTTTTCCGGGAGTTTTGCTGTATGGAACTGTGCAACTAATCTATCGTCAACCTCATATGGATGAAGTGCCGGTATCGGTTGTCCACATTAAGTTACGCTAAATCCCTCCCTCTTTTACAAAAACAATGATGTCAACAAAATCTCCTTGCACTGTTCAAACTATGAACCGTTCATAATACTGTGCAAAGCTTGAGCCACTTCGTGCTTTACTAGAGGCAGAAAGGATAGCGCCGTTGCTGTGGTGATAAGATAAGTTCAGTAGCGAACTGACTTAGCAAAACCTCCCCATTCCTGCTCTCTACCACTCACCCACAACCCCAGCCGATCGTCTGACAGGCTTACCGTATTAACTCGAATAAGAGAGCGGTGTGCTATGTAGTCAAGAATTCCCTACCTTGGATAAGGGGCGGAAAACACAGCAAAAAAAGGGGGTGAAAAAACAAAAAAATACCAGACCTTACCAGAGGGGGCAACTCCAACGACATAGCACACCGCTCTCTTATTCGAGTCAATACGGTACAGTGACCTACAGGCAACAGATCGGGTGCCAAGCAACATGGGCACGGGCGGATGTGGTGTGGCGGTACTTGCATGACTTGAATTATAAGCATTAGTCCGGTCCGGGAGGCTCTCTAAGTTTTGGCACCGGGGAGGGTCCAGAAGCGTCGGGTGAACAAAGGGATAGGGTCGTGCCTTGCTATGATTATACCGGTACCCTACAGGGTACTCCTACCCCACACTCACATATCTTCCCACACCTTGCCTATACACGCATCCCCAGACCGCCTCAAGGTGCCATCGACGCGAATATTGCAAATTTGGAAATGGTAGGAATCTCGAGAATGCAGGCTACATAAAAGCTCGAATAATCCGAACTCGCGCGATGTAGTCCTTAATTCCCTTCTCCAGAGAAGTGGCAAAAATCACAGCCAAAACACCGCCCATTTCGCCGCTCTACTGAGAGAGAGGAAGGTCCAATGGCGTAGTATACCGTCCGGTTATTCAAGTTTTTACCGTGGTACGGAAACAGTATGGAATTTGAAAATCATTAAACCTCTGTGGCTACGCTACATCAACTAGCTCGGATATATTGATGGTCACTGTTGTTGTTCCGCCATTGCTCCGGCGAAGGTAGTATCATAACACGGGATGCTATTAGCGTCTGCTTCAAATTTCAAGGACCCATCCATTACACGGGTGATAGTACATGATACACCACCGGGAGCAGTATGAGAGCGAAATACTCTACCGTATAGTAGGACACGGGGCCAAACAGCCATCAGAATGAAAGCCCAAGGGATAAACTGCAATACTAGAGTCATCCGGAGCAGGCAATTTCTACTGTCGACCTGGGGGGTGGCCAAGCATCCTAAATGGATCATGGATATCTCAACTGGAATATAGTAGTAATTACTGAAACAACTGAGGCTCGCGTTAGGACATTGGAGTTACCTTTGCCGGTAGGGTAGGAAGCTTTTTTACTCCCCATTTACCCTAAGCTAGGGCAAGGGGGTCAGTCTTCGCAGCTCTGCTTTTGCACTCGTATCCAAGTGGGGGAATTTTGGGCGTCCTAGGAGGTTCAACATAGGTTAAAACCAAAATGAACTAGTGAGTGAAAGCAGCTAAGCTAAGGAAAGTATAGTATATAGAACCGCTGCTTATAGGTACTTAGTCCTAGCTGTCAGTCCATCCGGATGGCTGCCCCGGACAGACAGAAGGGGACCGGAGGTGTCGCAGGTTCCAGAACCTGCTGGATCCCTCCAGGTGATGGGGCGGGCCCTCCAGGCAATTGGTGAGGACTGCGGGTGACAAACAGGGACTACAGATATCGTCTGGGAGTTATCAATTGGTAGAGGACTACGGTAGGTCATCCTCGGCAGTCTTTCCAAAAGATGGACGCTCTAGCCCCACAGCCCGTGACACATGTCATGAATGTTTGGGACTAGAGACCTGTGAGTGCTAACAGAGTTGCCGGGATGCTTGGGATCACTGCTCCCAACCCTCCCGGGCGCCTTCCTACACGCAGGTTGAGCTGGCATACCTCAGGATTGTACTGCCGTAGGGTCTGTATGCCTGGATTGGCGGCGATACGTTTTACACAGAGATAAAAGATTATTGAATTCCTACTCAGTAATATCACAATAGTCGTTTCTGCTTATATATCTTCTCCTGAAACAACAACGTAGCCTCATTATTGTCCTCACACTTGGCAAACAATCTTACCTCATACTCTTTGGTAAATTTCTAATTATGCTCCTTGCCCTTCCCACTAAATTGTGCTTTTACGTACTAGTGTATGTCCTTGTAATGTAGGTCTGGTGCAAATCATTAGCAATAGCCAATGCACACCGACGATTACCTGGTTGCCGTCAATCCGACGATAAGAAAATAAATGCACGCATTCCATATGGGGCCGACTTACTGTACGTCACCGCGCAGAAACATCAATCAGTAAACATCCAAGTCACTTACAACACACCTACAAGCCGGTAATATTGTCTGTTGCTTGAGTCCTTTAGTTCGCTCGTGGTAGGGTTAGGGTTAGCACGAATCCTACCTTCACCCCCTTAGTGCAGACATCTTCTTGGGAAGGAGATAAAGGTTGGGATTATCATTAGTTTTTATTCTAATTATATTTGTGATACGGACCTTCTTTGTTCCTGAGTTCTGGTCTCCTGCGGTTGGGGTGATGGATTAACGGATTTGTCAAGGTTTAGTGTGATTGTTGAATCCGGATAGACACACGGATAGCAAGGGTTGGGAAGCATAACCGTGGCAAGTAACCCAAATTATACTAGTTGATCAGGCAACTTTGTGCCACACATACGCGCTGTTTTTTTGCCCAATTTACCCCACACTAGGTCTGAACATCGAACATTGTAAGGTATTCAAGCAAGAGATCTTAAACTACAGTACATTAACTCAATCTCGGTAAGTATCACGAAGTTGTAATTGAACGCCGTTTTCCCAATAACTACCGATAGCGTAGAAGAATTCTCCCGGGGGTTACTGCGCATTAATTGCTAGCAAGGGTGAAAAACGTTGTTGAGGAACAACGAAAATGGAAAAATACCAGAATTTATAAGCTGGAAGCGGAGACTAATCTAAACCTAAATGCCGTATTCTTATGCAGAAGGAAGAAAATAAAAACTAAAACGTTGACAGGGCACCCCCATTACAAGAACAAGAACAGTACACTCGCACCAAATACCGAAGTAGAATGGGATGGGACAGGAATCCGGAAAGAAGGGAAGAAAGGGCAACGGTTTCCACGGGATTGCTGTGCACTCGGGGAAGGGAGGTGAAAGTGGTACGGAGGAGGTTGTAGCAGAAGACGGTGTATACAGACGTGTGTACGGAGAAGCGGAGAAAGGAGCACATAGCAGATTGTATTAGCCAGGTTGAGCTAGATTGGGGTTTGCGGATCTGCGAGCTTGTAGTAGCCTCACCACTTCCTTGTGCCAGTTCATAGAAGCCAGCGAGAGTGGGGTTAGACCGTATTTGCTGGGCATGTCGGGGTTGATGTCTTCCCGCTCTAATAATAGCTCGACTACTCTACCGTACCCATTCCGGGCAGCCCACGAGAGCGGGGTTTGGCCATAATTATCTGGCATATCGGGACTGACGTCTTCCCGCCCCAGCAGTAGCTTCATTACCTCCACTCCCCTATACGGACTCTCGGCAGCCCACGAAAGCGGTGTTCGGCCATGCTTGTCTGGTACATCGGGGTTGACACCTTCCCGTTCTAACAGCATCTCTACTGTCTCATGATTCCCACTCCCGGCAGCCCACGAGAGTGGTGTTCGGCCATCATTGTCTGGCATATTGGGGTTGACGCTCTCCCGTCCCAACAGTAGCTTCGCCGCTTCCACCCCCTTACCATCAGTATGCGAGACAGCCAACGAGAGCGGTGTTCGGCCATGCTCGTCTGGTACATTGGGGTTGACACCTTCCCGTCCTAACAGCATCTCCACTGCCCCACGACGCCCACTCTTGGCAGCCCACGAAAGCGGTGTTCGGCCATGCTTGTCTGGTACATCGGGGTTGACACCTTCCCGTCCCAACAGCACCTCCACTGTCTCATGATTCCCATTACAGGCAGCCAACAAGAGCGGTGTTCGGCCACCATCGTCTGGCGTATTGGGGTTGACGTCTTCCTGTCCTAACAGCAGCTCCACTGCTCCACGACGCCCATAATAGGCAGCAAACGAGAGCGGTGTCCGGCCAAGATCGTCCGGGATATTGGGTTTGACGTCCTTTCTTCCCAACAGTAGCCCCACTACCCGATCATGCCCCTCACCAGCAGCACACGAGAGCGGTGTTTGGCCATCACTGTCGGACATATTGGGCTTGACGTCCTTTCTTCCCAATAGTAGCTTCACCACTCCTTCGTGCCCCTCTGTGGCAGCCAAAAGGATTGGCGTTTGGCCGTGCATGTCAGACCAATTAGGGTTGACATATCTCCTCCCCCGGGCCATCTTCACCAATCGAGGCGTCTTACCCCACCAGCCATCAGTGCCATCGGGCTTGGAAGATGCCCACTCAAGAAGCAGCCTCACAATTCCCTCATGCCCCATCTTAGCAGCCCATGAGAGCGCCGTTCGACGAAAGCCACCCGGCTCATCGGGATTGACGGTCTGCCGTCCTAACAACAACTTTACCACCTCCTCTTGCCCACATATAGCTGCCCATATGAGTGGTGTTCTACCCAGAAAATCACTTTTATTGGGATTGCAATTTGGCTGGCTTATGAGAGAAGTTGCGATTTTGGCAATGCCGAAAACTGATGCGCAATGTAGTCCGGTAAATCCAATCAGGGGGCCGCTTTCGGGGATACACCCATAGTACTGACCAGGCCGCTGGTTAACATCCTCCAGAAGTAACTTCGTAGATACATGGGTTTCAATTTGGCTGAAAATCTGGAGAGCAAGTGATACCACGCCTCCCGAAGCCTCTCGCTTAGCATGAACGCCCCAATATAAGGAAGAATATTCGAGGAAGGGAATTGGCTGAGACTGAAGAGGGGATGTAGAAGAAATATCTTCAATGGTCCGAAAGCTGAGGTACGTCAAGCAGGTTTCCGCCATTATCGAGTGAGTTGGCCCAAAAAGGTTGGGGGAGGTGTAAAGGTACTCCTGGAGAGTAAAGTGGATTAAGCGAGCAGTTGAAGCCTCTCTATCGACCACAACAAGCCCCAAGCAACAGCTCAATAATGTCTCCACAGAAGGGATATTTTCGGCATTGAGATCCGTAGATCTTATCTCCACCGCTAGGGCGTGCAAAAGCTCGTCGAGTTGTAATAACCGCTCCGAATGCGTGATCCACATTAGGGCCGCCATCCCCAGCCTTGCTCTCTCCCCACCCTGCTCCCTTATACGCTCTATAGTGGCGCCGTAAATATCCTTCAAATCCAAGCCCTCTGTCATTGTTCTCAGCTTTCGTCGCCTACCATAGGCCGTGGTTTGCCCAAGGATAGTATCCATGGTTAAGGAAACCAGTAGGAGCCTAGGTGTCCCTATCAGCGACAAGTATAAAAAGCATTCCTTCACCTGTTATTCACTTACGTTTCAGGAATATTCTTGGTAATGCTATTGATGATTTCATCCTCCAGACCACTGTCCACCTTGTCTAAAGATGTGCCCTTACTCAATCTCATCCGTACATATCTCACGATATCAGCAAGATTGGGTTTTACCGATAAAACCGTCGCGCCCCCACAAAGATGCCTGTCAATCTCACCCCGGATGTGTCGTCTTCCCGTTAGGAATATTCGCGTGTTCGGGGACTTTTCGATGATTTGTTGGAACGAATCTAGAACCTCAGGTCGATGCCTTTCCACACATTCATCCAGCGCATCAACACATATAAATGTCGGCTGCGAAGATGTTACAGCCTGTAAAAGCTTCACAATTTCCGGCACCCGTAGTCCACTTCCGCCGATCATCTTTTTGTGGTCTCGAAACATCCGACTTATCTCGTCCGGTATCCTCTCCAATCCACCGACAATCTGTTTCAGTAGTGAACCGAGTATGTTTGTCGGGGATTGCTCCTCCCGCGCCGCAAAATCAACGTAAAAACAGGAAACAACACTGTTTCCCCCCCCAACCGTATCGCACAACCTATCCACCACTAGTGAACTAGTACCGCTGCGCATCAGTGCCACAATCTTTCAGTTTTCCACTGCAGATTATCTCTCACCTCAAATAGGTCTTCCCGACACCTGGACCACCGCAGCAAAATAAAATCGGGTAATCAGATCCATCACGCTGAGCACTGTCACACCACCTTCGAAATTCACTAGTTTGCAGCAGCCATTCCCCGACGTTGTCGGCCCGGCGGGTTCGAACATCCTGGTGTCGGATGCGGGGCTCAAGTGGAGACAACCATGCTAGAATCTCAGATCTCTCGTCCGTCGCACCAATGTTCACGTTGCACACAATGTCGTTGTTGAATGTATTGGTGTTGTTGAAAGCATTAGTGTTATTTGAGTACTGCGTGTTGTTGTGGGAGTGTGTAGTATAATTGATCAGTGAGTCCGACATTTTTTCTCTGGCCGCAACGCTATGGGGGATGGATTGTTGAGCTGCTGGGTTCGTGGGGATGGAAATTGAGCGAGGGGATTCGGGTGTTAAAAGACTGGCTCGTTGCGGCTGAACACTTCGCCTTATTAATCCATGATACTTGCATTTTCGTGTAACCAATCATGCGGGGTTCTCTTCGAATCAACCTATCATACTCCGGACCACAGGATCGCCAAGCTTCGAACAGCAAAGACTCCACAACAGCACCTACCGCAAAAACTGGTCTTATTGGAAATGGCGCTAAGTGAGGGTGATGGGCATATGGCGCAACAATAGGGGGTGGCAACTTAGCCGAATATCAGAAGAGAGGTGAGTGATGGGATATGCTTTGAAATACTCTTCATGGCTCACTTCTTGCCCACTCACTGGAGTTATGGAACACTCCTCATTGGAGGGAGGTTTCTTTTTTCATTACCTATAGGAACTTTAAGTTCAGTGAGGTTCAATTAACCATGAGTATTCCGAAAATTACTGTGCTCTAACTGCGCCACCAGGGTGGCGAACTCGCTTCATTGACTCCTCCGGTGTTAGCTCCATTTCCAATAAGACCAGTTTTTGCGGTATCACAAATAACAAAACCGAAGCCGAGAATAAGGTAATCTCGTGGGCCTTGAAAAAAATTAATTTTTGAAAATGGGTGGTTGTTTGGGGAATATTACACCATAGGTTACCCTCCCCGGACCGAATAATCTGTCAAGACTTGAGTTACAGATAAATCCGGTTACAGTACGCCACTATACTAACCTTACTCGAGCACACTAACTTACCATTTGCAAGCAGCGAAATGTAGTTGCGGTCAGGCTCAGGAGTCCAGTACCCTCCTGGAAATGGAGAAGCGCAGCAAATCCAAGGTCCAAGACTAATGCTATCTTACCCTCAGCCGTTTTACTTGAGTATGATACCAGTTTCACACAGATGATACAGGAATGTTTGCCCAGTAGTTGATCTCTGTTAGCAGCCACAACTTGAATGATTGATCAGTTAAAATCCTTTCCCCATTGCAAACACTATAGGGCCCTACCAGTAATTCACGACAAGAAATATTTTTTAAGGTACTGTCACCCTATTCATCCCTTATCACCAGTCCCCAAATACTAGTATATGTTCGGGAATCCAGGTGGTCACCAGGCAAGTTGCTGCTAAGTTTCTGAGAAGTTATAAGCTAACACATGTGTTTAGTAATCGATGATTGCACTCTAGGGTTGTGGGGGGGTGCACCGGGCGAATGGAAGTGTGAAGTGACATGATAGTGGGAAAGGATCTGATAGAGTGGAGATGCATGAAACAGAAACTTGCGAGGAACGAGAATACGAACCCGAAAAACCATCAAAAGAATGGAAACAAGCTAGAATATGAGACTCATGAGAATGAGGAGTAAGATAGAGGTGAAAGAAATGAAAAGCAAGATGAGAGCTGTGCAAACGCACCATACTTTGATATTCCCAGGCTCACAAACCATATCAACTGATGTTTTTTCCTAGTGTGTTGCAGTATATATACTTTAGCACTTCCCCGTTTACCCCTGTGATACACTTATTCAAGATGCTAGGAATGAAAATAAGGCAAAGGTCAAAAATGGGGGGAAATTCTTGAAGGAATAAATGCCCAAGGAGAAGGAAAAAACTAAAAGGGGGCTAGATATTATAAGTCGGAACTATGGGGGTCCAGTGCTGTCACTGAAGCGCCCAACCAATCATGAGATTTTTACATACTCCAGCATAAGCAATTGCTGAACCTAGGTGATGTAATGGCTGGCTGGATGGATGGATGGATGGTAAGCATTGAAGAGTATAGGAGAGGTAAGTAATACCTTAGGCTACATGGTTACAAATGACAATCTCCTATATAATCACGGTTCATGGAAAGAACCTAGCAGTGCGGCCATCTTAAACCTCATCCATCCAGCTTTGGTAAGTATCACAAGCTTGCTGCTAAGACATGGTTCCCACAATAATCCCCAACAAGTAAGGAGATCCTCAAAGCAACTCACTGCGTTATACATGAATTTCCCGGAGGAGAGCAAAGAGTAATTTAGGAAAAAACAAAAAAATAGACAAACCTACAATATACGATTAAGAAATAGATATTAACCTCAACCTAAAACACCATGTTCCTTTTATCAAGTAGGAAGAAAGTCAAAACAAAAAAGGTAAATTCAGTGGGCACTCCCGCTGTAAGTCTAACAATAATACTACATGTGCGCCCAAGCCTGAACTATGGCGCCATAGAGGCCGGGATCCGGAGGGAGCGGAATGGAAAGAAAGGAAAGCCATGTATATTTGGGGTGTCTCTAGGAACGCCGGGAAAGCGGCGCACGGAGGTTTTTGAGGATTATACTATAGGAAAGAGTTCGTATTGCTGGAGCTAAGTCGTGTCCTGGCTGGTAGACCAGCGGGCTTGCAGTATTATACGATAGCTTCACCTCCCCACCATGCCCACGCCCTAGGCGATTACCGGAGCACCAGAGCCGACGCATTCCGGTCCCCGTAGGAGGGTCACCGCTCTATCATGCTAATTTGTCTGGCTCAGGAGATTTTCAAAGTCCCGACACCAGGACAGGGTTTAGGAGTACCAGATGAATAAAAAGACACATCCGGCTTTGTTGTTATACTTGCTGTTCTCCTGTATCCCCGGTGAAGATGGCATCGCATCACAACATGGGATGCTACAAGTACCGGTATCCACTTTGGACCTCAAGCAAAGAGCGGATATTCATGACACGAGTGATAGTACATGATACACAGCCGAGAGCAAGTATGGGGACGAAACCCTCTACCGCATCCCATGACACTGCGCGGACCTAAACCGCGATTAGAACGAAGCTACATGTGATTTGCCAAAACACTCAAGGCATCCGGAATAAACAATTTCTACCATCGACTTAGCTACAAACCAACTATCCCAAATAGATCACAGATCTCACGACAATACCCCGGTAACACACAAAAAACTGAAACAAAGATAGCGAAAGCAGCTAAGCCAAACAAAGTAGAATAGAAAGCCCCCCCCCCACTCTCTCAAGCCTAATAGGACCCTTCATGCTCCGAAACAACACAACGGTCCCTCCATTTTTCCAAGCAAAGCGAAATTTATCTACTCTTCGTGCTCCTCCTCCTCCTCATCACCCTCCTCCGTTTCACAAGCAGCATCCTTCGCCGGATCATCCTGATCAAGCGCGTCGGAGTCCTCCTCAGGGGCGTGAACAACCTCAACCGCCAACTCCTTATCCTGGGCGTAAACACGCAGGCCCACGCATGCAACGGCATCCCAATAATTCTCCTCATCGTAGTCGGAGTCGTCGGAGTCGCTCTCCTCCGCTTTCTCCTCCTCCGCTTCTTCTCCCGCTTCTCCCTCCTCTCCCTCACCTTCTTTGTCCTCGCCCTCCGCAGCTTCTTCTCCCCCCTCCTCCTCCTCTTCGTCCGCTGCCTCGCCCGCACGGAGGCCAGCCCTCACACCAAACTTGGAAGATCGCCCGCGCTTGGTTATCATCCTGCGCGAGAACCGAGAGGGCCTGGCGGGCGCTGACCCGGTGCCCCTACCCGCCCCCCCGGAACCCCCGCCCCAGATTGCGCCGGCACCCTCCTCATCATGCTCGGATGGGTCGGCTCCCTTAGCCTTAGCCTTTTTGGCAAGCTCCTTTTCCTTCTTCCTTGCTCGCGCGGCCATCTCGGTGATGACCTCCTCATCCTCGGGCTCTGTTGTAGCCTTGGCGACGGCGAGATCGTAACTCATCCCAATTTGCAAGAACTTCCTCCGGTTATATTTCTTCGTCTTCCTGATGACCTTGTGTTTGGTCGGCGCCTCGCGGTTCTTCTCGCCAGTGATCTTGAAGATGACGATGTACTTTCCTGGCTCGAGCTCGAGTTCTGCGTTTACGCTTCGGGACATGCCGACGTTTGATCGTGAGCGGGTGATGTATTCTGTCTCATCTTCCTTCTGGATGCGGAAGTGGAGGTTGAAAGTATACTGCCCCGCGAGACCGCGGAAGTAGCGGTGATCGAGCTGGGAGAGGACAATGACCACGGGACCCTTTGTGGTGACGTTGACTTCAAATCGCGTTGGGCTGTATTCCATTGCCCATGGCACTGGCACTTGGATCCAGCGGTTTGTGACGGTCCAGGTAGTGTCGAAAAGACGGGTACGATCAAGCTGACTGAATTTGTGCAGGAAGTCATCGTCTGTTGCTGTTAGCTAAGAGCGAAGACACAAGGGTGTAGTTTTTTAGCTTACATGACATCCAAAAAGCACCGTCGTCTCCGAAGCGATGCTCCAAGAGTGTCATCCATTCAGCTGTCCACTCTTTCGAACCATCGCTCCATGGACCGGTCCACTCGGTAGATCCCCATGGGTTTCTAAAAAAAAGACAATTAATATCCGATTGATATTTCGGGCATAGAAGGTGGTACCTAATCAAGACGAATCGCTTCCCTTTCACCTCCCTCGCCTTAAGGACCGAATAGGCATGTCCCGAAATAATTCCGGATCGCTCTGATGTTGCACTCCCCAATATGCTAGCTGCAAACAAGAAATCCTTGTTTACAAGAAGAAGCTCTTCCTTCCAGAACCTCTCCTTATCTAGGACATCACAAGTATACAGCTCACTTGTAACACCCCCGGTCAAGTCTTCAACCCCCTCACTACTCCTTGTGTCAGCCAACTGTCACCCACCACTACCATGCCGGGAACAGGAGAGGAGTGAAAGCTTACCCAGTCCAACCTCCCTCTATCGCACCGTAATCACCATGGGCCTTAGCATACGCCTTCTCCAGCAAAGGCAGCCAAGTCTCATTCTTATCCTCACACTTGGCAAACAATAATGCCTGGGACCCTTTGACAAAGGTCTGATTATACTCCTTTTCCTTTCCACTAAATTGTGCTTGTACATACCAATCAGCGTCGTGGTACTCCCGGGTCCTGATGTATAATTGGTCATCGACGATAGTTGATATCCACTCGCCATCTAGTAAGCCGCCGTTAGTTAATCGATGAAAAAAGTGATCAGATGCATCCGGTTTAGAGCCAACATACCGCGCATAAAGATGAATCCATAAACGCCCACCTCTACAACATACCCGTAAGTTAGCGAGAAGATTTTTCGATTGCAGTCAACATTGAGTAGGGTTAGGGCCAGTGGGAATCATACGTTCATCCCTTGCAACACAGATCTTCTCGACCAGGCCGGAAACGTTTGTGATAGTAGTTACTGCCGCCAAGAGCCAGCAATCGCCCGTCTAAGCCATACCAATCAGTTAGACCCACAGTCAGTAAGCTTTCGGTACGCAGCACTTACAGCTCCCTGGTGGATATCGCCTATCGTCACCATTCCGGTAATTAGCACTCACATTTATTCGTTGTACCGCTGGGGTAGCCCAAGAAAACCCACCAGCACTAACGCCATCCTTAAAAAACTTGGGCTTGTCAAAGATTTCCTATAGCATCCCATAATTCATCAGCACCTAACCCCCACTTTATCAATGAATGGTAAGCTAAGGAAAAATAAACAAACCTCAACCCTAGCCATCCCAGCAGGGTCCAGTTCGCTCCCTTGATCCTTCGTGAGGCCATCAAGGCAGTGCCGTCCATCATTCCGGAGGTCGAAATGGAAATCCCTATACTTCCTATTCGCGCTCCTGCATTCTTTGGCTATCTTGGCTACCTTAAGCTTGCAATGCTCGACAGCATCATGAAAGCTCTGAGTAGCAATGACAGATTTGGTTGCTCCCTGGGGAATATGCGCAGCCGCGGCGTCCGCTACCTTGTTCTTCGGAAGTATGGTCCTCGACTTTGATCCTAATGTATCCTCGGCGGCAGTAACTGAAGCTTCATCGGCCTTCTTGACGTCTTTGCCCTTATGTTCCTTGCGTTTGGTAGCAGCGGTAAACATGGTCGGTGGTTTAAACTATGTCAATTGGTAGTAATAGTTGGAGTGATTGAAATTGTGACGGTGGGAGTTGCTTCTGGGGAGACGAGAGGGGAACGATGAGGGAGACCGGTATTGCTATATACCGATCCTCCCCCTCGCTCGAGCCGAGAGCTAGACTTTCGAGATGGTAATTCAAAGAGCAGACATCCCTTAAGGGTATTACAGGGATCAGAATTTGTTGGCGTCAATGCGGTAAAGAGAGAGAATGCCGGTCGGAGATGAAAAAGGAATTTTGATTACGGTCGTTATGCAAGGCGAACGGAGCTCCATCAATTGCTGCTTCTTTGACTCACCTGTGTGAATTGTGCTTGATCTACTAGCGCTAGTGGAACTAGGCCATATTCATCCTCAGGGTTAGAGGGGGCTGTTGTGTAACATAACTCAACCCAGCACTAGCAAAGATACCGTTAAAAAGCCCTTGAAATCCACTATCAGATTAGCAACGGGAATCGGGCCATCAGCCCCTGATAGGTTTGGTTTGACAGGACAACGGAATTGCGAATACCGATATCATACTAGTTAACGAGTTCCGGTGCGTCCAGTGGGCCTATGATACCTTGCCAGTATTGTGTCACGAAACCGTTAACCAGGATCCTTCAACCCAGAATCCTAAGATTACAGGGCGGCCCTGAAGAATTAGATTTCAAGAGTTTTTCCAGTAACCGCAACTGCGCTTGTAGAAGAGTAGCAATCCATCAAATCAACCCCACGCGCACCGAGTAGCGCAATGGAGAACAAGTTTCCCGAAGAGGTTACCGCGCAGGCGGACATGATGAGGTTCGAAAGCCCGCTCGGCTAAATTTAGAAAAAAGGTTTCAGCACCCAAAATAAGCGACCGTCTGATATTATGCATCACACGGGCCCGGAGCCGAACAACCCCTGCTGCACCATGCAAGGTGGGGGGAATTCGGCGTCAGCAATTAAGTTCATGCTACTGTACGGAATAAAGTCAGCAAATGGTAATGCAACAACCAACACACAACACGGAGGAACTGTGATAAGCTTCGTGCTGCTGCTCCCAGATCTTTCCACCGTATCACATTCAGTTGTGTGTGTGCCGGTAGCACAGAAACCTAGGCTACCGCCCCCCCCCCCACAATTCCTCCTCCCTCACAACTGGCTTATGGTTACCGTTCTTCTTCTTCTTCAGCCCCAGCCCGGTTGAAACGGTGATACCCGTTTCATAGCGCGGGTTGACATTTGCCGGAGCTTCCGCCCCCCCTCTTTTGGATCCAATCCCACTCCCCCGCAGGCATAATGTATCGTTGCCTGTCACACTCGAGCATTATGCATGCATAGCGGTTTCTGGTCATTAAGGTAGAACTAAACGTTGGGCTACAGTAGCACACCTCTACCAGCCGCCGGAACCCGCATCTAGACATGTCTACCTGGCCGCGACCTTCCCCTTGAATGGATTGATACTACCACGAAGGGCTGAGTTGCATGAAGGAAATCAGCAAAAGGTTTCGCATCATAATATTCACATGCGAATCACATTAATACCTCATACTGGTACTGGCACTTTTGACAAGATCGGAATGTCCCAATTATTTTATACTGCTGCCTGTAGTACATTAAACTAACCCTGCATATATCATACCTCTAAATTCAACCCCCGAATCAATCAATTTGTCTTCTTCTTAAAGTTCCCCAACCATTTCCTCAGGGCTGTGGTGAAGATCCCCCTCGCCTTCACACTCTCCGGCCCACTAGTCGAGAGGTCCCAGCCGTGGCCTCCACCTTTGAGAAGGTATCCGAACACCTCTCCCTTACCGGTTGAAACCCCCTCCTCTGGAATATTCTGTGTCAGTTTGACACCTTTTGGCGCCCAAGGCTCCTCGGATAACAGCGATAAGGTCAGCCATGGGTCGTATTCACCTCCTAATGCTTGGTCAGCCACGATCAACAAGTCAAGGGGTTCGAATAATACCCGTGGTAAACACGTTCGAAGGCCGGAGGTCCCAACCACCGTATTCCCGATTAGTTTTGTCCACATCCGGCTGCTGAGGTAGTAGGCCGCTGGAAAGTCCTTGTGGGAATTGATGGTAACACATATCTTGCTGATGCTTGAGACTATTATAAGATGATACGATTTGATTCGGTCCAAGATTAGACGATTGGAAGAACCCTAATCAGTTCGTTAGATAAGGCTTCCCATATTCCAAGTACATGCTTTTACCCCATTCAGTACAATATTGATACATCCAAGATATGATGTTTGGGATTGGAAACGGATCATCGAGTCGGCAGTTTGGCCTCCCTACAGTACTGTTTCCATAATATCCTGCACAACTGGTCTTCGTGTTGAAATTAACCTAAGCGGCCTGTGAGTATTCGAGCTCCAACTTTAGTGCAAGATTGGGTGACTAACAATAGCTCCGAATGGCTCCCATGTAGCCCAACGATCAGAAGTAAATTTAGCTCCTTTGCTCTTTGCCCACCCCTCTTCCCCAGAGATCCCTCCGGTCTCAGGATTCGTAGAAATCCAATCGCAGAATGACCTCAAACCTGCTATACATACTTATTAAATCTTGATCATGAGATCTCCCATCTTCAAGGGCAAACCCTACCTCCCGTACCCTCTACTAGTTCAGTCTGCCAAGAGGCATAGATATATGTCAGGGCGTATGCAAATCCCTCATTAGTGTTATTCTCCGCGCCAACCCCTAAATATTGCTTCTTTATAGCTGCCGCAGCATCCTCTCTGGAAAGTTGGTCATCGATATACTTGATCGCTGCAACGATGTCATTGGTGCAATTTTTGAACCCAACCGCACCAAGCCCACGATATAGGTGATCCCAATATACCGACATATCGATCTGAGCATGGATCGGAGCGGATGAGGAAAGCGAGGCAAATATTGTCTCGGGGTACTTCGCGCGAACAAGTGCTGCGCGGGTACCAGGATAGCTGGCGCCAAGGAACACCCATGGTGTAGAGGCTGGTGTCAAGTCTGTGCTGGAGAAGTTGTGAAGAGTGAAGTTGTTGGCAAATGCCTAGTTATCAGTCAGTGAAAGCCATTGGTGAGATCGACAACCTGCGCTACCGGGATATCTGCAAGGGCTTGAGCAGTTGTCAACCACCGAAACTCCTCCACAGGCGTGGTAACAGAGACGTTAACATGTGATGAGGCTCCGTAGTATCTAAAAAAATTAGCCCATTGGCCATTGCTACTCATCAACAGTTTAGAATTGTAAAACACTTACCGATGTTCCCAAACGATCCCAATCCCATTGAATTCTTGGACGATTTTCCGAAAGGGCGTCTCGCCGATAAGCGTACCCAGAGCACTGGGTTCCGCGTCAGATTCTCCGCCGTCATATACTTGATATCCGTTAGCCTATCATTAAGCACTACATGATCGGGGGCACAAACTGAAGACGGGACTCCCGGGCTTGTAGAATTCTTGAAGCACCCAATACCTATTTTCGAATGTTCCAGGATGGTTCCCAAAGTGGTCAAGAGGGAGCTACCGGAACACGTGCGCAACAGATATTAGATCTAGATAGTGAAGTGAAGATGAGGGGAAGGCCAATCACCTTGACTTTTTCAGCTAATACATTCGCTGCCTTAAAGGCTGCCTGAAAATCGACCGATCCCCCACCAACCCCAACATCAGCTCGCCTCTGATAATGGAAAACCGGCCCCGGACGTATCACTGCCTCGGCAAGACCAAGAAGCGCCAACGCTATCACTTGTCGTTTCCACATTTCTCAAGTCAGTCACTTCGCTCCGGGGAACTCGCAAGTGTGATATGGGAAAACTAAAGGTACCTGAAGGGGGAGTGCGGTTTGCCTTTAAAGCCAGGTGACCCAGGCCCTCGCAGCAATAAACACTCGTGCCGTAGAATGGGGGCGAGCTGAGGACCCCCCCCCCCAACACTCTCTGTTGAGGCTGACAACCGTAAAAGTAGGAGCGCGTCGGAAAATTGTGAATGATCTGCGGTAAAACGCACTGGGGATACGAAATACCCTTGTCGAGAAAGCGCATCCCCCAGGATCCAGCTCCCCTTCTGGCTAGCCATCGTTGCTTACGGCTCCTAGTCTATTATTGAGTGCTCAAAATTACTATCCCCTGAGAGATACACGACTCGCAAGTACCGTAGCAAAACCGTAGGCCTGGCGCCTCTTCATTGGCTATCGCTAAACCGGGCGTTTTGACAACCTGCCTACCTCGGCCGAAGCGATATGTGTTGTTCTCCGAGAGGGCCTACGGAGACAAAAGGAAATAGACAACACAACAAATTCCCAAGTCTAACCACCACCCCCAGTGAACGGGCCTACCGGTAGTGAAAAGCTGGCTCCAATATCGCCTCCGAGGATTGCCAGAAGCGAGAGCACGATAGAAGATAAGTTAGTCGACGGTAAAAAGTTCCTGGAAGCGCTGAGAATGGATAATCTAAACCCTGGGAACAAAGAACGGTACCAACTTTCCCTAAACGTCGAGATAGAATAATAGATTTTCCTCAATCAAAGAATGGTATTCAGGCAATTCGGATATAACTCCGAAACGGTGCTTCCGCGGCTGCAGCGTGGTCCTAGAATATGCTTGTTCGTTGTAGAGTTAGTGCTCTGCCAAGCTTTGGGATCTCGGGAGCGGCTCCCAGGACTCAGCCTCCCCCAGGGTACAAACTCCCGCGAGAAGTTATGGAATACCGTAAAAACTTTTACGATTCGCCATCTCAGGAAGAGGTGGGAGAGTCTCGGTTAGGTCGCAAATCTCGGGGTTCAGAGACAAAGTTTCTTGAGATGGATTAGTACTTTCCTAACATGGTATAGCCTGAGTGCTTTGGCCTTGTTTGATCTTCTCAGCTTTCCAAACTAAACCTATCTTGGGCTAATGACTCGGTCTCCAGGAATCCTCAGATGGCGAATCGTAAAAGTTTTTACGGTATTCATAACGGTAGGTTAACCAGCCAAATATCCCTGTCTCTTCTAACCCTTGTAACCGAGGGCTCATGATAACCTACCAGTCTCTCTTGAAAAAAAGGTGCAAATTAGCCTCTCAACCCGGCCCGGGCCAGCCGTTTGTCCGCAGACCTACAAGAGGCAGGAAGTTGGCTTCCGAGCCTATCGAAAGAGAATATCTGAAGCCTAGCGAAGCCCGGTTGCACCGAGATAAGTGTATTTACTCCCGCAGTTCTCCTAAGCACATATCTCTTTAAGTCAGCTGTCGCAGGAACTCGCCACCGCACGCTACAGTGCAGTCAGCAATGCTTCCCCCAAGAATCTAGGCATACCATAGATAGCAAAAATCTAAACATAGAACACCAGTAGGATGGTAGCTTTTACTACATGAGGCTCCGCCGCTCCGCTGGCACAGTACTACACGAGTACAAGAGAGGAAATGGGATTTGTGTTTTTTGCTGACAGCGACAGGAAAAAAAACATCCGCGAGTACAAGCACCAGGCGAGATGTCTCCGTGCAAGGGTTTCCAAGTCCTTTAGTGGTGGTAAGAGAAGCAAAAACACCGAACAGCGTGGCAGCGTGGCGGCACGTTTCTATTTTTTCCTATTGAAATAGACTCCATGTCTTAGGCATCCCTGCTACCGGTATCCTCACCTCGTACGAAAACATCTCGCCTGCTTATCGATAGAGTGTTACCTCAGCACCAGCTGGTAGAACATACCAGAGTAGACGGAGGCGGATGGATGACAAAGGTGATGAAGGCGGATAATTTCCGGGGACGAAGGACAAGGGCAGGTAATACCTTAATGCGTTGGGTAATTTCATTTGTTTTGGAGCCGAAAGGATTGGCGGAAGGCTTTACAAGTATGCTCATGTCTTTCCTTTATTATTATTATGGAAGTAAGCAAGCATACTTATGTTTTGGTTGGTTTGAAAACGAATGGATAAGGTTTCTGATTATACCTACCATAAGTCCAACCCTAGCCTAGTTCGAACGCTCGGCCATTAACCCATTTGTTAGCTATCCCCAATAGAACAGTACCGCCTCTCTGCCAAGCTAGGGATCTAGGCATAGACTACATAAACTTAGTACCAATATCCCCTCTGGCGCGAAAGTGCCGGCGGAGAGAACAGAGATGATGTGACCCTCTCTTGTATAGTTCTTGGGCAAAAGTCATTTTCGGTGGGCTCGAGTACAGCTAAAAACCCACCGGGAGACGGAAACCTGCAGTCCATGAAATGCTGATGTGTACCCCCCCCCTCCTTTTAACCAATTAACACAAAGGAAATTCCAACAGATAGCTAAAGCTCAAGTAAATTATAAATTAAAATCCCCATAACAAATTCCTTTGTTCTATGGACAGTGCTCACCAATTGGCATGCCCCATCTTCAAACTCTAGCTAAAGCACCAAGAATTTGTATGGGCTCCGATAGGAGAAGATACATGTTTTGAAAATTACTAAATTTGTTTCACCACAGTCCTTTCGATATTTCGCTATATACTCTAATACTGAAATATCGCAGTTAGAGTGTCCAGGACTAGTGCCCTATAGAAAATTGATTTACCTGTCCTGCAGCTGGTCGAGTTCTAGCACTCTGAAAAGCGCCACTTTTGGTGTAAAAGAAGCCAACAACGATAGCTTTTTTCAAGGCACAATACCAGCACAATACCACACTAAAAATAATAATAAAAGTAATCGGCATCTAAAATGGAGTGGCTGTAGAAAATGCACCAGAGGCCACAAGCAAGGAACCTGGTGAACCGATATCTGCGTTAGTTGGAAATTACAGGAGCGCCATTCTCTGTATCATAATAAGAACATTTGTCACAGAGAGCAAATAAACATGCAATTCAAAGCTGAACAGGGCTCATCGGCAATGCCGAGTGTACACATGGGGTTTACCAGTATTGTTTAGTAAAATAAAGGTATCTAAGCTCAATAAACCTCCGGAAAAACGTGGCCAGAGAGATTACTTAGTACCATGGCGATCCTTACTAACTTAGGCTGAACATCAGCTCATAATCTCTATATTATGGCATTTTGTGAGTTTTCCTCTACCAACACAGCATTCGAAGCCTCCCCCTGCCCGTGGGCTGTATAGTACCGGTAGATGCTGAAGCCGCTTGTATCAGTGTAAGGAAAGCATTTTAAGAGCTGAATCCGCCACCCGTAACCGAAAAGGAATACGACGATGTGGGCTGTTCAAGCTTTTCAATGGGCCGGAGAGATCTTGCGATGCGACCCAATTCTAAGGCACGATGTCCCATCATCGCTTCTGCCTACGGAAACTATTAGCAGATCGGGAGACCCGCCCAGTAGGAAAGCCCCTGGTTGGGCTGCAGCACTCAGGGATGCAAACAGCCTTGCAGCTTGCATCCACCACTCACGAAAATGTTTCAATGATCACATCATCCACTATAAAGCCGGGGGGAAAAATACACCGACATTTGTCATCGGGCATTGACACTGACTAAAGTGTCAGCGGACTTTTTGTCCCCACCAACGTATTCCACTGCATAGCGAGCGCCTGTCATAGCGAGCCACATGCGGATCTGGACAATGCAATTGGCTGAATCCTAGCCGTAATTGCAATGGTGAGTATTAGGGGCTGGGCCGTGGAATACGTTATTTATCGCCTGACCCCAGGACACCAACCCAAGACCCGAAACTACAATACGAGTGATCAACCATGTCCTTGACCCCTTGACTTATAAATGTTGAAAGAAGAAATAACTAATGTGTTCGGCCATAGAACGATGAAAGTTTCGCATCCCGTCCGCTCTGCGGTAAACAAGCATCGTATCGTCCGGTTAGTACTACAGTAGGTGACTATGTGGGAATCCCGGATGCTGAACTCTCTTGTGATTCTTTTTTTTTTGCTCACCATGTGTATATCTGGTGGTTCTGAGCGAGAAGGGCTTTATGTACCGGGATAGGTTGGGACATATTTTAGGGCTAGAGGCTTTGCTAGTAGTAGATATTTCCCTGGAATTTCCTGCACAATTTGCCTGTCTAGTCGGTGAAGAGAACATCCAGAGTCTGTTTGGCGAAAACGGAGCGGGGGGGGGGGCAACCGCTCTGTTTTGTGCGTGTAGAAACGGTTGCCTTGGAGTTTTCGAACGGAAGGGAAACGGTCATTTGTATGGAGCAACGGAACGGAACCATACATATTTAAATAGGCTCTAAAACTTCTACCGAGCAGAATACATCGCTTACGATAACCCGACTCGGAGTGAAACGGTTAAATTGGAAAAACCTTTTTCCAGGATTTTATCCAACTTTTCACCCCCCAACCCCTCATGGTATCACGTTAAGAAATTTTCCAAGAAATTTTCCGTGAGACAAAGCTGATGCTGGAGGTTAATCTATCGCAGGACAAGCCCTTTCATGACACCGTTGGAACAGGAGCAGGAGTGAGTTCCGCTCCCGGCTCCTTCGCTCGTCGAATCGTTAGCGGATGCGGTATAGATTATGAGGTTGGGCACTCATACCGGCAGTTGTGCTCGTAATTTGTCTTTATTCACCCCCACTCTCTCGTCGGCTTACCGCGACATGGGCTGGACTCGGTCTAGAGGCCTGGGGAATGTTGTGGATGAACTGCCCGTACCCGCGGCGGGAATAAGTCCTGACACAATGGGCGCAACCTCGATTCCTAATAACTTAAGTTAATGCTATAGCTAAAATTAAAAGGTCCTAGAGAGAAGAAGGGGCACAAACATACAGGCCTTAGTATTAATAGTCATTATTCGAGCAATTGTGGTTGTAATTGTACGGTAATCACTATTGTAGTTATCATGATGGTTAAACTTTGCGGGTGATTGCAGTTGGCACCCGTTGTCTCAGACCCGATTCTCGCCTCGAGTGACTGTTTTTTGGCAGGGGCACAGCCACTCGGCAGGTGTGTCCGCGGCACATGTCTCATATTGGTGTTCTCAACGTCCGCAAGATGGTGGGGGGTTGGATGGGAATGGCACACACACAAGCCACATCACCCCGCACTCATCCAGCCCCGCTCACGCAGAAAAGTTTTATAAAACCCCTCCAATACCCCCCCCCCCCCACTAATCGCCGTACCATTTCTACAAACCAACCAACCCTTAGGACAGAATGTCGTGGCCGAGGCTACATATACACAACCGGTCAACTGCTGCATCGACAATGCCCGGTGCGGCAACATAATAAGTAATTCCATCACTGACAAGCCCTAAAGCCCGATGAAGATGCATAGATTATGCGTCGGCTCTCCACACTGGAGGCAAGTAACAGGCATCAAGACGTGCGCACTGGCTGCTTCGACAATGTCGGGGCTGGCTCTTGGAACCACTGCCGAAATCGCTTTCCTCCCGCCTCCTCTGATACCCGCCTGGTACTGGGGGGGGGGGGGGGGGGCGGCGCCCGGCGGCGGCGGGGGGGGGGGGCGGGCGGGGGGGGGGGGGGGGGGGGGGGGCGCGGGGCG
>Ga0307513_10002829_pt1 | contig 23797 bp, 23 predicted proteins | sample 15_EM_MG_FD_202174 | JGI IMG/M metagenome (GOLD analysis project Ga0307513, IMG submission 202174) | Populus trichocarpa ectomycorrhiza microbial communities from riparian zone in the Pacific Northwest, United States - 15_EM | ecosystem: Host-associated > Plants > Roots > Unclassified | place...
ACGGTTGCTGCCCCCGCCCAAACGGTGGCGGCGCTACGCGCGACGACGACGGGGTCGCATCAAAGCGATCAGAGGGAATGACCCAGGGTAATGGGACCCATGGGCGAGCAAGATTTGAGGGTGAGTACGGGTTGAGTATATATCAGGTTATCATGATATGTACGAGTACCGAATATCCTACTTATCATGCTTTACTCAGTATAAAGTGGTTACCTCTAGTGATTGATGAGCAGCAGAACGAGGTATGTCTCTGGGCGATGGTCTGAGGTTTTATCAGACTAATCCAGATTCATAGATCGCCCTCCTGAAGGAAGATATTCAGGACGTGATTGCGACGCAGAGAGCGTTTGCGGTCAGGACGGAGAGTCGCCTCTTCAATATCGGTCTGTATTTGGAGATGAACGGGTCGGGGACGAAGGATGATCCGTTTGAGTTCTCTGAGGACCCGATTTTGGGGGTGTCGCCCGCCAGTCCGGGATCTGGGAGTTTGGGATCCGAGGAGTCAGGAGAGACAGTTCCCATCAAGAGTGTTCGTCGTGCGGCGACGCCGAAGCCTGCGACCAGTGGGCAGAGGGCGCGCAAGGGGAAGAAGAGGAGGCCGAAGAGGCTGGCCGCGATGCAGCCGACTGGACGTGGAGGTTGCGCCAGGTAGGTTCAGGGAGTGAGTCTTATTGGCTTAGACTCACACCTTTAACCTAGATCCGAAAGTCCTTACGAGGCGCCACCGGTTGCCGGTCCCTCCAACAAGCGGTTGGAGTCGTTGGAGGCGAAGATGGTCAGGGAGATAGGGCAGGGGAAGAATGGCACCATGGATCGCGTTTTGAGTGGTAGGATGGTGTCGATATGGCCATCGGAGAGTAGTGATCTCGTGGTGTACCCCGAGATCTCCGATGGGGATAGGATGAGGTTTACTCGTGGCCAATCTAGTTCCTTGGCCTCCTAGATAGAAGTTCCTCCAATGACACGAGTTTTGCCTTTGCCTTGCTGTGGTGATAAGAAGGATAAGATAAGGAAAGAAGAAAGATAAGTCCTTGAAGTGTTCAAAGAGGAGTAAGGAAGAGTAAATGTCCACGTGACCGAGGCACGTGCGGGCGCTTATGACTTAGCCGTTGAAAACGAGAGGAAAAAGGCGAAAATCGTGACAGCAACCTCAAACTCAAGGCAGAAATCTCTCTCTGCCATTCACTGGCCCCCAACTCATCCACCAACCTCTGCCTAAGGTCTGTGTCATCTTCCATCTGTTTGATCCTCTCTACCAACACATGCTGTATATCTTGGAGATATCCTCAACAGATTTCACCACAAGTCACCACTCTTCCATGGCAGTCCATGGACTAACATTAACAGAGCTCAGCAGCTTGACAGTGCATCTAAGGTAAAGTAGGACATGTGTTAACCCTCTGAGAGGTGTGCAGAGGAAGGAGGGTAGCCAGCACAAGGCAATAGTTGGGAGGGAGATCCAGGAGGCCAATGCTGTAGAGAATCCTATGATTGTGTGCTTTTCACTACCTTCCTCAATTCCATTGCAGTCAGATCAAGGATGGCAGTAAGATCATAACATCCTGTACAGCTGTCAAGTGAACTAGTTGAGTTTGTGTATGAGTAGATCAAGGATGTGAGTTGGGCAGGGTTAGCAATGTTTGCATGTTGTATTTGTATCCAGGTATGGTGTGTGTAGCATACCCAACAAGCACAAAGTCTATTGTTGAGAGTCAGAATAAAGTGCATACAACAGGGGATAGGGTCACCATAGGGTGGTGACCTGCTTGCCATTTTCTCCTTAAATTCCTTCATCCTGAAAGAGTCCACACACTCAATAATGTTTATAATCTTCAACTTTTCTGAAGACAAGGGTGGTGTTTGCCTATTGAAATAGGGTAAATCAGCCTGAGTTAAACTTCCTGAGATGATTCATCAGCCTAAACAATGATGGACAAGGGATATTCAACAACATTGATGAGTTCCAATTAGAAAATAATCATCAATTCTCAATAACACCAACACAATTCAACAACAATGTCCCAGCCTTGGCAGACTGCACAGTGGTGAGCAAACCAGCCAAAGGGTCTTTCCTTGTTTATAGGCTTTCCTCCCAACTCTGCATCAGATCATTCAGCATCTAGGCCCAACACCTACAAGACCAGCAACAAATGTGGAGGGAAGAACTTTGTAGGTCACACCCTCCACCAGGCATGGATGGATGGCATTGATATTCTTCATTTCAATCACCTCAAAAATTTTGGCAAGCCTGTGTTTGGTGGACATGTTCAGTGGTAGAACAGTAGGGGTCAGATGCGGGGAAATTAGGTGGGCAATTTACATGCACTTTACCCCCTCTTAAAGGGTTACCAGCAGTTTTGATCTGGCAGTCGTGTTAAAACAGCCGTGGTAAACACCAGGGTTATGGGCGAAAATCCTACCATAAGTAGGATGGTGACCATGATTCCACGGAACCCTCGAGTCCCGAATTGATATGCTACAGTGACCCCCACAATTACCCTGACCCGCCATACACTGGGGACTGCACCGACACAGAAACCGTCGCCAACTTTTCTTGTCGTTCCATCTAAACACAGGTCCGTTGTGGTGGAAATTAGTCTGCTACCGAAGATAGCTGATCTCAGTGACCTTCGCGTTGGTGGTCGTAGGGTTGGGTAACGGATTTGGGAGATGGACGTTAACTGCGTCACGTGGTGCTGATCATCCAAGTTCCATGCCGTTTCGCCTTCGCTGGCGGTAATCGCTTCCAAACCCCAACACACCGCAAAACTCGCGAACCAGGGCAATGAGCGCTGGAAACTACTCTCCACGGTCCTCTCACGACACTGACGATTCTCTACGAGCACTAGAACTGACAGAGGGACCGTCAAAATACCCGGTTGGCCGCAACGGTTCCCGTCCACACGCATCCAGATCATACTCTGTCTCTGGATTCCAGTTCGAACCGGACTTATTTCAACTCACGAGCACGTTGGATGATCCGAGCGAGGAGAGGAGAGGAGAGCTTGGAGAGAAGAAGCAGATTGGGTTTATGAAAGGCGTCGCGCTGTGCGTGGGCTTGCAGGTGCGTATTTGAGGGTTTACTTTTCATCCATCCAATTCTAAGTATCAAGCTCCACACCTTAGATTGGTTCCGGTATATTGTATGCGCCAGGTTTTCTCGCTGTAGCCACACCGCTCACTTCAAACAAGCTCGTCTCCGGGTATCGTAGTTGCAAACACTCAAAGTGTGGGGGCAAGTTTGGCCGTCTGGGCCGCGGCCGGCATACTGGCATGGACGGGAGCCAGCAGTTTCGCGGAATTGGGAGCTTCAATACCTGTTAATGGAGGGGCTCAAGCATACCTCGCCTACGCCTATGGTCCTTTGATGTCATACCTCTTCACTTGGACTTCGATCGCGCTGAAACCTGGTGCAAATGCGGTAATCGGTCTGATATTTGGTATGCGTGTGCCTATCGCTGTCATTCTCGTGTATTCACGTTGGTCGTCAGCTGAATATACGAATCGCCTGCTATTTCATACCACTTCCGCCGATGCGTCTCCCGACAGCATCCCTCAGTGGGCCATTCAAGTTACCGCTATCATTTCTGTGATACTCGTAACGGTTTTGTGTGTCGCTACACCCTCGTTGGGTACACACGCCGCTGTAGTGTTTACCGCTGTTAAAGTTTGTGCCTTAGTAAGTCGATTCCAAGGCTCCATCCTAGCCCTCCCCTGCGGGTATACTGATGGAAAAGCGCCATGCTTTCAGGGCCTCGTCTGTATACTGGGAATGATCCAAATCGCACGAGGAAAGGCCTCTACGTCACTAACGGAACCATTGTTTACAAACTCGAGCACCAGCCCTACTTCGTATGCACTTGCCTTCTACTCCGGACTGTGGGCCTATGATGGCTGGGATCAGGCAAACTACGTGGGAGGAGAGATGAAAAATCCGCAGAAAAATCTCCCAAGGGTCATCCACTTTAGCATGTTCCTCGTGATGGTGTGTATAACGCTACGTTGATCATTATTGCCGGAGATGCTGAATATTCTACCGCAGATCCTGTTCTCCTTCGCTAATGTCTCCTACTTCGCTGTCCTTGACAAGGTACATTATTCCTTTCTCCCATAGAGTTTGGCCTCAAACCCTTTCGTAGGATACTGTTGCCCAGAGTAATACCGTCGCTTTGGACTTTGGTCGTGCCCTTTTCGGCCCGCTCGGCGGCGTCCTCTTCGCTGTCATGGTTGCCATCTCGTGTTTCGGTGCCATGAATGGTGAGCGCAGAGTCGACTTCTGAGGAGCATTTCCTTTACGCATGATATCCAGGATCCTTCTTCACTTCTGCCAGACTCATATACATCGCTGGCAAGGAAGGCTATCTCCCCTCCCTCTTTGGAACGCTTAACCCCAGGCTCAAGACCCCCCTCAACGCGATGTTACTTCAAGCGGCGATCACGATTGTATTCATCTGTTTTGGAGACGGGTTCCGATCTTTGATCAATTTTGCGGTTGTCGTCTCGTGGTTGGCTAATTTCTTAACTGTGAGCACTCTTTCCCGCAATCACTGCCAGTGACAGATGGATTAATGGTTTCATCGTGGGATCTAGGTCCTCGGACTGGTCGTGCTCCGGATAAAGGAGCCTTCCCTTGAACGGTGCGGCGCTTGGAATGTTCAGTTGGCCCAAGGCTCACACAACCTATCTCTAGCCCGTATAGAACCTGGATTACCACACCCTTAATATTTTGCGCTGTAAGTACAAATTGTCTCAGTCAGTTCCTGCGGAACTTTTTTGACGTTCGTGACAAGGTCGCCCTCTTTTTGTTATGCATGCCCATCCTTGCGGCTCCTCTTCAATCCCTAGGCGTAATAGGTACTCGGAGTGCCCTGCCCAGCGTTACAATCGCCCAGATACTCACTCCCCCACTAGGATTCGTATTGTTAGGTATCCCGGTGTACTACGTTACGCAAAAGAACGAAGATATTCCCAGAGTGTTTGGTGCGTATGGGAAATCGGGGTTGAATCGATTGAGGCTGACAAAGTGAATCTCAGTTCCTCTAGCAGATTTCGTTGGTCGATTCAGAAGCAGACCGGACGTCGGTTCTGGATGGCAGGCCATCGCGACCGAAGAAGAGGTGGAGATGGTTCAGTCTCGTCGATAGGATGACAATGAGACCACCTATAATGATGAGTCACATTGACAAACACCCACCTCATCCCCCCCATACACACACCACGATTTTTCCCTGTCTCGATTGTCAAACATCATCCTCGAGTGTGCAGGCGGCCTCTCCGATAAAACCCTTTGGCGATCCCAGCGGTCCGCTATTTTTCTCCCTCGACCCGAAGTTTATCCTTGTAAATTTCCTGTTGAGGAGGACACGGGTGGAATCTGTGGTCCGCAGGACGGACCTGGGAGGGCCATTGAGACATCTCCCATACGTGGTTGTGAGATTAGTAACACAGTCTGTTACGTCGTACACAGTAATTTCGAATGGGTAATACAAAGATCTATAAGAGGGGATGAGGGAATTGCGCCGGCCTATCCAGGATGTGAAGGCTTTGTAACGAGATTGCGTGCTTTATGCGTTCGAGAAACCACCCATTGGACCAGACAGTTCGACCAACGAGGAACCAAGTTTGATCTGCGCCACGTGACCTAGAGCCCCAGCAAGTATAAATTCCAGCCCTGGCGGTTCGGCCATCCTCAACCACACAAGCTTTCGTTTCCCCGTTCCCAGTCCTCTCGCCTTCTCACTGTAGGTTTCGCACACCCCTACTTTTATTACCTTTAGTCTCACTCAGCAACAACCCTGTCGTTTAGCTCATACTCAAGCTCAATCTATCAGATCAGACCCAAGCAATGGCCTCGGATCCGGAACACACCTACAAGTTCGACGTCAAGGTCCGTCCCACATAACCTACTCGACCCAGTTCCTTATCTTACCATTTTCTGGCGACTTGTTTCTCTCTGTGTAGATGACCTGCGGCGGCTGCAGCGGCGCCGTAGAGCGCGTTCTCAAGAAGACCGAGGGTACGTAACCAAATCACGTACACCCACCCCATCTTTCCTTTCCGTCTATTACCCTTCCATACTTCGTCCCATTTCCAACTGAACTGACGAAGTCAAACCTCCGGAACACAGGTGTTTCACACTTCGATATCTCTCTTGAGAAGCAAGAAGTTATCGTCAAGGGCACCATTCCCTACGATACCGTTCTCGAGAAGATCAAGAAGACGGGAAAAGAGGTATGGAAAACCGCCCATCACCCTCCCCCTAGCCCACTTCGATTAAACCGACAAAAACTATTGACTAACTTTGAACACCCCCCCACTCAGGTACGATCTGGAACCACCGTCGAGTGAACGACAAGAAGGGTGGTATGATATCCGACAATCTTACCATTTTGGCCTTCCTATCCTTACTGGTATCGTCGATATATTGTACTTCTACGCCTGAAGAATATGACAATCAATCATATACAAAACTATCACCGAATGCGCAGTTCTCGATGATGAGAAAACCCGCCGAACAAGCTGTCCGTTAAGCCACAACGAAATACTCCGGCGAAATTCAAACATACTCTACTGTCCATGTACGATTGTCTAACGAAGACGAGTCCGTAGAACACAAATCCAAGGCATACTTGCATGGCGATGATAACGGAGTATAGCGTGGGTGGTACGAATTCGGCGAGAAACGGAAAACACGGTCCAACCTCCCCCACCTAGTACTCAAACTCTTCCGTGACGCACGAGATGTAGCCTCTCATATCTCCCGCCTTGATCTTGAGAGGGTCGATCTGCGTCGCGACAACTTTCCTTATCGAAGCGCTCAACGATGTTGGGCCGCAGCCTATGAAAAACGGACAGGGGATAACTCCGAATCAGAATCACGAGCAAAGGGAGAACGGGAAGGGGGAAATCACTCACAAGCAACGATGATGGCTCCCCTCGCCTTTTCTACCTCCTCTCGGAGTAGCTTGTCCAACCTCGGACGTCCAGGCCAAGCATACTCTGCCATCGCCAACACGTCTTCCAACTCCTCCCCACTAAACTCGATCTCCATCTCCTCACCTCGAGCGCCCTTGCCGGTCTTGGGCATCATCGACTGGACCGCAGACACATCCACAATCGAGTCGCGTATCGAAGCTCGATCCAGGCTTTTGTCCCTGGGCTTGCTGGGATCACGTTGGCCGAATTCGTACTGTTGAAGATACACGGGGACGGACACCCGTCGGGCGTGCTTCCCCGTCAGAGTTGCCTCGGTGACGTCCAGGGTCAAAGCTCTCGAATGACGATCTTCTCGCGCGCTTTCGTGACTGTGTAGGGAGGATGGAGGTGAAAACCTCGGATACTCCTCAGGACCCATAGCCGACGTCGGAGACCCAACCTGTTGCCCAAAATCAACCCACGGGCTATTCTGACTGTGATATCCAATCGCCTTCCTCGTCTTCCTCCTTCTCGCCGCGCCCTCCTGCCTTAGCCTCCTACTTAGCAGTTCCTCGGCGGGAGCGACCTCAGCGTCCAGGTCTCCGTTGAAATGTGTATAGTCGAGAATGTCGTAGGTGCTGTCTTCCTGGAAGTGACCGCCGCTTCTCACACCCATCTCGTACTCGTAATCTTTCCCCTTCAGCCCCCCGCTACCATACCGTCCATCCGCGAGTCCGATGGGGCTTGGTACGAGTAGCGTGTTGTAATCGTCACTGATGGATACTCGAGATCTGTTCCAGCGGCTCTTCTCCTCAGGCTGGACGAGATAGATCGGAACCGGGGGACAGAAATCCAGGGGTACATCTTCCATATCCGTCAAAGACTGTGATATTCGAGGAGCGTGTAGCGCTGTATAATGTTTCCCCGGTATCTGCAGTTTCGACCCAGACGGGGGATCTGGTTTCTTCTCCTTGGGATTGGTTCCTGCGGGAGACATAGGCATGGGGTCGCCCGGGATGTTTGTGATAAAGATATCGATCTGGAGAGATCCGGGGACGAGGGCCATGCATCTCTTTAAAATCGATGCACACCATTGGATATGTGCTGATCGGAAAAATCAGGACGTGGACACGAATAAAGATTTGGTTTGCCTACAGAACTCTCGGGCTAACCAAACGAAGCGCACCCTCGATACTCTCGAGAAGGGCTTCGATGGCCCTCCCAAGTATCTTGAATCCCGCCCACTCATACACAAACACAGGTATACCAACACCGACAACCCAAAACTCACTCCTGAGCCGCCAGCCACAATCAGCACGCTCGAATATTTGGTCCAATCGGTCCTCGCGACCGACCCGAACGGTCCTTCTACGAATGTGCGGAGGAGAACGCCGCGACTTGGGGGAAACGTTCCCTGTGGAGGCTCATCGCCATCACAGTGGAATTTTTTTCTTACGGAAAGAGCGACGACCGTATCCCAAAGCGTTTTGGTCCATCCAGCCTTTGCACGGATGAAAAAGATCAACATTCTACCCGCGGGGTTCGAAGACTGCTGATCGCAAACCGAGCCGGCAGTAAACGGGTGGGAAGTGAATTTGTTTATCGATGGGATAGAGAGGAGGAAGTGTTGCCCTGGGGCCCATGATCGACATTCCGGGGTGAGAACTGAGAGGCGGATCGTCTTCCCAGGCATTAGTTCCGCGTGGGCGTATCCGGCAGGAGGGATGTAAGTCGAGGGTGGTGACATTAAAGTTTCCACGCTCGTGGGCACTCGAGAATGCTTTCGTATCAGCGGGGTATCGTAATCGTTTTCGTAGTATTCCAACGGAGTGAGAGCTGATTGTAGAGGTGTATAGGGTGATGACCTCGCGGAGTGTAGAGTATCCGAGGGCTTAACCCGGGGAGGGGCGTTTGGAACCTTCTGCTTGAAAATGCCATTGATGTAGAACCACCACGTACCGCGCCAGGCTCTTTCCGCGAACCATATGATCAGGGCGCTGTACGCCCACCATCCGACAGAGGGGTGGTGCATCGCCGCCGTGATCAACATCATCGGGACGAGGAGGACGTGAAGTGCGTAGAATGTTTCATAATAGTTGTATCGGAAGGGTCGGAGGGAGAAGGCAACCAGGAGCGTAAGTAAGATGAATGCCTGAGCTAGTGGTTAGTTTTGCTCTGCAATACGGACGAGGCTGAAACTCACAGCCCAACCCCAACGGAATGGCGGGTAGTACCATGCGTAGGTATAGGCTCTCTCACCAGTAACGGTACTCTTGCTCAGGGAGAGTTGGACGCTCCAAGTGATAACGTGGATGGCGGTGACGAACCATATGAGTCGGCCGACCCAACGATGCATGGTCGATAGTTTGTCGGACGAGAGTTGGGTAGTATACGGGAGAGCAAAGATCGCAAACGGCGCGGCCTTCAGCGCCAAGAGGATGGACAACGGGAAGAGAGAGAAGGCCATGAGTCCTGTCCTCCCGGCCACCGTCCACCAGGCCTTGTTGATGGTATAATCGGCGACATACTGTTCGACCTCTTCGTAGTTCACCTCTCGCCTCTGGGCGTCTATTTGAACAGAACGGCCAGCGCTACTGTTCGCAGAGATCGCCGTAGAGGGTGTGATGTAGTCGGGACCGACGAAGGAGAGGATGATGATGAGGATAAAGGTGAATCCGAGAGAGAGGAGCTGAGAGTTCGAGGGTAAGGGTACTGGTTGTTGATGAGGTTTCCCCGTCCTCTCGGCTTTCTTCTTCCCCCGGTGCTTCCTCCAAGTCCTCCTCCTCAAAGCCCACTTAGACCAGTGAGCGAAGTAGTAGGGTCGATGTGTCCCGGCCAGATGAAGCAATGTTCCGATTGTGAAGAAAGCGGCGACGATGATCCAGAGGGCATACGTCACCCGGTAACTCGCCGTGCTCATGGAATGAATTGTCAGATAAGCCGTGATCCAGTCAAGACCATCTGCGTAGTTTGGTGTGCTTGGGTCGGATGAGTTCGAAGCCATCGAGTTCGGAAGGGTCGGAGTCGTTACTCGGGGAGGATATAAAAGAGGGGGGAGATGACCAGACGGGCAGGAGCGGATGAAGGTGGCATGGTGGGCACCCCTGACAATATATACCTGGACCCTAGGACTGCTCTTTCCCCGTTAGATCATCAACTCAGTGGAACAGCCGCTTCGGCATTTTCCTGACATCAGGCCTCAGGGGCCGCCGATCGACTGACCACAAAGCTTCAGCCGATCTTCAACCTCCTTTGACCACCATACTTTTATCCTGCCATACTGCCTGAGGAAAAACCGAACGTGCGGGTCGTATACAAAAATTTCGTTCTTGTGCGCAGCTCACTGGCGTGCGCAGACGGTTCGTGATCGCACACGCGCGTGGAATTTACTTGAGAAGAGTTCACTGATCCAGTGCGCAGTTGTGCGCACATTCAGTTTCTCCTCAACAATACAGATTCCGGCGTCGTAAATATATCGGCACTCCCCCACCAAAATATGGGGATTATCATCCGGCTGTCGCTTGCTAAGGGGGGGAGTTCAAGATATGTTCCGGCCCTAATCAAACTACGGTATGCAAATGACAGTGATGGCAGTGCTCCTTCTTAGGGGGCGTTGGTCGCGACTGTTATACAATAACGCGACCGAAAGGTGTGTAATTGCTAGCTGACCACTCAAGTGCTCTCGAACTCGCAGGGTAATGCTTCGTCCCGGGCTTGTCTGGCGATGGTTGCCGTGCAATTATAGCTGGCGTCTTACCTCAGACCTCCCGCCCCAGGCACGCACGACGTAGCCACAATACTTGTGACGATCCCCCGATCCGACGGGCATCATGTACAGCCTGCGTCAGTTCGCGGGTCAGCTGCCGTTTTCGGTTCAGCCTTCCACACCCCAACCAATCGGGAGCACGGATGTTTCAGATATGATGAGTGGGGGCGTAGACCAACCATGAGTACATGTGATCCTATGCCCTTTGTATCTACAGGTGAAAGGAAAGAGGAAGTTCCTCGCTGCATTCTCCACTTTATCTCGTGGGGAGTCGAATACGAACCAGCCAGAGCTCGCTCGCCGCGACGGAAGGTCTCACATCCGGAAGGGGTTAGATCAGAATGCCCGCGGTAGGGGGTCAGAACGAGCGTACGAAACAAACCTGGTGTTCGCGAAACGCGCTATATCCTTGGTTTTGCCCGACCTGTCTAGAGGAATCGAGGACAAGCCGGCCCGTATCAAGGTCCGTGAGTATTTCAGGAGTTTCGCTTCCTGGCCTAACGAAAGACAATGAACACAGCCTTGCCAGGTTGCCCCGCATTGGGCAAGGCGTTGTCACATGGTGACAATCGAAACACAACCGCCAATAGGGGGTGCGAGTATACACGAGATTAGGGAGAGGACAATTATGCTCGGGCATGCCACAATATTTGCCTATTCACATAACTACCGAAGCCCTACGGCGCCGGGAATCCTGGGATTTACCTGCTCGACGATCGCCATAGGTCCCCACGCCCCAAATCAGGGTACACTCTGGTGGTAATGTAAACCGTTGGCGCAAGCGCTGTACCGACTGAAGTATCATACTAAACCCTAAATAGTCGTTGGTAAGCTCGTTCGCTCCCATACCCAAAGGGTTGGAACATAGCTCCTCCAGAAATTGTCTCCAATGCAGCGGAAAACGCTCCGGGTCGCTGGGGCATTAATATCATCCAGCAACTTTACCATAACATTGACCTGATGGTCTCGTGGCTTGTAGGGCCAGGTGTCCCGAAGAACATTTCATACGAGCTTTTCCCCCGCTTCTGAGGAGAACAAAGACAACTTGCTTTGACAGGTCACGTCGTAAACCGGTAGATTAAAGGGCGTCATGACACTGGGTAGAGGGGATGACCGGTGACGGCTGCACGAGACCGTGACCGATTACAAACCCGGGACACCCGAATTGAATACCGCCGGACGAGCGGCAGATTACCGGGCTACGCAGAAATGAACTTACATCTCGGCCACCCAGTTCCCTGAGTTGATCTAGCACGGCTTGGCCGTGGGAGTGGGACAGTGAGCTCGCGTTTGTCGCCGAAATTCAAATTGAATGCTGGGTTCTGTCCCACATGATCGGCATAACCCGTACCTCGACTGCGATCAGCCAACCTCAGGTTCTACACTGAGTATATCGAACAACAACCCATCGGGGAGAAATCCTTGCAATACGTATCAGGTGGGGTATGAAAGCTTTGACCCGGGGAACGCCTCCTGGTCTGGTTCTGGTCCTGTCTATGCTGCCAGTCGGACGTGATCCAGACAACATGATCTCTCGCATCTTACTCCATTCCAAACTACTGGTGCGTCCGGTACACCGGGGTGCACGTCATCTCCCGCATTCTATAGGGAAGGACTGTATTGAATTCCCCTGTGCCTGAAAAAATAAAATTTTTGGTACAAGCACATCCGGAATATAGAAACGGGACTGGGGACATCGTCGTGGATTTCCACTCACGCTCTCAAAGATGCTGTTGGAGCCACCACTTCTCTCTCATAAAGGGAAGATCCCCTGGGCTGTCCTTTTCTCCCCAGTTACCTTGCGAACCCAGTTCCTCATGGTAGGCTCGCGGATAGACCCTTATAGAAGGGCCCCCAAACCTCGTGACTCAATCTTTACCTCAGGCGTCAAACACAAGGGCCGCTAGCCCGGTCATCACGGCACGCACACCTGTTACAGGATAGAACTTACGGAGGACATGTCAATAACAGACAGCCCCCTCACTGTCTATCAAACCAACTCCTATTCAGAAAAGGCGTGTCGCAAATACCCTGATGAACACGATACCACCACAAGTGAGTGCTCCGTAGAAGCCCCAAGCTTCACAGCTTGTGTCGTCGACGGAGACTTTGACACTTATCAGCCAAACAAGCTTCATCCACTCTCACACTAACAAGTTCCTCATCACACTTGATAGCGTTAAAGTCATCCCCGACCCTTTACATGTAGCTGGCCTCAAAATCGACCTAACTGCCATCCCGATCAGGTCTGATCAGGTACATCGGCGTTCGGAACGTGGCCACAGCACGGTCACTGGGATCAAGGAAAGGGGCGATCATCGTCCTATTCCTCACAGGTCGACCTTGGTCCGATCACGTTGAAATGATCCACCACCACCTGATCCGAGCCATTCCCGGCCATACTACAGCAAGAATCCGCGTTCGCCTTCTCTCGTCCTACCCTCGACATCTATTGTCCCTCTCTCGCTCTTAGTGAAACAAATCGATACCGTATCGTCACCGAGCGCCGGCCAACACCGAGCGCTGGTCGATCTGTCCAAAACACGAGATGGTTTAGTCCGCCTTGGAAGATCACCACCAAAGATGGGCTAGCCGCCGTTCCACAACTCTGGAGGGACTGGATCGAGAATGGAAGTGATCTTGATGATATCAGTTCTTAGGCTAACGAGAGGCCGGATTTCCAACGCGCTGGTAGATTTACTCGCGCGGAACCTGCTGATTGGAACGTGTCTGTAGGTTGTTTAAGACACATAAATAGTTGTATTTGTGATATCTGCTCCTTGAAATATAACGATATCCAAGTCCTGTTACTAGCAATCTGATCATAACGGGCCTCACGCCAGATGTACGCCGGAGATGGGACTCCGGACCGTCATCGACGATCCAGTGTATGTGTCCAGGGGTACATCATCTTCCTCCCCATTCGCATCCCTCCGGGAATAGAAAATCTTGATTGTCTGGAGATCGTTACCGTTCACAGATGGTTCCACAAGGGCCCAACCTCCTTATTGCGAGGCTGCGGCTTTCTTTAACGAAAGCATTGACCGCAATGTCATCATGGGGAGGTACCTGAAACTGTCGGTCATTTAAATAAGGGGGTGTAAGTCGAGCGAAGGACTTATACAATAAGGCCGCTAGCTGTGATTACAAAGGCATGATGAGGACGTTGCAGTCGAAATCGACAGCGACTACGGAGCTGGAAGAAGTTGAATCGATTCCTGGAGAGACACCCATTGGATATTCCTGACTGCAACCTGGAGGAAGGGAGCGGTCGCACTTACTCGTCCAAGAGTCAGGGCCATTTAAAACACGAAATGGGAGGTGAATATAACCATGAAGTACCGCGTCGCATCCCCCGCGACGGTTCTCAGAATGCTCGGAAGTCTGAGTTTCGTCGCCTCCGAATTTTCCGCCAAGAAAACGGTCTGGGAAACCGCGCTAACGCCCGCAAACCTAACTGCAATGGGAACATTTTCATGTTCACAGCGTACATTCTACGACAATGTTCTCAGAGATCAGCTGAAGGTCATCGAAAAACCGGTGAAATTCCACCATGGTTAACACCAGTTGTACGAGGACACAAAGGACGAACGTGAGGATGGAGAAGAATACGGCTTTGCTGCGCCTATCCCATGTTCCCGTGAGAACGGCAGTGACACTCAGGGTTCGGTCAATGGAATTCGTATATCTGTGAGACAGTGAACACCGTGCCCCCACCGTCAATGAAAATTTCGGTGCGATTTTGGGATGAACGTGACCCGCCTTAGACGAAAGTGCAGACTGTAGGACACTGTGATTCAGAAGGCAACAGTAAATATGCTCCCAGAATCCGTATGACGAGATCAAACGCTAACCCGCCAGTAGCCAAAGCCAATGAATCATCGAAAAGTACCTATTCTACACGCTCCAGTCAGAAGAAAGAGAACGATTTGAAGGGGTAGACAAGACCTCACAGCAATAAAAAGTCAAAAAACTGGCCGACCATCGGCAGAGACTAGAACCCATTCAAGATTGTACGCACTCCACGACTCCTTCCCGGACCAGGCATATTTAATCCTTAAAACACGATCTTAGCGGAAAGACGGAAGGATGCACGGGGAACAAATTTGACCGACCTCACCCGCCAGAGCCAGAAAATGATCATAAAAAAGCTAGTCCAAGTTTCTAACGCATAATACTGAAAAACAGACTGGGTCAGTTTGGCTAGCGCGGCGATCGTTGACGCGTGACGACGGGCTGCCTTAATCGCGGCACTGAAACATGCTTTCGCGTTAATAATTGATAAAAGACACATGCAAAACGAGTCTCATAGATTGTGCCCAAGTGAAGTGAGGGTGTCTATCATCTTCGGACGCGAAAAACTTGCCCTGTAAGATGGGAGCGTGGAAAATGACGGAGGAGGGAAACCATGCCGCGATGGCCGAGCGTATCCCAACAACCGCATGGTGACGAGAGGCGGAAAGCTCGAGCGATTGTTTGGCGAGAAGTAGCCGTCAGGAAACTAGGAGAGCATGTGAGTAACGCCATATCCGTATTAGCATTCCATAACACCCGAGCGCGGTTCGGGGAGAATTGTGATTGCCTTCCAGATTCCTGACCGAAGATAAGCTGGAAGAGCTGAGATCAACCTGACAGGTCCTTGGGACCTCGCTCGAAACTGAAAAACAGAATTTCGCGTCCATCTTACGGAGCGCTCTCGGAGGCGATGCTGTCCCGCTTTCGCAGTCAACCCCCCCCCCCCCCACAACTACTAGACCACAACCCACCGCTGTACTAATCCACTTGCAGGACGGGAGAGGGCTGACCGAGACCACCAGCAGTCTCTGTCACAGAATCTGAACATGCGACGTACCTTTCAGAATTTAAATATATATCTACAATACAAGGGAAAATGTTTGCTTCTCACGCTCTGATTGGCTGAGACAAAGCGGTAGCAGTAACTCACAAACCGGCAGCAGTAACGCCTCTGACCTCCGGTAGCTTTATACCGCATCAAACTTTGGCTTCGAGCCTCAGACTTCAGGCTCTCAGGCTTGCGCCGCTCTGTACAAAATTTATGACCCTACTATACTTACCGCAAGGGAAAACTGAGGCTTCCTCCGCTCTGACTTCCGGCTGACAGCCTCAGGTAAACCGGTATAGTGGCGGCTCTCTGGCCTCCGGCACTTACCTTTATACCGTGTTAGCCTGGTCCGGCTTCCAAGGGTTCACGCTCAGGCCCGACAGGTCTCGCACCTACTGTGTTACGTTGTAGTCCTTCAACCTACCGCTGGGCGTACACGGTTTCCTCACGGTCCCAGGCGTTCGAGTGCTCACTCCCCCGACGTCGTCGTGTTGTTTGATCAGCCTTAGACCGATATCCTTCTCGCATTGTGGGTCCACGATGGGGTTTCCACGTTGCGACAATGGGGCGCGATCCGGCCTTACCAAACAAAATCTGTCCCGGGTGTTTGACCGTGCTCTGCAAGCTGTCACCAGCTGCGTTGGCAGCATGGGAGTAAATCGACGGTCATTGATAATTGGCCAACGCCCCGAGGGTGAGTGGCGGGAGTGGCGGCGTCAGTGCGCGGTTCCTCGGGTCTCAGACGTCGGATGTTCGAACCGGCCGCCGTGCGCTGGGTGCGCGTGAAGGACTCTTGCCTGCGTGAGTCCTATGGCTCTTTGAAATATCCTGAACCCGCTGCAGGCCGGGTAGCACGCGTCCGACTCATCGTGCTGATTTGCAGCGTCCACACACGCGCGAACTTTCCCGTTTGTCTAGCGGTGTGCCGCACAGGGCTGACGTACATCGCGTCTTTACACCTGTACCCATGTTTAACACAATTTGTTCATCATGGATAGGTGGTCCAACCGTCTGCATATTAGGCCGGCCTCAACTCAAACAAGGCTCCAGCCAGGCCCTACATCTACGGCATGGGGCTATGTTCCCCCCCCAGGCCCGCGATCGACAAAACTGCTGTTTATCATTGCCGTCCGAATGCTTTCGGCCGCGGGCCATGATTTCCGGGTTTGTGGGTCTACGCCCATCTTTTGGTACGGTAACAATGGAACGCGATTCGGCGGGGGCAAACCCAAACGACATTCAACCTTGCGCTACGAAGTTGTCTGTGAGTAACACACTTCAAGCACTTGGACAAACGTTCCACGTGAGTTCAGGCATTTGCCTGGGGGATGTAAATCCAGACTGTCATTCTGCGGATATACTGTTGGCCCAGGTAGGAATCAACGATCAGCTGAAGGCCCATTCGTGAAACAACACCGCCGATCGCAGTCGCTCAGAGTAGTGTGGATGAGCCGGATGTACCGCCGGTCTCGGGCAGATTCACGGGGACGGTGTTATTGATCTACTGCACGTCACACGGAATTGATACGGGGCCGACAGGCTTTAGATTTGTCGATGGTACAAGAACGTGAGACGCAGCTTTACGCGCAACGGGGAATATAATTTGGATTTCGTTCAACTAAAGCTGCCCGGGGCCGAAGGTCCCGGGATTTATCTTTGTAGCTAGATGCAAAGTCTGAGGCGGCGTGGAATCGGGATAGATTTAAGTCTATAACAAGCTGCCGCTCAGATTATTTAAGCATGAGTCCCAGTTTACCGTTGTGCACAGTGGCTCTCATGCCGATATCCGAATACGGGTAACCTCTAGTATATATAAATGCGACGTACCTGATCACCTCGGCTGGCTCGGTCACAAAACTGATACCGAGCCGAAACCTTAAAGCGCGTCCCGCAGCGATCGTCATCGGTGTCGGTACCGCGACCGCCAGCTGCGTTCAAGTCGCAATTGTAGATGAACATAAAAGAGTCGCGCAACACCGTCAATTCAAGGACTTCATGCAGATTTCAAGGCGCTCATACACGAGTGTAAGTAATAAAGTAAATGTCCATGAGCAGCCCGACCCATCAGAACAGAAATCTGGGTTCAGAGTCGCACTGCCTTACAAGCCAAATGAACCGAGAATGACAAAAGACCGTCTGAGAGGAAATGAAAAACTGTCCAAAGTGTCATGTCCGTCGTAGCTTAAACGTAGACGTAGCACAGGGTATCTCCAGTTGTGTCCATCGCGTCCCAAATCGTAATGTTGTTCCACAAACCGTCACCGGGGATCGGGGAGTCATACTAAGGGGCAAACGAAGTATATGAGAATCATGCAATTTCGTCCGAGATCGGATGAAACACTCACGTTGAGGAACGGTACGTAACCGTTTGGGAATTGGGTGAAGAGCGAAAAGTTGTTGAGCGGAGCGACAGAACCTCCTTCAAATGCATACAGATTCTTGGGACCTTTCTTCTGCCAGTCGTACCAGATCTTGTCAACCATCTACGTAGTCATTTGGTAAGATGAGGTGGATGCGATGAAATGAACAGAAGTAGCACGAACCGCATGGTGCATGAAGAACAAGGGATCGTTCGGGGTCCATTTTGGACCCGGCCAACAGGCGGGCGGAACCGCACCGTTGGGACAGAAGCCAGTCATATCACTGCGCAAGTTCGTTAGTCACAAGCACAGGAAGGGAGGAAGATCCCCAAGCCAGATCGCACTCACCCGCCAAGAACGAGATGGCCGCCGAAGTGAGTACCCTACAGGGACAGGTCAGGACTATCAAAAAGCAGAGGTGGTAAGGTCGAACTCACGTTCAGCGACTCAAAGTACTCCTGGAATCCGATAAAATCTCCCTCAAAGTTGTTCACAATAAAGTCCACGTTCTGCTTGGTCATGCTGACGTTGACCATCAAGGTCGGTGGAGGAACAGGAGCGGTCGGGTCACCCGCAAATGGGCCACCAGCGGCAGATCCAGCAAACGGGAGGAGGGTGTAGTTCCTCCTGACGTGGTGAGGGGTTGGGTAGACCCTGACTGCGTCTTTGAACCCACCAGTGGAAATTTGGTAGTCGTTGGTGGGATCGCCCCAACCGCCAACCCCGGTATCAAAGATGCTAGATTCGTAAATGTTGGCCGCGTCTAGATGAAGATTATCACCATGAGCTCAGTCATGACTGCAAGATTTCGTTAATGCACGTGGGAAGTACCTTTGGACCAATCCCAATAAGGGGTTGTCCCTTTGTAGCCGCACTTTTGGATGAGCGAATCTTCGAAGTATTGGACAAAATATCTGTGCCACGGGAGGAACAGCCCCGTGAGATGGATCTGTTCGTTGGATTAGAAGTGGTGAAGGCACAGAGAACACCAAGCCTACATCAACGTTAAGGTCCATATGCAAATAGACGAGATCTAAACCGAATGCGTAAGCGCATCGACCAGCGACCAAGATTAATCTGCTCCATACCATCATAGAAAGAGCTCTTTGGGTCAACCGGGGGGATCAGCGAAACCTCGGGCGGAATGGTGGGCGTCAGGCTGGGATCGTGAGGAAGCTTAGCGAGACACTAAAAGTCACTGATAAGCATCTCGGAAAATCAGGACGGCCGTTAGATGAACATACGTTGACCGCCTTGATCCACTCTTCCTGTTCATGGGTTGAGAAATCTCTCCATTCGCGCCGGACCTTGGGCTTCTTGCACTTGCTGTTGTATTTGTTGTCCTCAGCAGCAACAGCAGAAGAAACGAGGAAAAAGAGGAAGAAAAAGCGGGCGAGACCGAGGAAAGAAGCCATCTGTGCGCGGTGGGAGGGTCTGGGGGACAAGAATGTAGCCACACATCTTTTATACCTCTCGTGGGGTGCGATCATGAACCAATTACGGGTAGCGGGAAGCAGAATGTGAACCGGAAAAGGACATGTCAGGTACTCCTGTTTCAGGGTCAAGGAGATCCAAGGGTTGCCGCCGAGTGAATTGTCAGGAGTTTGGACGGCGGGTGGATGAATGGATGCAAGAAGATGGTGAATAACGGTAACGCCTGCTGTTCTTACCGAATTGGTGTGGAAAAAGAACGACCCCGCCGACGCTCTGAAGAATGCGATTTACGCGGTTGCTGGACGTCAAAAGCATCAAGAAAGCATATCGAACGTAGTTTCCTCTTTTCCCTGAGTAGAATGGTGCTGAACATCGCCCGACTGGGATGTGTGATGGAGCTGACGGAAAGACAAGAATATCCCGTGTGCGGAACTGGCAACGGCGTGGGAATCCCGCTTCGGCAAACGCGGCCGGCTTCTTTGCTGGCTAATAGAAAATGCTCCATTGTCCAGCAATTGGAACGCGAGCTACTTATGTTGTCAAGTCACAGCGCATCAAGAATGCGATCGGTCTGCCAGTCCGAAACAATCACTCTTGGAATCTCTGTCGCGTTCAACAGGTCTCAATGCTTGGGTGAGTGGGGAGATAAAAGGGAAACTGTAGCACAGAGGGGGACGTAGGTTGTTATACACGGGACACGGCCGAGCGAATTTCGCGGCCTCATGGAATATTTGTATTGTGCACAAAGGACGCGCCTTCTGAATGTCTGCGTCACATGAAGGTCTGAATGGTCCCCAAAAGTGTAGATTGGGTCAGTGTGCCTCGGCGCGTCGAAGAGAAAAAATAAATGATGTCAACCGCGCACCGAAACGAAAGCTCCACCCTACGAACCAATTCATACGAATAGACGACGACCCCTGTGCCGTGTCTCTGTTCAATCCTATGGAGCAGCACCAAATATGGGAGGTGATCATCGGCGTTGCGTCCAACGGCAGCAGAAACAGCGTTCCCTCGCTGGATCCATTCCGGCGGTGCTTGAGGTGAGTTTCGGGCCTTGTATGCAGGTGAGACGTGCCAGCAACCTTCCGCGTGTCTGAACCTGTACAAAATCCAGAAATGGCGCAGGATCATCCCATCAGCTATAACGAATCCGGATGTGGTGTGAAAGGAGGAACAGGTGGTGTGTGATGGTACACTATGGTTGAGGATCCTATTCAACTGTTCACTGGCGGCCGTTAATTTTCACAAGTTGGAGGGCTTCCCAGCAGGGCCAGACCGACGGCACCGACCGGCGCCAACAGTAGCTCTCCCACCGGGACAGGGCTTAGGTTTTCTTTCGTCGACGTCCATCTACGCCTCGCCTTGCTTACCCAAAGTCACCCCAGTCAGTCACCCCCCGAGCCCCTTAAATCGACGATATCATGAGAGCAATTGTCTGGAACGTAAGAGGAATCGGCAGACCTCATTTCGTGCTCCCGAGCTTTTTGGCAGTCCACCTTCAATCTCCTTTGCGCCGCAAACGATTGCAAGAACAGTTCATCTCACCTAGTTCGCATCCGTCCACACCGCTCACCCACTCGGCTTGAGATGAACGGAAACCATCCAAACGATGTGGAACTTGGATGCGGGTAAAGCTCCCAAAGTCGAAACCTCTTCTCGACCTCCTTATTTCGCCTTCTTCTGAGTCTGCGTAGCAGGGAGTGACGACGGTACTCCCAAACCTACTCAGTTTGACCCAGCATCTTTTCTCAGTTACCTCTTCTCCTTCTGCGTCTGCGTTGGGCTTCGGGTGCGACTCTAACGTCTGCGCTCACCCCACTAACACTCCCCTGGTCTTGCTCTCCATCAACGATCTCATCTGTGACAAACTCAGTTCATTATCGCCTGCATTATCCCCGGAGACGGTCGCTGCCAAGGGCGCTCCAAGTTTCTCACACTTGGCAGGTTTGACCCAGTTCCATGGGAACGTCTCCGCCCGTGCCTCTCGAAATGGCTGTCATGGATATCTCCGTCTTGGCAGCCACGTTCCCCCGCCCCCGATGGCTTGGCTTCTAGTACCAGTTCAAAACATACCCAACCAGTTAAGGCCGTTGCATACATTTCCCACCAAGTATCGTCATCCATGACGCATCATCATCCACACCACCCACGCGACCCGGATATCGAATGGAGGCGTAAGGAGGAGGCTTGAATCGAACTCTTGGAAAAGGGGGCTTCAATGAGCTATGCACTGGACTGTTCGTTCGATCCCCTCAAACCGAGTATGGGCTACTCAAGGTTGTTGTGGCGTGGTTCGTTGATATTCCTATGGTGATCAAGAATGTTGCTATTCCTGGATTGAATGAGTGGTGGGTCACCGGTCACCGGTCAGGCTCTCTCAATGGGTGTCAGCGCTCGAGAGAGGTGAGGACCTTGATGTTCGATGTTTGAAATTTGACACTCCGTAAATGGGCCCATCATTCCCAGGAAATTAAAAGCGAAGCAATATGCAGACGAGGATGACACGAGACCCGGTAAGGATAGAGTTCGTGAACATCGTAGCAGCTGCGATGGCACAATAGGTTTCCTCGCGGTCCACCGGCTACCGAAAAAAAAACCGACTAGCGTGCGTCTATTCAACATTAGATCCTTTCGGAGGCGACCGAGAGCATGAGGAAACGCAACGCAGGTACTGAAGCCGGTGTATACGAGGAGTTCTTTGGAGGAAGCAACCCCAAGCTTAAATGCGAGATCACGGACACAACGGGACTGCAATGTGGCGCGTACATGAAATTCAAGTGGAATTCTCCCTAGGATGCGTCCATCCGGTTTTCTGATATCTATGATCATCGTGGGTGAACCACTCATCCATTCGCTTAGTGGCGGTCGCATAATCGTAGGCGTATAAATGATGCACCGGGCCATAGAGTGAACGGAAGATGCTGGCGCTCACTGTACCCGGCCACCGCTTCTGCAAACTTTGATACCACTTGGTGGACATTAAGCTGACGAAGCAGGGGGCCATCATCATTTTATTTATCACCCAAAGTCATTTCGTGAACGAGGTGATTGCGGACATCCTGAGGGTCATATCCCACACATATAGATTCTAATGTCCGGAATTCTTCCGCCCTAGAAGACACCTTCCCGGTTGTGTGTCGGTGCGAATACTGACGCCGGTGAGACACCCACAGTGTCAAAATGCATAGGCGCCACCTGACCTTCAAGCAGGTGTCCCCAGCCATACAAGGCGTAGTTTCCAATCAGAAGAGCAAAAAAAACTGACTATTGTGAGTGTATGGGGGAAGAGCTGAAACACAAAGGTTGAAATACCTTACCGGATGTCGCGCCTGTGCGCGGGCCTGTTAGGGTGAATATGTGAACGCATCAGGAATGAACACGAAGAGGGGAGATGGGAGAATGATTCAGAGAAAGATACCAGTAGAGCGTCGCAGGATGACCCGGGACGCGTGAAAACGCGGAGGCCCGTGGGATAATTCGTCGTTACGGGACACGGGCCCTGGTGCCTAGTGCCTGTAAGGTAGGAAAACCCCGCCCAGAAAGAGAGAAAAACCTGCCAAACAGCATCCAAAGGCACTCGTCATGCTGCGTAGCGTTCTGATGTCTCAAAATAGTCTAAAAGGCCTCCCGGTGACGCGTCAATAAGAGGGGAATACGGCTGATCACACAGGGGAAGGAACCCGTCCATAGTCACTGACGCGCTAAGCATAGGCGCGATGGCACAAGAGAAGCGCGAAAAGCCAGGAATCGTTAGTGGATTGGGTGCGCGGAGGAGTGGAATGAGCATGCGCCACGATGGCCCACTATCGCGAATTTCCCAACACGGAGAGAGGTCACGAAGCACGTTTCTGGGTGAGACAAGATGAAGAGCGGATCCCCCTTCAGTAACAGATGCAATGAGCAAAAGGACCGAACGGTCACTCAAGCTCAAGCTTCACCCACAACAACGGCTGCCCGACCTCCGTCCCGGGACGGGTGGAATCGGACCTGGACCGGGTAACCCAGAGGGCTAAATATACATCAATACAACGTATACTTACAAAGGCCATGTCCTCGTCTGTATGTGCAGCCTGCAGTGGTATGTATGACGAAGGATGGAGCATAGTTGATCGGTGAACTTCTCCCCCAAGTGAAACGCGTACTCTGACTTATAGGAAGCTCGATCAGAGGTACACAATACTGTACTCCCAGCGCCAGGATCGAAAATCGAGTATTCCGGATGCAAGAACCTCGCTGGAAAATAGCTGCAACGCGACGAGGTTCCAGCCCTGCCATTCTTTGAAATCACATCAACCATGGTCAGTAGTCCTTGCGGAGTCCATGATTGGATCGATTCGTTTACTGGTTGAACGTTTGTAGCCCTCGCTGTCTCCAGCTACCATACCGCTTCTCGAGAATAAAAGGGCGAGGTGGACCGAGCGTCACTGCAGTTCCTTTCCACTTTCTTGTAACCCAGCAAGATGCAAAATCCCTATTTAT
>Ga0307513_10002831_pt1 | contig 23785 bp, 9 predicted proteins | sample 15_EM_MG_FD_202174 | JGI IMG/M metagenome (GOLD analysis project Ga0307513, IMG submission 202174) | Populus trichocarpa ectomycorrhiza microbial communities from riparian zone in the Pacific Northwest, United States - 15_EM | ecosystem: Host-associated > Plants > Roots > Unclassified | place...
TTCTAAACAAAATAATAAAAATGCTTAAATTCTAATTGCTTTAAGATTTTAATATGAGATATAATAGTATGGAAGGAGATCACCAATAATATAATTAAGAGATGTAATTGATATTGTAAAACTTAAAATATTTTATTTTAAAAACAAATAACAAAAAAATCACTATTTAATCATAATATGACGGGTAGAATTTGAACGGTATTTCTAGACCAGATTCTGAACAGAAAAAATCTATTTTTATTTGTTTTGGTTTTTAAGTATACCAATCATTTCTGGACAGAATATAAATCGACAACCTTGCATTTGCATTCTAGCTATGCTTTCGGATAGCCCAGAGGTATAAACTTTTTCATAAGTTGACACCGGGCCCAAAAATAATTCTAGGTAGGGGACTAGCTTTTCACTACCATAGCTGAAACGAGACAAAGTTGTACCGTGGAACAGAGCTAATCTCGCTGTTATTTTGGTCAAAGTGTGTTTTAATGTGTACAGATTAACCCATTTGATTACCATCTCCCGTTGCATTTTCAGATTTCAAAATTATTAATTTGCTTGGAGATGATTCTCCTATTGGATAACATTTTTCTGCTTTTCTTAATGTTTTTTTTTATTTATTTTGAGTCAGATAGAATTATTTTATTTTTTTTCTGAAATGTGATATAAAAGCATCTTGATCTGTTTATGATGTTTGTTCTTGGAGCTAAATCCATGATCTTTGTAGAAGATCGTCTGACAAAGGAGAACAAAATCCTGAATTTATAATCGTAATCAATAGTAAGAACACCAAAAAAAACAATAAACACGAAGTGTTGATATGGTTTGCTCTGAATCATCGTAGACGATTTCTTGTTCCTCCACATCATGTCTACACATTTAGGTTCGGACAGCAACAGGGAAAGAAAATGAAAAGGAAATTGAACATGATCATTTTCCATTTACCAAACTACTGCAATTGGATAAATAGAACAATCTCTTGAATATTACAAATTAAGTAAAATAAAGGCCTGTGTTCTGCTTCTGTTTCTGTTTTTTATTTTTTATTTTTCCTTTTCATTGTTTTGACAACAGGGAAAAAGAACAGAAAGAAATATAAAGGGTTGGATTGACCATATAGAACAAAAGTGGACCAGACAGATGATGTTAATATACATTTATATTGACTGCACTCTGCTAATCCAACAAGGATAACTATATCTGAATAAATTATCAGAAAGAGGCTCAGAATGCATTGAATCTTCCTGCATGGTTTCATCTTCCTCCGAGTCATCTTTCTAGCACATTAGATTCTCATGGCAACAAGAAAACAAATTTAATTTGGAAGAAAGATATGGGCAAGCGAAGCCTCTGCTTTGAGATAAAATATCAACAAAGCCTCTATCTTGAAGGTTAAAACCATGTAGTCCACATGAAGGCATGTGGTATTCTCATCTCACTAGGTAAGAGAATTCGCTAAACTGTAATTTAACACTACATTGCAAGCTCTTGCTTGTGCTACTCGAACTTCAGAATAAATTAATTAAAGATTTTACTGCTGAGATGAATAAACAGGCCAGTGTACCAAATGACATCGAATATCCCTGTGATTGCTGAATGACTGACTACTCAGCGATGAAATTTAACATATTAAGATGCTAATGGTTACTGGTTAGATAGAGTTCCTAGCAGCTGAAATGTTAAAAGAAATGGTTTATAGGTAAAGGCACAGGCTTCTTTTGTTGACAAACTGCAATTTAAAAGAGAGATGTTAAACAATATTATCGGCAAAACCTTCATCTTATGTAGCTTGGAATCATAAACTAGGAGTTAAAATAACAACAAAGAAGACTTTGACAACGCAGGGTTAGGAAGAAGGATAAATTACAAGCAGCAGAGTTATTATTCTAGAAGAAATAATAAATTCAAAATCAATAGCTAAGGATGCGACCGAGTAGGCCAAAATATTAAGAAAAAGCAATAACTACTCCAATTATCCCAGATTCCTTCTCTTCATTTCTTAATTTGGCTGTTTGAGTTCATGTGCAGAATGGGAAAAGGAATTCTGTGCTTGTATGGTATGGCAAATTACATTTGAGGGGAATTTTGACGGGTCAAGTCAGATAATCACAAACAAAACAAAGATGCCATAGAAACCAATGGGAGAGAAAAGGATTGATAATTTTAGAGTGAGTGCATCCTGTCCTGAGAACATGGCATGCTTTAAGGGAGCTGCTCCTGCTTTTGAAATTTTGTTTCATATAGTATTTCCAAAAAGAAAGGTGTTTTATTCCCTGAAAGTGGAGGTAATGATAGATTTTCATCGGCATTGATAAAGAGCCAACTGTATTATTTCCCATTTTTAATACAAGGCAGCCGAGGTCTTTTTATAAGCAATCTGCATGAAAAGAATTGTCTGTATGATCAAGATTCTGTTTTTTTTATTAAAAACAAATATTTCCTTCTTTCTGCCTATAGGTTTTGCAGATAGACTAATCATTGGTCTCGGATATAAGCGAACTAGGAAATCTCTGGGAAGTATAAATCTGAAGAACCATTTGAGTGGAAGTGGAGTGAAATTAAGAAAAATCTCTCATTTACTGGTAACGAGAAAGTTGTTTCTTACTTTTAGTAACGAAAGATATGATTTTGTATGAACAGTTTGCCTTCATTTAAACGACACATTCAATTGGGACAGAGAAACTTTAAGCTCAAAAATACTGAAATGCCAACTTCATTTGAACAGGTTCAGCCCCAGAAATTTGTGCTGCTGCCATATAAATTCACAAAGAAAGCCTTGCGCAATTGTTGACTTTCGTTGCCAACTAACATTATATTTACATGTTTGTTGGCAATATATGGAAGTTATTATGATATACATCTTTGCGTTCTTAAAAGCATAACAAATGAAATCCAGGCAAATGTAGCTAACCCCTTAACATGGCAAGACTTGTGATTCTATTATTTAATCGATGAACAATGGTGCATTGCTGTCTATTTATGGCTCAAAGAATACTTTGTGCTGGGTCTTTCCTGCAGAAAAGGGTAGCTAGTTAATGAAGTAGTCCAGGGTTTGTAGCAAGTGAGATAATTTACTCTGGTGGAAGTTCAGAAGGAAAAGGCAAATCTTGGCCCATGATCATTTGTCTAACCAAGAAATTTCCCTGTCCGAGAATCGTTTTGATAATGCTACACACATGAGTGAAGTTGAAGTAAATTGATTAAGTTTTTCTGCTTGTTTGAAAAAATAAGTGCCCTGTTTGTTCAGGGAAGTAAACTTGCAGCGAGCGAAAATCTATTTTAGCCTAAATGCATTCCACCAGACCTGAGAACCTGTATGATTATCGACTGAAGCACTGCATAATGTTCTTGAAACTGGTACATTCAATAGGGACAAAGGGAAGCTTTTAGTTCAAATGATTAAGGTTCCTTGAATGTCAGTTCATCTCTTGACATGCTTACTGTCGCGAAGTCACCAGATAAAGCATTGAATATGAAGAACTCCGAGGGCCAATGGGCCATGCCTGTAAACTGTCGTATGATGAAGACCTTCAAGTCTAGCATTCTCCTTGTTTGTGAAAATAAAAATAGCATTATTGTTTGCCACAAGGGAAACTTTTGTGTTTTGCTACGTTGGACATCAGCAGAATCGGTTGGATAACAATATTCGTATCAGATAGGAATAATTTGAGAGAGGAAATTATTTCTAAGGCCATTATCTTTCACAGAAAAGAGCACAAAGGGGCAGAAAATCTCCTCCGATCATTATATATATTAATCATCTGATTAGAAAATAAGTATGACACCTAAATTTATATTATACAGGCCGCTCCAAATCATATTCTACGTCACGCAGACTCCGACAGGAACAAAAAAAAAAAGCACTGCCTTTAAACAAAGACATGGGTAATGGTGTTTAATGTTCCCATAATGGCCCTCTCTTTCAAATTGACTAATAACAAAGATTTGATCAAGGCTTGGAAAAGTTCTGCAAAATTATTTATCTTATGCCCGGCAGCTTTGCAAGGTAGATGTTGTGTGAAATACTTTGGCAGTAACTGCTAAGTGCATAGTGCCAATACAAAACAAAAGGTTTGATTATCAATTTCCAGGCTTTACTGTCATGGAACCATGTGAGATTCTCTCCCCACTTTGATTAAACAAGTGACCATACGGCAAAGTTACCCTGCAAGATCACTTGTCCACTGATTTAAATATCGAAGTTTTCTTTGAATTATGTTGTTACACAACTTCGAGTGCAACACATGACCTCTAAAGCCAAACACGTACTAAAGCTGGAACCAGAGTTTGTTCCTCTTTGTTTGACCTTTGCTATTAGAACATTGCTGCAACTTTAGAGGAGAACACTTTCCTGCACGATACTAAAAGAAGTCACAGGGGGAACAGGCGACTCTTGTTTACGTGATGATTTAACAGTGCCTGTCTAACCGGAGAAAACATATCCAGAAAGAGGAGGATAAATTATGACCAAAGCTAGCCTATGCAGGTCAAAAGCATTGTTAGTGGTCCCGAACCTTGATCTAGAAACCATTAAAGGGCACCGGCGAATAGGACAAGAAGCGCTAATTGGTTAGTTAAGAAAAAATAAGACGTCTCTTGATGAACCTCCTCATGACCCCAAGAAGCCAACGTCTATTCGTTCCTTATTTTGGCCATTTCCAATTTTAATGCAGCGTAACATTGACGTCACAAATTGAATTCTTTAGTATTCTGGCATCCAATTTGCAGTTGATGAGAGTTTTGACCGCTGAACTCACTTAATCATATTTTATCAAAAAAAATTAAAACAAAAGAGAGAGAGAAAACCTCAGCTTATCATCATAAGAAAAATAACGACACCATGGGAATTTCTTTGACAGAAAACCTGATGATGAATATCTTCAGGGTAAATGTCCTCCCAAGAACACTGTTGGCCTTCCTCGTCCGAGCTGGTCTTAATTTCAACGTATTCATGAAACGTTAAGAACGCAACTCAACACGCAGCATTACAGTTTCCTTCAACTTCTGATTCATGGGATCTAGTCAAGGTTTAGTTATTAACAAGAGTAAGACTCTGCTCCATTTTAGTAAGCCACTAATAAGCAAGAAATTTCCTGTTCAGGATTTTCACAACAGGAGCTCCTGCCATTAAAATTGCAATGAACTGAACGAGAAAATCATATGGTTTGGAATCGTAAGAAACGATCGAAATTTCTTGTCTGTACATCGAAAGATTGTCCCGGGGCTTGTAACTGCATCAGTTTTTCTGCTAATCCGAATTGATCTCGAATTTATTTTCACCACTCAACGATTTTGCCAGAAATTTAAAACAAACTGTTTTTGCTATAATTGTTTTCCTAAATGCACTTAATCATACCCATAAATTAATGAGAAACTAAACCAGTCCATACGTTCTAGTCCAGACAGGTACATTCGAAAGGCAAACTGAAACTCTAAGCTGAAGAACACGTGCACATTACTAACCTTGAAAAGCTCATTGCAGTTCTTAAAATGCTCACTTAATGTCATCGAATGTATGATTTACCCTCTAGGGATTACTAATTTTCAAGAAGTTGTTGAATTAGGACTCACTTGATGTCAGTCCATTTGCACTATTGTATTTAAATCTGTCTCAGACTGCATGGATGAATTGAGGTATACAAGAAATGTCACAGCACTTCCATTCTAAACAGGCACCCTGTTTCCTCCGAGGACAACCAAATCATCGCAACATTATTGCATTGAAACTTCACGAGAAGAAAATCGAAGGGTTGTCTGAATGTCAGTAACCAGGTCAATGATTCGTTACAAAACCAATGAGAAGGACTGCTAGTTTGAGAGATTATTCAATCCTTCTGATGTAATGCTCTGTATTTCACATTCAAGCACGCAAAAGCAAAGATAGTTTTTACTAGTCGATCCTGATTCCTAAACCATGTGAATGTGAGAGAAGCGAGTAGGAGCAATTCGATGCCTTTGAAGCTGCTTACATTTCTTATCCTCAAAACGCCATCATTAACCGAATATATCCAAAAAAAAGAGTTGATCTTAATATACAACTGGTTTTAAAAAATTCTTGATTGGAGGCTACGATGTTACAACATAGAGCATCTCAAATCATAATTCTGTTCAAACTTCAAGCAACCAACGAACTCTATTTGCAATTAGACCAATCTATCACGACCCCCATGCTAGAGTTCTTGCTATTGAACTGTTGACATGTGAGCATTTTTTTTAAGCTGGGACCATGGATCGACCATAATCCAAAAGTTATCAAACTAATTTCCATCCGCTGAACCTTTTAGTATTCTATGAAGAGAGAAAATGGAACCTTTTGATTATTTTTTTCGTCATTTATTTTTAATGAATACGAAAAAAAAAAAAAAAAGCCTTGGAAAATTACCTTTTAAATTATTTACACGTGCATGCACGAGATTCCTTGACCTCAGAAGAGTCGGTGAGGACTTTCGGTATCCGTGACCTGAGACGCAAAGCGTCCATGGCGCAGACCGACACGTGTGCGAAGAGATACGGGCACCCTCGATTTTAGACTAATAGACAAATATATTTCAGTCCCTGTATATCAAGACTTCCGAATGTTAACCTTATAGTTTGCAGAACATTTCAATATGGGACAGGCTCATTTTCAACTTAATTTTCCGTGTTTGCTCTCAATCTTTTCTCTCAGAGCATCATTCACGTGATAGTTTTCTATAGAAACCCTTAGAAGTCCAAATATTCAATAAAATTCAAAATCCCATCATGAATTGTAGTTTGTTAATTGATGGAAAGGGATCATATTGAACTTTTCTGAAAACTCTATAAGGTCAATATGGAAACTTTAAACCATGGAAACCGAAACTTAATATAACACAGTTAAGAGGATTGGAGTATGGTTTACCCTAAATTAAATTGCCATATAATAGATAATGCATAAATAATCCATGAAAAGTTGGCCTCTGTTGGCATTGTTGTCATGTGCCACATGTGATCATCATCAGCCTGCAATATAACGCTACTCCAGAAGAACAATGCTTTCCTTCGCCTGCGCGTACATATTTTACACAAATGGAGAGTGCCCGATATATTTTAAGCATTCCTTCTATTTTACTTTTCTAGTTCATCGGCGTCGTATAACTTTTATCTGCAGATTTCTTTATAGTTTTCAAAATAAAAGAGAAAAAAAAACAATAGCGAAGCTTGAAATCGATTTGTTAAAATTCTAAGCTCGCAACATTTGTTGAAATTCAACCTCCAAGCGCGGTCGAATATAGCTAAGGCTACACCACTAACTAGCACAGCAGTTTTTGGACTCGTTGTTTCAAGATTTGTCTTCGAGCGAGTATACGATCAACTTGTCAAATAAATAATTTGGTCGTATGCATGATCTTGGTGCCAGTTTCCATTCACTGGACGGATGTGAGGAGACAAGGCACGAGTTTCTGATCCCGTGAAAAGTTTTCTTCTGATAATTCATAGATTAAACGAGGTTAGCGGTTAGAAGTGGAGAGGACTGGGCCTCTGTTGTTTAACCATTAAGGGTGGTGCAATTATACACTAGTGAATTATTTTGAGAGAGTCACGGCTCCACCCGTCCATCACTCTTTCTTCTTCTTCTTGTTTTTTTTTTTTTTATTATGAATATTTTACATTGAATAATCTTTTAAAATCCTGAAACTAACAATAATATGAATCTTTAATGATTCTGAGATTTATAACACTCGAATTGATGATCTTTAAAGAACAAACTCAAAACCTGATTAATTGAGCTACACATCTCTGGATTAACAACTAATTTGTTGCGGGAATTTCATATTTTTGTTTTTTAAAGTATGTTTTATTTAAAAATATATTAAAATAATATTTTTATTTTTTAAAATTTTTAAATAAACTGTTATTAATTTGAATTAGTTAACTAGCAATCAGTTAATTATCGTTAATAAAACCATATTCTGTATAGCAGTGGAGTTAAAAATATACTATTTTTGAAATATATTTTTCTGACTTGTTATTTTTTTAATTTTTTTTATCAAATCATGCTATGTTGATAAAATACCCTTTTAATTATACCCACATGAAAATGTACAGTACATCTTCTACTATAAATTTCGAGTACACTTTTATTAATGGCAACCGTGGCTCTGTCATATTATATCAATGGTCATGGATGCATAATAGCATTTTTTTCCTTCCACCGCCACAGTTGGCAGAGGCACGCATGATCAAAGCCATAGAATAATGGGTCCACCCTTTCCTAGTGCTTAAAATAGAAAGCACGCCAACCATCAGTCATCGGTCTCCTTCGTTTTGTCATTGTAGCTTGTAGGTGATCGCCTGCAATTGATTGATCAAATGTACACCCGAGTGAAAATCATGTCGGCTCATTACCGTGTACGGTCACATCCACGTAATCATTTCTCTCCATTGTAGCAAGCATGCATGCCTATAGGTACAAGTTTATTTCGCCAGTTAAATCTTGCCAAGTTCTAGAAAGTCCCCGAGTTTGCATTTAGATCGAAGTTTAATTAATCGAGCCACCAGCACTCTGATCAGGGAAAAAAAGAGAGTCAATACTGTAATGGCGGATATTCTGTCTATATGCATGTGTGTGTGTGTGTAGTGTACACACACATCGGGTCTGATGAAATTCAAATTTGACTGTAATATCGGTACAAATTATGTTCTGGAATCACTATGCTTCCCGTTGATCTTAATTGAGTGTTCTTGTTCTTTTAATATATAAAACAAATCAAGAAAAAAAATCACATCGAAGTCTAGTAATTAGTATTATTCTCAATGCTCTCTTCAAATATAAATAAAACATCTAAATTTAAAATCTTAAACTATGAGATAAGGTTTTCGAATATGATTTATATTATTCTCTAACACATCCCCTCAAATGAAAGTCTTTTAAACTTGAAACTTGCACGGGTCCACATTACATTGTGCTTAATTTTTATCAAATAAATAAGAATGGTGAGATTCGAACTCGTGACCGCTTAATCATCAAGACTCTGATACCATGTTAAAATATCATCTCAACTTAATAGCTTAAACTATTAGATAAGATTTAAAGATATAATTTATATTATTCTCTAACAGATAATTGAGCTTTTCTTCTAAAGATGAATTATATTATCATTTTGAATTTTATAAATTGAAGACAACTTTAAGTAGTTCAACATTATAGTCACAAGTAACTTGAACATTTAAAATTCTATTTTTAATATTGGCATGTCCATATGAATTTAAGATTATAAAAACAGCCTCTAATCTCATAAACAAGAATAGTCTCCTCTAGCACTGAGCGTCTTGGCCTGGCGGTGGGAGGGGCTTGTCTCCTCCTGCTGCTCCTGGGTTCGAGTCCTCATGTGCATGTCTGTCATCTCCGCGGTGCCTTACATGCCCACTGGGTTTGTAGGATGTTCAGTGGGCCGTGGGATTAGTCGTGGTGCGCGCAAGCTGGCCCGGACACCCACGTAAAAAAAAAAAAAAAGAATAGTCTCCTCTATTATCAGCTTCTATTTTAATTTTTAATTAAAATATATTCTTACAAAATCATCGTATATTGCCTTGGCAAGTATACACTAATTAACCCACTCTCTAGTTTTAGAAATAACACAGATCCACGAGGTTTATGTGAATTCATTGGATACTAATTGCGCAAAAAACAATAATCTCGAACGGCATAGAAGTACGGCTTTACTTAAAAAAATATCAAGTATTGTGTTTTTTTTCCATTTACACCGCTATATATATATATATATAAAAAGCTCTAAAAATGAGAAACCGCAAAGCAGTGCGCAACTCCTTTAAAAAACAGTCATGGTGGCCGGTGCTCTTGCACGTGCAATGGTATGTTTACTTTTGTATTTTAATTTTTTTAAAATAATATTTTTTTATTTTAAATTAATATTTTTAAATTATTTTAATGTGTTAATGTTAAAAATAAGTTTTAAAAAATAAAAATAATTACTTCGATATATTTTAAAACAAAAATATTTAAAAAAACAAAAATGATGGAAGGCAATTGCTCACTGAAATTGTTACTGAAACTTTTCTTCAATAACAAATGTAAATCGGTAAATACATGCCATCCTATTTTATAATAATCATCTATTTTTCAAACTTATATTTCCTGAATAAGAAGAGGCATTTCGTAATTAGAACACAACCACGCACTGAGTCGGACACAACGACTGGTTCTCGTAATTATCTGAAAGTTGCACGGTAAAAAAATAAAATTACCGGCACAAAGAGACTCTTTTTTTCTACCATTTGAATCCCTGCGAAGGGAGTACCTCTCTTTAATTATCACCGTATATTCTCGTGTTTAGATTTCACAGCGCTACAAAAATCCAATCAAAATTTATGTAACCCAAAATCAAGTCTTCCATCTAAAATCTAACATCTCAAAATCTCGTTAATATCGCAACTGCAGAAAGTAATAGTAATTTAGTACATTCTGAACATTAATAATAATAATAATAATAATAAAAGACGAAAGACATAGGAACGGTACTGTCCTGGTCAATCTAGTGTGAAGTGTGACCATCCATTCACACTTACTTAGAGTAATCAGAAATAACTCTACTCTCTTTCTACAGTCGACACCACTACAAATTCTTTCGATGATGATTTGCCACCTGCGAATTTCTTGATTCTGTAGTGAAAATCAAGAAGATCTTTTGACCCTTTTCTTTCCTGTGCAAGAGATCAAGAAGATAAAAAATCTTGGATGGTTTCACTTTATTTTACTACGTTCTGTTCTAAGAGCTAACTAGGTGCCTACCCATTTTCTTAAGAAATCATCTTTGTGTTCTGATTCTAGGTCTGAAAGTGCTGAAGCTATAACCTGGGCCTCGAAAAAGGCTATCCAATGGATGACATCATGATAAATTGAGTAACTTCGAGTCGACGAAGAAGCTTTGATGTTAGTCACTGAAGTCTGAAACGATATGCACCTGGACTCTCTAAATTTTCATTCTGGCCCGGTATTGTAAGAAAATTCGTCTGGAGGTCACTGAATCTGTTCCTTTTCTCACGGTATCTCTATAATTCTTACGTGGAAGGTGCCATTTTCTTTTTTATACTATAAATTAGAGTGATCCGCACATCAGAAATCACATTTCTCGAAGAGTACTTCTAGTAAGTTTTCCAATTCCTGTATAACAAGATTATCTCTGTTCCTCGAACAATTAAACACGCAAAAATTTATCAAAAAATATATTCCCAATTTTTTTTTTTAAGTCATGGGTACCATCTGCCTCCTCGACCCCATCTGCCTTCCTCCTCGACCCACACCAAGCACCAACAGTCAAGTAACTCTATTTATTTTCTGCTTATTATATTATTTTTATTATACACAATTCTATTAAAAGCCAGTGTTGACGCCAACAATTAGGTAGCATTATTAATTTTCAGCTTCTATAAACACTTTACCAAGTTATTGGATTATTTTTACTATACATAATTGTATTATATAAAAAACATTGCTCCTATTATTCCCGGGACTAATGGGCATCGAACCCCGCCCGATCCTGTTCAAACAAATGCATAAACGAGAAAGACAAAAACCTAAATCAACGGGCTCGATTGCATCACAGATTTTTATTTGGCAGAGCTCCTACAAAAGCAAAATGCCATTTAGTTGTAAAGTTGCAGAAACATGGTATCAGTGCCGTCAAAAAGCAAGATTGAAATGATAACTGTATAAACGACCCAAAAATGTTATTGTAATAAATGTTATTTGTTATTGTAAACACAGCACAGTGAGATTTCTTGCATTAGTGGTTCTTTGTTATTGTAATAAATGTTATTTTTTAATTAAAAATAATATTTTTTTAATTCTTACAATAACACATTAAGAACCTTAATATTGTAATGTAAAAACAAACCATCCCTAATATTTCCTTCACCTCATTTCTCCCTTCCATGGCCGATGACGTGTGCTGATTGGGAACCCACCTCAATAAAATACGGATATTTTGTATAAAATAATTAAACAATAAGAAATTATATGATGGGTCTCTCGAGGCCAAGAAGGCCCGGGTGATAGCCACAGTAACGCTATTGACAAAGAAATGGATTTTTACATCTTATTTATTATTCTTTAATTTTACTCTTCACTCATTATAAATAGGAGCCCTAACCCGTAATGTTCCTTCCTCAGTGACTCGATCTCATTACTGAAAAACAAACAAACCTCACTGATCCGTTTTCCCTTCTCGTAACTCTTGTTTTCTCCATCTCTCTTCTTTTGCCTCCAAGCCTACTAAAGAGGGAGAAGAGATTTATAAGTTTTTTTCTGAGAATTCATTTCTTTGTTAACTGTCATGACTAATACTCTCGCTCACAGTGCAAGTGCTCCACCACAATTATACTTCGATGAGAAGTGGAAGCTGACCAAGAAAGAGGGGTCATCAAGAAGCAGATCCTCAACTTCTTCTCTAATGAAGAATTCATCTCAAAGGAGGTGTTCTTTTACAAGAAAATGTGCAAGGCTTGTTAAAGAACAGAGAGCTAGGTTCTACATCATGAGGAGGTGCGTCGCAATGCTTATTTGCTGGAGAGACTACAACGATGCTTAAAAAAAATTGGAAGAGAAAGAAAGAAAAGGCAAGAGGGATCTAGTAAGAGAAATTTTGGCCAAAGTTTCTATCTTTTTTTAGCCTCTTTAAGAGATTTATCTCTCTCTCAATGAGATGGTGTCTTGGGCTTCGCTTCAAAAGGACCCACTGTCAAGGCATTTTCTGGGCATCCAGGATGAAGAGGAAGAGGAAGAGGAAGAGGAAGATATATATATATATACATGTATATAAATTAAGATTTTTTAGTCGTTTTCTTTTCTAAATTTTGCCTTTTGGGTTAGATTTTTTTGGGCTCCGGGAACTCTTCAGAAGGAGATGGGTTCTTAATGTTACTGTCACTTTCAGAATCAGAGATTAATATGACAGAGAGATCGTTCAAACATAGTTCTCGCTATTATGCTTCTATGTTCACTACAATCCATTTTTGTCCTTGTTTCTCCGTTTCGTTTCTGGGTTTTCTTTGTCTCAATGATTGAAGTGACGGGTGTGATCTCACATCACTCTAGTTTCTTCTATCTCTGGACTTTGTGAGAGAGTCAGAGAGATTCCATTCAACCATTGCAGCTACTACAGGTGCGTCTGGGTGGGTCTGGTATGATTGGCTGCATTAGTTATTATTTTTATTTCATTTTTTGAATTTTTAATACTATCATGGATGTTGATAATTAATAAAATAATGATAGTCATCTCAGTATGAAGATGGATCAACGTGGGAGAGAGAGAGAGTCTCTTTATTAGGGTCCTTCCCCAAAGGAGTGCAAAAGAGATGCCCTTTTCTTCAATTATTTTTGCATATTAACTGCTATGAGTCTATGACAGCCATTAAAGCTTGATTTTGAAGAAAATATCATACTTGCTACTTCCTTCTACTGCATGTATATTTACCACAACTTAATTACCTTTTTATCATTTTCAACTGATAGGGCTCATAATCAGATTTAGGGAAGTTGATGAGCACGAATTACAGTGCCGTGTTCAATGTTCGAAATCACTGTAATATCCTGCAATCTTTAACCATTGACCACAGTTTGGAGTGAGGACCACTTCGATTTCTTGTCCAGTTCAGGGTATTTTTTTTGTACTTTTCCCATGAACAATATCAGTGGTACATCTCTTGAGGCATGCGAAGGGTAAAATAGCAAGTGCAGTGGGGGTAATTCTTTCTGTGGAGATTATTTACACCTGGGCTCCCTGATGTTGAGGCTTGAGACTCTGGATCGGTAGTGTGGTGTTATCATCATGGGTTCTGACGACGACTAGTTATAAAATAGAAACCTTTGGGAACATAAAGCTTCAATTGCTAAAAATAAGAAAGCACGGTTAAGAATTCAAACTTTTTGGCGTGTGTTACAGATCGGAAATTACTTGATTTTATATATATATATATATAGTGCGAGTATAGTGTAATAATTTATATAGTAACAGTAGTACAGTAGATGCGTTGGAAAAGGCAAGTTGGCTTCATGGCTGACAATGAATTAGCTGATGGACACATGGGTTCCCAAATTCGTATCCTTCACGGTTCACATTTCACGTGGCAGATGTCTTATTTTTATTATTTTTTTAATATTAGATGTCCGGATTACGTATCTCGACCAATTTTTTAAGTTTTTAAAATTGACAATTAGATAAAACTTTAAAAACTTTAAGAATGATTTTAAAAAATTAAATTTAAAACCAGAATAATTAAACTATATATTTCAAGATTAATATAATATGATGCTATATGCCTTTGTTGAGTTAATGATCCTATTTCCATTTTGTGTGCCACGTCATATTAATTTCATGATGGTTTTATAGATTTAACAGTCGCGAGATACATTTACTCCCTTTTTATCGACAATCCTTACCTTACCACTCGGTAATAAAAGTATTTGGGTCATTTTTCCTTGCCACTGTGTATTCTAATAATATGCACATATACCCGTAGTGGATAAATCTTAACCTTGATCCGTTTATGTTATTGAGTTTGAGGTATTTAAAAGTGCTTATAATTTAAAATATTTTTTTATAAATATATTAAAATAATATTTTTTTATTTTAATATTAAAACGATTTAAAAATATAAAAAAATAATTTTAAATAAAAAAAATAAAAAAAAATTAAATTTTTAAGCAACATTGTTTTCACAACATTTTCAAATTCGTATTTTATGGTTATGATGAGTGATCTCAAGTAATGTATCTAATCCATGCAAGTACATTCTTTTTTATTATTATTAGTGTGGGTGTTCAGGTCAGCTTGCGTGTACCTCGACTAATCCCACGAGCCCTGAATTTAACAACCATGTAAGCCTCCAGTGGTCATCATATTAGCATCCACATGGCTCGAACCTGAGACCATAAGGGAACAAACCTCTTAATCATAAGCTCTTACCACTGGATCATCTACTTGATGGTTCTATACAAATAGATTTTTAATCCATTGGTAAGAAGCCAAAAAAAAAAAAGACTAGTTAAGATATCAATTCATAGTATACAAAATCGGAAGCCACAAAAACATAGTCTCGGCATTTATTTGAGTGATCACTTCGTAAGATTATTAGTAGTATACGTCGGGTTAATTCTGCCTTCGCAAAAAGAAAAAAAAAATCTCTTAGCTGATTTGCTAGGCATGAATTTATGAATATAAAGGCATGAACTACACTTTTTTTCTTACATGGTCTTCTCTTTATCACAATAAAAAATAAAAATACCCGTCTTCACAATAAATAGATAGGTGAGAAGGTGGATTGGGAGTAGTAATATATAAAAAAAGGTGCATTTAGTAATTGGAAATAATATATATTACATTCCTGTGAGCCGAAAATACCTAATCGGGATACGGTCTGTTCTCGTGACGTGCCCAGATGCATTAGTAGTTTGATACTGTGTGCACTCTGTTGTCGTAGTTTGAATTCAATGGTGGTTGATGATCGTTGGTGTCATTAATGGCAGCACTTCCCTTTTCAAATTTTGGGCCACGGCAAGTTATTAAGATAGGGTTTCACTATTTCCCAACACTTTCCATTTTCTCTTCTTTTCCCCGGTCTTAATTACTTGTTCGTTATGGTCAAAAAAACACCTTGCTTTTCCCTAGCATTTTCTTCTTTATATGCACTCTTTTAGCAACCAGACAAACATCACTTCCATAACAAATTAAGATCTCAATGCTAATCATTAAAGTTAGCTTGGCGTGCCAAAGGATTCACCAAAAACAAAAAGGAAATTAACAAAGAAAACATTATCTCCTTCCTTAGCTTTAGTAGAGAGGGAGGTGACCTGCGCATAATAGCTCCGGAAGAAAAAGGAATCATGGCCACCCCACAAATCCTCTCCCACTTCTGATTCTGGTCTTCAAGACTCTTAATGGATTCTTGCATTTGTAATGGTGGTTCATTTTCTACTGGATAAATTAGGATCTTCTAGGGTTTCATTCGCAAACCTATAGCGATCATCATCATTATTTATTTGAGTGATTCTATCCACTACCATGCAAAAAATTTATTAAATATTTAGAGATTAAAAAACGATGCCTAGTGTGAGATTTATCTTGATTTGTCCAGATGGTTGGTGTGTGTGTATGAACAGCAAGTAAAATCACTCTTCTACAGTTGCTCTAATGATAGTAATTTGATATTTAAGACAAAAACAGGTTCTGTGCTTAAACGTGGTAAATCTCAAATAAATATTCACTCTCTCTGGGACACACAAAATCCCCACTGATCATTGCAAATTGATTCCTGCAATCTTGATGTGAGACTTGCGAGCCACCTAGCTAGCGTGAACTTTCCCTTGACCCGGTCCACGTCTATTTAGAGTAGCCTCCCTCCATTAAGAATTTCAACTTTTCTTTTCGGCGTAAAATATGCATTAAAGATTATTATTTACTTCAACTTTTTGTTTTTATCACGCTTCATTTTACGATAATGAAAATGGATGATATACTGCACACGTAAGTTTGACTAAACAGTGTCAATTTCTCAAATCAAACAAGTCAAGTTTGAGTTTCAATGACATTTGTTTCTCTAGTTTTAATACAGTGAAAGAGAATTATTTCTATTATAAATACTTTTTATGGATAAAAAAAAAATAGTAAAATAGCTTAGAACTGAAGGATGCACACCAGTTAAAGGAAAACGATACTCTTATACTCTCATGGGACATTAGGTATAATAAGATCAAAACAAAACAAAAATCTATTATTATTCTTCGGACAACATCTAGTGAGTGGACGAAGAAAAAAACAAAAGCAAGCCTTGTTTTCAAAGGCAACAAATTGTGGGTTTTTTAGGAGGAAGGAAAGAAGAACCAGGAAAATGTTTTTTGTGCGGGCTCTGAGAGAAAAGCCCCAAACTCTGTCAAAAAAGGCTAAACTGTTAGCGGACCCATTCTGATCGTTGACCCACGCACGGGTTCTCAAAGGGTCCCACGACAAAGCAGCGCTCCAGGTCCCTGTTTGGTCAACGGTCACATCCTGGACACGCAAGAGTGAGTAATCTGATCAAGCGCATGGAGATAAATATTCCAAAACCTGGAATTCTTCCATTGCATGAGAATATAGCCAATAAAAAAAAAACGAGAGAAGAAAGGAGTCTCCGTCCATTGTGAACCGATGGTCACGTGGGAATAAGGGACCCGCCATCACGAGGGAGATGGTTTTGTATTCGGTGGGTCGCAAGTGTAAGGTGTGTAGGGTTAGTTTTGGTTCTGGATTGTGATTGGTTGGAATAGGAGGTTTGAGCAATTATTGAAGGGTAGGGACTGGAACGTAGGGTGCAGGGACCCACCCCTCTGAGTTCGTCGGCTCCGAAGACATGGACATGGTATCTTTGGATGTGATCTTTTACTACACTCCCACGAGTATTAAATGTTGAGTTTCTGAAGTTGATATTTGCGTTTTCATTTGGATTGTGTTATGGCTTAATGTTTGACCATCTTTGAAACACTTTCTCCCATGTTCGGACTTGACACCCCTAACCCTGTTTTTCCTTTTCCATTGAGATCTCTTTCCCTTTCCTCCCAGCCAATTTGATACAGATGTTACCACGGCCATAGCCATGGCTCTGGTGATTAAAAAAAGCTATGATTTTAGGATATTGAAGGTATTTACTTGTTACTAATTTTAAACTATGGTCCCAGGCATGGAAAACTGAACAACCAAGATAAAATCATGCTTTCTATTCTTTATTAATCATACTAACTATACTGTTGTCAAGGGAAAAGAAAACGTTAATACGTAGATTGCAGATGGGGTCGGAGTTGATTATATTCTGAGAGTTTTTTTAAGAATGCGGAAACTGTGTTTGTTTAAATTTTAATTTTTTATGTTAATTTTTTTATATATATTCGAATTGTTTTGATATGCTGATTTTAAAAATAATTTTTAAAAAATAAAAAATATATTATTTTGATATATTTCTAAACAAAAAATATTTTAAATCGCAACCACAATCCCAAACAGGCCATAAAACAACTCAAATGCAACACACCTACTTTATTAATAGGTGTCCTTAAGTTTTTTTTTAGATAGTCGTCTGGTTGTTTGGGACTGACTACTTCAAATGAATCATGTCATATTAACCATGGCATGATATAATTTTAAACATATAAAAAATCCCATCCAAAATATTTTATTTTATTAATTATTTCATTTTATTTTTTTTATTTCATCCTCGATTTTTTTATAGATGCCAACTAGATTATTTTTTAATTAGGTTATTTTGAACTGCCTACTTCAAATAGATCATGTCATATTAACTCTTGCATAGTGTAATTTTAAACCTATAAAAAAATTCTCATTCAAAAATATTTTATTTTATTAATTTTTTCCTTTTTCTTTTTCTATTTCATCCTCAAATTGTTTATAAATGTCAACTGAATTATTTTTGAATTAGGTTGTTTTGGACTGACTACTTCTAATAGATCATGTTATATTAACCTTGGCATGGTGTAATTTTAAACCTCCAAAAAATCTCTTCCAAAGATATTTTATTTTATTAATTTTTCGTTTTACTTTTTTATTTCATCCTCAAATTTTTTATAGACGTCAACTAGATTATTTTTGAATTAGGTTGTTTTGGACTGATTACTTCGGATGGATCATGTCATATTAACCCTGGCATGGTATAATTTTAAACCTATAAAAAATCTCATTCAAAGATATTTTATTTTATTAATTTTTTTTTACTGTTTTATTTCATCCTCAAATTTTTTATAGATGTCAACTAGTTAATTTTGAATTAGTTAAGTCGACAAGTTCATATCAGAATAATTTTCATATGCTTTAATATTAAATTTAAATAAGGAATTAAGTCAGAAAAATTTGAAGATTGATATAATAAACAGAATTTAATAACAATATCCAATTATTTTCTATAACCTAAATGCTTTTTGTTATGTTTATGAAAAATCTAATTCGACCTGCATTGGAGCTCTGACATATAACTATATAAACTTGTTAAGTCTACAAAATTAAAAACTTAGAACTAATATTAGACTCACTCATCCGATGCTGAAACAACTGAGCCCAAGAGATCCAAGCTTTCAACGGTTTGGGCCCAAAATAACAACATAGCCCATAGACCTTAACCTTCTTTCTTTCTACATGTGGATCGGGCTGCAAGCCCACACTTCCATTTTACGCGCAGAATATTCGTTTCTTCACACAAAAGAAATTAGCTCCACAGTTTCACTGAAAAACCTCACAAGACGCCTATGGCCACCGATATCTACGCCATTTCCCCCGATATATCGTCTGCGATTCAACCTGATTTCTTCGTTTCTTTTCGGTTTCTCGGCTCTATCACTGAATCAGGTCAGTAAACAAAAAAAAATAATTTCATCGCAGTTTCTCTTTTTCTAATTTTTGTTTCTTACTGTGTCATTTGAACTTTCGTTCGATTGTCATGCATTTGATTACTTTTTTTTGTTTATTAATATAGAAATGCGGGGCAAAATGAAGTGGTATTAATTTCTTGATTAGTAATTAAAACCCTCGGAATTGTCGTTAAATTTGTCTTTTGGTGTTTGATTCTAGTTTAATGCTAACTAACCGTTTATCTGATTTAATCGGATGGATTAGGTTATTGAGGAGCCATGGGTGATTCTATTGATTTATCCGGGGATGGAGGTGTTTTCAAGTCAATCTTGAGGAAAGGAAAAGCTGATGCGATTTGTCCTTCGGAGGATCTTCCTCTTGTTGATGGTATGTTTTGCTTTTGTCGACTTTTATTAATATTAACCAACTCATTGTCAGAACACCAAATAGGATATGAATTCTTGCTTTGAACAGTTCAATATGAGGGCATGCTTGCTGAAACCGGTGAGGTTTTTGACACGACACGCGAGGATAACACTGTCTTCTCATTTGAACTTGGGAAGGGCTCGGTGATTCAGGCATGGGAGATTGCCGTGAAAACCATGAAGGTTTAAACGTTCTTTCTCAATACAAATTTTTTAAGTTTTTTGTGATTTTTATACATGTATTGTAACTCATTTCTTGGTCATACCAGGTCGGGGAGGTTGCAAAAATTACTTGCAAACCAGAATATGCGTATGGCAGTGCAGGTTCCCCGCCAGATATCCCACCTGAGTATGTCAATGTAGATTCATATTTTTTAATTTCTTATTTAGATCCTCTTACTTATCTGTTACAGAGACTTGTTGGGTATCGAAAATGCGTTGCCTGTGAATTAGGAATGTTCATTCTCAAGACCAGAGGCCTAAGAAAGATATACTGGAAATGAAATGAATATTTTGGAGTCTTGTGTTTCCAAAAGCATTGCCTAATTATTTGTCTACTGTGTTAATTAACTAAAACATTTGCAAACTCTGAAGCATTCTTTTATTTAATATCGCATTACAACCATTAGTTTTTGGCATGTTTCAGTAGAATCACCCACTGCCACCATCACCACCATTTTCACCTGATTTTGTTGAGTATCTCGTCAGAATCCTTATTGACCACCACCATCTTCAACCCAGGCAGGCTGAATAATCATACCGGCACCCTTATTGACGACCTATTGAAAGTATTAATTAAAATCTGCATATGTGCACAATCAACGAGGTATCTTAAACTGACCCATAAAGGCTAATAGGAAGCCCATCCTTAATTTTGCCCTGTATTGACTTAGACCTCCCCTTTAGACAGCCCTTTGAATCTCCCCCAAGATTTAAACCTTGTTGGATATCAGTTGGACTGAGTGTTTTTCTAAACAAGTAATCCAATTCTCCTTGTGGATGGTTATGAATGTAGTCTAGGATATTCTATGTGGGAAATTTGATTCCTAGTTTTTGAGATATGCTAACAAAGGATGTATTTCTCACCTTTTTTTCTTTTGTAAGTCACAATATAAGAAACTTATATAAGGACTTCTTCTTGTATGGATAAATAGTCTAATGCGCCAGTTTGTGCATGACAATTGTCGGTCATCATTGGAGTGCTTTAAAATCTTAGCATGCTCTTGGTAATTGTCTTTGCTCTATCATATAAATGGGGATCTGTACCTCTGCTGATCAGATTTTGTATGCTTTAAACAGCGCAACTCTTATCTTTGAGGTGGAGTTAGTGGCCTGCAGACCACGGAAGGGTTCCAGTGTAACCGATGTTTCAGAAGAGAGGGCTAGGCTAGAGTAAGCTGTACATCTAAAATAGATGAATCTGACAAATTTGTTTCTTGCAATTTTCCACATTGACATGCAATAAAATGGCTTTATGTCGCATGATTTAATGTTGAATCAGGGAGCTGAAGAAGCAAAGAGAGCATGCTGCTGCAGCTAAAGAGGAAGAAAAGAAGAGGAGAGAAGAGGCTAAAGCAGCCGCTGCTGCCCGCATGCAAGCCAAGCTGGAATCAAAGAAAGGTCAAGGAAAGGGAAAAGGGAAGGGAAAATAAGGCCAATGAAGAAAATATATTCGATATATGAGTAGTTGAATGCAGCAAATGAGCATGTTGTGATATGAAAGACCTTTAGATTATATGGGTGATTAATATCTTAGCCTTCCTCTCATGAATTTAGTGTTGTGGACTTGTCAAGATTGCCCCCATGTCTCTGAGACAGTTCAAGTCCGAATCTGCTCTCACCTTGGATGGTGTACTGAGTTGATCTTTTTAGACGAGGCAAAGGGCTGGAGATCCCGAGTCCGCTCCCTCCTTGTTGAAATCACATGGTTAACACATTATGGTGCCAGAGCTTTAAGAAGAAATCCATTGAGTAATGAGGTGTGCTCTTCTTAGATGGGTTTATTAATCAACCATTGCTTGTGCGATGTGTGGTCTTGTAGAAAATGGCTCATGGTAGAGGAGGTTTTTTTTTTTTTTTTAGGGGGGTGGCAGCAGCAGCATGGGAAGATTTAGGTTCGAGGCAACAGCCTAAGCCCGATCTCAACTTGGGAGACACTCAGGTTCGTGAATTTAGGCCCGGGTTGCCTGGCCTGCACATTTACTATTTTTTTTCAGTTCAGTATGCAAACAATAACCCACCTTGTAAAAATTTCAAGGGGGGTAATTTTAAGGGAGGGTTTGGAGTGTAGTAATAGTTATTTTTTAAAAGTATTTTATATTTAGAAATATATTAAAATAATTTTTTTAATTTTTTAAAATTCATTTTTGATGTTAATACATCAAAATAATATGAAAATATTAAAAAAAATTAATTTAAAGTAAAGAACAAAATAAAAAATTTTAATTTTTTTTAAAAACACTTTTAAATTATAAAAACAAATAAGCTCTAATGTCATTTAGAATCCAGGCTGCCTTAGCCTCCCTTTCAATTCTTTCAAATCGATAATCCGCCAAACCCCAATCTTAAACTGAAATTTCTTAGTAAAATTTCAATTTCTCAGTAAAAGAAGCATCCTCGTATAGCGTCCTGAACGCACAATAAATGCTACAACCGTGCAGAAAGCTGAGAAAGCAACCCCGCTCTGGACTGATTCTGAAAGCATATGTATGCCACTGAAAATTGAAGGCTTCAATTTGCAGCCTTCGGCTCTGAACGAAGATTCTCGGATCTATTTCCGAGATTGTTTGGCTGATATCATGGTAGAATATAACCATCATTCTGCGCTTCTAGAGCACTGCTATACACCTTATATCTAAGACATTGACTATACAGGAACCCTCATTTCTGTAATGTTAAATCAAGTGTTGCACCAACGCTAAGCTGCACTCTAAAAATGAGACCTTCCATCTTTATCAATGAGCTCATATATGCATTATATTTAGCTTCTAAATCCATCAAACTATGGGCCAGTGCTTGTAACGAAAGCATGTAAGAAGCATCCAATCCACCTTGTCCATTTCCATCACAGACAGGGCATGTTCCCTGCCGTAGCCATGGGCCAATGCAATTCGCACGGAACTGCAAAATGAAAATATTTTCTTGCATGAGGTGTCAAATCTTAACGCTGTTTAAATACAAACGCAAAGCCATTAAAGATAACTGTTTTGCATACGCATAATATTCGTTTTTGAAATCAATTAATACAGGACTATTTAACCAAACGAGAAAGATGGTAAGAGCTTAGGAAAGAAAAGACAAGAAAAAGGAGTACTGAAATAACTGCAACATAGCAGATGCAAAGAAATTGCTTCAACGAGCCGCATGAGGAAAGTTTGAACTGAGTTTCTGACTATCCAAGGAAGCAAGTTAGAAACCAAAAGGCATAGAAGAGTGCACGTTGGTTTTTGTTTTAGCACTTTAAATTTGTCATAACCATGGCTAGTACTCGGTTAATAAAACGAAAGGGTGCTGCGAAGTTAAAATAACCGCTGCAAGAGTCGTAGATGGTGATTAAAATTGTGACCGTGGTTGTTTTTTAAAGTGTTTTTTATTTAAAAATATATTAAAATAATTTTTTTTTATTTTTAAAAAATTATTTTTAATATCAACCTATTAAATCAAATTAAAAATAAAAAAATATTTTTTTAAAAAAAACTTTTATAACACAAAAATAGATAAATAAATGGATACGGACGTAAACAAGTCAAGATACAGGTCTTTCCCCCTAAATTACAGTAACTTGCTCGAAGCACACAATGCGTGTCAGCTCATCATCTGAAGACTTCATGCTCTCTAGAGGTGATTATTTTTTGTTCGGTTTGGTTTTTATTAAAAAAAATAACCAAACTGAATTTTTTTATAAAAAAAAACCAAAATCGGGTCAAACTGACTGATTTCGGTTCGGTTCGATTTGGTTTTTTTAGGACCAAAACCGGTTCAAACCGGTTTGGCTTGGTT
>Ga0307513_10002832_pt1 | contig 23779 bp, 12 predicted proteins | sample 15_EM_MG_FD_202174 | JGI IMG/M metagenome (GOLD analysis project Ga0307513, IMG submission 202174) | Populus trichocarpa ectomycorrhiza microbial communities from riparian zone in the Pacific Northwest, United States - 15_EM | ecosystem: Host-associated > Plants > Roots > Unclassified | place...
AAAAAAAAAATTTCAAAAAAACAAATATTTTTATTTTTATATATATATATATATATATATATATATATAATATTGCATTTTTTTTTCAATACATTTTTTTTTATAATCTTATTCGTTATCTTGCCTTTAAATGATTGTTTCTATAACCATATACTTAGTTAAGAAATATATTACGAAATGATAGCACATAAGCAGAATATTATTCTATTCTTTTCTAATACGTTCACACTGAAAATATCAAAACATTAGTTTTTTTTTTACTAAGAATTGCTTTTATGGTCTTAATAACTGTTATTAAAAAATAATTATCACAGAAAAAGATTCGCATTAATAAGATAGAGAGGGTTTTAATTAAGGAGATGCATTTTATCTTTATTTCAGATTTTAAAAATATTTTGTTTGATATTTATTCTAATTATTTTCAGAGTTTTTTTTTTTGAACAAACAACGTATCTTCAAAAATTATATTTTAAAAAATATTAGTAAATCAGAAAAGAAATAATTATACTAAAAACTTATTTTGTTTTAATGAAATTTAAATGGGGGCTTTTCTTGCATAAACCAACAATATCTTTTGACATCTAATTAGATGGAATTTTTTTTGGAAGAGCTAGATTGTATATTTTAATTTATATATTTTAATTTAATTTTTTTATTATTATTAATAACTTCTTTTAATATTTATTAACATCTTAGATTTATAAAAAATACACTTATTTTTAGCTTACAATTAAAATTTTTTGCGTTCTTTTATAACAGTTCTCTTTGCTATTAATATTAATTATTAAAATTTATATTGATTCAATTCAATTTGATTTTCAATTTCTAAAATTAAAAATGCTTGAAAAATGAAATTAAAATTTGAAAAAATTTTAGAAAGTAAAAAAAAAATTTAACATTTCAATTTTTGTTGTACCATTTTTTTTTAATATTCTATTTTTTTTTTATTTTTTGGAATTTTTGAAATAGAATTCCATTTTTTTAATCTATATTTTTATTTTAAGAAATTGAAAATCATGACCGTTGAGTATATGAACACATATTGCACACTAGTGAAGTGATAACGGTATTTTAAACAATTGTTTTTTTCTTTATTTATAAATAGAATACATTGTTAAAACTTCCAAAATGTAAAATTCTAATGGGCCTACAGTGGTGCATACCTCTTTAATGGGTTCAAAAACTGGGGTTGGAAATTGATTAATAATAATGAAATTATTATTGTTTTTGAGTAGGGAAATTATTGTTTAAATTTTTTGATCGTGGGAAATACTGTTAATTAAAAATTTAAATAGAAGAAGATTTTTTGAAAGTATCCCGATATTATTAATTCAATCAATTAAATAAATCAATTAAGTACAATTTTTTAAAATCAAGAATTTACAATGACTAATTGATTACCCTTAATTGATATCATCAACTTTACTTTCATCTCTATTGATATCATCACTCCCTATTTTTTCTATTGAGCATTTCCTTTATCAATTTAGATAAATTACACTTAATTGATTTAAATAATACTTTTATTAAATTAATAATAAAATAATTTATTTTTTTAATAAATCGGTGAAAACACAAAACACAAATAATGGGTTTCTCCAAAAATTTTAATATCAAATGAGCTGCCAAGTCATAATATGTGGACTTTTGCATTCTTTAATGGTTGAATAAAGGAAAGTGATTAGCATAATATGGTGATCACTCAAGTAATCTACTATTTAATATGCTACCATTTAATCTTGTCTAACTTTTAAGGATGAAATACTACACAATAAGAGCTTAATCTCAATAGAAGACAAGTAGCAACCTAGCAAAATTAAATGGAGTGGAGGGAGGGGGGTTTAAAAGATCTCGAACTCTGAAAAAAGGTTATTTGCTATACAACAACACCATATAGTGAAAATAATATCTTTATATAGGAGGAGAGGAGGAGATATTATAGGATTAAAATGTAAGAAATTAAAGAAAACAATAAATAAGACTATAAATAAAGCAATAAAAAAAAGAAAAAAGATGAATTTGTATTGAAATTGCATATATTGAGCTGGTCATCTTTTCCGGTAGATGATATGACCTATTTATATTGTTATAGTGTTAGAGTTTCACGTAAATAATTAAATCTAATCCTATACAAACTTATTCATATCAAATATTGAGATTGCATAATAAATCATAATACAATTGAAATTTATCTTATGTCCTTATTGGTATAACCACATGAATCCTACCTAATTTACAACACTAACCAATTTACTATGGTGAGAACTCCTACTTTGAATATGACTAAACCTACTAGTCTTATTCAAACTCTTACTGTTGCGTTTGATCATTTTCTCTTAGTTAATCATGATTTCTAGTCGATTTCACTTTTCATGATCGATGTTAGCTTTTTTTTTTCTTGTTTAGTTGTGAACAAACACTATCCTTATTTGGAAGACACATGGATGGTTATTTTTTGGGTAGACAATGCCTGTATATTAAATTGTGGTCGATAAAGAAATATAAAGGTTTTTGTTTACAAAAAAAAAATCCATGTATTGTCCAAATAAAAAAAATGTTTTTTCACAACTAACTATTAAAATGATAACTGAGATTGATTATGAAAAGTAAATCAATCAAAGGTCATGATGGACTAAGAGTCACTATTGACTAAGAAAAAGTGATAAACCGCAACATAAAGAGTTCACGTATTAGACTAATATGTTTATTTTTATTCAGAATATGAGTTCTCAATATATTTAATTGATCTTAGGTCATACCATCTACTAGAATAGGTGGTTAACCCCATATATTTAATTTCAATATAAATTTATCTTTTTTCAGGTTTTATCGCTTTCTTTATTTTCTTGCACTTTAATTCATGTAATATCTCTTTTTCTTGTTATTTGTAATTTTGTTTTAGTCATGTGTGGTGTTGCTATAAAATAGATAATATTTTTTAAGGTTTGAGATCTTCGATCTCCACACGTACACTCTGTTTGATTTTACGACATTGTTACCTTTTCCCTCTCAGAATTAAGTACTTATTGTGTAATTTATTTTTCTTAAAAGATAAAAATGATTAACTTGTAATATATTAATCAAACAATTAAGAGATCAACAAAAGTTAATTATGATATTAATGCTTTTTATAACCTTATTTATTTTTGGATTCTGAATTCTCCTACCATATATTAGAATGCTCATACAAAGGTCATCCCAGTGATAATACTTAAAATTCACAATAAAAGGATACATATGATCAATTATTTAAAGCATGCATATTTAACTTATTTATTTTTAAAATCGATAGCCTAGATCTCAATTAAAAGAATTATCTAAAAGGTCTGGATAAGAAGAAAATATTTTATATTCATACATGTTAAATAGAGAATGGTAATAAAGTGTGACATATTAATTATAATAAATTTAATATGATAATACATATATTCACATGGATGGAAAAGTTACCTGTCTTAATGGTACCTAACTTTTTCAGGTACTTTTGTGTCTGTCTCAACTGAAAAAACTTTGAATTAATCATGGAGTTGTTCATGATCTAAGTGAGATTCTTCATCGAAGAACATGTTTTTGGATTTTTTTTTTGTGGCTATGGAAATGACTGTCTACTAGTTACAAGCCTACAAGTACAAGTCTACTATTATAAAGCTTACTATTACAAGCCTACTGAATCTATTAGCCTGTAAGATAAATAGGTTTTGAAGACCTTATGAACTTGGTTGAATTGCAGAGCAGTTTTTGTTATTGATTATGTTGAATGATCTGTTCCTCCATAATATCCTCATTTAAATAATGAATTTGAAGGTAACTTCTATTTCAATCTATACCATTTCTTGTTTTAAGGATCTTGCAACATATGGACTTTTTTTTACATAAGTTTAGACTTTTACCAAATCTAATTTGCAATCAAATCTGGCTTGTTCTTCTTGTCCCAAACTTAATCTCTTCTTGGTTAATTTTGTTTATAACACTTATTCCCTCCCTCAAACAGCCCCTTGATAATTGATTTGTTTCTCAAATTAAGAGTTAATGGGTAACTGAAGAGATTTTAATGCGTTCACCTACATTTATATCGATTAGTTTTTCCCAATACGATTTGAATCTACTAATTTAAAATTTTCTCTTCATTTAAATCTCCTTTAATTTTTATTCTCTTACATCTTGAGATGATTCTAGTCTTGGATCACACTCAATTTCTTTTATCTCTGATCCTTGACTTAAATCCAATATTTCTTTTTTGAACTCTGGATCTTTATTTTCTAGAACCAACATAACTTGCTTCTGATTGTCTCTCTTTTTTTTCTTTTTAATTTTTTGATACCTGTTCTTCTATCCAATAAGTTAGTAACCTTTGAATAATAATATGTACTGCTACCTCTTTAAATTTTTTCTTTTGTTTGCCTATTCATTGGTCCCTTTCGTTAGAGGCTTTATTCCTTAAATAATTGGTTCTATATTTCCTTCTTCAACATAGACCTCTACCAATTCTTTATTTTCTTTTAATGTTCCTAGTAATTTTGATCTTTTTGGTGCCATAGTTTCAGATTAATATATTTGGCACTCCTACTATGCTCACTAATTATTTTAGGTTATTTGTGTTTACCTTAACTAAGAGGGTTTTAAATTAATCATGAAGTTGTTTTTGATCTAAGTGAGATTCTTTATAGGAGAACATGTTTTTGGTGGTTATAAAAACTACTTCCTACTGGTTATAAGCCTATTATTGAAAGCCTATAATTATAAGCTATTATTAAAGCCTATTCAATCTATCATCCTATAAGATAAATAAGTTTTAAAGACCTTGTGAACTTGTTTGAATTGTAGATTAATTATTGTTGTTGATTCTTTGAATGACTTGTTCCTTGTTAATATCCTTATTTGAATAAGGAATTTGAAGGTAACTGTTGGCAACTACTATTTCAATCCATGTCATTCCTTTTTTTAAGAATCTTGTATCTCATAGACTTTTTTTTACCTTCATATTGATCCATTTCTTATTTTAAAGATCTTGCAGCATATAAACTTATTTTTATATAAGTCTGGACTTCTACCAAGTCTGATTCGCAATTAAGTTTGACTTTTTTTTTGTCTCAAACTTCATCTCTTATTAGTTAATTTTATATGTAACACTAACAAGACCTAACACAATAAGGATATGTATGAAATACATTTTATTATCAATTTAATTTATTGAGAAATCCTACTCCGAATAGGAATAAACTTACTAATCAATTATGTAAACTTTTGATGTTGTGTTTTATCACTTTCTCTTAGTTGATTGCGGCTTATGTTCAATAATGACCTCTAACTGGATTCACTCTTCACAATCAAACTCAACTTTTCTTTCCCTTTTTGGTTATGAACAAAACACCATCCTTATTTAGATGACATATGGATGTTTATTTATGGTGTGAACAATGCCTCTATATTAAATTACGGTTGATTGAAGAATATGAAGGGTATTTTTTACATAGAAATAAACATCCATGTATTTTCCAAATAAGAGTAGTATTGTGTTTATAGCCAAATAGGGAAAGAATAACTAAAATCGTTTGTGAAAAGTAAAATTGATCAATTAAGAGTCACAATCAATTAAGGGGAATTGATTAACCATAGTAGCAAAAACGTAACCAACCAATATGTTTATTCCTATTTAGAATAAGAGTTCTCAACAAATTAAACTGATCAATATTGTAGATTAGTTAGGATTTATGTGGTTATCAACAAAGAGATAAGATAGAGTAAAGATTTATCATGTAATTTCTTTATTTGATATAAATAAGTCTTTTATGATTAGATTTAAGTATACTTGACTCTTACATTATAGCAATATCAATAAGCCATACCAACTATTGGAAAAGATGGTGAACTTCATATATATAATTTCAATATAAATTTGTCGTTCTTCTAGTTTTTATTGCTTTCTTTACAATTTTTTTCATTGCCTTTTGTTTTTCCTGCACTTTAATTCCTATATTATCTCTCTCTTCTTTCTCATAAACTTGTTCTTAGCCTTATGTGGTACTGTTATAGAGTAGATAAATTTTTCTTAAGGATTGATATCTTAGATCTCCATACTTCACGTGATTTTGCAAATTTTTTACCTACTTCCTCTCAGGATTAAGTTTTTATTGTGTAGTTTCTCCTCATTGAAAGTTATAAATAAGTAACTAGTAATATATTGATGAGAAACTTATTTGAGCGATTAATAAAAATCAATCATGATATTAATATGAGGCTCACTTATTTATTTTTAGACTCTGACCTCTTCTACCAAAAATTAAAATGCCCATACAAAGAGCATGCTAGTGATAATAGCTAAAATTTTCAATAAGAAGTTATGCATTGTCAATTATTTGAAACATACATATCTCTCTCTTCTCTCACTCATTATATAAAAAAACTAAAAGGTATTAGTGTTTTATTGTGGACCAAGACTCATTATACTATGGATTGCTACTGTAAAAGCCGATTATATTCTAACCTGACCAATAATAATAATAATAATAATAATAATAATAATAATAATAATAATAATAGATAGATAGATAGATAGATAGATAGATAGATAAATAGTAAGCAAGCATTTGGAGGGGCAAAAATTAAACAAAAGAAAGTTATAAGGCATTAATTTATTGAGAAAGAAAGGATTGGGACAAATTTGGAAAAATGCTAAACACAAGGGGTCAATGTGCAAATTTAAAAGATGGGACTATATAAATGCCCATTTTTTTCTTTGCTTGGCCGATGGCTAGAAGCCATAAGAGAGGGAGAGGATTTGTGTGATTTTTAGTTGTTTCCTTGCAAATTATATATATAAAAAAGAAGAGAAGTATAATTAGAGTGATTAGCACTTAGAAAAAAGGAATTAAGAGGGGTGATTTAATGCTTGGAACTTATTTTGAAGAAAGAAATCTAAAGCTAGGGTTTAAAAAGGGAGAAGAAGGAAACTTGAATTTTTCTTGCATCCATTCCTTGAATCTTTATCCAAGTAAGTTGAAGAACATGTTTAGAATGATTAATTGTTATAATTTTGTGTTTTGATGAAGAAATTAAATTGCTATGATTATGTGAATTTGGAGATTTATGGTGTTAACTATTGAAATGATGCAATTTATGATTGAACCTATATTAGGAAGCATAAATTATTAATTGATAAGTGTTTAATTTAGAAATGAAAGAAACAAACCCCTCCCCCTTTTTTGTTATTGGTCTCGGCAAAAGGAGAAGTTTTGGGAGATTGAAGAATTTAATGCAATTATTTAGGAATTGTGAGAATTTATGGGCTTATAAATGTTAATAAATGGAATGGTGAAGGATGTTATAAAAAACAATTATTCACCCTCTTTCCTTGAAGAAATTTCGGCCATGACATATAAAAAGGAGAAAAAGAATTTTGACTTGGATTTTGTTAATGTAAAAGAGTGAATTTAATGCAAGTGTTTAGGAATTGTGAGAATTTATGGGCTTATTAATGTTAATAAATGGAATGGTGAAGGATGTTACAAAAATAAAATATTCATCCTTTTTCCTTGAAGAAATTTCGGCCATGACATATAAAAAAAAGAAAAAGAATTTTGACTTGGATTTTGTTAATGTAAAAGAGTGATTTTAGATGAATTGAATGGATTTTTGGAGAATTAGAAAGTTAATTTCGATGAAGGGTTAAAAAAGAGAATTTTACTCTTCTTAACTTAAAATGAAATGAGATTTTTATTATTTGGTTATGAATAATAATTGACATGTTGATTTTTGTGTTGATGAAGAAGAGGTCGCAGGACCTAATCAGCAACAGGGGACCACTTCACGCCCACAAACACCAGGTAGGTGTTAAATACCCTATAATAAATTAATTGTTTAATTTAGTATTTTAGAATAAATTTCCTTTGATTGTAATTTTAATGTAGAAATTGTGAAATAAAAAGAATGGAAATAATGCCCTGTTAAATAAATGGGCGCGTTGAAAGATTATTTCTTGGTTAATGGAAATAATGCCCTGTTAAATGGGCGCGTCGAAAGATTATTTCCTGGTTAATGGAAATAATACCATGTTAAATAAATGGGCGTGCCGAAAGATTATTTCCTGATTAATGAAAATAATGCCCTGTTAAATGGGCGTGTTGAAAGATTATTTCCTGATTAATGGAAATAATACCTTGTTGAAATGGGCACATTGGTTGAACTATTTTTCTTTTCTTCTTACCTGAACTTCAGATATAATGTACTAATTAATGGGCAACTTGAGAAAGTCGTATCCTGGTTAATAAAGAAGACATCTAGTAAATGATTGGCAAAAAAATGAAATTTAGATTAAATTATTATATTGACGATAAGTACTTCATTTAATGAGCTAGTGCGTATATTATTGTGTATGCTTCAAATAACCCTTATTTAAATTGTGTATTATTAATAAGTGTAAATTTTCTAGTCTTTACCAAATGTTCACATGTTATATAAATATATTGTTAGGTACATCGCACCCTCGAGCTGGAAAGTAGAAGCATAGATGGAAATCCTTATTTAAGTTAATTTTTGTATTGGAAGTATTAATATTATGTTTTATATTGCCTGTATGTTAAGAAATTTTAAAATGTTTAAATTATTCTTTTGCCGGGTATGTAATTAAGAACAATGACCTTACTTTAACTAGTAATATAGTTTTGTTGTATTTATATTTGAATGTGTATGTGTCCCAAGAAATTAATGTTATTGTAAGTAAATTAGTTTTAAATGTTGTATATGAAATCATAGAATGTTAACTATATATATATATATATATATATATATATATATATATATATATATATATATAACTACAGGGGATATGGAAATTGTTGTGTTTAGTGGAGTTGCGATGTTTATTTATACTGGGATGAGTTTGTGGTTATTATTTACAGGTTTTGATTTTGAGTCGATAACTTGGTATTGAAAATACAAAGGAGACTCTGCCGAAATTTTTAGAAAATATTTACTTGAAGAGAGACCAATTAACTCTTTTAAATAACCTTTTTTTTAGGCCTTGACAGTTGGTATCAGAGCCCGGTTTTGGGTTTAGGAAACTGAATGAAAGTTTAATAAATTGTTAATTTGAACCAGGATGGTACGCACAAGAAAAGGTGCAACGACAGTGACGACTTTGAAGAGAGACAGACAGAGGACCCGTTAGAGGATACTGCCTCTCATGTGCTTCCGATAACTCACCAGTCGAGATTAGAGGAGTCAGCGAGACTCCATGATGATACTGAATTGAGACAGACTGAGGGATCATAGCCTGAGGGTTTGAATCAGCAGAGACAGGGAGTCGTACCCCCAACTACGACACCAGTACCTACAGCGATGCCTATGTTACATGCTGACCCAGCACTCATAGCTCAGATAGTGAGGGCAGTAATCGAGGCGATGCCCGGTGCCTCGGCCCCGACAGCTCCAGTAGCACCGGCAGTACAGGCGATACCTGTAGCTACCGCCCCTGTTGATAGTATGGTTACATTAGTGTGGACTGTAAAGAGTATGAGAGAATTAGGGTGTGAACCTTTCTTGGGTGAACCAGATGCTGAAATAGCTGGTAGATGGCTACGCACAATTGAGGATACTTTGGATCATATGCAAGTAACAAAGGGCTTACGAGTGAATTGTGCTGCCCATTTGCTTTCAGACAGGGCACGGTTTTGGTGGGATACGGTAAGGTCAAGGAGACCTGCAGGGTCCTGGTCTTGGGCAGAGTTTAGAGAACAGTTTGAGCATCAGTTCTACTCCTCCTATCATCGAAAAATTAAAGAACAAGAGTTTCTAGCCTTGAAACAAGGGGACATGTCAGTGCTTGACTGTGAAAGGAGGTTTCATGACCTTTCCATGTTTGCTTCACATTATACCCCTAGTGAACAACATAGGGTTGAAAGACTACGGGATGGACTGCGACAAGAGTTAAGGCAAGGATTGGTTGCCCTTAACTTTGGGACTACCAGAGAGCTTATTGAGGCAGCAGAGGCCCTTGAGGCATGTTTGAGGGAAGGCCAACAAGGACAATATGGTTTGGGTAAGCGGAAGGAAGCAGAGTATACCTCTGGCAGACCCCCTCTGCCTATAAGAGGTAAGGGACAGTTCAGTCAGTTCAAAAAGAGAGGGAGTACCTTAGCTGTATCTGCTTAGACTTCAGGGGTAGGGTCAACTGCGAGGCAACCAAACCACAGGGGTGGTTTTTTCACAGGAACATCGGAGCAGAAAACGATTACTTATCCTTTGTGTACCAGTGTGGACAAAGACACCCAGGAGATTGTTCTGCAACACCTGGATGATGTTATATCTGCATGGGGGAACATAGATGGCAGGATTGTCCACATTTAGGTCGAGGATGTTATTATTGTGGGGGTCAAGGACATTTTCGGAGGAATTGCCCTCGTAGGGCTGAGATCAATCTGAATCAGCAACAGCAGGCTCAGAGTCAGCAACAATCTACCACTGTAGACAGACCAGCTTGACATACATTATCTGGGGCTAGCGGCAGTAGAGTCAGAACTCATGTTCAGAATGATAAGACGCAGGGGGCCCGGACTCAAGAAAGAGTATATTACATGACACAAGAGGAGACCAGAGTTGCTCCTGATGTAGTGGCAGGTACATTATAGTTAAATTTTCTGCATGTTCATGTATTGTTTGACTCTAGGGCCACACACTCATTTCTTTCTATTAATCTTGTCGGGAAATTAGGGGAAATTTTTTGTAAAATAGATAACGAGTTTGTTATAAGTAGTCCTTTATGTGAGACCGTAAATATTGACCATATGTATAAAGGGGTTCAACTTGTTATAAATGGGTGTGAAATGAAAGTAGATTTATTACCCTTAGAGTTACATGACTTTGATGTCATTTTAGGGATGGACTGGTTGAGTATGAATAAAGCTCAAATGGTAACTTTTCATGGAACTGATGGTAGGAAAATTGTATTTAGAGGAGAGAGAAATGTCATTCCAAATTGTATTGTCTCGGCTATGACTGCGAGAAAGATGATAAAGAAAGGGTTTGAAGCTTACCTTGCATTGGTCATGGAGACAAAAAAGGAGGGCATTCAATTATCAGACATTTCGGTAGTTAGAGAATTCCCTGATGTGTTTCCAGATGAGTTGCCGGGGGTACCTCCAGAAAGGGAAGTTGAAGTCACTATTGACATATTACCCGGTACATCTCCAATAGCTCAATCACCATACCGAATGGCACCAGCAGAATTGGCAGAGTTAAAAATTCAATTACAAGAATTATTGGATAAAGAATTCATACGTCCGAGTAATTCACCTTGGGGAGCTCCTGTGTTATTTGTAAAGAAAAAAGATGGGACCCTTAGACTCTGCATAGATTATAGATAGTTGAACAGGGTGACAATAAAGAACAAACATCCACTTCCGCGGATAGATGATTTGTTCGATCAACTAAAGGGGGCTAGAGTGTTCTAAAAAATAAACCTGAGATCGGGGTATTACCAATTGAGAATCAAGGACCTGGATGTACCCAAGACGACATTCAAAACTCGTTAGTGGCACTACGAGTTCTTGGTGATGCCACTTGGATTAACAAATGCACCAGCGATGTTTTATTTCAAATTAGGTCCTCTCATTTCTTTTTTTTATTTCAAATTAGGTCCTTATTCTCTTGCTATTTTTAGTTTTTGATCCTTTTGTGCAATTGACTTTTTGTATAATTGTCCTTTTATTTCTTGATATTTCAACTTTGATCCTAATTTTTCTTATTTTTAATTTTTGTTATTGGTCCTTTTGTCAAATTTCAATTTCATCCTTGGATCCATTATTATAATTTGTTATTTTTTTCAAATTTGGTCCACAAATTTTTTATTATTAGTTTTTTCATTTATGAATTTAATTTCTCCTTTCAATTTCCCAATTCAATTCAAAATTCTAGGTAGTCCTCTCATTTTGTTTTTTTTTCAAATTTGGTCCTCATTCTCATAATTGGATTTTTTTTTTGTTTTTGATCCTTTTGTATATGTCGCATGTGGATGCACGACGTCATGGGGTCGTTGGAGTCACCACCAAGTTGTTTGGTTTAGGGTCGCTAGGAAACCTGAGTGTATTGGTTTTATCATAGATTCAAGGGTAAGACACTGGTTGTGGCTAGGAAAGGTATTAACACCCTTATTGCACACTACCTGAGGTAAACTGTTTTGTGTGGTTTTGAATGTGGCTTAAAGGTTTTGATGAGTTCCTAACCAGCAGTCTATCTATGACTTAGGATTGGAATTTATTCGTGTCAAAATGCATGCAAATATATATTTTTGAATTTTTGTATGTAAATACTAAAAGATATGATTTTTTTTTATATTTTTGAGAGACTTGGCTGTATGCAATTAAAAAATTTGGATTAATTAAAAGATTTATCCTTTTATCTTTCCTTTTTTGTCATTTATTTAACATAAAGTAAAAGGCAATAAAAACAAAATAAACACACACACAATTCTCTTTTTTACTATATTTTACTCATACACCACACAATAACATTTTTACAAATTGCAAAAAATTAGAATAATTCAAACACACACATTAATCATTTATAATTTTCACAAATCAAATTGGAGAAATTGCTTGAAATTCAGGAACAGTGCTGGGAAGCTTTTAAGTTGCATGAACAGTGATGACGTATGGGTTTCACGCACCACTGCCACTAGAGGCGTGTGAGCCCATGCGTCGTAGCCAGTAAAGATATGAAACCTAGTGCATCAGGAATGTCTTCTTCTTCTCTCCCCTCTTGTGCCAACGGTGGCTCTCACCCGACCTACAAGACAGAAAAAAAAAGCACAAACAATAGCTTTTACTTTTTTTTAGATAATATCCTTTCTCCCTCTTGGTTTTTATATTTATTTATTTTTTCTTCAAGTAGTTGTGGCTGTTGCTGGTGCTCGACGGTGAGAGCTAGTGAGGGAAGTCGAGCTGACCGCAGGCAGTGCTGATTGCAGCTGGAGAGGATGAACCGATGGATGGTCATGAAGGAGGAAAATCTGGTTGTGTTTAGAGGTAGAGAGAGAGAGAGAAAAGAGGCTTTTACGGAGAAGAAGGAGCACAACTTGGATTTTTTATGGGTTTGGGAATGACAGGTTCGCTGTGGGTAATGGTTCGGCTAAGAGGCCAAGAGGTTGGTGGAGACGAAGTCTGTGGGGGAAAGTTCGGTGGAAAGGCTGGGGTTTGGCAAGCCAACAACTGCTAGTTTGGAGATGAGGAAGATTGAAGATCGGTGTGGGTGTGGGTCTCCTTGCTGGTATTTAAGGTGAGAGGTGACTTCTGGTGTGAAGGTTCAATCAAGAGAGTTGTTGGTCGTCTAGTGATGGGGGTTGGCTAAAAGTATGGGTTGTTTGTTTTGGCAATGACCGTTGTGGATGGTGATAATGAGGATAAATGATGACTTAGAGAAGGAGAGGAGGACTTTGCTTTGGTTGAAGTAAATGGTCTTTTTGTGTGTGCTGGTCTGTGTGGGGAAAAAGGTAGGTCAGGTGGTTTTGGATTTTGTTGGGCAGCGGCTCTACTTAGGTTTATTGAGTTTACAGTTTTTGTATTGTATGGGTGTGGAGAGAGTAACAATATATTTTTTTTTAATCCAATGGTTCATTTTTTTTTATTTTTTTCTCCTAAGATTTCTCCCCTCTTTTTGTGTGTGTTATAACCACAAATTTAGAGGTAAATAAAATTCTTTGGCTTGAAGGCAAAGCAAACCAAGATCAACCATTGGATTTCAAGAATGAATCTCAACCATTCATTTGATAACTTGGAGACAAAACAAAGAAAAATGAACCACTTGATTAAAATAATGGGTTGCTTGGTGAGAGGGTTTTCACTTTTTAAATTGGTCATCTCCCTTCCACAATTAGGTCACTAAAAATTAAATTTGTTTTTTTCTTTTTCTTGTTTTTCTCTTCTTTTTTTTTGGAAAAGATGCCGAAACAACGCAAATACATCAAGAATATATTTTTTGGGTTTTTGTTATTTTGTGTTATTTTTGGTTTTTTTCGAAAATTCTTCAAAAATAGGGTAAACAATTGGGTAGCAACAATATAATTGATTGTTTTTTCAATTCCATCCTTCAATATTTGATTTGTCAGGGGTTGAGATTCATAGTTTTTCTAGACGAGACTTTTCCTGTTTCGTGCTTGGGTCACGAGCTTGAAAAGTTAACATGGGTTGATATTATTTTTTTTTTGTAGTTTTTTTTCGTTATTCATCCTTCAACATTGTTCATTTTAAAAAATAGACTTCGTGGTTTTCTTCAGTTTCATTTTGATCTAGTTATCGCAAATCTTATGACCTGGGCAACAGGTTTGACAAGGTAATCTAAGTATTTTTTTCAATTTCATTTATTTTTATTGGATTTTCTTGGAATTTAACTCTGTGATTTCCTCCTTTTTAACAAGTGCTCTTTCTCTTCTAGTTATCATTATTATATTTTCTTTTTAAAATTGAGTTTGTTTATTGATGTTGCTTTATTATTATTATTATTATTATTATTATTATTATTATTATATAATTGAATACAACTATTTTATTGGATCCAATAATTGACAACTTTCCGGTCTTTGCTTTTTTTCTTTCTTTGAAATATAATGGTATCCAATTTTTTTTTTATATTACAAAAAAGAACTTGGCTCGAGGTGAAGCGCTAAACCAAATCTTTTAAATGTTCAAGAAGAATGGGTCCTATTTTTGGGGCTCACATGCTTTTTCACACTAGATTTGGTCAGCCCAGAATGATTAAATCAATGATTCTGTAAACCCTAGATAATTCTAAGTGTCCGCGCACCCATTGGTTGTTCTAGTGCACATCAAAAGGACAACCTTTTGCTTGTCTGCATTTCCACGCCTCCCTTTATATAGCCCCTCACCTCGCCTCTCTCCCTCTCATCCCAAAACAAATATCCTCACTTTATCTCTCTTCCTTTCTCCTACTCTCTCTCAAAACTCCTCAGAAAAAAAAAGGGAAACTCTCTCAAAAAAGAACAAAAATTATAAACTATAATGGATCAACATCTACCAGTGATAGCCAAAAGAGCATGAGGCATAGTACGTGTTATCTTCTTCATGCTAAGAAAGGGTTTATCAAATAGAAAACTCTTGGTTGATCTCAACATGATGCTTAAATGTGGTAACAAGATTGCAAGCAAAGCCATAGGCAATCTCATGTTCCACCATCACCACCACAATGACCATCGCAAGGTCTCATTCACATCCGCACCATGCGAATATGAGTTCAGCTGTAGCAACACTCCTACATACTCGCTCCCCTTCCATATCAGCAAACGTCGTCACCATCACCATCACTACAATAACTTCTTTCCATGTGCATTCAACGCACCACCAACTCACGATGATCATGACATAGTGACCATAAGTGTTATGAACATAGTTTTGAAACCTGGACCGGCCCGGCGGGTCAACCCGGGACCCGGCCGACCCGGGCATGGGACCGGTCCGGGTCTGAGCAAAAACTCGCCTGGGAATTGGCCCGGTGAAACCCGGTTGACCCGGCGGGTCAACCCGGGACCCGGCTGAGACCCGACCTCCTTTTTTTTAATATGTATAAAGGTCACATGATGTCGTTTTGGCTAAAAGGCCAAAACAACGAAATGAACGATGCACTAAATCAGTTAGGTATCATAATTTAGCTAATTCACTTATTTTTAAAGCAAGATGTTCATTCAGTTCCGGATTCTCCTATATTGGAGACTACATCGTCGTTTGGTTCGACTTCTTCTTCGCCTTCGCTTGCGAATTTGCCTCCGATAAGGGTTCACATGGAGGATGGTGGTGGGTTAGAGATCAGAAAGTGGTGGGGATCGAGGATCAACTTGCTCAAATGACTGTTGGTGGTGGCCGTGTCGGGCAGAGGCAGGATAAGGGATTTGCGGCTCTGTCATCGCCGTCGTCGATGCCTGTTTGAATTGCGGTGTCGAGTGTGCCTGTTGGCGGTCAAATGGTTATTTGTGAGTATCAGAATCAGGTTTTCTCTTATGATGAAAGATCCGACCACGGGGTTCCTGTTTGTTATAGAAAGCCACCGCAGCTATAGCCTCAGACGCAGATGCAGACTTTGACTCCCCAGAATCAACAGAGGTCAGGTAGTGGCGGCGGTGCTGCTATTGATTTACCTTCTCCTGATTCAGTTTCAAGGTACTTAATTTGCTACCCTTTTTTATATTATTTTGAGCTTTATTTAATAAATAAATCTGAATGATCGAGAATGTTTTGATGGTATTTGTTAGATTGTTCGTTTTTAGACTTAGATTGTTAGTTTAAATGGGAAGAAAATATTTGATTTTGAATTGGGTTTTGCTGGTATTTGTTGATCGAGAATGTTTTCATTCTTCAAATTATACGTATTTTTTTTTGTTGACCCGGGTTAACCCGGGTCAACCCATCTGACCCGTGACCCGGTCACTAGACCGAGTCGATGACCGGGTCGGGTTTCAAAACTATGGCTGTGAAACTGGTTTTGGAGATGCTGAACAACAATGAAGTGGTACTGCCTGTGAAGGCGTCCCCATTGTTGCTAGGGTTTGGAAGGAGTCCAATGGTGAGACAGTTGAGGATAACGGACTCACCATTTCCATTGAGAGATCTTGATGATGTAATGGTTTTATGGATAAAAAAGCTGAAGAGTTTATTGAGAAGTTCTACAAGGAATTGAGGCAGCAAAAGAGAACGAGTGGCTAATTAAGATACAGGAGCTAGTCTTGTTAATTATTATCGTTGTTGTTGATATATAGTTGATGATAGAACAATAAATGTTTGCCTCATAAATGTCCATTTAAGGTTGTTTTGTTTCTTGTTAATGTTGTTGATGAAAAAGGTTTGTATACGGAATAAGAGCGATCGAGGTGTATATTTCAGGGAATTAAATGCTTCCTAGTTAGTATCTTCCTCTCTTTAGAGTCTTTTATCATTTATTAATGAATCTTGGCTTAAAAATAAACCTAATTTTGATACGAAAAGAGCTTAAAAAAGAAGGAAGTGTTTTTTCATGAATCACAATTTTCATAGCTTACTTCAACAGCAAGTCTTGCCTTTATGGATAATATTTAATTAGGAAGAAATAATCGGAATTTCTTTTCCTTTCTCTCTTTTGATTCCACTAAGTTAAAGTAACCTTATTAGCATTATGTCGACTTTTTTTTGCCCCTCAACTTTTCCTTTCTCTCTTTTGTTACACTTTGAAGTTCTCTCCCCTTTGTGTCAGGCTTTCAATTGGTTACTTTGGGGATTGAATTCAGAATCAGATCCAAGAATTCTATATATTACAACATTATTTGGAATAGCAATGTGAATTGTAAAAGGGTGTTATTGTTGATTAATTTTGCATTTGATGATCAACACATGGGTATTAATTTCTAATTATTGAAAGAAATAATTACACCAAGTATTTTTCATCTATATTTGAATATGATTTGTGTAGCAAAACTAGAATCTTGAATAATACAAATATTAGTGAATCAGGCAACTGTTATTTTTAAAAATATTCTCACCGGATCAATAATGGATGTATTCCACATAAGTTGACATAAATTATTGACTCTTTACGATGTACTTATCATACTTTTGAAGATCCAACCATGATAGACTGCGTCCCAAGCTTGACATAATTTAAAATCAAGAAACTGACATGCACACATCCCTCTCCTGGGGTCCAATTAATTTGAAATTATTTGCACCACTGTAATTGGCATTTGATGTACCTGCTTTGGTATTCAATTATAAAACATAAAATATAGACATATTAATTAACCATTACGGTAGAAATTGGTTAAATCATCAAGAACTAGATATGTCTTCTCAAATTGTTGACTACTTCTCTCATAAAATTTGGGTTCTTGATCAATTGTTTTTTAAATAACCATAAAAACTACAACCTTAGATAAAGTCTCATAATATAATTTATTATCAGAAAATTTTTTAATACCAACAAAATTACCGTTGAAAAGTTTTCTATCAATAATTTCCAATGATTATAGTGAAGAAATATTTTGGTCGGAAATTATTATTTATGGTATGAGTGAAGTTGATTATGATATCATAATCAAATATGTAAAAAATATTTTACTTGAAAGAGAACTTCTATACTGCAAAATTCATGATGAAACCCCTTGGCCTAAGATACTAAAAAAATGATATGTGCCTAAACTTTGCATGTTGTACTAAGGTAAAAATATAAATTAGTGCAAAACCTATAAACATACTCGGTATAAACCCAATATAAGCAAGGGAAGGACATTTATGGCATATAAAAAACTCAGATACTTTTCAATAACTCCTAGGCTGTAAATGTTATTTATGTCTTCAAAGACAGTCGAGCACATGACATGACATCATTCTCATCATGTAGAGGATAAAGTAATGTTACATCCTTTTGATGGTGAAGCTTGGAAGAAGTTTAATAGGATGCATCCCTAGTTTTCAATGGGACTATGCAACATGCTTCTTGGTTTGTGTATATATGGGTTCAATCTTTTTGGGTCCGTTGTTGCACTCTATTCTTGTTGGTCGGTCATACTAACAATTTACAACTTGTCTCCGGAAATATGTATGAGCTAGAATTCATGTTTTTATCTGTAATAATACTCAGTCCTTATATTCCAAGTAGGAATATAGATGTTTGTCTTCAATCGTTGATTAATGAGTCGAAACAGTTATGGTCATCTAAGGCTTTATGTATGATGTCTCAAAGAAATATAATTTTCAGATGAAGACAACTTTGATGTGGACTATAAATAATTTTTCTATGTATAGGATGGTTTTGGGATGAAGTATACTTGAAAAATTAGTCTGTTCATATTATATGGAAAATAATAAGACCTTCACCTTAATGAATGGTGGTAACACTTTGTTTTTATTGCCACTAGAGGTTCTTGCCAAATCATCATTGATACAGAAAAAATAAAAAAGACTTCTTGAAAGGTAAAGCTAAAAAGGATGTTGCACCGCCAGTGCTGTTAGATGAACAATTGTATAATGTAATATCATAGTATGAGAATATTGTTTTTGATTTTCATTCATGCAAATAGAAGTTTTTCTGATTTTGGTGTGACTTATAATTGGGTAAAACAAAGTATTTTTTGGGAGCTGTCTTATTGGAATACCAATGTCCTTCGTCATAATATATATGTCATGCATATTGAGAAAATTAAGTTTGAAAACATTTCTAACATGGTCTTGGACATCAAAAGGAAAGCGAAGAATAACATAAAATCTAGAATGGATATAGATTTGTTTTGTGATTGTCAACATATAAAGTTGCTTAATGATGAGGTGTATATCACAAAGCCTAAAGCCACTTATGCCTTAGATTAAAAAAATCACACTTTCTTCTCTATAAATGACATAAGAGCCTGTGATTTTCTTATTGATATGCTTTGAACATAGCTAGACTGATGAATTTGGAGGAATATAAATTGTATGGAATAAAAAGTCATAAATGTCATGTGTTTATGTAAACACTCATTCAAATCACATATACAAATTTATTATCAAAAGGAATATGAGATTCACTCACAGAGATTAGTTATTTTTTAAAAGATGTATGCTCGAACAAGTTTCATTCATAACACATGGAACAACTTGAAAGGAACATCGTTGAGACAATCTATAAACTTGAGATGATGTTCTCTCTATTTTTCTTTGATTCAATGGATCATCTGCCTATACACTTAGCATATAGAGCAAAAGTTAGAGGGTGTGTGCAATGCAAATGGATGTATCTTTTCAAGAGGTTAGGAATAACATTCATCCATAATGTGTAATATATTTTTTGAAACTCGTTTGTATTCATTCAATGAGTATATATTTATGTTTACCTTCATTCATGAACTTGTTCAACCTAAACAAAAGTTAAAAACAAGACGCATGATGAGGCGTCTATATGCGAAACTTATATTGATGAAAAGATCTCAACATTTATCTCATATTATTTTGAGTTTCATATACAAACAAAAATCAACTGAGTTTCAAGACATGATGATAATGGTGAAATCTTTTCTAGTAGAAATTTATCAATATTTTCTCATCCTTGATGACCATTGTTGAAGAATGCAATTTCAAGAATATATTTGATAAACATTGAATTTAAAAAACCACATAATTATATGTTATTTAATTGCGATGAATTAAAACCTTTTGTTTAGTAAGTCAATTTTATAATTTTACAGTCTTTAATTATTTTCTCTTGTATTCTCATTAATGCTAAATTTGCATAAAATTTCTAATAGGTAACATCGTTAATTCTTATTATTCCAAAATCCAAATCTTACTAAAATTCAAAATTCCTAAATCCATGATAAACGATTCACAACGTGGTTTAAAACAGAAGTAAATTTATAATTATTTGTAATTGTAATAAAAATACATTTATTTAATTTTTATGGCTATTAATAGTTGTTATCTTTAACTAGGTGTAAAATATGAGAGGCAATGCTGAAAGTTTTAAATTACTTTTTTAGTTCTAAAAATTAAGATCTAATGTTATAATAGATATTTTATCAAAGGATATGTTTTTCACACTAAAGATTATGGTGAGGGTAGTGATACTTATAATAGTGAGGTTTGTGTTAAGGGGTCAACTTCCAATGAATTTGAAGTTGATTATTATGACAAGTTAGAACCAAAGATTAAATTGCAATATCATAAGGTGCAAAATACAGTCTTTTTATTTAAATGCTATTGATATGATACCAATAGAGGAATTAGAATAGATCTTCACCATGATTTGGTTGAAGTTAATAAAAGAGATAGACTTAGAAACATCAATGATGTTTTTGTATTTGCAAAATAAATGATGTTTTTATATTTGCCAAATAATGCCAACAAGTGTATTACACATACACTTCTTCCTTTAGAAAGGATCGTATGAGAGTTTATTAGTTATCCATTGTGAAAACCAAACCTAGAAGTCGTGTCTAAGTTATGAACGATGGTAAGGATAAAGTAAGTAGGGAAGAACATGTATTTCAAATAGATGAGTTAGTTTATGCATATCGAGTTGCTCCATTTACCAAGTTAGAATAGAATTCTCATTTTCATGTCACTAAGAATACTTATGTTCATGTTGATATTGACGAGCTAAATGATATATTGAATACCAGGTGATATACTGATGTTGATGAAGATGAAAGGATCAAACGATTTTAGTTCAATAAAGAAGATGAAGATGAAGATGAACATGAACATGGAGATGATGACAATAAAGATTATGATGATTCAGATTAAACATTGGATTTGAACTCATATTAGATGTTATTGTTATTCAATAATTCATTATGTTTTGCATATTTATCAAGTCTTGTTGAATGAGTTATTGTTGTTTTTTTAAGTTATGAGTGTAGGTTCTGCTATATAATTAGGTTGGATAAGGAACAAATTAAATGATTTTTTTACCTTTTTAGATGAAATTACCAATGGAAATAATAAATTATAATTTATTATATATATATATATGTGTGTGTGTGTGTGTGTGTGTGTGTGTGTGTCGGTGATTATATCGGTAAGGGTAATAACATCGATGAACTTATTGAAGGACTTACTTTCATTGGAAAGTTCTAAAGAGTTTTGGAAAATTATGATGGTGTTGTATAACACCAATGAACACTTGTGTGTGTGTGTGTGTGTGTCGGTGATTATATCGGTAAGGGTAATAACATCGATGAACTCATCAAAGGACTTAATTTCATTGGAGAGTTCTAAAGAGTTTTGGAAAATTCTGATGGTATTGTATAACACCAATGAACACTCACCGATAAGCTTAATTCTGCTAGAGAGTTCCAAAGAGTTTTGAGAAAATTTTGATGGTGTAGTATAACACTAATGAACTCACTAACAAACTTAATTCCATCAAAGAGAACCAAAGAGTTTTGGGAAAAGAGTTTTAATGGTGTTGTATAACATCGATGAACTCACCAACATACTTAATTTCATTGGAAAGTTCCAGAGAGTTTTGAGAAAATTTTGATGATGTAATTCACCGACAGAGAGACTGACAAATGAAAAATTGTTAGTGAATTTGTGGGTTTTTCTTGAGGTTTCTTATAATTCTAAATAAGAGATGGATCGTCAAGGATTTATCAATAGTTTTTTTTTAACATTCCATCGGTAAACTTGTTTGTTAACATGATGACATGGATATATACGATGGTTACACCGATATATTTTTTTTTGGTGAATTTAAAACAGAAATATCAAGACAATGCCTATTTTTCTCCCATATTTCCCTAATTTTTAACACTCTATCTTAGTCTCTCCTCTCTCTCTCTCTCTCTCTATTCAAATTCGGTGGATGACAATCCCTTTCATCTTTTTCAGTGGCCGACTCTCTCTAACCTTTTTTGGTGGTGACGCTTTTCTCTACTGATTATTATCCAAGGTAAGTCTTTCTCTTTGCTTGATTTCTATTTTGAGAAATTATTTGCTATCACTACATTGCTTCGATGCCTAGTATTGTATTCTCTAGTCTAATTTCATGCACATGAATGGATATAAGCCTTTTCTTTAGAAAATATTAAGGGTCAATTTTTATTTTTTGTTTTCCATTTCCTTTGAAAGTGTAAAGTGTAAACCATCCTATGTCTAAGATCGATGCCATTATATCATAAGCTAATTTACCCAGACTAACTACTAGTAAAATCTTAGTTTTATCTTGATGCTTTTTCCAAAACTATTACCCATCTAGCATCTACTAAAAATTAATTGGACCTGTATACTTGTTTATGCATCTGGGATTTTCTAACCCTAATATAACTCTAGCACAAGTAAATTTTTAGACTTTTTTTTCTTGCCAAAATCTTAATTTTTTGAAATGCATGAGATGATTTTCCTTATGTTTTTTTAACCTTTCTTATGGTATGTTTTATGTCATTCTGATTTTGTCTTTCAAAGTTAATCTAGATACCTTTAGTTCTCTATTACAATGAGGGTTCTAATGGCATTGCTCCTTAAGATGTATGCGGGGCATTAATAAAATCTTGGGCTTGCAGCATGAGAAAAAGAGTTATTTTTTATGTTGGTTTCTTCTTTATTTTCTTCATTTTTTTGTGTCCTCTCTAATGTCTTTCTCTTCCATTTTATGCCCTAATTTATAGTGTTTAACTCCCTAGAAAATAAAATCCATTAATTAATTGAAAGATTCATTTTTATTATTTCCTTGTTAAATAAGATCCATAAATTTTATGACAAAAGATTAATTTTTTCATTCTTTAACCATATATGATATCTTTTTTTCTCCTTACATTTCAATAAGATCCATAATCCAAAATTCTCTAAATATCCTCATTAAAATTTTTCATGTAGTCCAGATCAATCACATATTTTTAATTTTATTTGGATCTCTACTTTATGAATGAAGATCCCCTTTTATTTTAAATATTTGGATTTTCTTGTTTAGTTGATTTTTTATTATATTGTCTAATCCTCCATTATCTTGGTCCCTCCCTTTTTCCTTTCTCATAATTTAACTCTTTAATTTTTATTTTTTTTATTTTATACAAACTTCTCATACAATAATAAAATAAGTGAAAGTGTTGAAAATTATAAAAGGACAATAAATTGATTGAATCACATAAAAAATAAATATTTTTGAAACTTTTTATATTTTTAAAAATAAGTTGAAAAATAGAATTAAAAAATAGGTTATGACAAAAATAGAGGAGTATAGTGGATTAGTTAAATTATTCATTAAGAAATTCAAAAAATTCACTCACAACCTCCATTACTTATATCTCCTTTAATGTTTCCACCAAATTGATTTTTAA
>Ga0307513_10002833_pt1 | contig 23769 bp, 23 predicted proteins | sample 15_EM_MG_FD_202174 | JGI IMG/M metagenome (GOLD analysis project Ga0307513, IMG submission 202174) | Populus trichocarpa ectomycorrhiza microbial communities from riparian zone in the Pacific Northwest, United States - 15_EM | ecosystem: Host-associated > Plants > Roots > Unclassified | place...
GCGCCGGGTTGCAGGCCAGCCAGCGGGCCGACCAGGTCGTGCGCCAACGCGAGCTGCGGCAGCGACTGCAACGCGGCCACCGCCGAGCCGGTGGCCGCCGGGTCGGTGGCGTCGGCATAGACCGCCAACACCGGCCTTTCGCCGCGCAGCAGCCGCTTCGAAAAGTCGGCCGGGAAGACGAGCGCGAACTGGACCTTGCCGCTGGCGATCAGCTCTTCGGCGCGGCTGTCGGACGCGACCTCGACGATCTTGAAGTAGCCGGTGTTCTCGGCCGCGCGCACGATGCTGCGAACCAGCGGCCCGGCGTCGAGCGCGACGAGCGCCGTCGGCAGCTGTTTCGGGTCGCCGTTGATTGCGTAGCCGAACAGCAGCAGCTGCATGATCGGCACGCCGATCAGCATCGCGAAGGTCAGCCGGTCGCGGCGCAACTGGACGAACTCCTTGCGCAGCACGGCGACGATGCGGCCCCAGCTAGCCGTAATTGTCTTGTGCATGCTGGGTCAGCGAGATGAAGACGTCTTCGAGGCCGGTCGGGATCGGCTGCACGTTCCAGCGCTTCTCCGCGGCGTGTTCGGCCAGCCAGCCGGGCAGGTCGCTGCCTCGGGGCGCGCTGACGTGGACGGCGCTGCCGAAGGGCACGACCATCCAGAGCGGGTCGGCCTCGATCAGCGCCGCGGCCTGCGCGAGGTCGCCGCCGCGCAACTCCCACGTCGACAGGCCCGCCGCCTCGATCACCTCTTCGGCGGTGCCGGCGGCGAGCAGCTTGCCGTAGCTGATGTAGGCCAGCCGGTGGCAGCGCTCGGCTTCGTCCATGTAGTGGGTCGATACCAGCACGGTCAGGCCTTCGGCGGCGAGCGCGTGGATCTGCTGCCAGAAGTCGCGCCGCGCCTTCGGGTCGACGCCGGCGGTCGGCTCGTCGAGCAGCAGCAGATCGGGCTGGTGCAGCATGCAGGCGGCCAATGCCAGCCGCTGCTTCCAGCCACCGGACAGCGACCCGGCGAGCTGGCCGCGCCGGGCTTCCAGGCCCAGCCGTTCGAGCGCGCCGGCGACCACCCGGCCGCGATCGGCCATGCCGTAGACGCGGGCGACGAAGTCGAGGTTCTCTTCGATCGACAGGTCGTCGTAGAGGCCGAAGCGCTGCGTCATGTAGCCGACCCGCAGCTTGATCCGGCGCGCTTCGCGGCGGATGTCGTGGCCGAGGCAGGTGCCTTCGCCGGCGTCGGGCTCGAGCAGGCCGCAGAGCATGCGGATGGTCGTCGTCTTGCCGCTGCCGTTGGGGCCGAGGAAGCCGCAGATCTCGCCGCGCCGGACCTGGATCGAGAGTTGGTCGACGACGGTGCGTTTGCCGAACCGCTTGGTCAGGCCGCGAACGTCGATCGCCAGCGCGTCGGTCATGAACCGGCTTGCAAATGCACGTCGACCGGCTGCCCCGGTTTGAGCACGGCGTCACCCAGCGGCTGGGCCTCGACCATGAAGACCAGCTTGCTGCGGCTCTCGTTGCTGTAGATGATCGGCGGCGTGTGTTCGGCCTGCGGCGAGACGAAGCTGATTCGCGCCGCCAAACCCGCCGGGCAGCCGTCGCACGACACCGCCACCTGGCGGCCGACTGCCACCCGCGCCAGCACCGGCTGCGGCACGAAGAAGCGCAGCTTCACCGCGCCCGGCGGCAGCAGCGCGAGCACCGGGGCGCCGGCCGGCACCCATTCGCCGACGCGGTACATCACGTCGAACACCATTGCGTCGCTCGGCGCACTGCGCACCTTCTGCGCTTCGCGCCAGCGGGCTTGCGCCAGGTCGGCTTTCGAGCCGCGGGCTTCGGCGGCGGCGGCCGCGATCTCGTCGCTGCGCGAGGCCGTGGCGGCGGTGGTGCGATCGGCCTGCAGCTCGCGAACGCGCGCTGCGTCGCGGTCACGCGCGGCGACCAGCTCTTCCAGCCGCAGCGGCGCGATGAAGCCTTGCTCGACGAGCTTCTGGTTGCGCAGCAGCGTGCTCGTCGAACTCGCCAGCGCCGCGCGCGCCTGGGCCAGCTGCTGGTCGATGGCGGCCAGCTCGCTCGGCCGTTTGCCTTTGCGCAGGTCTTGCGCCTGGGCCAGCGCGCGCTCGCTGCGCGCTTGCGCGGCCTCGCTGCCGATGGCCTCGGAATCGGCGTCGAGCGCGAACAGCGACTGGCCGCGCTTGACCTGCTCGCCGCGCCGAACGGCCAAGGTCCGCAGGCTGCCAGCGATCGACGGCGCGACGTAGACCAGCTCGGCTTCGGCGTAGCCGGCGAGCGGCGGCTCGGCATCGTGCCGGTTGCAGCCGGCGAGCGTGATGCCGGCTGCGGTCAGAGGCAGCGCGACCCAGAGTTTCATAGCAGCAACTCCGTTCGCCGCGCCTGCCGTCTGTTCGCTACTTGATCGGCTTGAAGCGCACCCGCTTCGGCCGTGCGCCTTCCTCGCCGAGGCGCTTCTTCTTGTCGGCCTCGTATTCCTGGTAGTTGCCGGCGTAGAAGAACCACTGCGAGTCGCCTTCACACGCCAGGATGTGGGTCGCGATGCGGTCGAGGAACCAGCGGTCGTGGCTGATGACCATCACGCTGCCGGCGAATTCGAGCAAGGCTTCTTCGAGCGCGCGCAAGGTTTCGACGTCGAGGTCGTTGCTCGGCTCGTCGAGCATCAGCACGTTGCCGCCCTGGGCCAGCGTCTTGGCCAGATGCAGGCGGCCGCGTTCGCCGCCGGACAGGCTGCCGACCTGCTTCTGCTGGTCGTTGCCCTTGAAGTTGAAGCGGCCGATGTAGGCCCGCGACGGCATCACGAACTTGCCGACGACGATGTTGTCCAGGCCGCCGGAAACGTCCTGCCAGACGGTCTTTTCGTTCTCCAGGCTGTCGCGGCTCTGGTCGACGAAGGCGAGCTGTGCGGTCTTGCCGATCGCGACCTCGCCCGAGTCGGGCTTCTCGACGCCCTGGACCATGCGGAACAGCGTCGACTTGCCGGCGCCGTTCGGGCCGATGATGCCGACGATCGCGCCGGCCGGCACCTTGAAGCTGAGGTTGTCGATCAGCAGCCGGTCGCCGAAGCTCTTGCTGACGCCCTTGAATTCGATGACCTCGTTGCCCAGCCGCTCGGCGACCGGGATGAAGATCTCGTTGGTCTCGTTGCGCTTCTGGTAGTCGGTGTCCGACAGTTCTTCGAAGCGCGCCAGCCGCGCCTTGCTCTTGGTCTGCCGACCCTTCGCGTTCGAGCGCACCCACTTCAGTTCTTCCTTCATCGCCCGCATGCGCGCGTCTTCGGACTTCTGCTCGACTTCCAGCCGCTTCTCCTTCTGGTCGAGCCAGTCGGAGTAGTTGCCCTTCCACGGGATGCCCTGGCCGCGGTCGAGTTCCAGGATCCACTCGGCGGCGTTGTCGAGGAAATAACGATCGTGGGTGATCGCGACCACGGTGCCGGGGAAGCGCTGCAGGAACTGTTCGAGCCAGTCGACGCTTTCTGCGTCCAGGTGGTTGGTCGGCTCGTCGAGCAGCAGCATGTCGGGCTTGGACAGCAGCAGCCGGCACAGCGCGACGCGGCGCTTTTCGCCGCCCGACAGCACGCCGATCTGCGCGTCCCAGGGCGGCAGTCGCAAGGCGTCGGCGGCGAGTTCGAGCTGGAGGTCGGTGTTCTCGCTGCCGGCGGCGGCGATGATCGCTTCCAGCTCGTGCTGCTCGGCGGCGAGCTTGTCGAAGTCGGCGTTCTCGTCGCCGTATTCGGCGTAGACCTCGTCCAGCCGCTTCTTCGCCGCCAGCACGCCGCCGATGCCTTGTTCGACCGCGTGGCGAACGGTCTGGTCGGGGTCGAGCTGCGGCTCCTGCGGCAGGTAGCCGATGTTCAGGCCCGGCATCGGCACCGCTTCGCCTTCGAAGTCGCGGTCGACGCCGGCCATGATCTTCAGCAGCGTGCTCTTGCCGCTGCCGTTGACGCCGAGCACGCCGATCTTCGCGCCGGGGAAGAACGACAGCGAAACGCCTTTCAGGATCTGCCGCTTCGGCGGCACGATCTTGCCGACGCGGTTCATGGTGAAAACGTACTGGGCCATGGCTGGATGGAAGCGCTAAAGGTGGGCGGGGGCGGACGGGTCCGCACAATCCTCTATTGTCGCCGTTCGCTCGCCAGCGACGAGAATCGGGCCATGAAACACGACTCTCCGGCGTTCCAGCTTCCGCAACCCGATCTCGGCCGCTGGCGCGCCGGCAACACCGGCACCACCGGCGTCTGGCGCTTCGAATCCAGCGCGCCGGGGCGCGACGTGCTGGTCACCGCGCTGATCCATGGCAACGAACTGTGCGGTGCCTGGGCGCTGCTGGCGGCGCTCGAAGCCGGGCTGCGGCCGCGGCGCGGCGCGCTGACTTTGGCGTTCTGCAACCTGGCGGCGTTCGATACCTTCGATGCGGCCGCGCCCGAGCGTGCCCGCTTCATCGACCAGGACATGAACCGCGTCTGGGGCGCGATGGCCTGGCGCCACGCCGGCCGCGCCTTCAGCCGCGAGCAGCAGCGCGCGACCGAGTTGCTGCCGTTCGCCGACCGCGCCGACTGGTTGCTCGACCTGCATTCGATGCACCACGCCGGCCCGCCGCTGCTGCTGACCGGCGTGCAGCCGCGCAACGCTGCGCTGGCGCGCGAGATCGGCACGCCGGCCCTCGTCGTCGCCGACGCCGGCCACCGCGACGGCTGCCGGTTGCGCGACCACGGCCGCTTTGGCCAGATGAACGACGACGGCTCGCGCTCGCTGCTGATCGAATGCGGCTTCCACGGCGAACTGGCCGCGCGCGACGTCGCGATCGACATGCTCGGCCGCTTCCTGCTGGCCGCCGGCAGCGTCGATGAAGCCGATCTGCCCGCCGGCTGGCTGCGCCCGTTGCCGGCAACCCAGCGCGTGCTCGAAGTCACCGACGCGGTGGTCACGATCGAAGGCGAAGCGCCGCGCTTTGCCGCGCCCTGGCACACCGGCCAGCGGATCGCCGAAGCCGGCACCTTGCTCGGCTGGAACGGTGGCCGGCCGTTCGTGACGCCGTACGCCGACTGCACCTTGATCATGCCGTCGGTGCGCCAGGCCAAGGCCGGGTTGACCATCGTGCGGCTGGCGCGTGACGTCAAGGCGGACGTCAACAGCTGATCAACCGGGCAAAGCCCGCGCAGTTCAAGGGCAATGTTGCGCCGCAACAGGTAGAATCACGGCCATCGATGCAGCCTCCAGTCGCTGCATCGGCGTCGTTCCCGACACCGCTCTCGCGGTCACCCCCTCCCTGACGCCTGCGACTGGCGCCCCGAACAGCGGGCGACGGGCCGATTCCGTTATCCCCAACGAATGAACTTTACCGATCTCGGCTTGGCCGAGCCGCTCCTGCGTGCCGTGCACGACCAGGGCTACGACATCCCGACGCCGATCCAGGCGCAGGCCATCCCCCAGGTTCTCAAAGGCGGCGACCTGCTCGCCGGCGCGCAGACCGGCACCGGCAAGACGGCAGGCTTCACGTTGCCGATGCTGCAGCGCCTGTCGACCGGCAAACCGATGCGCGACTCGCGCGGCCGCATCGCGATCCGCTGCCTGATCCTGACCCCGACGCGTGAACTCGCGGCGCAGGTCGAAGAAAGCGTGCGCACCTACGGCAAGTACCTGCCGCTGACGAGCATGGTGATGTTCGGCGGCGTCGGCATGCAGCCGCAGATCGACCGCCTGCGCAAAGGCGTCGACATCCTCGTCGCCACGCCCGGCCGCCTGCTCGACCACCACCAGCAGGGCACCTTGGACCTGAAGCACATCGAGATCTTCGTGCTCGATGAAGCCGACCGCATGCTCGACATGGGCTTCATCCACGACATCAAGAAGGTGCTCGCGGTGCTGCCGGCAAAAAAGCAGAGCCTGCTCTTCAGCGCCACGTTCAGTGACGACATCAAGGCCCTGGCCGACAAGCTGCTCAACCAGCCGGCGCTGATCGAAGTGGCGCGCCGCAACGCCACCGCCGAGAACATCGCGCAGAAGGTCCATCCGGTCGGCCGCGAGCGCAAGAAGGAACTGCTCGCGCACCTGGTCAAGACGGGAGACTGGCACCAGGTGCTGGTCTTCACGCGGATGAAGTCGGGCGCGAATCGCCTTACCGAATACCTCAACGAGCGCGGCATCAGCGCGATGGCGATCCACGGCAACAAGAGCCAGGGCGCGCGCACGAAGGCGCTGGCCGACTTCAAGCAGGGTGAACTGCGGGTGCTGGTGGCAACCGACATCGCCGCCCGCGGCATCGACATCGACCAGTTGCCGCACGTCGTCAACTTCGAGCTGCCGAATGTGCCCGAGGACTACGTTCACCGCATCGGCCGCACCGGCCGCGCCGGCGCCACCGGCGAGGCAATCTCGCTGGCCTGCGTCGACGAAGAGATCTTCCTGCGCGACATCGAACGGCTGATCAAGCGCGAGATCCCGCGCCAGGTCGTGCCCGGCTTCGAGCCGCCGGTGGGTGAGAAGGCCGAGCCGATCGTGCTCGGCCGGATGACCATCGGTGTCGGCGGCACGCGCCGGGCCGGTGGCGGCGGCGGTGGTGGTTCACGCGGCGGCCGCCCGGGTGGCGGTGGTGGCGCATCGCATGGCGGTGGGCGCCCCGGCGGTGGTGGTGGCCATGGCGGCGGCGGTGGCCGTCCTGCGGCGCCGCGGCGCGATGGCGGCCGTCCGCCGGCGGCGCGCGGACCGAAACGATAGGGTCAGCGCGCGAAGGCCAGCCGGCCTTCAGCCGCTGACGCGGTTGCGGCCCGCGTGCTTCGACGCGTAGAGCTTGTGGTCGGCAGCGGCCAGCAGCTCGGTGACCTCGGCCATCTCGCTGGTCAGCATCGCAACCCCGGCCGAGACCGTCTGCCGGTGGGTCGCCGGTCCCGTTCCCGACATCGAGATGGCGAACGCGTGCTCGGCTATCGCTTGCCGGCCGCGTTCGGCCACTTCCAGCGCCTGTTCGATGCCGGCATGCGGCAGCACGACGGCGAACTCCTCGCCGCCCAATCGGCCGAGCACGCCCACGCCATGCTGGCTGGCGCGCAGCAAGGCGGCGCTGTTCTTCAGCACGGCGTCGCCGGCTGCGTGCCCATAACGGTCGTTGACGGTCTTGAAGTGATCGAGGTCGTAACAGATCACCGCCAGCGGGCGCTGGTACCGGCGTGCCAGGCGCATCTCGCGCTTGAGGGTGTCGAACAGGTAGCGCCGGTTGAAGACCTCCGTGCAGTTGTCGACCGTCGCGCTGCGGTAGATGCGGTCGTGCAGCGCGGCTTCCAGGCTCTGCCGTTCGTAGAAGCGAAAGACCAGCAGGCCGACCCGAATCAGGTCGCCGTTGTCCAGCCGCACCGGTGCGCTGATCCGCGCCTCGTTGACGAAGGTGCCGTTGCTCGACCCCAGGTCCCGCAACAGCACGTCGTCTTCGCCGACCTGCAGCTCGGCGTGCTGGCGGCTGACGCCGGGGCTGTCGACATGCAACTGCGCATCGATCGAACGCCCGAGCAGAACGGTGCCGGGGTCGAGGTCGAATGGCAGCCCGGCGTCGACGCCGCTGTAGAGGATCAGGCAGGGCCGGCGGACCGCCAGCCCGGCGACGGCCTGCAGCAGCGAGACGCCGCTACGGGTAACGTTGACGGTGGGTGTATCCGGCATCACGTGCGTGCCACCCGCTCCGTGTCGCGCGCCTCGCGTGCGGACCGCTGTTCTATTGCCCGCCGAACTTGTAGTCGGTCTTCGCCTTCGCGCGCAGTTCTTCCTGGTACTTCTGCAGCTTGGTCTGCTCCATGCGCTGCTTGAGCTGGCCTTTGACGTCGTCGAAGGGCGGGAAGGCCGCCTCGCGGGTGTCGTCCAGGCGGATGATGTGGTAACCGAACTGGGTCTTCACCGGCGTCTCGGTCATCTCGCCTTTTTTCAGCGCGACCAAGGCCTGGCCGAACTCGGGCACGTAGCTGTCGGGCTTGGCGAAGTCGAGGTCGCCACCGTTTTCGCCGGAGCCCGGGTCCTTCGAATTCTTCTTCGCCAGGTCTTCGAACTTGGCGCCGGCCTTGATCTGTGCGATCAGCGCCTTCGCGTCTTCTTCCTTCTCGACCAGGATGTGGCGCGCGCGGTACTCGGTGCCGGTCGACTGGGCCTTGAATTTGTCGTACTCGACCTGCGCTTCGGCGTCGGTGACCGGGTTCTTCTTCTTGTAGTCGTCGAACAGTTCGCGGATCAGGATGCTCTGGCGGGCCAGCTCCATCTGCGCCTTGTAGTCGGGCGTGGCGGCGACGCCTTTCTTCTCGGCTTCCTGGACGAAGATCTCGCGCAGCACGACCTGGTCGCGCGCCTGCGCCTGGATTTCGGGTCCGACCTGCTGGCCGGCGCGGGCGGCCTGCTGCAGCAGCGTGTCGACGCGGGCCTTGGGCACCGCCTTGCCGTTGACGGTGGCGATGTTCTGGGCTGAGACTGCCAGCGGCAGCAGCAGCGCGCTGGTGGCCAGCGTCAGCGCTGCACGCACGGCGAAGGACTTCGACTTCATGGGATTGGGAGCTTTCGGTAGGGGCGGCCGGGGTGGCAGTGGCAACGCTGCTGCGGCTTCGGGCTCGCCTTGGACGGCGGCGGGATTCGTTTCAGGCTTCGTCGGGGGCTTGCGCTTCGATCGCGAGTGCATGCACGCCGCGGGGCATCAACGGGCCCAAAGCATGATACACGAGGCGGTGCCGGGCTACCCGCGACAGCCCCGTGAAGCGCGCGCTGCGGATCCGCACCGCGTAGTGCCCGCCTTCGCGCGCACCGGCGTGGCCGGCGTGCAGGTGGCTGTCGTCGCGCACCTGCAGCTCGAGCGGGTCGAACATGGCGCGCAATGTGGCTTCGATGTCGGCGGCGGTGCTCATCGTGAATCGGGCGGCTGCGGTTGCGGCTCGGGCGCGGCCGGTGGGTCGTCGAGGTAGCGGCTCAGGTACAGGCCCTGGGCGACCGTGAAGACCAGCATCAGCCCGAGCCCGCCGAAGAGCTTGAAGTTGACCCAGGTGCCGAGGCTGAAGCTGTAGGCCACCCACAGGTTGAGCAGGCCCATGCCGGCGAAGAAGGCGACCCAGGCGAAGTTGAGCCGGTGCCAGATCTTCGCCGGCAACTGGAGCTGTTCGCCGAGCAGCACCTTCAGCAGGTTCTTGCCGAGCAGCAGCGGGCTCAGCCAGAGCGCGGTGCCCATCGTCCAGTACAGCACGCTCGGCTTCCACTTGATGAAGGTGTCGTTGTGGAACCAGATCGTCAGCCCGCCGAGCACGACCACCAGCACCAGGCTGACCCACAGCATCGTGTCGATCTTGCGCCCGCGGGCCTTCAGCCAGGCCACCTGGGCCAAGGTGGCGATGATGACGACCATCGTCGCCAGCAGCACCGGCGCCTCGCCCGGGCCGACGCTGCCGCCGGAGACGAGGAAGCCGAAGTTGCTGGTCGCGAAGTCGGCGGCCCAGTCCTTGTTTGCTTCGGCCGCCTTGAAGCTGGCGAAGAAGAACAGGATCGGCAGGAAGTCGAACAGCAGCTTCATGCGCGGGGCACGGTCGGCGGGAACATGGCGCGATTGTGCCGGGTCGGCCGCGGGCGGGTCGCGCCGGGCCGCGAAGCCCGTCACGCGTTCGGCTCTGGGGTCGGCTTCGGGTTCGACTCGAAATCGATCGCCGCCGAGTTGATGCAGTAGCGTTCACCGCTGGGCTCGGGGCCGTCGGGGAACACATGGCCGAGGTGGGTGCCGCACTTTTTGCAGCGCACCTCGACGCGAACCATGCCGTGGCCGACATCGCGCACTTCTTCGATGACCTCGCTGTTGATCGGCGCGTAGTAGCTCGGCCAGCCGCAGCCGGCGTCGAACTTGGTGCCCGATTCGAACAGCGGCGTGCCGCAGCCGACGCAGTTGTAGCGGCCGTTCTCGAAGTGGTCCCAGTACTTGCCGGTGAAGGCGCGTTCGGTCGCCGCGTGGCGGGCCACCTGGTACTGCATCGGGTCGAGCTGGGCGCGCCAGTCGGCGTCGCTCTTGTGGACTTCGTAGCGCGGGTCGTCGTGCGCGTGCGGCGCGGGCGATGGGGTGCTTTTGAACAGGCTCATGATGAACAGGACACTTCGAGGGGTTGCGCCCGGTCGGCCGGGAACGAGGCGTGATCCTCGCGCTCGGGTTGTTCGTCGTCCGGCGGCTGCAGAACTTTCAGCAGCCGCCGCTTTCGCGATTGTTCGGCGATTGTCCGCGCTTGCACGCCGGGCCCGTTGGCGGCGGGGTTTTGCCTGCCCACCTGTCTCCTGCGAGACAGCCCTTCGGGGTAGTCCCTGAAACCAGGAGCCATCCACTTCCGCTACCTTCAGCCGGATTGCACGATTCCTTTTGGAGACAACCCAGTGAAGTTCAGGAACAGACTTTTCGGCCTCCCGGTCGCCGCCTCGCTGGCGCTGGTCTCGGGCATCGCATTCGCCCAGGCCGGCGAGACGGTGAAGATCGCCTTCATCGACCCGCTGTCGGGCCCGTTCGCCAACATCGGCCAGAACCAGCTGAAGAGCTGGCAGTTCACCGCCGACCAGTTCGGCAAGAACGCCGCCGGCGTCAAGTTCGAGTTCGTTCCCTTCGACAACAAGGGCTCGCCGCAGGAGAGCCTGAACAACCTGAAGGCGGCCATCGACCAGGGCATCCGCTACGTCGTGCAGGGCAACGGCTCGGGCGCGGCGGCAGCGATCTCCGACGCGGTGAGCAAGCACAACGAGCGCAACCCGGGCAAGGAGGTGCTGTACCTCAACTACGCCGCGGTCGACCCGGCGCTGACCAACGAGCGCTGCTCGTACTGGCACTTCCGCCTCGACGCCGACACCTCGATGAAGATGGAGGCGCTGACGAGCTACATGAAGGACCAGGCCGACGTCAAGAAGGTCTACCTGATCAACCAGAACTACGCCCACGGCCAGCAGGTCTCGCGCTACTTCAAGGAAACGATGGCGCGCAAGCGGCCCGACGTGCAGATCGTCGGCGACGACCTGCACGCGCTCGGCCAGGTGAAGGACTTCGCGCCTTTCGTCGCCAAGATCAAGGCCTCGGGCGCCGACTCGGTGCTCACCGGCAACTGGGGCCAGGACCTGACCTTGCTGATCAAGGCGGCCAAGGACGCCGGCCTCAACGTCAACTTCTACACCTACTACGCATCGACCAGCGGCGTGCCCACCGCGATGGCCGCCGGCGTCGGCGGCAAGGTGCGCATGGTGGCCTACAGCCACAACGGCGTGCCCGGCGTGGTGGTCAAGTGGCAGGACGAGTTCAAGAAGAAGTTCAACGACGACTGGTACACCCACGCCACCTACAACGGCGTCGCGATGCTGGTCGAAGGCATGGCCAAGGCCAAGAGCAGCGACCCGGTGAAGGTGGCCGCGGCGCTGGAAGGCATCAAGTTCAAGGGCTTCCAGGGCGAGGTCGAGATGCGCAAGGCCGACCACCAGCTTCAGCAGGGGCTGTACATCAGCGAGTGGCGCAAGGCCGACGCGAAGAACCCGTACTCGGTCGAAAACACCGGCTTCAACTTCCAGCAGGTGAAGGCGATCGAGCCCTACGTGGCGAGCACGCCGACCTCTTGCCAGATGAAGCGCCCGTAAAGTCAACCGCCACCGAAGCGCGCGGCGCCGGCCATCGGTGTCGCGCGTTTGTTCGTCAGGTCCATCACACCCCTTCGAATGGATGCCTCGTATTTCCTGATCTCGCTGCTCAACGGCCTCTCGGTCGGGCTGCTGCTGTTCATGCTGGCCTCGGGGCTGACCTTGATCTTCAGCATGATGGGCGTGCTGAACTTCGCCCACGCCAGCTTCTACATGCTCGGCGCCTACGTCGCCTACACGATCACCCAGCTCCTGGGCTTCTGGTGGGGGCTGCTGCTGGCGCCGCCGATCGTCGGCCTGGCCGGCGCCGCTTTCGAGCGCTTCGCCTTGCGCCGGGTCCACAAGTTCGGCCACGTGCCCGAGCTGCTGATCACCTTCGGCCTCAGCTACATCCTGCTGGAGGTGGTGCAGCTCGTCTGGGGCCGGCAGGCGCTGAACTTCCTGCCGCCCGAATCGCTGCGCGGGCCGCTGTTCACGATCGTCGAGCTGCCGTCGCCGGGCGGCCTGAGCCTCGCCTTTGGCGAGCCGCCGCCGGCCTGTCAGGCGGTTGCCGGTGCCTCGTGCACCCAGTTCCCGTCGTTCCGCGCCTTCGGCATGGGGATGGCGGTGCTGATGCTCGTCTCGGTCTGGCTGCTCTTCACGCGCACCCGGATCGGCCTCGTGATCCAGGCCGCGCTGACCCACCCCGAGGCCGCCGAAGCGCTGGGCCACAACGTGCCGCGCGTGTTCATGATGGTCTTCGGCGGGGGTACCGCGCTGGCCGGTTTGGCCGGGGTGATCGGCGGCGCCTTGCGCGTCACCGAGCCGTCGATGGCATTGGCGGTCGGCGCGGTGGTCTTCGCGGTCATCGTGATCGGCGGCATGGGCTCGCTGGCCGGCGCTTTCGTGGCATCGGTGCTGCTCGGCGTGCTCGATTCTTTCGCGGTCGGCAGCGACCGCTCGCTGGCCGACCTGTTCGGCGCACTGAACCTGGCGGTCACGCCGGCGACCTTCGGCTATGCGGTGTGGAGCGTGAAGATCTCGCAGGTCGCGGCGATCCTGCCGTACCTGCTGCTGGTGCTGATCCTGATCTTCCGGCCCAAGGGCCTGTTCGGCACGCGGGAAGGCTGATGAGCCAGCACCGCCTGATACCGAAGAACGCCAGCCGCTGGCTGGTCTGGGGCCTGTACGCGGCGGCATTGCTGGTCTCGCCGCTGGTCTTCACCAGCAGCCTGTCGCTGACGATGCTGTCGCAGATCGGCATCGGCATCATCGCCTGCCTGGCCTTCAACATGCTGCTCGGCCAGGGCGGCATGCTGAGCTTCGGCCACGCGGTCTATTCCGGTCTCGGCTCGTTCTTCGCGATCCATGCGCTGAACTGGGTTTCCAGCGGCAAGCTGATGCTGCCGGTGAGCCTGGTGCCGCTGGTCGGTGGCCTGTTCGGCCTGCTGTTCGCGGTGCTGCTCGGCTATGTGACGACGAAGAAAGCCGGCACGCCGTTCGCGATGATCACTCTCGGCGTCGGCGAACTGGTCGCGGCGATGGCGCTGATGTTCCCCGGCTTCTTCGGCGGCGAAGGCGGCATCAGCGGCAACCGCGTCGCCGGCCGAGCGCTGCTCGGCATCAGCTTCGGGCCGCAGGTGCAGCTCTGCTATCTGATCGCCGTCTACTGCTTCGTCTGCACCGCGCTGATGTTCGCTTTCACGCGCACGCCGCTCGGCCGCATGCTCAACGCCGTGCGCGACAACCCCGAGCGTGTCGAGTTCATCGGCTACAGCACGCAGCACGTGCGCTACCTGGCGTTCATGGCTTCCGGCCTGTTCATGGGCATCGCCGGCGGCTTGAGCGCGCTGAACTTCGAGATCGTGACCGCCGAAGTCGTCGGCGCCGCGCGCTCCGGCGCCTACCTGTTGTTCACCTTCCTCGGCGGCGCGCTGTTCTTCTTCGGCCCGATCATCGGCGCGGTGCTGATGGTGCTGGCGCTGGTGCTGCTGTCCGAGCTGACGCAGGCCTGGCTGCTGTACCTCGGCCTCGTCTTCCTGTTCATGGTGATGTACGCGCCGGGCGGCATCTCCAGCCTGATCATGATGAACCTGCGGCTGGCGGCGTTCGGCAAGCTGCGCCAGCTCTGGACCTCGTACCTGGCGCTGGCCGGCCTGGCCGGGGTGATGCTGGTGGGTGCCGGCGCGATGATCGAGATGGTCTACCACCTTCAGCTCAACCAGGCGCTCGGCCCGCAGATGCGCTTCATGGGCGCGACCTTGAACGCGAAGGGCTTCGACAGCTGGTTCGGCGCCGCGTTCGTGCTCTTCACGGGTGCTGCGATGTTCGAGCTGACGCGGCGAGAATTCGTCCGCCAGTGGGGCCGCGTGCAAGGCGAGATCGAACAGACGATCAAGCAGCGCGAGGCGGCAGCATGAATGCGCCGGAAACCTTCGCGCTCGAACTGCGCGACGTACGCAAGAGCTTCGGCAAGACCGAGATCATCCGCGGCAGCAACCTGGCGGTGAAGGCCGGCGAGCGGATCGCGATCATCGGGCCGAACGGCGCCGGCAAGAGCACGATCTTCAACCTGATCAGCGGGCGCTTCGGCGTCACGTCGGGCGACATCCTGCTCCATGGCCGCCCGATCAGCGGGCTGACGCCGTTCGAGATCAACCGGCGGGGCCTGGCGCGCAGTTTCCAGGTCAGCAACCTGTTCACGCGCTTGTCGGTGTTCGAGAACATCCGCTGCGCGGTGCTCTGGAGCCTGGGCTACAAATATGCATTCTGGAAGTTCCTGGCCGACTTGCGCGACGCCAACGAGCGCACCGAACAGGTCCTGCAGATGATCAAGCTCGATCGCCGGCGCGACGTGCTGGCGATGAACCTGGCCTACGCCGAACAGCGCGCGCTCGAGATCGGCATCACCATCGCCGGCGGCGCCAGCGTGATCCTGCTCGATGAGCCGACCGCTGGCATGAGCAAGAGCGAGACCGGCCGCTTCGTCAATCTCATCCGTGAGGTGACGGTCGGCAAGACGCTGCTGACCGTCGAGCACGACATGGGCGTCGTCTTCGGCCTCGCCGACAAGATCGCGGTGCTGGTCTACGGCGAGGTGATCGCGTTCGACGAGCCGGCGGCGGTGCGCGCGAACCGGCGGGTGCAGGAGGCTTATCTCGGGTCGGTGCTGGCTGATGCGCAGGCGGCCGAGGCGGGGCATTGAACGCATGAACAGCCTTCTCTGCGCCTCCGCGGTGAATGTCTTGGATCCGAAATGCTGAAACTCACCGAAGTCCACGCCTACTACGGCAAGAGCCACGTCCTGCACGGCGTGAACTTCGAGGTCGGCGCCGGCGAGATCGTTGCACTACTCGGCCGCAACGGCTCGGGCCGTTCGACGACCGTGAAGACGATCATGGGCCTGGTCGAAGGCGCCGGCACCATCCACTGGCGCGAGCAGCAGATCCTCGGCCGCAAGGCCTTCGAGATCGCGCATGCCGGGATCGGCTACGTGCCCGAGAACCGCGACATCTTTCCGAACCTCACCGTGCAGCAGAACCTGCTGCTCGGCCAGAAGTCGGGTGCGAAGACGCCGCGCTGGGGTTTCGAGGACATGTACCGCCTGTTCCCGCGGCTGAAGGAGCGCCAGCACACCGACGCCGGGGTGCTGTCGGGCGGCGAGCAGCAGATGCTCACGCTGTGCCGCACGCTGATGGGCGACCCCGATCTGATCATGATCGACGAGCCCACCGAAGGCCTGGCGCCGAAGATCGTCGAACTCGTCGGCGAGTACCTGCGCGAACTGAAGCGGCGCGGCATCGCGGTGCTGCTGGTCGAGCAGAAGCTGACCATCGCGCTCGAAGTCTCCGAGCGCTGCCTGGTCATGGGCCACGGCCAGATCGTCTTCGAAGGCACGCCGGCCGAGCTGCGCGCGAACGCCTATATTCGCAAGGAGTGGCTGGAGGTGTAGGCCCTTCGCGTTGTCACGCGAGCGACACCGACCTCGTTTTTGCGCCCTAGAATCGAACGATCGTTCTATTCTTGTCTATCCTGTTTATTGCCTGAGGAGACGCCATGGGCGCCAGCTACGAACAGCGCGGCAACGTCGCCGTCATCACGCTCGACAACCCGCCGGTCAACGGCCTCGGCTTCGATACCCGGCGCGATTTCAGCGCCGGCGTCGAACGTGCTTTGGCCGACCCGGGCGTTGCCGCGATCGTCGTCACCGGCGCCGGCAAGGCCTTCTCGGGCGGCGCCGACATCAAGGAATTCGGCTCGCCGAAAGCGGTGGCCGAGCCGAACCTGCTGGCGCTGATCCGCCAGCTCGACGGCGCGGCGAAGCCGGTGGTCGCCGCGGTGCACGGCGTCTGCATGGGCGGCGGGCTGGAACTCGCGCTGGGTTGTCACTACCGGCTGGCCGCGCCGGGCACGCAGGTGGCGTTGCCCGAGGTGAAGATCGGCCTGATTCCCGGCGCCGGCGGCACCCAGCGGCTGCCGCGCGTGCTGGGCGTCGAGACCGCGCTGAACATGATCGTCAGCGGCGAGCCGGTGAAGAGCGAAGTGCTGGCGGGTCTGCCGGGTCAGAAGCTGTTCGACCGCATCGTCAGCGACGACCTGCTCGGCGCGGCGTGCAGCTTCGCCGCCGAAGTGGCGGCCGCCGGCAAGCCGCTGCCGCGCGTGCGCGACCTGAAGGCCGGGCACCCGAACGCCGACGCCTACTTCCAGTTCGCGCGCAACACCGTCAAGGCGATGGCGAAGAACTTCCCCGCGCCGCCCAAGTGCGTCGATGCGGTCGAGGCTTCGGTGAAGCGCCGCTTCGACGACGGCATGGCGCTCGAGCGCGAGATCTTCATGTCGCTGATGTTCACGCCCGAATGCAAGGCGCTGCGCCACGCCTTCTTCGCCGAGCGCGCGGCGAGCAAGATTCCTGACGTGCCGGACAGCACGCCGGTGCGAAACATCGCGCAGGTCGCCGTCATCGGCGCCGGCACGATGGGCGGCGGCATCAGCATGAACTTCCTCAACGCCGGCATCCCGGTGACGATCCTGGAGACGAAGCAGGACGCGCTGGACCGCGGCGTGGCGACGATCCGCAAGAACTACGAAGCGCAGGTCAAACGGGGCAAGCTGAAGCAGGACAAGTACGAGCAGCGCATGGCGCTGTTGACGCCGACGCTCGACTACGGCGCGATCAAGGACGCCGATCTCGTCATCGAAGCCGTGTTCGAAGAGATGGGCGTGAAGGAGAAGGTCTTCACGGCGCTCGACGAGGTGATGAAGCCCGGCGCCATTCTCGCCAGCAACACCTCGACGCTGAACGTCGACAAGATCGCCTCGTTCACCAAGCGCCCGCAAGACGTGGTCGGCATGCACTTCTTCAGCCCGGCCAACGTGATGAAGCTGCTCGAAGTGGTGCGCGGCGAGAAGACCGCCAAGGACGTGCTCGCCACCGTGATGCAGCTGGCGAAGAAGATCAGGAAGACGGCGGTCGTCTCCGGTGTCTGCGACGGCTTCATCGGCAACCGCATGATCGAGCAGTACAGCCGCCAGGCCGGCTTCCTGCTCGAAGAAGGCTGCACGCCGCAACAGGTGGACAAGGCCGTCGAGAAATTCGGCTTCGCGATGGGCCCGTTCCGCATGGGTGACCTGGCCGGCAACGACATCGGCTGGGCGATCCGCAAGCGCCGCTATGTCGAAAAACCCGGCATGCGCTACAGCAAGACCGCCGACCTGCTGTGCGAGATGGGCCGCTACGGGCAGAAGACGCAGGCCGGCTGGTACGACTACCAGGCCGGCAAGCGCGACGCGATCCCGAGCCCAGCGGTGGCCGAGATGATCGACAAGCACCGCGCCGAGCTCGGCGTCGAGCCGCGCAAGATCGGCGACGACGAGATCGTCCACCGCCTCGTCTACGCCTTGGTCAACGAAGGCGCGAAGATCGTCGAAGAAGGCATCGCCAGCAAGGCCAGCGACATCGACATCGTCTACCTCACCGGCTACGGCTTCCCGCTGCACCGCGGCGGGCCGATGTGTTATGCCGACACGCAAGGCCTCTTCAACGTCGCGCAGACGATGAAGAAGTTCGCCCAGAACCCGCTCGACGACGCCGCGATGTGGCAGCCGGCGCCGCTGCTCGCGAAGCTGGTCGCCGAAGGCAAGAGCTTCACGCCCTGAGCGTTCAGACGCTGCGACCCATGCTCAAGCGCGCGCTACTCGCCTTGCTGGCGCTGGTGCTCGTGCTGGCGGCGATCGTCGCCGTCAACACCTGGCGCCAGGCGCCGAAGAAGGTGGACCTCGCCGACGCGCCGCTGCTGGCGGTGGACGCCGGTGCCGCGGCCTCGTCGCTGGCCGTGGCGGTGCGCGCGCGCACCGTCAGCAGCGCCTTCGAGAACGAGGTCGACAACGCGCAGTTCGAGGCGCTGCACGCGCATCTGCGCAGCCGCTACCCGCTGGTGCACGGCCAGCTTCAGCGTGAAGTGGTCGGCCGCCACAGCCTGCTCTTCACCTGGCGCGGCAGCGACGCGGCGGCCAAGGCGATCGCCTTGATGGCGCACCAGGATGTCGTTCCGATATCGCCCGGCACCGAAAGCCAGTGGCAGCAGCCGCCATGGTCGGGCACGGTGGAAGGTGGCTTCGTCTGGGGCCGCGGCGCCTGGGACGACAAAGGCAACCTGATCGCCGAGCTGGAAGCGGTGGAAGCGCTGCTGGCAGCGGGATTCAAGCCGCGCCGCACGGTCTACCTGGTCTTCGGCGAAGACGAAGAGGTCGGCGGCGAGCGCGGTGCCAAGCGCATCGCCGCCTTGCTGAAGGAACGCGGTGTCAAGCTCGACTTCGCCATCGACGAAGGCATGCTGGTCGTCGAAGGCCTGGTGCCTGGGCTGGCCAAGCCGGCCGCGCTGATCGGCGTGGCCGAGAAAGGCTCGGCCTCGGTGCTGCTGGCGGTGCAGGCCGCCGGCGGCCATTCGTCGATGCCGCCGGCCGCCGGCGAAAGCGCGATCGGCATCATCAGCGCCGCCTTGAAGAAGATCGACGAGCACCCGATGCCGGGCGCCGTCGGCGGCGTCGCCGGCGACATGTTCGATGCGCTGGCGCCGGAGATGTCGCTCGTCAACCGGGTCGCGTTGAGCAACCGCTGGCTGTTCGGCCCGCTGCTCGCGCGTTTGCTCGAACGCAGCCCGAGCACCAATGCGAGCCTGCGCACGACCACCGCGTTGACCGTCGTCCACAGCGGCAACCGCGAGAACGTGCTGCCCGGCCGCGCCGAGGCCACCGTCAACTTCCGCCTGCTGCCCGGCGACACCGGCGAGACCGTGCTCGCCCGCGTGCGCGAGGTCGTCGCCGACCCCCGCGTCGAGCTGAAGATCGGCCCCGGTGCGTTCGACCCGTCGCCGGTCTCCGCGCGCGATTCGTCCGCCTACAAGGCCATAGCACGCAGCGTGCACGACGTGTTTCCGAACACGGTGGTCGCGCCGGCGTTGATGCTCGGCGCCACCGACGGCCGCTACATGGCGGGCGTTGCCGACAACGTCTACCGCTTCTCGCCGATCCGCGCCGGCCCGCAGGACCTGGCGCGTTTCCACGGCACCAACGAACGCATCTCGGTGGCCAATCTGGTCGAGATGATCCGCTTCTACCACCGGCTGATCCAGCAAGCCGCCGCCTGAGACCGAGAGTCTCCGACCCTTTTCGCCCCGAGGACCCACGCACCATGAGCAAAGCCGTCATCGTCTCGACCGCCCGCACGCCGCTCGCCAAGAGCTGGAAAGGCGCCTTCAACATGACCCACGGCGCCACGCTCGGCGGCTTTGCCGTCAAGGCCGCGGTCGAGCGTGCCGGCGTCGACCCGGGTGCGATCGAAGACGTGCTGATGGGCTGCGCCAACCCCGAAGGCGCGACGGGCATGAACATCGCCCGCCAGATCGTTTTGCGCGCCGGCCTGCCGGTGACGGTCGCCGGCGCCACCGTCAACCGTTTCTGTTCGAGTGGGCTGCAGACGATCGCGATGGCCGCGCAGCGCATCATCGCCGGCGAAGGCGAGATCTATGTCGCCGGCGGCGTCGAGAGCATCTCCTGCGTGCAGCAGGAGATGAACCAGCACATGCTGGTCGACGCGGCGCTGCAGGCCATCAAGCCCGAGATTTATTGGAACATGCTGCAGACGGCCGAGAACGTGGCCAAGCGCTACAAGGTCGCCAAGGAGCGCATGGACCAGTACGGCGCCGGCAGCCAGCAGAAGGCCTGCGCGGCGCAGGAGAAGGGCCTGTTCAACGAAGAACTGGTGACGGTCACGACGACCGCCGGCGTTGCCGACGCGGTGCTCGGCTTGCGCAGCAAGGAGGTCACCATCAGCGCCGACGAAGGCCTGCGCCCGGGCACGACCTACGAGAACATCAAGGACATCCGCACGGCAGTCCCCGGCGGCGTGGTGACCGCCGGCAACGCCAGCCAGTTCAGCGACGGTGCCGGAGCCTGCGTGCTGGTCAGCGAAAGCTACGCCGAAGCCAAAGGGCTGAAGCCGCTCGGCCGCTTCCTCGGCTTCGCGGTCGCCGGCTGCGAGCCCGACGAGATGGGCATCGGCCCGGTCTTCGCGGTGCCCAAGGTGCTGCAACGGCTGGGCCTGAAGGTCGACGACATCGACCTCTGGGAGCTCAACGAAGCCTTCGCGGTGCAGGTGCTGTACTGCGCCGACAAGCTCGGCATCCCGATGGACCGGCTCAACGTCAACGGCGGCGCCATCGCCATCGGCCACCCGTACGGCGTCAGCGGCCAGCGTCTCACCGGCCATGCGCTGATCGAAGGCAAGCGGCGCGGCGCTCGAAAGGTTTGCGTGACGATGTGCATCGGCGGCGGCATGGGCGCGGCCGGCGTCTTCGAGGTGCTGTGAATCGCGGCACGGTCGCCTCCTGATGCGAACCACCCTCGACTTCCTGCTCGACGACTGGCTGGGCATCGCGTCGCTCCTGGCCCGCCCACGCTTCGCCGAGCATTCGCTGGAGACCTTCGGCTCGGTGCTCGACACCTGCGAGCGCATCGCGCGCGAGAAGTTCGCGCCGTTCAACCGCGCTGCCGACACCGACGAGCCGCGGGTCGTCTCGGGCGCGGATGGCGAACGGGTCCAGCTGCCCGCGGCCACCCACGCGGCGATGGCGGCGTATGCCGAATCGGGCATGCTCGCCGCGGCGCAGGACCATGCCGTCGGCGGGCTGCAGTTGCCCTGCGTCATCGAGATGGCGGCCAACGCCTTCTTCAGCAAGGCCAGCGTCGCGATGAGCGGCTACGCGATGCTGACCAGCGGCAACGCCAACCTGCTGATGGCGCACGGCACACCGTTGCAGCGCGAGGTCTTCGCGAAGAACGAGTTCGCCGGCCGCTGGTTCGGCACGATGTGTTTGAGCGAGCCGCAGGCCGGCTCGTCGCTGTCCGACGTGGCGACGCGCGCGCTGCCCGATGGCGACGGCTTCGACGCCGATCCGCTCGGCCCGCGTTACCGGCTGAAGGGCAACAAGATGTGGATCTCGGCCGGCGAGCACGAGATCACCGAGAACATCGTGCACCTGGTGCTGGCCAAGATCCCGGGGCCTGACGGCAAGCCGGTGGCGGGAACCAGAGGCATCTCGCTGTTCGTCGTGCCGAAAAAACTGGCTAACGAAAAAGGCGAGCTGACCGGCGAACGCAACGACGTCGCACTCGCCGGCCTGAACCACAAGCTCGGCTACCGCGGCACGACGAATGCGCTGCTGAACTTCGGCGAAGGCCGCTTCCCCGTTCGCGGTGCGCCCGGTGCCATCGGCTACCGGGTCGGCCAGCCCGGCGAAGGCCTGCGCTGCATGTTCCACATGATGAACGAGGCGCGCATCGGCGTCGGCATCGGTGCGGTGATGCTCGGCTACGCGGGTTATGAAGCGAGCCTCGAGTACGCGCGCCAGCGGCCGCAGGGCCGCAGCATCTCGCCGGCAGGCAAGGATGCATCGTTGCCGCAGGTGCCGATCATCGAGCACGCCGACGTCAGGCGCATGCTGCTGGCGCAGAAGAGTTATGTCGAAGGCGGCCTCGCGCTGGCGCTGTACTGCGCGCGGCTGGTCGACGAATTGCACACCGGCGATGAAGCCGCCGGCGCCGAAGCCGGCCTGCTGCTCGACGTGCTGACGCCGATCGCCAAGAGCTGGCCGAGCGAGTGGTGCCTGGAAGCCAATTCGCTGGCCATCCAGGTGCTCGGTGGCTACGGCTACACGCGCGATTTCATGGTCGAGCAGTACTGGCGCGACAACCGGCTGAACATGATCCACGAAGGCACCCACGGCATCCAGGCGCTGGACCTGCTGGGCCGCAAGGTGGTGATGAACGGCGGCGCCGGGCTGAAGCTCCTCGCCACGCGCGTCAGCGCGACGATCGAACGCGCGGGCCACGTCGACGGCCTGGCCGAGCCGGCGAATGCACTGGCGGCGGCGCTGCAAAAGCTCGGCGCTGCGACGAAGGCTGCCTGGGCGACCGGCGTTCCCGAAGAAGCGCTGGCCAACGCCACGCCGTACCTGCAGGCCTTCGGCCATGTCGTGCTGGCGTGGATCTGGCTCGATGTGGGGCTGGTCGCCCAGCGTTCGGCCAGCGCCTTCCACCAGGGCAAGCTCGCCGCGATGCGCTACTTCTTCGCCTACGAGCTGCCGAAAATCGATGCCTGGCTGGGTGTCGTCAGCCGCCGCGAGGCGGTCTGCCGCACGATGCCCGACGACGGCTTCTGAAGATGTCCACCGCCGCCGTCGAGAAACTCATCTGGACCTTGATCTACCTCGGCCTGCTCGCCTTGTGCCTGGGCGTCTTCGTTCGCCGCGGCGGCGGTGCGCTGGGCTCGGCGATGATCGTCGTCGGCGCCTTCGCCAGTGTCGTCGGCGCGTTGCTCGTATTCATTCGCTCGCGCATGAAGGGCTGAGAGCCCGCCACCGTTTCACCGAGAAGGACTCTTGATGAGCACACCCGTCCACAAACTCTTCGACCTCAGCGGCAAGACCGCGCTGATCACCGGCGGCTCGCGCGGCCTCGGCTTGCAGATTGCCGAAAGCCTGGGCGAAGCCGGCGCGAAGATCCTGCTGACTTCGCGCAAGGCGTCCGACCTCGAAGAAGCCGCCGCCGACTTGCAGGCCAAAGGCATAGACACGCGCTGGACGGCCGGCGACGCCAGCGACCCTGCGCAGGTGCAAAGGGTCGTCGACGAGGCGATGCAGCGGCTCGGCCGGATCGACATCCTCGTCAACAACGCCGGCGCGACCTGGGGCGCGCCGGCCGAGGACCACCCGATTGAGGCCTGGGACAAGGTGATGAACCTCAACGTGCGCAGCCTGTTCGTCTATGCGCAGGCGGTGGCGCGGGCGAGCATGATCCCGAACGGCGGCGGCCGCATCATCAACGTCGCGTCGATCGCCGGGCTGGGCGGCTCGGCGGAGATGAAGTTCATCGCCTACGGGACCAGCAAGGGCGCGGTGGTCAACTTCACCCGCACGCTGGCGGGCGAGTGGGGGCGCTACGGCATCACGGTCAACGCGCTGGCGCCGGGCTTCTTTCCGAGCCGGATGACCGAGCGCACGCTCGCCCACTACGGCGTCGCAGAGCTGGCCGCCAAGGCGCCGCTGAACCGGCTGGGCGACGACGACGACCTGAAGGGCGCCGCGCTGCTTTTCGCCAGCGCCGCCGGCAAGCACATCACCGGGCAGATCCTGGCGGTCGACGGCGGCGTCTCCGCCGTGCATGCGGGTTGAGCGGCATGGAATTCAGGGTTCGCATTCCATTCGTCGACCTGCTCGGGTTCGAGCTGCTGCGCGTCGACCCGGGCGAGGCCGAGATCGCCCTCGAGCTGCGCGAGGATCTCACCAACTCGTGGGGCGTGGCACATGGCGGCGTGACGATGACCTTGCTCGACGTGGTGATGGCGCACGCCGCGCGCAGCCCCAGCCAGCCGGGCGGCGAGCCGCAGATGAGCGCGGTGACGGTCGAGATGAAGACCAGCTTCATGCGCCCGGGCCAGGGCCGGCTGGTGGCGGTCGGCCGCCGGCTGCACAAGACCGTGTCGCTCGCGTTCTGCGAGGCTTCGGTGCACGACGCGGCCGGGGTCCTGGTTGGACACGCCAGCGGCACGTTCAAGTACATCAAGGGCCTGCCGGTCGGCGGCCGGCGAATCCAGCGTCCCAATGCATCGGACTGAAGTGAAACCTCAGGCTTCGATTC
>Ga0307513_10002834_pt1 | contig 23768 bp, 27 predicted proteins | sample 15_EM_MG_FD_202174 | JGI IMG/M metagenome (GOLD analysis project Ga0307513, IMG submission 202174) | Populus trichocarpa ectomycorrhiza microbial communities from riparian zone in the Pacific Northwest, United States - 15_EM | ecosystem: Host-associated > Plants > Roots > Unclassified | place...
GTTTGGGGTCTTGGTAGGGGACCTCGTTACTAGCAGTAGAAGTCATAGGTAAGGCAGTCTGCCCACCTCCACTCATTGCGTAGAGAGCTCAAACGTTATTTGATATATCACAGCAACCACCCGGTCCCGCCATAGACGCCTCAACAAGCGCACCCTGGGGACGCACCAAGGACAAATACCCCGCCTCGAGCCGCTCGGTCCAGAGCGAGTTGAAATACCCTGACAATCCGGTTGCACTCCCCGAGGAATCAGTCCAACCTGACCCACGCGCATATCACGCACGATCTACAACCATCTGTCAAGTTCGGTACCGTAGTGTAGTCGTGTAGCCGCGAGATACAGACATCGTATACATGGATAATGCTGACCTCTCCGCCGTCTCTCGCCCTCAACGTGTCTCGTCCACAGACCCCTCTCCACTCTGCCCAATTTTCCCCAAGTCGACGGCAACATAGTACGAGAACGCCCTGATCTCTGGTCGCTTATTCGCATTCATGAGTGGGGAACTCGGGATTCGTGGCCCGAACCGGGGATCCATCTCCATCTCCTCCGTTTTCCCCGATATCCGTATCGTCCACTGTGTCGGCCCGATATGTGAACGTCATTATCATAAAACTAGAGGACATCCCGATCAGCGATTGACGCGCAAGGGGCGAATATCCTCATACCTCTGTGCCCCTTTTGGCTTCCTTCCCGATAACCACTTCCCCGCCAATATAGGTAGCGTTCGCCTTCTCTAGAACTCGCACAATTTTTACCTTCCCACCTCGGCCAGGTGCAGTCCTGCTCGAGGTGGATGCGTGTTTGCGGTCCTCAACCAAATCCGCGTACTTATCCTCAACCATACTTATCCTCGACCATATCGTCTTCGTCCTCGTTGTCATATTCCCAAGCCTCGGCGAACGTGACAACGCTGAATGTGAACGTTGGGTAGTGTGATCGCGGATGGCGGACGTCGCTACTCCGGTTGAGGAGCCGCACCGGACTCGTCTGTTGGAACAGTCGTAGCGGGGAGGGGAGACCGTAAAACGTTGAGCCGAATCTGTATGGGATCACGCATTGGATTCGTGAATGACAGGACGAACGGGTAGGTTCGTCCCCCGACCATGGCAGGATTATTCAGCGTTGAGTTCTTATCTTCTTCCCACATGGCACCCGGACTAATGGAATGTCCCGCCGTGTACGCCGTAGCAGTGGGGTTGACGAGGAATGTAAGTGAGATGCCCATGAGGGGGAGGTAACTCGTAGCGTCGGTCTTGATTTTGAACCGCATGGACCAGGGTTTCCTCCCGTGTTCTGTGAGGATGTGGCGGCACGTTGGGCATCGCTTATGTTTCTTCGAATGAAGGGGTATTCGTAGAGGTTTCGAATCACTGCGGAAAGAATATTAGGGAGTTCATACGCGATGAACCGTCACCCGAGCTGACCTGGCGGTTACCAAGGGTGTCCAACTATTCATCCATCTCCATTCCAGCATAGCGATCTCCTCTGGATTCTCGATTCGAAGGAGGTTATCCACGTTGACGCTATCACTCCCTGTCAATGAGGTGTCCATTCGACTCCAGTCTTCCGGCATCTTGTCGCGGTTTGGCTTGTCACGTATAAAGCGGTCACGAGAGAGGGGATTGCACTTACTGATGCCAGGAACATCCCGAGAGAGCACCTGAAGCGGCTGGGGTTATCGGGTTCAATAGAGTGGATGTGCTTGGCGGTGAGTAAGCGGTGTGGATTAGAGGACGAAGCAGGCGAGGCATGTAGGGGGGGTTCAAAGTGGTCTTGGCAACGTCGAGTTCCAATTTGCTTGGAGTGGAATCTTCGTGTTTCTAGAGCTGGTTTGAAGGTGTTTGGTTTCGTTAGATGGTAAGGCCGTCCCTCTATCACTCCTGTTACCGACGAACCGACATATCAGTGTCCGTTTGTCTCTTGGATACGACGCGAAGGCACTCACTCGAATATCAGAAAAAACTCTGGTCTGACGACAGTCTAGGGGCCTTTCGCACGAAGAAAGCTACGTCTTCCAACGTACAGTCGAAGGTATGCGGCTGTCAGGTCCGGGAACGAGGCATTGAGTGGGGTCCATGGTCCCTTCATGATCCGGTCAGATTTCCGTAGGGCGATTATGACACGATAGAGACGCACCTGCGACATATTTTCCATCCACCTGGGCGAAGCGAGGATAGCCAGTCGATTGTTGGTCGGCGGCGTGTGTCTGATGGATGCGAGCCTGGGTCATTCCGGTAGCGCTTCTCACGGCCGCTCACCATCGATCATGGCATCGCACGGCCAATAACCAACGAATAAGGCCAAGGGCACCCGAGACCGGCTCTCCGCACCTCCCGTACTGACACTCCCGCGAAGCCAATCCTCCACCACCTCCGTTCGAACCAACTTCCCCCCTTGTCATGGACCACGGCGGCGTCACCCAAAACCTCACAGCATTCAATTCTTGGAGACACACCCCGCCGGGGGAGCGGAATGGGTTGGCGTCGACTCCGTTACAGTCGCTCTTCCCTAATTCTCCTCCACCAATCCCAAAGGTGCCGCGTTACCCTCGACAGCACTCCACACTTCCCTGACACTCTCCGGCACCTCAACCTCAACCCCCTTTATCAACCGATCCTGGTCTTAGGTGATATACCAGGTGGCGTACAAATTTCATCCACAGTTCCGTGCCATATCCGTCCTAACGGGCATTTTCCCCAGGCAAACATTCGAGCGTATTTTAACCCGCAAGAAATCTTTTGCAGGAAGGATGACAATGACCAATCCTGGCGGCCAATTCCATAATCACTCCATGCAGGTCTCGCGCCGTCCAGATAAGCGCGAACAACGGCGTTCTTGAGGTACTGGTCGAGAATCGAGAAGATGGAATTGCCAAGATGTGCTCGATCACATCTTGCACCAGTCACCGACGGAATGTACTAAACTAGCTCCAGGTGCGTAGCCCACGCTCCGACGCCGCCAACCTGTGGTTTCGCTTAAACACCACCCCAGCACCCCCCGTCCGCTGATGGCTTCTCAAATCTGATCGCAGCAGTGCAGATAGTACGAAGCCTGAATCCCCTCCAAGTGGCGCCGGTTCCATCGATAGTCGCCAGGATACTCACGGTGGAAATCAGGTACACCGTGCCGTTCGGGATAACAAACGCGAAGTGAATGGAGGTAGAGTGACGAGAGAGTGGGCGTAGTATCCCGCTCAGTTGCAGCTGAACCGGGGGAGATACAGGGCGAGGCTTGGCGTCGAAACGTTGCATAAGGAGGTCAGGTCCTACCTTTCTTAAGATCCCGCCCGTCGTTGACACTCCCTGCAGACGGTAGCGAGGGACCGTGATGATTTGGTGTCCACCGATGTTTTACCAAGTCTCCCTTCGTTGGGAAGCGTGTAGGACACTCTTGCAGCCCAAAGGAGTGTCAGCATCCCCTTCGATCGTCTACACGGTGAACACCCCTGGGAGCCCGCCAGGCCCTCCGAGGTTCGCCGCGTTGCAGTGGAAAATTCTCAAGGCTGCAGGGCAATTCAAGCCCAGAAAGAATTCCGGAACTGAGGCAGCTGCCCCAACGAGCGTTGGAGGTCATGGGCCTTAGACCAGATCGTGATTGGGAAGAAGGTTAGGAGCGCTGGGACTGAGGGAACGGAAAAATCAAGATGCAGATCAACAACAAGCAGCAGGACACGAGTATGAGAATCGGATATGTATGAGTAGAAGTCCATAGGATGGACGACACGCGCAGAAGGTAGCACCGTGTACAGGAGCATACCGTTATTCACTTCCTCGTTGATCCACCGGAGGAGCTTTATATGGTCCTCCGCGTTCCCTGCAGCCCCGGGTCTCTCACAAACTTCGGCGCCTCGGCGCAGAGCATCAGACCTTTCCTTCTCAAATCGATGTTATCGAAGCCAAAGTCTAGCCTAGCCTACGACTTCGTCGCATAACCTAGGTAGCGTGAATCGTTGCCTGTATGTGGCCCGACTCGTTCAATGCGAGCGCGTGTATTGTCGGACCTGCCGGTCTTCATCGAAAAGCAGGTGGGCGAGGGGGCAACGAATCCAAATCAGGTGATTATCCCAGCTGAAATAGGATGCAATTCAGGGGACCGCCTCGAAATGGCGAATGACCCCCTCTCCCTCACCCTTGGGATGATATGTTCTGCCAAGCACGCAGATGGCGGACCGGAAATTGATCACGACCTAAGTAGATCAATCGCGGGGGATGCAACCTCCTCCGCGCCGTCGGGCTCGCATCTTGGCGGAATAGCCAAGCAAGGTCATCCTAACACCGCTTTCGGTAGCATGGAGGAGTGGAGACAGCTCGGGATCATTTGGGTAAAGATAGTCTCGGAGCGGATTCATTGCTTCGATACGTCACGGAAAGAACGTAGAATAGGTGTTTGTTCCGCCCAAGATCATTAGTGGTAAACAACTGTTCAATGCTGTCCTTGTCGGCACCTCGAGAGAAGAAGGCGACGACTGCAAGGAATGCTCAGGATCAGGCGTTGCACCCGCGCTGAACATCACATCCACAAGGCCACCCTGTCATGATCAATAAAATGTGAGAGTGTCTGGGGGTAGATTTGGCGAGGAGAGGGGTACATGCAATTTCGGATTTATATATATTACAGGACACTAGGGGGAACACCATACCAGTGCCCTGACACACCTGGGAGATTATCATATTTACGGGTACAAAGCAGGCGTCTCTCGGAGATGATCAGCGGCTTGTAGGGGAAATGGCTTGATCCTCCCTCCATCTTTCCCACCTTCACAAAGTCCTCCAACCCCTGTATGGCACGCTCCACGACACGATCGCAAACATCTGCGCAAAGCACCAAGCGGAAGCCCCGTGTACTGTACACCTTGTGGGACACTTCGAGACGCTGTTGGTACAACAAGAACGTCTGCAGCGAATAGCAATAAATGGGCATGATCGGATTATAGGGGGGATAAATAAACGGGATTTCAAGGTGGATGTCCTGATAGATGATGACGACATCGACTGGCACAGGAGATGTGACAGAAGACAGCACAGTCATGAGAAAATCGGATGCGGTCCCCTTTGCATCATCAATCGATTTCCCCGTGGTCTCAAGTGTTCGAAGTGACTTGTTCCGCGACAAATTGAAATCCCGAAGTAAGGCACGATTGTTTGCTACAAATTCCTCACTTGAGTTTATCCCCTTCTCTCTCTTTGAGAAACACCTCACCATATGAATCGGTTGGGTACAACCTCAGTGTTTCCAGGGTCTCTGCACATGCGTCCAGAAGGAGCCGCACACACTTGACCCCGAACAGGTCCATGCGACGAAATCGAAGTCCTCCAAAAAGGGCGATCATGTCCCTGATGAGGGTCACCCTTGTGAAACACGTGAGTGTCAACCACCCCCGCAATGGGGGCGTGGAGAGGGGGATGAGAGTCGTGTCTCCCGTGATCTCCTGTTCACCCTCGGAGCTGCAGGATTGAGGCTTGAGATCCTGGAGGTTCGGGAAAAGTCCAATGAAGTACAAGATCTGTTGGCAAGAGCCCCTGGGATCTCTGAGGGCAAGGAATTGAAGGGTCGGCGAGAAATGTCCGAAGCACCGTTGAATCCTCGGCATGAAACGGGACACCTCGAGATCATCTATTCCAAGTTCCCTGAGGTTCGTGAGTGCGGAAAGGCGGTGGAAGGTGCGCCTGCAGAGCCGCCCGGGAGTGACTCCTATCTTACTCCAATACGGCCACCGACGAATCCGGAGGCGTTTGACAAGCGAAAGCAGGCCAAGCCGGTATGATGTTTGGAACGACCTATACCCCATGTTACTGAAGTGGATGTTATCATCGATCGTGAGAGAGTGGTGGAGGTGGGGGGCAGTAGCGATATACCACGAGTAGCACGTCATGGAGCATGCGAGGAGGGTGGGAGTGTCGTAAGTGAAGTAGGAGATGATGACTTCAACGACGTCTTGTGGGATCCGGAGCCTTATGATTGAGGATGAATGTTCTGTAGATGCCCGTGCCCCTGGGGTACCTCCATAGAATAACAACTCGATTTTAGTTATTGCTCGGAACCAAAGTCGGCTGACGAGCGGCTTGCTCGCTATGGTGATGTTAACACAATGCAGTAACTATAGCGAGCGAGCGATGACTTGTGAGGCACCTGTTAAGGAGGACGTGGGTGTTTTCACCGCTGACATTGTGGTTATGGGCGAAGTGTGCTAAGGGGTGTTCTCTGGTCTTGGGACAGGATCGGGTTCACAGGGGAGATTTGATCGATTGATCATCGGTCCAATTCATTCGCCGACTCCAACACTCTCAGTAGGTTGGAATCCAGCCTCAAATTCAGAGGAGGGGGAGGGGGTGTCGTCTGGAGTTCAATGTACCACTGAGGTGGGAAAAAACAATTTCTTCGTCAATGGTGAGGTTACCGGTGGAAGCACCCTTGGTGCCCTCCTACTTGTGAGTCCGCGAAAATCATGTTCATGAAACCACGCAAATACTCAATTTGTCTCCTTCAGTGGCCGCGGTTGAACTCCAGATCAAATACCCTCAGGTTTTGACGAGGCGATGAACCTCACATCTGACGACAGCCAATATTTCCTTCGACCCGCTCCGCTCAACGGTCTCAACTCCGTTGCCTTCCATTACTCTGTGTATCTCTCCTTCCAGAGGTTCCTTGGATTAGATGGGAATCTCCAAGTCAGATACGATATCCCCATCAACTTCGTCGATGCGTGGAACCCCCTTTTCGTTCAGAACGATTTCATCAACCCGTTCACTGGAGAGATCGACCCGAGACATATGTACGGAAAGTCCAACTTCGATATCCTCTGGTGGGGTGGATTGGTCAACGGAGCTCTTGGGGCATTCATCGCGAGCTTGCTAATGCCCGGTGTACCACTGGTCAGTTATTTTCCCCCTCTCGTTGAGCATTCACCTTTTTGTTCGTAAACTGATGTGATTGCCCCCTGCAGCCCCACTACGGCGAAGAGCAAGGTTTCTACCTGTTCGACAACATCGCTGCCAGCTATCTTTTTGGGTAAGTTGCAGGGTCCGATCCGGATTTGCACGAGTGTTAATGTTTCGCTGGCCGTCAGGCTATGTCTTCCACCAAGGCTTGGCAGCGTCACGGATGTTACCATCTCGGTGCGGAAGCTCTTTTTGATCTCCGGATCGCCAAGGCTGCTCTCAGATGCTAAGGTAACTGGAACTCGCTGGACAACTTTGACCCCACGGCTGACCTTCGAAAACTCTTCAAGAAGTTCTTCGATTTACGTGCGGACTACTGATATCTAAACGATGGGTTCTCTCTCGTGCGGCACAGGAACTGGACTCACGATGATTATTTGCCTTTCTCGAACGGCCCTGCGACAGAGAGGGGTTTGTGGAGTGTCTCCAGAGGTGGCCTCCAACCCCTTCAAAACCCCACCCTCAACCCCAACGACACCGCCCGGTTTCTTGTACATGCATGAGAACAGCACGATAACTTGCGGTGGCGGCTGCGCGGACGAGTCCGGTATCGCTAGTCCCTATGAAGCTGACACGGTCGTCAAGAACCTGCTCTATCCTTTCGATAGATACACCCCGAGAACTCTGAACTGATCGTACTACTTTGACGATGAGGACCCGTACTTCGGATGTATCGAGCTTATCACCGTGCAACCCTATAACTTCAAGCTCTTTGTTCCCCCCCAAAACTGGCGTGCGCCAATCCCCGCTCGAATCGAGGTGACCTCCGACAGCTCCAACCCCAGCAGCATCGAGGTCCAGATCGAGTTTTAGGATTTGATGGACTGCGATGCATCTGGAAAAACCAACGCGAGACTATGCGAGATTAGCCATCACTATCCCAGCGCCTCCTGACCGCCTAGCTCATCCAGAACTGATTTCGGTGTTGGCCGTGAGTACCCTGAGTGCTGAACCATTCGTTCTCAATGATGGTAGGGGAAGAACATGGAAGACGGAGGGGTTAAAAAGCTCATGCAAACACATCAACCCCTCCAACACGGCCAACGCGACCCTCCCAACAACATCAATGACAATGGGTCCACTCTACATGTAAATCCCATCCAACAATCCCTTGTTCATGGGCTCCATGCAGATGTAGATGTTGAAGCCTTGAGGTCCGAAACGAAGGTGTGTGGAAAGAGACGATGTATGGTGATTTGCAGTCGTGACGATCTGTACTTCCGACGGAGTTAACTTCCAACAGGTCCGCATCGATCAACAAGCCACACCGGGGAAGAAACGGCGGTACCCCGGGCGACAACCTTCACGTACTGGTACATGGGCTGAAACAGAAGGGTAAAAGGTCATGGGGGGGCAGTTGGAAGTGAACGAGAAAAATGCAAGCCATCTTGGACATAGCTATCCCTGTGGGGGTACGTTCAACCACTTTGTCTCCCTTGACCGAGCCCCTAGATGCCCTTCAAATCCGCATTCCCCAGAAGTTTTCTGAAGCTCGCCAGCCCCTCCGAAAGCATGCTATGACACGTTTTTGACCCGAAGACGGTGAGCCATTCAAGATGACCAGCATAAGTTCTTGTCGTGACTGTGGGGTGTGGTAACGATTTCGATTCGAGCACAATCCTTTGAAAGACATTGGTGGCAGTTTCTTTTCCGGCCTGGTTGGAAGGACCACGAGGAGCCGGAGGCCATTGCCACGGAGAAATCTGGAATGGGACAAGTCTTATGATTCCCGTATGTCGGGATGGGCCATGACAGTGAAACCGTGGCCGAAGAGAGGTGAACATTTAGAGCCAACTCGGTCTGGAAGGAGGCAGTTAGCAATAGTCGAATAGAACCGGCTGAACGTACATCGAAGGCTTGAATGATCCTAATGGGGTCCAACCTCCAGGCGGCGATGATATGCTTGTAGTTCCCTGCGTGGGCAAGCCGGGAGAGTAAATTCTGTTCCCTCTTCTCGACAATCTTTCCCTGTATTTTTGCCACAGCCCTGCAATCAAGGATACAGTGAGCAAAGCATGTACAATGTGCATCACTAGTTGAACTCACGTTGTCAATTGCTACTCAATCGCCTCGCCCGGCTGAGTTCACCCAATCGTCTCCCGTCCCATCCTGCGATCAATGGCTGCGCATACATCCGCCCAAGCTAGCCAGAATTCGACATGGTCCAGTTCATTGATTGTAGTGTCTTGGCTACGTGTGAATTTGGGGTACCTCATCGCAGAAGAGGAACGTACCCTGATCATCACGAGGAGGATACTGATGCAACTAAAAACCACCTTGGCGGGTGTGATACATAAGGCCTCCTTCGCGAGATTTAAGCTTCGATAACCATAATCAACGACGAGATAATCCCATCCCTCCCCTTCGGTCGTTGCGGCCTAGCCTGCATGACCGAAAGAGAAAACAGTGTGGAACGTAAGTTGTAATTACAGGAATGAAAACGCGAAACTGCACTTATTCATGTTCAAAACTCTTCGAGCAACAGATATACACCCTGGCCTTCCTCCTAATTGCACTGCATCCGCCATACGCAACCTTGATGAAAGACCGGACTTTGACCCCCTCCAAAACAACAGGTTTTGTGCCGGACGCTGGACGCGGCGGTGTATAGGTAAGCGCGGTTCGCCGAGAGTTGAATTGTCGGTCAGCGCACGCGTGTAAGGGCAGGACTAGTTGGGGGTAGAAGTGCTCATCATACCGTTCAACCCGTCGCGGCTGGCAAGAAGTGACTAGTGATGATCCGATCGAAGGAGAGATGCCGAACGTTGAACGCCACAAGTCCGGTTCACCGCGGTCCCCCACATCCATGGCGAACTCCCCATACCCCGGAGGCAAACCGGCCCTCTTTCTCTTCGTCCTGGTTCTGGCCGCCTCTGTCGTCGAATCCCAGCTGACACAAGTAAGTCCCGCTTTACAGACCGGCCTTTGTACCCCCGATCTAACCCCAGTACGCCAGTACGTCCAAGCAACACTCAAATACCGACAGCCATACTTTCTCATGTATGTCTCAGAATCTTCGCCCACCACCGAGCCACGAGCTTTATACCTCACAGCTACGTGGCACACTCGTCATTTTCGATCGTCTTTCCGCTGCATGTTATGTATCTCCGTTTTGTTACGGGACGACCGCTCAAGTACTACCTGAATGGTCTATCGTTGGCCATCAAACGACAAATCGCTGGAGATCCAACAGGACCCGAAGATGCCAAATTTCCCTGGCCAAGGTTCGCAACCATGGTAGGACTGATGACCATCGGGATTACGCTCCCCGGCGTGCTCTGGTTTTCCGCTATCTCTCTCGCTCCGTGAGTCTAAACAGTGAAATCTGGAGGGCATACCGGGGGTCACTAATGTACTCTGCAGTCTCACAGATGTCGCAGCCATTTGGAACGCGAACGCCTTCTTTGCATACGTAATCACCGTGAAGATGTTCCAACTCCCATGGGAAGGGAAACCAATGTTTGCTGTGCTCCTAGCCACAGTTGGCGTAATGGCGGTCATTTATGGTGGCACCTCAATCCAAGAGGACGAAAGCGAGCAGCCTGAAGCTTTTGGAACGCCATCAACCGCAACAGCTCCTCTTTTGGGAGATCTCTTGACGCTCGTTGCCTCCGTCGGATACGGGCTGTACCAAGTCCTTTACAAAAAATACCTCACTCTCCCTTCGGGCTCGGAGCACGAAGAGTCAGCTCAGTCGTTGTATGCCCCAATTCCCAGGACGTCATTCGATAGCATCAGTGATGGAAACCCGCCCACCGATTATCCCGCTTCCGGAGACTCCCAACCAATATCTGATATGACAGTTCACCCCCTTCCGTTTGGCTTGCACCCTAATCTACTCACCTCGCTGGCTGGTATCCTTACTCTCCTTTTCCTTTGGATTCCCCTGCCGGTTCTCCACTATGTAGGCGGGGCCGAGCCATTTCACTGGCCCATGGACTGGTATGTTGTTCTGGTGATCTCAGGCATTGCACTGTCTGGCGTAATATCCATTGGAGGATCCATGGTAATTCTTTGGTTTTCCATCCGCACAACCGAGGCTTGATGGCACTTTCCGCACAGATCCTCTTGGGGGTATGGGGTCCCATCATCGCGTCGATCGGGAATCTCCTGACTGTCGTACTGATATTCGTGTCTGACGTGATGTTTGGGGCGGGCATGAAAGTGGTAACATTTTGGAACTTCATGGGATCTGTTGCAATCGTCGCGGCGTTTGGGGTTTTGGTAGGGGACCTCGTTACCAGCAGCAGAAGTCATAGGTAAGGTAGTCTGCCCACCTCCACTCATTGCGTAGAGAACTCAAACGTTGTTTGATATATCACAGCAACCACCCAGTCCCGCCATAGACGCCTCAACGAGCGCACCCTGAGGACGCACCAAGGACAAATACCCCTTTTCAAGCCGCTTGGGAGTTGATATACCCTGACAATCCGGTTGCACTCCCCGAGGAATCAGTCCAACCTGACCCACGCGCATATCACGCACGATCTACAACCATCTGTCGAGTTCGGTACTGTAGTGTAGTCTTGTAGCCGCGAGATACAGACATCGTATACATGGATAATGCTGACCTCTCCGCTATCTCTCGCCTCTCGCCCTCAACGTGTCTTGTCCACAGACCCCTCTTCCACTCTGCCCGATTTTCCCCAAGTCGACGGCGACACATTACAAGAACGCCCTGACCTCTGGTCGCTTATTCGCACTGATGAGTGGGGAATTCGGGGTTCGTGGCCCGAACCGGGGATCCATCTCCATCTCCGTTGTCCCGATATCCGTATCGTTCACTGTGTCGCCCCGATATGTGAACGTCATTATCATAAAACTAGAGGACATCCCGATCAGCGATTGACGCGCAAGGGGCGAATATCCTCATACCTTTGTGTCCCTTCCCGATAACCGCTTCCCTGCCGATATAGTGGTGTTCGCCTCCCTCTCAAAAACTCCCACAGTTTTTACCTTCCCACCTCGACCGGGGGCGGTCCTACTTGACGAGCCCAACCAAACCCATGTACTTGTCCTCAATCACATTGTCTTTACCGTCGTTGTCCCATTCCCAAGTCTCGGCGAACACAGCAACGCTGAACGTAGACATCGGTAGTGCGATTAGGAGCCGAAGGCCATTACCATGGAGAAATCTGGAATGGGACAAGCCTTATAGTTCCCTTCCTGTATGTTGGGATAGCCATGACAGTGAAATCGTGGCCGAAGAGAGGTGAACATTCAGAGTCAACTCAGTCTGGAAGGAGGCAGTTAGTAATAGTCAAATAGAACCAGCTAAACGTACATCGAAGGCTTGAATGATCCTAATGGGGTCCAACCTCCAGGTGGCGACGACATTCTTGTCGTTCCCCGCGTCGGCAAGCCGGGAGAGTAGATTCTGTTCCCTCTTCTCAACAATCCTTCCCTGTATTTTTTGCCACAGCCCTGCAATCAAGGATACAGTGAGCAAACCATGTACAATGTGCACCACTAGTTGAACTCACGTTGTCAATTGCCATTCAGTCACCTCGCCCGGCTGAGTTCATCCAATCGTCTCCCGTCCGTCCCGCGATAAATGGCTGCGCATACATCCGCCCAAGCTAGCCAGAGTTCGATGTGGCTCAGTTTATTGATCGTGGTGTCCTGGCTACGTGTGAATTTGGGGTGCCTCATCGCGGGAGAGGAGGAACGTACCCTGATCATTGCGAGGAGGATACTGATGGAACCAAATACTGCCTTGGCGGGTGCGATACATAAGGCCTCCTTCGCGAGATTTAAGCTTCGATAGGCATATTGAATGTCGAGAAAGCCCCATCCCTCCCCCTCGGTCGTTGCGACCTAGCCTGCATGGTCGGAAAAGAAAACAGCGTGGAACGTACGCTGCGGGGAAACCACGTCAACGCTGTAATTACAGGGATGAAAACGCGAGACTGCACCTATTCATGTTCAAAACTCTTCGAGCAACAGATATACGTCCTGGCCTTCCTCCTAACTACACTGCATCCACCATACGTGACCTTGATGAAAGACCGGACTTTGGCCCCCTCCCAACGACAGGTTTTGTGTTGGACACTGGACGCGGCGGTGTATGGGTAAGCGTGGTTCGCCGGGAGTTGGGTTGTCGGTCGGCGCACGCGTGTAAGGACAGGATCAGTTGGGGGCAGAAGTGCTCATCACACCGTTCAACCAGCCGCGGTTGGCAAGAAGTGACGATCTGATCGAAGGAGAGATGCCGAACGTTGAACGCCCCAAATCCGGTTCACCGCGGTCTCCCACATCCATGGCGAACTCCCCGTACTCCGGAGGCAAATCGGTTCTCTTTCTCTTTGCCCTGGTTCAGGCCACCTCTGTGGTCCAATCCCAGCTGACACAAGTAAGTTCCACTCGCTTTGTGTCCCCGATCTAATTCCGGCAACGCCAGCACGTCCAAGCAACGCTCAAGTACCGACAGCCATACTTTCTCATGTATGTTCCAGAATCTTTGCCTGCCACCCAGCCGTGGGCTTTAAACCCCACAGCTACGTGACACATTCGTCACTTTCAATCCTCTTCCCGCTGCATGTTATGTATCTCCGTATTGTCACAGGACGACCAGTCAAGCACTACTTGAACGGTCTATCATTGGCCATCAAACGACACATCGCTGGGAATCCAATGGGACCTGAGGATGCCAAATTCCCCTGGCCGAGGTTCATAACTATGGGAGGACTGATGTCCGTTGGGATTATGCTCCCCGGCTTGCTCTGGTTCTCTGCTATCTCTCTCGCTCCGTGAGTCTAAGCAGTGAAATCTGGAGGCCATACCCCGGGTCCTTAATGTATTCTGCAGTCTTACAGATGTCGCAGCCATTTTTAATGCGAACGCCTTCTTTGCGTACGTAATCTCCGTGAGGGTGTTCCGACTCCCATGGGAAGGGAAACCAATGTTTGCTGTGCTCCTAGCCACAGTTGGCGTAATGGCGGTCATTTATGGTGGCACCTCGATCCAAGAGGACGAAAGCGAGCAGCCTGAAGCTTTCGGAACGCCATCAACCGCAACAGCTCCTCTTCTGGGAGATCTCTTGACGCTCGTTGCCTCCGTTGGATACGGGCTGTACCAAGTCCTTTACAAAAAATACCTCACTCTCCCTTCGGGCTCGGAGCACGAAGAGTCAGCTCAGTCGTCGTATGCCCCAATTCCCAGGACGTCATTCGATAGCATCAGTGACGGCAACCCGCCCACCGATTATCCCGCTTCTGGAGACTCCCAACCAATATCCGATACAACAGTTCACCCCCTTCCGTTCGGCTTACACCCTAATCTACTCACCTCGCTGGCCGGTATCTTCACTCTCCTTTTCCTTTGGGTTCCCCTACCATTTATCTACTATGTAGGCGGTGCCGAGCCGTTTCACTGGCCCACGGACCGCCACGTCGTCCTGGTGATCTCAGGCATTGCACTATCTGGCGTAATATCCACCGGAGGAACTATGGTAACTCTTTGGCTTTCCGTCCGCATAACCAAGGCTTGATGGCACTTTCCGCACAGATCCTTTTGGGGGTATGGGGTCCCATCATCGCGTCGATCGGGAATCTCCTGACTGTCGTGCTGATATTCGTGTCTGATGTGTTGTTTGGGGCGGGAATGAAAGTGGTAACGTTTTGGAACTTCACGGGATCTGTTGCAATCGTCGCGGCGTTTGGGGTTTTGGTAGGGGACCTCGTTACTAGCAGTAGAAGTCATAGGTAAGGCGGCCTGCCCACCTCCACTTATTGCGTAGAGAACTCAAACGTTATTTGATATATCACAGCAACCACCCACTCCCGTCATAGACGCCTCGACGAACACACCCTGAGGGTGCATCAAGGATAAATACCCCGCCTCAAGCCGCTTGGGAGTTGAAATACCTTGACGGTCCGGTTGCACTCCCCGAGGAATCAATCCAACCTGACCCACGCGCATATCAGGCTCGATTTACAACCATTTGTCAAGTTTGGTACCGTAGTGTAGTCGTGTAGCCGCGAGATACAGACATCATATAGATGGATAATACTGTCCTCTCCGCAATCTCTCGCCCTTAACGTCTCTCGTCCACAGACCCCTCCCCACTCCTCTGCTCAATTTTCCCCAAGTCGACGGCGACATAGTACGAGAAGGTCCTGATTTCTGGTCGCTTATTCGCATTTATGAGTGAGGAATTCGGGGTTCGTCGCCCGAACTGGGGATCCATCTCCATCTCCTCTGTTGTCCCCGATATCCGTATCGTCCGCTGTGTCACCCCGGTATTTGAACGTCATTATCATGAAACTAGAGGACATCCCGATCAGCGATTGACGCGCAAGGGGCGAATATCCTCATACCTTTGTGCCCCTTCCCGATAACCGCTTCCCCGCAGATATAGGTAGTTTTCGCCTTCTTCTCTAAAACTCCGACAGTTTTTACATTCCCACCTCGGCTAGGTGCAGCCCTGCTCGAGGTACATGCGTGTCTGCGGTCCTCAACTAAATCCGCGTACTCATCCTCAACCATATCGTCTTCATCCTCGTTGTCAAGCCTCGGCGAACGCGGCAACGCTGAACGTGAACGTTGGTAGTGCGATCGCGAATGACGGACATCGCTTCTCCGGTTGAGAGCCGCACCGGACTCGTCCATTGGAACAATCGTGGTCGCAGTGGGGAGGGGGGATGGTAAAACGTTGGGCCGAGTTTGTATGGGGTAATACAGCGGATTCGTGAATGGTAAGACGGGCGAGTAGGTTCAGCGTCCTCCGACCATGGTGGGGTTGTTCAGCAATGAATTCTTCCCACATGGCACCCGGACTAATGGTATGTTTTTCCGTGTGCGACGCAGCAGCAGGGTTGTTGAGGGATGGAAGAGAGATGTCCATGACCGGGAGGTAACTCGTAACGCTGATCTTGATGTTGAACCGCACGGATTGGGGTTTCTGTCCGGGTTTGATATGGATGTGGCGACACGTCGGGCATCGCTTAGATTTCTTCGAGCGATGTGGTATCCGTGCGGGTTTCAGATCACTGTGGGAAGAAGATTAGTTACTGTATGCACGACGAACCGTCAATCGGGCTGACCTGACGAGTGCTGCAGTGCAGGAATCTCCTCCGGACTTTCGATCCTGAGAAGATTATCCATGCTAACTCTACCACCCCTGCCAACGAAACGCCATCCGACCCCGACACCCTGGCACCCTGCTGTGGCCTGGCTTACCACGTCCAGCCCGTCTACGGGGGAGGGGGTTGGACTTGTTGAAACTGGGAATACCCTGAGAGAGAACATCCGAAGCGGCTGCGGTTATCGGATTAGAGCGGGTCTGTTGGGCGGCGCGTAAGCGGTGTGGAGCAGAAGACGAGGCGGACGATGCACGTACGAAGGGTGTAAAGTGTTTTTTGAGACGTTCGAGTTCGGGGTTGTCCGGGGCGGAATCTTCGTACTTCTGGGGTTGCTCTGAGGGAGCTTTTGTTGTCAGATGGAAGCTACTATTTTCAGTGTACGGTCAAAGGCATGTGGTCGACAGATCCGGGAATGGGAATGTCGGCTGGGGAAGTAGTATGTAGTGTTGCCTGTGTGCGATTTAGTTTGTTCGATGTGAGCGTGTGCATAGTCGAACCTGCTACGGAGATCCGAGTCGGCTGATCGTCCCAGCCAAAAGAGGGTGCGATTCCGAGGACCGCCTTGAAATGGCGAATGAACTTCTCCTGGGAAGGGTTTATCCGATTCCCGCCCAATAACGCTTGCAGGCTGCAAATTGATCACGGGGCGAAACGACGTCGGGCTGGTTGCCTTGACGGACAGCCGAGCGAGGTCATCCAGACACTGTTTTTGATGGCGCAGAGGAGTGGAGACAGCCCGGGGTCCTCTGGACAAAGATAGCCCCGGAATGGTGCAACCAACGAGCTGGATTCATTGCTTCGATACGTCATGGAAAGAACGCAGAATAGGTGTTTGTTCCGCCCAGGATGGTGAGAAACGACCGTTCGATGTTGTTCTCATCGACACCTTGAGGGAAGAAGGCGACGACTACGAGCGCTCGGGATCAGGCCTGCAGGATCACGCATTTCACCCGTGCTGAGCGTCAAAGCCACGAGGCCAATCAATCACTATCGCACCACCATCTACGCCAGGACCCTTCTACGCCCATCCACCCAACACCGACACGGACAAAATGCGAGTTTCAATCTCCAAAACGAAGGACAAACTCAAGCAGCGACTAACAGGGAGAAAACGCAGGCCGGGGGGAACAGGGGCCAACCCCAGTGAGGAGAGGACTGACTCGACGACCTCGCTTCCTCAACCAGGGCCTCAGGTCGTGACGGATGAAAGTCGCGACCAAGAAGGGGATAGAGCTGACACAGCCGGAGAGCGAGCTTCTTTGACGGATCGACTCCCTCAGTCAGATGGGCCGGAATCTATGCCAGCGTATGGAAACGATAACGATCAAGAAGGGGGAGATGTAGACGTCGACGGAGGGGAAGCCAGCCAGAAGGATTCTCACCCACATCCGGCTGTCGAGGTTGTAGTGGGGGGTGTGCGCGGCGAGGAACTTGAGGGAGTCTGTCCATCCCCACCCACTCCTTCGATCTCGCGTGGCGTGGAACCCGACAGTACGTGAACATGGTTGGTTTGGTTGCTGCCTCTGATCGTTCCTTCTGACGATATAGGTACCTCCACGGTTCCCGATTGTGGTCCAGAGGTTGTTCGTCCCGACGAGACCCTTGAACCGAACGCCGCCGCGGACGAGAAGAAGTCGAGCTGCAAGTCTACTCCGTCTGCCACGGTCGAATTGCTCCGTGGGGTGAGAGACTCCATAGGTGGCTTCGGTCCGCTCAAATCTGTCGCGAAATCTCTCTGCTCTATTCTCGAAAATTGCGAGGTACGGCCTCCTCCCCGGTGCATTCGACTCGTAATCTTGACGGCCATTCTAGGGAACGGGAGTGAACGAGCAATTGATAGAATCATTGGCTCCCAGGGTCAGAATCCTTTCTGAATCGCTTTCCGCACCTATTCCTCCGGGCGACGTGAATGAGGAGGGGAGGGCCAACAAGCTAGAACGGTGAGGCCACATTCTCCAAGATCGAGAACCAGATCTAACGCACGGGGAGTTACCAGGAAATTGGAAGAAATCGGTCGAACGATGGACTCAATGCCAACCCAGAGGGATCTCGCACTTTTCCTCAAAAAACCCGAGAACACACAGAAGTTTAACAGTCTGGTGCAAGATATCCGCTATGCCATGATGGACTATCAGGTTCTCTCTCCCAAAATAGCTGCTCTCGTGGTAGCTAACATATACTCAGACTTCACTGCAACAAGACATCTACAAAGAGGGCTGTCAGAAGATCGTGAGTATCATTCTTTCACGGTTCCGCCCTTTGCAGTAACTTGCAAATAGGAAGATGCAGATCATCATCGTCTAGAAAAGATGCGTCACACCGCCGATGCCGGGTACCGTTCTGGGAACAGGCAGGGCTGCCTGAGGGGAACTAGGACGGACGTCCTTCTGCAACTCGAACGCTGGCTGGGGGACGAACAAGACCACCGGGTGTTCTGGCTGAACGGCCTTGCGGGGACCGGGAAGTCGACGATCGCCCAGACGTTTGCCGAGATCAGCTTTGCGGATGGAAAACTTGGCGCAAGTTTCTTCTGCTCAAGGGACTTCGAGGATAGAAGAAATCTTCAAGCAATCTTCCCAACTCTCGCTTTTCAACTTGCCTATCGATACCTCCCATTTCGAGAGCAGTTGATCCAGGTCTTGAGGGCCAATCCCGATGTTGGAAGGGAGTCCCTCTGTTCCCAAATTGAGAGGATTCTCGTTGGCCCATTGAGGGCCTCCCGGATTCGGACGCTAATCATCATTGATGCCCTTGACGAGTGCAGGGACGAGGAACCCGCCTCAGCAATCCTTTCTGTGCTCTCCCGCTACGTGGACGAGATCCCGGATGTCAAGTTCTTCATTACCGGTCGTCCAGAGCCCCGGATTCGCTCCGGGTTTCGCCTTGAGTTGCTCCGACCAATCACAGAAGTCCTCAGACTGCATCACGTCCGACGTTCCTCAGTGGATAGCGATATTGAACTGTTCTTCAGGATTCGGTTGGCTGACATCGCTAAGGCCCGGAGCGACTGCAATTTCACACAAGATTGGCCGAGTCCATCCGACATCAACACTCTCTGCAAAAAGGCAGCAGGTCTCTTCATCTACGCCTCAACCATTGTCAAACTTTTTACGTCTAGGAACCGCACACCCACTGAACACCTGGACCAAATCATCTCTCTATCACACAGTACTGCCCATGAAGGACGATCTGGGATTGACCTGCTCTACACCCAGGTTCTGGAGCAAGCAGTTGATGACATGGATGTGGATGCTGAGCAAGTCCACTCCCGTTTCAGGACTGTGGTTGGGGCTGTGTTGCTTGTCCTTAACCCTCTTTCAGCAAGGGGTCTCTCAGACCTCCTGGGGGTCCCCACCATCTCAACTACCATTTACTCCCTCCACTCCCTCCTCCTTGTTCCTGAGGACCCAGAAGACCCCATCCAAGCCTTCCACAAGTCATTTCCTGACTTCCTCACAGATCCACTCCGGTGTAAGGATAAACAATTTTATGTGGATCCCGCAGTCCACCATGTACAAATTTTACTCTCATGTCTTGACCTGATGAGGAAAAGGTTGAAGAAGAATATCTGCAAGCTGGACAATCACACTGTTCTTAGTGAGGTCAAAGATCTTTCTGCTCACTGTAGGGAATACATTGGAGAGGCCCTGAAATATGCATGTTGCTTCTGGACAAAGCACCTTCTGATGGTCCCTGGAAGTACCCCCTGTATCAAGGAAGTGGAGAAGGGAATCCACCAATTCTTCACAGCATATTTACCCCATTGGATTGAGGTCCTTGCACTGACAGAGGACCTTGAAAGTGGGGTTCATGCCATGAATGATGTTGAGAAATGGTGTGCATTGGTGAGCATTGTGTAGAACTGCTTGCACTGACCTATACTCATATCTATTTAGGCAGGAGTCACATGCCAGTGGACAACTGATAGCCAGAGGCTCATCCTAGAGCACTTTGACATGATCTGTGGCTCACCCTCATACATCTATGATTTTGCCCTCCCAATTTCCCCTTCTTCATCTTGGCTCCATCAATACTACAGTGCAGAGTTCTCACAGGAGATCAAGGTGGTGAAGGAGGTCTCAGCTGGATGGGGAACATGTTTTCGTGCAGTGTCATTAGATGATTGCTCAGATGCCTTCACATACTGGAAAGACACCATTGCAGTTGGCTTAAATTCTGGTTGCATCATCATTCTCAACACCATCACAGGCACTCAGATGACCACTCTTTCTGGGCACACTGATATAGTAAAATCTCTTGCCTTCTCACCAGATGGGACATTACTTGTATCTGGTAGTAGTGACAAGGTTGTCAAACTCTGGGATATGCAGACTGGTGGGGTTGTCAAGACCTTCCAGGGCCATGATTATGCAGTTTACTCTGTATATATCTCAGCAGACCACACCACAATTGCTTCAGGGTCTAGAGACAGGACAATTCATTTGTGGGATGTTCTGACAGGAGAGTGCTCTCACATCATAAAACAGAAGGAATCTGTGAACTATGTTTGCTTCTCTCCATTGGATCCTAAACACTTTGTGTCTGTATCTGGTGGCCAAATTTGGCAGTGGGACACCAGTTGTCAACAAATTACACCTGAATATAGTGGCACTTCCTTGGCTTTCTCCTTGGATGGTACCCAGTTTGTTGTGTGCAAACAGTCAGGTGTTGAGGTTCAAAACTCTGGTTCCAAAGAGATCGTGGCTAAATTCCATGTAACAAATGAACGCATTGAACACTGCTGTTTTTCCCCTGATAACAGGATTGTTGTACTGGCTGCTGGTGATACCATCTATGTTTGGGAAATCACCAGCTCAGACCCTCACCTCCTTCAGACAATTATTTCCCATACTGTGGAAATTGGCTCTCTGAAATTTTCCTCCCCCTCCTTCCTTATCTCAATATCTGAGAACTTAGTCAAGTTCTGGCAGATTGGCACTTCACCTATAAACCCAGCTCTAAATGATCCAAAGCATATATCCCTTGCTTCAGCTCCAATTGAGTCCATCACCCTACAGGCAAAAGATGGTATTGCAATCTCAAGCCATTTAGATGGGATGGTGAGGATCTGGGATATCCCAACAGGCCTCTGCAGGATATCCTTCCGAACCCCAGCCAAGGATTACTACTGCATTAATACTTGCTTGATTGATGGCAGGCTGATCTCTGTTTGGTGTACTGGTGAAAAGCTCTATATCTGGGATACTGAGAAAGGAGAACTCAGAACATTGCAGGAACCTGAGGAGGATATTATGGATCTTAGGATATCAGGGGATGGGTCTACAGTTTTTGGTCTATGTTGGACATCCATTTGTGCCTGGTCTATACAGACAGGAGAAATTGTGGGGGTAGTGATGGAGATAATGCCCCCACCAGATGCCCCCCTGGTTATTGATGGCCTAAAAGTCTGGAGTCAGTCTTCTCTATCTGGAAAAGTCATGGGATGGGACTTTGGAACCTTGGGATCATCTCCTGCTGAGCTATCAAACACATCCAGAAATGGACCTCACTTAGATTTTATTGGTGGTATCAGACCAGAGAGGCAATTGATACCTGGGGTACAGGACACAGCCACTGGAAAGGTGGTTTTCAAACTGCCTGAAAGACTTGCAAACTGTTCAGATGCACAGTGGGATGGTCAATATCTGGTTGTTGGCTATGACTCTGGAGAGGTGTTGATTCTGGAGTGCAATTATGTACCTTGTTAGGGATCCGTAGATGTATTCTATTCATTCCTGTAATTCTATATCTCCAATCCCTTTACCAGATAAACAAAGCACTCAGTTTGTATTATATAACTAACCACCAAGATATTACCTAAATTCATTTGGTCCTATTCTTCTCAGGTGCTTCAACTCCCCAAAGTTCTCAGGCTCTCAGGTATCTTCTATTATGTGGAGGTTAATGAGGATCCAATTAATGAAAATCAGACAGTCTAGTATAACTGGTGTTAGATGTCAGGGCCACTCTTCACCCTAAGCTCTACTGCGCCAAAGGTGGAGTCAACCGGAGAACAAATCAATCCGGAGACAAACCACAACCACAAACAGCTTTTAGTGGTCGCTTCTTCCGGTAGGTGTTCCTGCTGCACAATTGGGTTAACCAGATAGGACAATCACGAGCCCGAGAGTGGGATGTGAGCCTCAAACCGAGGGCTTATCACGAAGAGCAACGGTCTTGACTCTACTAGGGAGTGAAGGATAAACGTCGATTAAGTGATCGAACTGAGTGGAGGAGAGCAAGAGGGGGCTGGGGTTTCTTCCAAAGGAAAAAGACTCGCTTGTCCGTAACAGCGCAAGAGGGCTGAGAAGGGGAGAGGATTTCCTGGAATTGCAAAGCTAAGGAGACACCAGCCACAATCTATCTACCTATATAGGAAGAGTGGTCGTGACAGTGACAGATGTAACTGGAACGATGCGGGACCAGTGTGAGGGAGAGAAAGGAGAGAAAGAAGAGAAAGAATGAGTGTGTGGGAACTATCAAAACCAAAAAGGGTAACATGTACCAAAAATGGAAAGATAGTGGTTGGAGCGGATAAACGAGTGATCTGAGTGAAACAGGGGATAATGATCAATGATGCAGATGAATATGAAACGTGTAGGAGAAATGAATGTGAAGGGGCATCAAAGATGAGTCCAAAACGTGTTCAAGAAAGTCCAGAATGAGAGTCCAGGTCATGATGTCATAAATGCGTCATGATGATGCAATGGTGACGAAGGAATGAAGTCATTGGTGACGATAATGGAGTAGAATGATGTCATGGATGATGTGGGAGGTCTAGGCAGGAGTACCAGAGTGGGCGGCAAGATAAGACATGGGCGGTGATGAGCTCGGGCGAGCGGTGTTGCGAGACATGGGCGGTGATGGGGAATAGAGTGAACCCTTGATGATGGGAAGAAAGGTCGGACCGAAGGTAGCGTCCAGGGGATAGGTGGAGGGCATATAAGCAGGATGGATATGCAATCAATCCCCATCAAACCTTTCTACCATTTCACCATCCGCAGCAACACTTTACCTCATATGTCTATCCGCAATGCGGCCTCTGTTGATAACTCTGTTGGTTCTCGTGCCGTCTACGTCGCTCCCGACAACCGTGGAGAGATCACCCGTTGTGACAACCGTCGACACGGCAAGAGTCGGATCGATCCTTCAGCCGAATATCCCGGACCAATTGAAGCTAGTGTTTTGTTATTGTTTTCGGATGGTCTGAATGCTAACCTCTTTGAACAGATCATGCGTCGGATGCACGGCGAAGATGTCAACAACATCCTTGCCGAGTGTCACTATGATAATTGGTTGTGGGGTTTCGCAATCAGGACTGCCGAAACGTGGAGGACCAGCGACAGGGATACTTGGAGGGATCCCGTCCTAGCTTTATTGTTTAGGATGGGGTCTTTCGACTGGGAGGGAGAAGACAAGTTGATGAATCAAGCAAAGCAGGCTGTTCGCTTGGGGACTGCTACCAGTGTGAGGATCTGGAATAGGGTCATCGAGATCCAGGACCGGGTAGGTCCATCGAGTTTGGGATGATTGAATCCTAACTGATGAATCAACAGCGAGATGCTTTGGAGCGAGAGTGGCGTCAAAGTGTGACTGATGCCACTTCTGTCTTCAGTCATATCAATAAGGACTTGGGTGCCTTGGGTGGTCGAGTCGGTTTGGATGAACACAAGTTGCAGGAGTTCGAAGCGATGATCCGGAGCTTCGAAGGTGACTATTCTCGGATTCTCTTCAGGATCCATGC
>Ga0307513_10002835_pt1 | contig 23757 bp, 28 predicted proteins | sample 15_EM_MG_FD_202174 | JGI IMG/M metagenome (GOLD analysis project Ga0307513, IMG submission 202174) | Populus trichocarpa ectomycorrhiza microbial communities from riparian zone in the Pacific Northwest, United States - 15_EM | ecosystem: Host-associated > Plants > Roots > Unclassified | place...
GATCAACGAAGCTCCAGGGCGAACCCTCGCAGAAGCGACCGAAGGTGGAACAGTGAAGTACCAGAGGGAAGGACGTGTCTGGCGATGTGAGTCACCCATGATGCATGACTCGCCGTATTGGCTCGTTTGTCCGTGTCCTGGCGCTTCCGTCATGAGATTCTCAGGGGTGCGAGTCCGGAGTGTCAATCCTGTTCGACCACGATTCCCCGAAACGGTGGCGCAAGGGTAAAAGTGAGAAAGGTGAAAGGGTATCTGGTGCTCCTGTGTTATTTCGCCTAAGGATAGATTTCGACGATTCTGCGTCGATTTTGAAATCCAGAGGGTCTGACAGAAGGGCGAGAGAAAGAACCATCTAAAGGCGAAGGGGGAGTCAGGCCTCTGGAGGTGTGCGCAGCAAGAGCCCTCCACGGAACTAAAATCGCTTACAGTCCGCCTTCGTTATAGCCTCCTGTCATCCCCTACGGGGTTCGCAAAGTCTGGTCAAAGGAATTCAAAGACCACGACACGTCCTCCACCCGAATCAAGCGCATCTAAGTCGATCCTGACCGAGTTGAGAATGGCCGGTTGAGTGAGCACGGAATAAGCCAAGGCCACCAAGACCAGGAGGGGGCTTGCACAGAAACCGGAGGACGTCAAGAATCTCGAGAGGAAAGTTGCCGGTAGACCGGAAGGTCGCTCCTCGGGGAAGAAACTCGGTTCCGGAAGGATGTTGAACTTCCGGCTTCTTGAGTTGTTGACAGAGGTATTCCACCCTGCAGAACGCCAGAAACAGCCTCAGCCCCTTCCCCGAGGATTAAATTGATGGGCATTAGGTTATATATATCGCCGTCGTACATTAATCTGCCGTGATTTTCTGTGTTTATCATCGTGTCTGTACAAGCGGGTTTAAACAAACCCCTTAGCAACCTAGAAGGAGTCAAGTACAGGTGGGATCTGAGAAGTGGTAGGACCAAGGAAGGAGGTAGACAGGTCCAGGGTTTAGTTTACTTCCACACCGCCAGCTGCAGCACATGAGCAAACTTCATACACGAAAGCAATCTCATAAACTCACCGACACTCGCTATGTTCACACAAGCGCGTCTGTAGGCGGCGATAACATCCTGCACCAAGTCCCATTGGGGATCCCTCTCGTTGACTAAAGGGATCACCAAGGCTGTGTCGAGACGAGGGAACAGCCGGAGTAGCGTGAACGCAAGTATCGTCGCACCTTGCTCATCGTTCGGTATGAAGCATGGGCCGAAGACTATCTCGCAAATGGGACATCCGACGAAAGCGGAAAGGGGATCTTCAAGGGCGAAATCTGCCCTCCAGTCGTCGCCTTGAAGTACCTCGGTGATGATGGCCTCGGAATTGATATGGATACTTAATTCCGTCAGATTTTTGCAGTGTTTCGCGATGCATACGAGGCTCCTTATGGTGTTATTGGCCGGGTGGAAGCACGGGACCGGTCCGAGGCATAGGATTTCGAGCTTCGGCATCGCCTTGACAAGTTCCTCGAGGTTTTCGTCGGAAAGTTTGTACGGGCATCCGTCCAGGCTGCAGTGCACCATTACCTCCAACAGAGTCAACTGGTTGAGGGATAAAAGTGGGCAGATGGTGGCCATGTCGAGGTCGAAATCGCCCCAAGGCGCAATAGTGAGCCTCGTTAATGTCTGGTGCAAGCCCCTAGGTCGTAGAGCCGCGAGCATTCTTGGGAGGAACATTTCCGGCGTGGCAGCAGGAAACGTCAAGTCGAGCGAATTCATATTTCTGGATTGGATATGCGTGATGGACTGGAGGAAAGGAGAATCCGCGTTGGTTGCGTTTATTTCGAGTCTTCTGAGCGAGGGGAACGTTGACGTTGGAAGTGATATGTCGAGTTCTGCCGTGTCAATCCTGATGGCAAACGACTCCAGGTTTGGGAGCTGGGTGGCATGGATGAAGGCACCAGTGGGTAAAACAGAATCCATGCGGAAATGACGTATCCTGTCGGGGTTGCATTTAAGTAAGAGAGTGGAGGCTGCATCAACGATCCGAGGGTCATGGGTTACGGAATTGGATATATGAATATCAATGAGCGAATTGTATGCGGGAGCGAGAGCCTCGAGGGAAAAAACGACTTCGGAAGCGCTTGGGGACTCGTGGAGGGCATATGCGAGACGAAAAACAGTGAGGATAGGAGAGATGATTAGTGGAAGAGTTGGCTCAAGCTGTCCTTGGGGTGCGCCGATCCATTTGATGGTTAAGAGGTTGGGCAACATGCAACGACCGGAGAAATGCGTGCGCAATAGCTCCAAGGCTGCCCTGGAAGGCCAATTGCGACCGGAGACCGTGAAATAACGCATCCGTCGGGCGTATACAGAAAACCGCGCCCATTCCCCGTCCGAAGGCTGGCGGACGAAGTCCTGCACACGACGGCATTAGTTAAGTGCACCCAAACGGCTGCGTGATTGAAAAGCTTACGAAGGTTTCGTCTACGAAAACCCAGACGGACGGAGGTAAAGTCCGCAATAGTCTTGTAAGATCCCGCTGCCACTCCCCCCAAATGGTGTCTAAGACAGGAGAGGAGAAGGATTTGCAGCAGCATGCGAAACAAACAGCATCCCAACGGTCTTCGTACTCGATGCTGAATGCGATTAAACGGACGATCTCGTCCACCTCGAAGACGTGGTGCATGCCTGTTGGGGGCGGAGGAGAAAGGAGGGTGGTCGATAACTGCTCCCGGGCTCGGATCATGGTCACATCACCGACGACGGAGATCTTTCACGCTCTCCTCGCATGCGAACAACGTGCATTCCTCCCGGGCTTGGGCCATCCATGGAGAACGAGAGACACGTATCTCGAAACCGGCGTGTTCCTCCGTCTCAAAATAGGCGAGAATCCCCGTTTCGGCAAAACCAGACGTGGATCGAACTGGCATTGCTCCGTCCTTACAAAACCATACTTATCGCGTCTCTGAACGTCGCTCCCGCCAATACGACGGCACAACCGACCCCGATGCTCCGAGTGTCTAGTTAGGTATGAACTTACTGCTTCTCGCCAGTGAAACGGATCATTCTCTCCATGATGCATCGCTTCGGGACGCCTTACTCCAGGGATACGGTAGGCGGGATGGCCACGGCTGAATTCCGCGCGAGACCAGCGGCTAAGCGAGTTCCAGGTCACGTGACCTGCCGGGCCGCCGCTAGTACCACCGAAGTCCGACAGGGTTTCTAGCGATTTTTGGCTTCTGCGTTCGATTTTGTGGCATCCAGGTTGCTCAATATGTAATGACTGTAGTATTTTTCTATCTCGAGAGACCCCCAGGGTGCTTGAACGGTTCGGGAGTCGACTCCAGTTGACTCCGTCCGATCAAGCCGAGACGGCGCTTACATATCAACCCCACCTTCTCCCAACCCTCCTTCACGTGTGCATACATATCAATCGCCTGCTTCATTACCTGGCAAGACCCCCCACGCGTGTCTTGCATTACGGCCGCCTTCGAAACCTGAACAGCCGAGAACATGCCCCCCGATACCGAGTCCCACTCAGAGGCAGCCATGGCGTTGAGCACCAGTATCAAAGCCCTCATCACTACCAAGGACGCGTTAGAAATCATCCCCGTAAGGATGGTATTTGAATCCGTTATTGATATTTTGAGTCTCGTCAGGGTAAGAGTTCTTCGTTCCGTTCCCATTCTTGTCCTAATTTCTCGGTAACACGATCAGGACGAGATGATGGACGACCTTGCATTCGTGGAACTAGCCAAGTACTGTATCAGAGCGTGCCACGTGTTGAAGACTGCGACTGAAAAGAGGGGTGTGGGTAGCCTGAGTGGAGCAATGGGGAAGGCAATCGAGAGCTTGGAAAAGTATGTCGTTCCAGCGCATCCCTCCCTGCAGATTATAACGAGCAATACCAGAGCCATGCGTTACATCGAGTCCAAGGTTCGCGAATGTGCGCTCGACGCCAACTATTCGCAGGAGCGTCACCCCGATCCTATCCTATGGAAGATGGAGATTGAGGGGATTCTAGGAGTTCTCGATGTATGTGGTTGCCACTTCAGAGTACTACAGCTCCTGAACTGTCCCAGGCTGATCTGGAGCTGGATGATCCCCTCATGGCCGACGGAAATGAACAATGTGCACAGCACTCCGCCCATAAGAAACCCTCGACACGTGCTCTCACGGTGGTGCGTTACCTTCTACCCTAGTACTTGATTCCCCGTTGACCATCCGCCCCACGTAGACCACGTCAGCATTTTCTATTAGCAGGCACCTGGGAGTATCCTAACATGTATACATGACAGACGATCCAGTAGTGGCGACCTCCCGACACTGGCGGGACCACCCCCTGTCCTCGACCCTGAGCGAGCCTTGCAATGCTTGATCAGCGGTGCCATCCCCCAGGGTGAATTCCCCTCGCTGATCGAGATGGTCTTCTCGAACGATAAGACGACCAATATGGTCGGCTGTCTCCAAGGGAGCGACACCCAGACCTTAATTGATGCAATCTATAGGGTATGCTATATCCTTCCATCCACGTCCATCTACGAATAATGTATTATTTGACTTCAATTCTGACCTTACACATCTTGACAGGCCTTGGAGAGCCTCGATCTTGTGCCAGAGATCCGAAGAAGAGCTCTGAAGTCACTGTACAAGACGTGTGCTGGCCACGTATTACTTCCCAGATCATTACGGATCGAGCTATCCGGCGGTCTAACAGGAGTCCCGCTGTGTCGTGGCGGGTTTGGGGATGTGTGGAAGCGCGAATACCAGGGGATGGAGGTTGCGGTCAAGGTGCTGAAGACATACGCTGACAGTGACTTACAAAAGATTACTCGCGTGAGTCATCGGTGCCTCTTATCTCAATCCCAACGTACTCGTTGACATGCTGGCCACAACTCGTACAGAGGTTCTGCAAAGAGTTCGTGACGTGGAGAACTCTCCGTCATCAAAACGTCTTGCCGTTGCTAGGAGTGATAATGTCTGAGACTCAGTTTGCGATGGTGTCTGAGTGGATGCCAAACGGCAACATCAACCAGTATGTGAAGGCGCATCGGGACGAGAATCGGTTTGAACTTGTAAGTTTTGCGTTCAAGCTCCCATCATTCCCACTCCTGTTTAACGATCACACGATTCCGTAGCTGGGAGACGTTGCGAAGGGTTTGATTTACATGCATGAGCAAAGGATGGTCCATGGGGATCTCAAAGGGGTACGCTCTTGAGACTCAGGGTCACTCTTTATCTCCAACGGACTTTGTCTATCCAGGTTAATGTCCTAGTCGACCAAACGGGTCACGCCTGCCTGGCAGACTTTGGTTTACTTACGATCATATCGGAAGCCACGAACTCCACGACGTCCGCACAAGGAGGCACAGTCCGGTGGATGAGCCCGGAACTCCTCTTCCCGGAGAATTTCGGTCTCAAACACGGCCGCCCGACGAAATCCTCGGACTGTTACGCCCTTGGAATGACCATATATGAGGTGCTGAGTGGACAGGTTCCGTTTTTCCGCTGTTGGCATTTTGCGGCGGTTTCTGCGAAGGTTCTTCATGGTGACCACCCCGAATGGCCTCTAGGAGCAGAAAGGATGTGGTTCACGGATGATGTTCGGAGGGTCCTGGAACGTTGCTGGGAGCCTGAACCAGACGATCGTCCGGAGGTAGAAGATGTACTCCGGTGCTTGGAAGAGGGTTCAAGGTTTTGGACGCCGCTTTCTCGGATGGTGGCGGACCCACAGACAACGGATTCGCCCATACAGAACTCTGCTGACTCACGCGCAGAGGGGAGCACGGAGAGTGAAATATCCTCCCTGCCCCAGCCACCATCGCCCCCGCTGAAAGGTTCTGTGGTTGTCGAAACATCCATACCTATACTTCCTGATGCATCTACAGCTCTACTCTATGATGTTACAAACACGAGTAATCGCAACGAGTCGAAATCTGCATCAGTCCCGGATAGGGTGGGTTGGGCGTCACTTCTCAGTGATCTCCTGTATTAACTTGCTGCGAATTAGGCTCTGTCTGCCGAGGGTCTCTCCCAGGGGATCCTCAGGAGGCGTGTCACCCGCAGTCATCGGGAGGATTTACCACAACCAAAACTTAGCTTGGGTGGAAGGTCACAGGAAAGCAGGGGGTTTGTTGTGTCTGGAGCCACAAGCGCTCATGACGAACCGAATGCCAGCGTTGAGGCTTGGGAATCGTCCAATCCAGTCGGCGGAGGGATCATGGAAAAGGTTTTCATTTTTCCTGGTCCACAGAAGTATGTCCCTGAAACCCTCGCAGGTATTGTTGGGAGGTGCCGCAGCGAAGAAAAGGCCACAACGCCTCGGCGCTGTTAATATCTTTATTATTATTATTACCTATGTTCATGTCCGGACGATCATCAATGCGGCCGCCACGGTTGATCATTAATTTACAACAAGCCCTGTCGGGCGGACTTCGCCCCGGCGCCAACATGTACGCTACTTATCGTTTGAGTCGAGATAAATGACCCTGAAATGCGAAGGAGGATGGCAAACTGGGGGCCACGCGCCAAGACTCGTGTGCGCTTTCTACCCATGGCCAGCGAACCGGAAGTAATCGTACGTAACTGCCCTATGAGGCCTTGAAGCATCAAAATTCACCCTTTCAATTGGGCTTCGTGGCGAGAGGTGATAAGATTGAATGCTCAAACCCGAGGGGCCCATCCATTTGCGGGATAAGTGTCTCGGATGGAGAAACAAGTCCGCATCCGGGGTTTAATCTAACACCCGCAGGTGCGTATGACCGTCATCAACAAAACTAAACAATTCCTATGGACAGACTTCAGCGGCTCCTACGGTGCGACCGACAGAACTTCCACCCCACGGACATAGTGACCGCCCCGGACGGCCACATGGGCCCTCCTCCATCAGCAAACATCGCGATCACTTTTTTTACTTATTCGCACTTATTTTGTACTTATTTTTTCAGTGTTACTGGGTGACTATCCGTAACGCCAGGTAATATTATTTCCGATTTAGAAGGGTGCCACTACCCGAGCTCTATGCTCAATATCCATGTGTCGTCCGTAGGACCGTCAGCAATAGACGTAATCTCGGCAAGGGGGGTAGCATGGCCGCGCGGTGCTCTCCGAGCCCCTCTACCGTTCCTCATTCCATACTTGACATATGCTTGTATTCAGTAGTTGTCCCGACACTGAGGAGAACATCGATTGGTTCCCTTATCATAATGAGTGAGGGAAGAAGGGATGTATTTGGTGAGGTTGATACCAATGCGTTTCGCCGACGACATTGTGGGTCCAGGGTTGTACACGGAGCTTCAATTGTGTGGAGGCAAATGACAACGGAATGTACGCCTTAGTTCGCCGTCAGCCTAGCCTACCTATACCAGGGTCGTCCTAGCGTTGGGTTGGTGGTGAGAGCTCATAATTCAGACACGGGTCAAGGAGGATAGCGTTGGGACCACAGTAGGACCCCATCACAGGGCTCTTAAACAATGTTTTGTCGAATCACCGACGTAGTTATAAGATCCCAGATGAGGGGTTTGGAGACAAAATCAGTGACCCGGCGCAATGGTTGGGGTCCTGACAGTTCCCTTAAAAGGCAGTGGATATTCGTTTATTCGAGGATAAAAACCTACGGATAGTGGGTGACTATCCGTAAGACTAGAGATATCTCTAAACATCGTAGAAGGGTGCCAGTAGCCGAGATTCGCGTTGCCCGTGACCCGACATGACGGACGGGGTCCTGACAGTTCCCTTATAAGTCCTTTGATATTCATCTGGAGTCGTGTGTACACGGCGTAGCCTTACGGACAGTCACCCAGTCACCCACTTTCCAGCTTGCGAACACTTTTTTACTTATTGTATATTCATTACGGAAACCTTGTACTCAGATCTCTATGCTACAGTTTCGTAGGTATAGTAATCTACATGCTCGTCATGAATCTCATTCGCGGGACCATTTGGAGAATGGAACTTGTACTGGCCTCATGACTTTTCTGTGGTTTGTTTTGGGGACGGCCGAGGACGCAGTTGAGAGCAAGGTCATTTCAGCCAGGCGGGTGCATGCCGCCACACACGTCACCCATACCAATGAGCCCCAAGGCCACACCACAATACAATGCCGGCCACCGCCGGCTAGACCCTGCCGGTTGACAACACGGAAGCCCAACGTCGAACGCGCTACTCGGACTAATGCGGGAGGTTGTATTCTGGGAAGACATGCCCGGGCGGATTCTGGGGGGAGGAGCTGTTGCAGGGAGAGAGGTAGGGAGGTGTTTGTTTGTCAGTGACCACGAGAGCGAGGTATGCCAGAGCAAGCAAATGTGGGAGGGCAAGTGAAAGCGGCTCCCACACTTGCAACGCTTCCCTGACGGTGAACCGGATGTCGGGCGAGGCGAAGTGGCCGGGGTTGATGATCACGACCCACCGAGCCAATCGGAGGGCTGGGACAGCGGTCAACGCGCCTAGCTGGGTTCCGACTTTATCGGTTCGAACCTTGCTTGTTGCTTCGTGGAAGATCGCAGCGGCCTCGTGGAAATCGGCCCTTACGTTGGCGCCTTGTTGGACAGGGTTGCTGCCGTCTTTCAACCGGCCATCCATTGACATACTGAAGTTCGGGCTGAGAAGTACCTGTCCGCAGTGTGTGCAGCCTGCAGAGTTGGTACAAACAATCACTTTTAAATAATCACCTGGCAAACCACACAAGAATACAGCAAATAGATCGATAAAGTTAACGGTCGTGTTCTTTTTTCCCCTCGTTTGGATCGGTAGGACCCTCCCATAACCCGCCGTCCACCAAAAGTGGGGCACTTTTTAGAGGCCGTTGTTGAGCAAAGCGTTAGTTGTTCCGGAGGCTACCGAGAAAAATGATGAGCCTTGTAAGTTAAGATCCTGACAGATGGCGAGATCGATGGACTCACGGATATCGCTAAGGACGCCCTTGAGTGACTGGGACTTGATGGTAGAGTCAACAGTGGCGGGGGTCAAAGAAGAGTCGAGAGTAAGAAGGTAGGCAGCATAACCGGCGACATGGGGGGTAGCCATGGAAGTTCCGGAGATGGAGTTGGTTCCGCCATTATTCCAGGTTGAGATGACATCAGATCCTAACGGGACGAATGAGACAGTTTCGGGGATCTTGATATTAACCCTTCACGCACCAGGAGCCCAAATATCGACAACAGCACCGTAGTTAGAGTAGTCGGCCTTGGCATCAGCGATAGTGGAGGCACCGACGGTGATGACGGAGGGGGTGCTAGCAGGGGAGTAGCCGACAGCGTCGTCAAAAGAGTTACCGGCGGCAACGACAGTGGTTACACCGGATGAGACGAGGTTGGCGGCGGCAGTGTTAACGGAATCGGTGAGACCACCACCCAAGCTCATAGAAGCAACGGAAGGGTGGCCACTACTGCGAGCAGCATTAGCGACCCAGTCCATTCCGGAAATACTGTCGGGAGTGTGAACATCAGCTCAAACGCGACATTTCCTGATAGGGGTGGAGCGCACACGTCAGACCAAAGGCCAGATCTGTAAAACGTCCGGGTCAGCAAGATAGAGCTTGAAGTAACAGATAACACAGACCCACTGTCATCCAAGACCTTGACGGCAATAACCTTAGCGGCCTTAGCAACACCGCTGTAGGCTGCATTAGAAACTTGTTCTGGAAGTGCACCACACCGCAGTGGAACTCACTATGGGCCGGAGACAGCGGTGCCAGCACAATGAGTACCGTGACTATACGATGCGACGGTGAGATTGGAAAATTTCGAGAAGATAGAGGCGTGCATACCCGAAATCATCGACATCCTGCAAGTGGCAATTGGTTAACTGATCATCACATCAAAGAGTACCGCTTCGACGTACCGGATAACCACCTGATGGGAGCGAGATTCATGTATCAGTGGACGGTTGCTCAATCAACCGCTCTATCAGTGCGTACCGCTGGATGGGAAGAGATCAACTAGATTCCGGAGATATCGACGAACGATCGCTTACAAGGTAGTTCCCCATGAGGCGCGGCCTTGAGAAGTTCGACATTTAGATGATCTCAATTTCAACAAAAGCACGTTCCTCACCTCCAAAGGCCGGCTACAAAGTGGTGTGATAAGAACGTGCTCGAGGAGATAAAAAATACGGTGACTTACGTGGGAAGTAAGGATACCTTAAACGTCGCATGCTGGTGAGATTTGATCCCGAATTTCGTCAAAGGTACTCACCGGTATCTAAACATCGGGATATTCATGGGTTAGTCTTCTGTCCGCATGTCGATCATCAAGCGCACACACCAATGATGTAGACGTCAGAGTTCGCTCCGGCGGAATCATCGTAGTCGTAGCGGAAGGCGAGGGAAGTATTATCCTGGCTAGTAAGTTTGGTTTTGGAACTGATACGTCCGAGGCCCCAAGGAGCGTCGGTCCTGTAAAGCACCGAGAGTAAGAAATTATCAAATATTCGAACTAGGTCGGGAGAACTTACTGGGTGGTGACGGCCTGAGTGTGAGCGTACCCATCCTCTTCGATGGATGCGACATCGGGATTGGACCTTAAGAGTTCCAAGTCGTCATCGGTGAAGGTTCCGGCGAAGCCGTTGATGATGTCCCATTCATGCGTAACTTCGGACTGAGGGCTGATCTTTTTGGCAATGGAGGAAATACCAGCAACACGGTTGACGTCGTTCTTGAAGGTCACAATGTAACGTCCAGGAACAGCATCCCTGGTCTTCTTTACAGAGACGAGGGGGGAGGGGGCAGCAAGAGCTGGGAGAATGTAGAGGACGAGAGCGACGAATTTCCCAGGAAACATGACAGTGTAGAGCTGGAACTTTGGCTTCAACGAGTGAGCTGAGGATTCCTCATCGAAACCAACGCGGTATTTAAGCAGTTTTGTCCACCTCGGAAGTTTCATGGATGTAGCGTGCTGACGCGAATCCATTAGCCACAGATAGGGCGGGGATCATCGAACACATGGGGATCATCAAAAGAAGACTTATCCATGAGGTCCCCTCTGCAGACCTCCGAAGTGTAGAAGGGGAAGTAAGCGCGTGACGGGATAGAATTCTCTCGAGTTGTTGTATTGCGCACACCCTCAGCGCGAGGGTCCGGCCCGTGCGGATCCAGAGTTAGTTCGGCAAAGTAAAAGTTGGCGTAGACCGAATTTCACCGCAAGGGGAGTTCAGAGGGCCCATACGCTACCTCTCCCATTATCAAGCGACGCGTTCACGTGCTCGCATCTTAGAAGTATTTTCCACCATGAGGAGCCCCCAATTCGGTCCGCTGCCGGATTGAATGCGGACAAACGTTACGTGCGCATGCATTCCCCATGCGTCCATAACACCCCAGGGCGTAGGCAGGGAGTCCTACACTCCGTGGATGGAAACGCGACAGGACAACTGCACCCCGCCGGAGTCGAGAGGAACCTGGGAAAGACCAAGGTAGCGTTTTATCTAGACACCAGTTTTGACCTTGTGGTTTATTTAAGTCACCACCGTCCATCCGAAATCCCCTGGCCATATGCGGCAGCTACACAGACCGGGTAGCCGGTGTAAACAATCAGACGCTCTCGGTCGTTTGGCGACAGCCAAAGCGATGCACATCAACCTTCCGCGAAGGGGTTTGACAGATTCGGACCTGCGGCAAAGGCGATGTGAGACAATAAATTTTATTGTCGCAGGAAGGTGGGAGTAGTAGTCACCCTGTCAGCTATCTGTATTGATCACGACCGTCTCGTGGTCTTTGTGTCGCGCGTCAACCTTGATGTATTCCAAACGTTCTCGTGCACAACCCTGGGGGGCAGAGTGATAAGGCGAGGGTGAAGGTCTAGACTTGCGGGGAGACAATCGATAACAAGTGGTTTGTCAAGCTGAGATAGGTGTGGAAGTCGCCTCGCGCTCCGTCTCTGGGGAGAACTGTCACCCCGACGACATAGAAATCCGGGATGTTAGCCGCCACTCGGCTGGTTGCGAACGAGCGGGCGTTTTGGTGTTAACTGTCCTATTCGAATGGAGCGAAGATAGGAGTGGAAACCAGCTCTGTCGCATCGTACTGGGCGAATTCCGGAGTGAGGCCGGCGGAGGTGGCGGGGGGCAGAGAACTCATTTACGGAGCCCACATGGTCATCGTTGTCTGAGAGAAGGGATGAGTTGCGAGTGAGTTTTGAGGACGAGGGCGAATGAAGACGCTGGACGTCGCGTTAGCTCTGGCGTTGATTTATAGGTCATGTGTATTCCTTGAGGTTACATAGACGGAATCCACACATGACGGAGTGAAGGAGTTGAGTGCAGGTCGGTCGTCGGGCGATGCCGAACGTAACCCTCGATCTCGTCATCACCGTGGCGCCCAAGATCAGGGCTGGTTCACTAGGTTTAGGCCCGCAACGAGGGCCGATCTCCAAAATGTATAACCATCCGAGAACCGGAGAATATTTTCCCCTCGAGAACCTGGTGAGGATGTTTTGCCCACCAGATTCGCCGTTCCGGTCTTAGATTTCCTGACGACTTTGAGGACAACTACTTCCGTGAGTACATCGCGAGGCATTCGAAGGAGAACTCCCCCAACATTCCCAAGCTCGCGGACGCATGGGGGACCAACGAGTGCGAAGCTACTGTTAGTCCAGCCGAATCGCCATGGCGTGGATGTCTGCTCGGGGGGACGATACTATCCCGATCCCTGGTGACATGATCGGACCCCCGGTGTGTCTGGTGCCGAGATCGCGCAACGCCTGGGGCTCGCTGAGACGACAATACCCTCTAAGAGAAGATGGTCATCGGAGGATCAGCATGTTCTGAGGAACCCGAGCCGTCGGGGGGGGGGAGGTACAGATAAGGCGGATGCTGCCTGCCAGGGGTGGTCGTCATGGAAGTTCAAATGTCTATGAATTGTGACGTCGTCGCTTGCCGGTGTCCCTCTTCCTCGAGCTCCGAATTAGGTATTGGTGGTACTCGATGAATATATATGCTTCGGCTGTGTGCTAGGGGAGCAAACAACAGGCGACATGTGTAGGAAAAACAAGCGAATATGGGATCGTCAACAAACGTATCGTTCCGCTCCCGTATCGCAAGTCAAATCCCTCTCGTGTCCCACAACGCCGTCGCGCCGTTCAAGCAAGAAAGAATACCCTCTACGCCAGGTCGCGCGTTACGATTCTCCAACCAGCATAGCTCAATGATTTTCCACAACTCATCATTGAACCCAAGGCGTGCCGCCCCCTCCGGTTTCTCCGGTCGAGTCCCTCCCATGATCGCATTCATCACCAGAATATCCGACTCAATTTCAACGTAGGGGTGATGTCCGCATAGGACCTAAGGCATTACCAATTAACCGTTTAGATCCACGAACCGATTCGCGTGAACACCCACCTCGTAGATGACCATCCCGAGAGAGTAACAGTCAGACTGTCTTGTTGGTCTGTCACCCTCTGATTGCGGTATCCCGAACCGCTCCGGGCATAGAAGTTCAGGACTCATCCACCGGTATGTCCCCCCTGCAGTAAATGTCATCGCTGTGTCATTTGAGATCAACGACGCCTGGGATGCCTCAGCAGTAGCATGAGTTACGACACCGGTGGTAGTTGTGAGGCCGAAGTCAGCGATACAGGCTCGTCGATCCTCATTGATGAGAATGTTCGCCTTTGTATATCAGTAAGAGGTGTACAAATGTCTGATTCAAGAGGATACACACCCCTTTCAAACCTCCATGGACAATGCGGAGGTCATGCATGTGCTTCAAGCCGCTTGCAACATCAACCAACTAGACAATGAATCAGTTAGGCCCCCGTTATGGTTGAGTGCAACACGTACGAGCTCAATCCGGTTCACGTGTTGGTCCTTCTCAATGAACCTGTTGATGTTCCCGTTTCCCATCCATGCGGAAACCATCGCGAACCGCTGCTTACTGACTGTCACTCCAATCAGTGGCAGGACGTTTGGGTGCCGGAGGTGTTTCCAGGCAACCCCCTCTCGACAGAATCTCTGTAACATATTCATTCATATGAGTGCGACAACATAGACAGAAGGCTCACGCCGAGGATGACATCCAGGTCGCTTGTGGTGGATACACGCACAACCTTGATAGCTACCTGACGTCCTTCATGTATACCCTGCGATACATCGGCATACTCCCCACTTGCGACTTCCGTGGAGCCTTCGGAACAATCTGGGATGTGCATGGACTTTGGGACCACGCGGTGTCGGCTACATGTTTTGCGAAACTTATTGAACAATTTCAGTCGCTCCCGATCTGACATTGTCTCATCTGTGAGACGCTGCGGCTCGCGTTAGCCTTGGAAGGGAGGGGAAAAGGTGGAATAACCTACCTTATCCATTTCATTAACAAGACTCTCGATTTCCGGTCCCGGGACTTGTAGAAACTGGAATAGAGAGGTGATCCTTGGGAGAAATCCTCCGTGTCGCTGTCGCCCTGTTTCAATGTTCGGGAACTCGCGGTCAGTGCAGGGTTTCTGGTTTTTTGAATGATTCAATTACCTGAGTTGGCATTCTGGACCTCCTGGAGACCCAGTGTTGAAAATAGCTTGTGTATGGCGGAGACGTCCCATTGCTTCTTTCGGTTCTCACTCCAACAGGTCGTAATCATACCCCACACTCCATCCCGTAACCATTGATTCGCATTTTTATTCCTTGGACGTGGGGGTCGTTTCCCGGATTTAATGCGGGAAGCGATAGTGTCATAGTCGTGAATCCCACTATATGCCAACACTCCTGTGAGGACCTGAGTGTAATGGGTTGACTGTATCAGGTACCACTCTGCTTCCCAACAGAGAATCATACCGTGAAAGAAGTCATCACAAGGGAGTGAATGTCACTTTCTTTTGAGGCCAAATTAACGACATCGCCATCACCAAACCGTTCTGGGGCCATGCATCGGGCGGTTCCTAGCTTAAATCTAAACCGGTAGGGCCGGTAATCGGCGAATGCGCCTGTGATCCCGAAGTCTCCGAGGCACGCGTTGCCATCTGAAGTAATCAGAATGTTGCCCTGGACGTATGAAGCGTCAGTGCGCAGGTCAGTACACAGACTGTTTCGCACCACCTACCGGAGCGATACAACCATGTAAAATACCTTGGCCGTGAAGATATGAGAGGCCGTCGCAGACCTCTGCAAGCTGTTGCCGACGTGGTCAACACGTGTCCCTATCAATCCTGATGGATACATACCAGCATTAGCCTATTTGCATTCTGATTTTTTTCGGTGTACTGCATAATGTTTCCATCTGCCATCCATGGACTCATGATGCAAAGCGGAAACAGTGTTTCCGAAATCTCAATGACGGGTAGTACGTTCGGATGGGAAAGGTATTCGCGCCCCTTGACTTTATTATAAAGGATCTGGTGCGAAACGCGGTGAGTTTGACTTTGATCAAAAAAGGAATCGCGTACCTTTTTAATTTTCTCCAAGCTGGTCGTATTCCGTATCCGAATCGCCTTGATGCATACCTGGTCCCCGCGATAATTTTCCTTCCAAATATCCATAAATCCAAGGGGATCGTAGTCCGGTGATCCATCACACAGCTCAATGTTGGGGAAAATGTGTGATCCACGGAGGAGGGCGTGGACGTAAAGCCTGAACAATGGGCACCATATTGAAGAGCCACTGAAATTCATTTTCACAGCCTGGCCACCAGAGATTTCAGAGGGCGAGGAAAGTTTTGGTTACGAAGGCATACCTCACGAAACGTATCTGCCAATACTGTCGTATCCGTTGAGGACAGACCCGTCGGAGATGTCCCAGCCCTTGAAACCACTTCGGAGATCCTGTTCGCATAGCCCTTCTCCTTTTCCCACCAGAACAAGATCGGATTGGGGACAGATAGTGCACGCACGAAGTCTTCCCCCAATTTGGTCAGGATCTCGGGACCAAGTGAGGTGAAGTCAACTAAATCATTTATTTGTCAGCTCCCACCACTCGTGTTCATATAACTGGTGACTCACTCTCATGAACTTCTGGCCAATCCATGACTGCCTGACCAAGTGGGAAGATCGCGGCGATGGGAGGGAGGGAGTACTCTCGGCCTCGTGGAAACCACGCTGTTCCCTCGCTGCGGTCACGATAGTTGCCTGAATCGGACAGTACGCGCCTCCAATCGCGCGATCATCCCAATGACTGGATGCCTCCCCTAGAACTCTCAAGGCCCTTGTCTGACTTTCAACCCGTCATCTTCCCTCCGTCTGAGTTTTCGCTGCGAATACCAGAATCGATGGGGGAAGGGTGGTGTTTTCAGAAATGGTGACTTCTTATTCTTCTCGCTTGCGCACCACACATCGAGGTAGCCCGGGTGCTTTCCGGGGAAATGGTGGGGGGGGGGTGATAAGGAACGTCGGAATCCACCCAAACAATCGATGGATTGACCTGGTCATCCGTATGATCCTTACAAATGTCGGTAGCGAACGCCCCCTGGCGACCATCCGTGGCTGTACTCGGTGGAGATCGTGAGGTCTCTTCGGAACACACCAATGGTTCCCTTGGACGTCGGGGCGGGTGCGGGCCTGACTAACGGTCACGGGGGACGGAGAAACGGGGGATGCCAACTTCTATTTTTCTGTCGATCTGCTGGACTATTACACGGTGCTATGCCGGCTCTTCCGTCAGAAACAAGCAGAGTCAGGGGTCGTGTAATTGTTAACTTCGTCCTTTGGAGTACCGGGCCTCAGGAACGACAAGAATGCGTCAGTCTCAGTCGTTCCGGGAGGGACGTGGCTGGTGTCGGTGGCGGCGGTGGAAGGTGTGGAAACTGGCCCCGCCGCACCGTACTGGGCGAGTCCCGAAGCAGGGTCGGCGAGAGGAGAGGGAGCCTGTGGTGGTGCAGGAGCAGAGAACGGAACTGACGTGGTCATTGGCGGCTTAACAAAAAGGACAGGGTTGCGAATGTGAATGTGTTTTGAGGTTGGAGAAAAGGGACCTTCTCCCTTTGGCGCTGGCTTGTATGCCCCGAGTTCCTTGAAGTACAAGTCCTGAACGAAATCTACGCGGGGAAAAAGGTAAAACTGAGTTATGTGTATCGCGCCTGGGTGAGCTCTGGAGAAGAACAAACCATTTCGGCGGACGGAGGAGAATGTGAGGAGCCCGGCAGACCCGGAAGCAGTCCGCGTCTGAACAAGCGTTACTGCGGCGGTACGGGTGGCGGGAGCGGGAGTTAGTTTCACCGCGTCTAAATGAGCGAGTTCTGGAGCGAGGTCGTCGGTGAGAGTGGGAGAGGAGAGATGTGGTCATTGGAGGTCTAGTAGCAAGAAGAGGGTCGAGCTGCGAATGGGTTTTGGAGTTGGGGACGGGCAAACACAAAGGACATAGTCCCTTTGGCGCTGGCTCATAAGCGCTTAAACTTAAGCCTCAAGTTCCTTTACGTATGCCGTTTTCTGGACGAAATTTACACGAGACGAGAGATACATCCCGTCTAGGTAGATTTTAAGGAAAATCAGACCATCTCAGGGGATGGGAAGATGACAGGAACCTGGAGAACGCTTTCGCTCCCGACTCACGTTGCTATCTTTTTGGTTCACTTCGACCTTGTCTGCTTGTCTGGCACGTTCCAACTCTGAGCTACTTCGCGTTATTTCTCGGTAGACTCGTCTTCTGTCTGTCTGCCGATCCAGCCCGGCTAACCAGCGTGAACAGACTTCACATTCACTCCCGGGACCGTCAGGTCATTGGCCAGAATAGAGTCCCGCTCTTCCATCGCGACGACATCCTGGAGATTATCACAGCTAATAAACGAGAGCCGGGGCTGAGCCGGTATCGAGCGCGCAGGCCGACTGGGGATCGCTCACTCTTTCCCTTGGTCTTTAATCCAACGGCAGTAGTGAATTCGGGCGGGTCCGTTCAGGCTCAAAAATCTTCACAGTGCACGGTCGGGTCTGGGACTCACCCATTCCCGTTACGACGATACTGCGCGGTTCTGAGGTAGGATGTACTGGGATGTGAGTCACGTACATACACGGCCCTGTGTACAAACGGAATGACGCTGTTTTCCCCCCTGATCCATTTACTGAGTCGATATCACTAGGCCGAATCTTGCAACGACGGGACGGCAACCTGTGCATTCGCAAAGCTCTCCTATCCACCAAGGTCAAATGACGATTGAACTCTGAATCACGTAATGGGGGGTCCTAAAATGCATTCAGAAAGGTTGGATTGATCGGTTGCTGTGTGTTCACGACGGGAGACCGATCGATGCATCGATGACTCGATTCTCGAGTTAAGATTTGAGCCCGGTTGACGGTCACGGCCCGTCAGGTAAAGTTGGACATTGACTGCGGGAGGGATGGCGCAGTTCTGATGGCGTCAGATCATGCCTGTCACTGACGAACCTGCGAAAGCGTAGTCAATCCACCCTCAATCGGATGCAACTTGGCTAACTTCACAAGGAATGGGTGCAATGGTATGGCCACAATCGAATATTCGAGGACTTTCAAGGAAGGCGCAGGGACCCCAACCGCTTTGTGGGCAACTATTGGCACCCAAGTTCATGGGGCGTCTGGAAAGCCCAACGATGCACGATAAATCGGGGCTCCCTCCAAGAGCGCGCGTGAATTTTTGCGGAAGGGAGGTAATCGAAAGAAATAATACAAGGAACTGCGAGGCTCACAGCTCACAGACAGGGAACGCTGAGATGGTGGACTCGCGTCAGCTTGAATACGTGCCGGAGCGAAGCGAGGTAGAGCTTGTCACGATGACGATTTTGCTCTATTTTGCTCTAGATCCAGCTCCGTGATATCGGACTGCGGCGGGACTGTGCCCGCAGAGGCAGAAACCCCACCCAATGTTTCGACATTCGAGGTAAGTTCCATACTGCGTCGTCTGCGGTCACTACATGTGGATGATCGTGTGAGTTCCAAGTAAACCGGTGGCCGGGAACGTGGCTGTAGGTGCATGGCATATAACCCTGGGGTGTAAAGGTCTGGCATGTTTCTGTATCCTCACAGAAATCCACCTTCAACTCGCCCAATCCCGATGTCCAACCTACCCAGCTCCGATTCCCCGCAAGTCCAACTCATGTACGAATTGTTTAGAGGACTAGAGACGAAGGATCTGGGCCTCATGGCGAAGACCTTGCACAAGGACTGTCGCTACATCCCTTATCCGCGATCACTTGGTTTGCCAGAGCGATCCAGAGAGGAGTGGTTTGAACACCTCGAGCAGACTTTCCACCTCTGGACTGACCCCAAGGCAAGTTACATCGGTTACCACTCGAACACCCTTCGCTTTATCTAAATTCCTTCCGTAGTCGACCATCCATTCCGTCACAGAGGCTCCCGGGAAGGTCATCGTTCACGTTCGTGTTCCAAGTGCTCAGATCGACATCGCATCTTCTTAATTAACATGGCATCTACTCTATAGATGACCAGCAATGCGAAATGCACGTCCGGGGTCGAGTTTACCCGCGAATCAATCGACATCATACAGATCACCACCGACGATAACGGCAACCTGAAGATCAAGCAGGTCGAAGAGTTCACCGACTCCAAAGGTCACGCCGACACTCACCCGAACAGCATTGCCGGGAAACCCAAGTAGTAGCGTACCCCCTGTGCCTGATGATAACGAAACTATATGTGATGAATGTAAAACTTGTGCATACTTTCCCGCAAGAGTGGGGCGAGGGAATTTTAGACGGTGCAACAAACAGATGGATGCATTAACGGAGGGTCGAAATCACGGCCCAAGACCGGCCAGTTTCCAAAACTCAGTGCGCAACACGACGGAATGGAAGAGGCTCCAACTTACAACGTAGCACCCCAGGTAGCACGACCACCGAAGGCGGACGTGGAGGCGAGACGATCTGGTCGAGACGGTCAACATAGCTAGCCTCGGGATCATCCAGTAATTGGTACTGCCACTAGACCAGACCCCGAATGACTCGTGCGTCCCGTATACCGTACCCACATCAGCAAAACGACAGACCCGGCATCAATCGCGAGCTTAAAAATCGGCACGGCTCACAAATTGCATGGAGCACGCAGCCAAGGATGCTCACAGGGCCATGCTCACATCTTGATCCTTAGAAGTCGTCAACGTACTGGCACCGATATCTGGATACACGAATTATGCGTTGCACCGGAGAACATCGCACCGAAGCTTCTTGGGAAGTCCTGAGGAAGCGTATGTTCTGTATCGAAGCGGTTGTTTCGGGACGCTCCAAACTGTTCCGTGTGAGGGCACCAGGCATCTTACAGTGGTTTTCAGAGTCCCTGTCCCTAAGAAAGAAAGGCGGTGCGCCAGGATAGTGAGGATTTCCGAGACACTTCGTTCAACGGATTGTAAGGGCAACAAGACGGCGTTTTCTCTGAGGTTCATACCAACCTTGCGTCGTACCACGGAATGTGTGGCGTACAACCAAAAATACACGAGAGCTGTAGAGTGGGTACCCAAGTTCATGGGATACCCTCAGGCGTCTGCTCCCTCCAAGAGCGCGCGTGAATTTTTGCGGAAGGGAGGTAATCGAAAGGAATGATATAAGGCACTGTGAGGATTACAGCTCACAGACAGAGAATGCTGAGATGGCGGACTCGCGTCAGCTTGAGTACGTGCCGGAGCGAAGCGAGGTAGAGCTTGTCACGATGACGATTTTGCTCTATTTTGCTCTAGATCCAGCTCCGTGATATCGGACTGCGGCGGGACTGTGCCCGCAGAGGCAGAAACCCCACCCAATGTTTCGACGTTCGAGGTAAGTTCCAAACTGCGTACACTTCGTCGTCTGCGGTCACTACATACGGATGATCAAGTGAGTTCCGTGTAAACTAGTGGCCGGGAACGTGGCTGTAGATGCATGGCATATAACCCTGGGGTATAAAGGTCTTGCATGTCTCTGTATCCCCAGAGAAATCAACCTTCAACTCGCCTCATCCCGATGTCCAGCCTATCCAGCTCCGATTCCCCGCAAGTCCAACTCATGTACAAATTGTTTAGGGGATTCGAGACCAAGGACCTGGACCTCATCACAAATACCTTGCACAAGGACTACTGCTATATCCCTTATCCGCGGTCGCTTGGTTTGCCAGAGCAATCCAGAGAGGAGTGGCTTGAACACCTCGGGCAAACTTTCCACCTCTGGACTGACCTCAAGGCAAGTTACATCAGCTGTTATTCGAACACCCTTCGCTTTATCTAAGTTCATTCCGTAGTCGACCATCCATTCCGTCACAGAGGCTCCCGGGAAGGTCGTCATTCACGTTCGTGTTCCAAGTGCTCAGATCGACATCACATCTTCTTAATTAACATGGCATCTACTCTATAGATGACCAGCAATGCGAAATGCACGTCCGGGGTAGAGTTTACCCGCGAGTCAATCGACATCGCACAGATCACCACCGACGATGACGGCAACCTGAAGATCAAGCAGATCGAAGAGTTCACCGACTCCAAAGGTCACGCCGACACTCACCCGAACAGCACGGCCGGAAAAGCCAAGTAGTAGTGTGCCCCCTGTACCTGATGACAACGAAACTATATGTTATGAATGTAAAACTTGTGAATACTTTCCCGCAAGAATGGGGCGAGGGAATTTTAGACGGCGCGACAAACAGACGGATCCGTTAACAGAGGGTCGAAATCACGGCCCAAGACCAATCAGTTCCCAGAACTCATCGTGCACCACACGCTGGAATACAGTCAAACGAGTGTCTGGGACACTTCTATCCCTTTATTTTGTTCAGAATACACGTTCGTACAAAGTTTTTCCCTGAGTGCGAAATCAAATAATTGGATAAATAATCTCTTGGTATAATGTCTCCGCATTTAGAGACCATTGTTGAGGAGGAGGTTGACGGTACCGGAGGCTGGAAAAGATTCGTCGGCATTATTCAGACGCAAAGAATACGACACTTACGGATACCGCTGAGGACACCGCTGAGGGCCTTGGACTTGATGGTGGAGGCAACGGACGATGGGGTCAATGATGAGTCCAAGCCGAGCAAGTAGGCGGCGTAACCAGAAACATGGGGGGTAGCCATGGAGGTTCCAGAAATGGAGTTAGTTCCGCCGTTGTTCCAGGTGGAGATGACGTTAGAACCTATGGCGCAGGTGAGATGACTTTCAGAACTGCCGAATATCTTTACACACCAGGAGCCCAGACGTCGACAACGGAACCGAAGTTGGAGTAAGCAGCCTTGGCATCAGCGATGGTTGCGGCACCGACGGTGATGGCAGCGCCAACACGAGCCGGAGAGGTGCTTCCAGCGTCGACATTGCTGTTACCAGCGGCGACGACAGTGGTGACACCGGAGTTGATGAGGTTGGTGATGGCGGTATCGACGACCGAAGAAGCACCACCTCCCAAGCTCAACGAGGCAACAGCGGGGCCGCTGCCATGGTTTTTGGAAACCCAGTCAATTCCAGAGATGACATCGGCGTTGGTACCGGAGCCATCGTCCCCGAGAACCTTAACAGCGACAACGTGAGCGCTCTTGGCAACACCGCTGTACTAATCTCAGCATTACATAAGAAAGGAAGAAACGATTATACGCACTAAAGGCCAGAGACAGCGGTTCCGGCAGTGTGGGTTCCGTGACCGTGCCCGTCTTGGTCCTAATAATCGGATCAGTTGATCGCTCCCAGGGGAATGGACGTGGGCGATCACTCACAGGATAGCCACCTATTGTGATCCGCCAACCCGAGTTAGAAGTTTCCTGTCACCATGTTAAATAGACTCGTACCGCTGTTAATATATATTAGTGGAGATGTATCATGGTACATAAGACACTAGAACTTACAAAGTAGCACCCCAGGTAGCACGACCACCGAAGGCGGGCTGCAGAAGGCATGTGTAAGAGACCGGATCCGAAACGACGGATTTCACGTTGACTCACGTGGGTGATGAAAATGCCGGTATCTAGAAAGTCGTGTGAGTTGATTGGGGAATTCCAGCTGAATTCATTCCACGTACCGATGATGTAGACCGTAGAACCGCTTCCAGCAGTTGAGTCGTACTGGTATTGGAACGTGAGGGAGGTGGTATCCTGATTGGTAAGCTTGGTCTGAGAGCTGGTACGCCCGAGACCCCATGGGGCGTTGGACCTGAAGTGGGCGCATGGGTACTACCGAATGACCTGAGTGCTGGAGGTGCTTACTGGGTGACAGTGGCCTGGGTGTGGACGAGACCGTCTTGCTCGATGGAGAGAACATCGAGGTTTGACCTCAAAGCCTCGATCTCGGCCTCAGAGAAAGCACCAGCGAAGCCGTTGATGATGTCCCACTCGTGGGTGATATCCGCGCCACCGCCAGCCCGAGAGAGGGCACCCATGCTAGCCTGACGGTCAGCACCATCCTTGAGGGTGACGATGTATCGTCCAGCAATGGGTTCCTTGGCATTCTGCACCTTAACGAGGGGGGAAGGAGCAGAGAAAGCGGGGAGAACACAGAGAGCGAGGATGACGAGGTTCTTGTGGAACATGTCGACGATGCCGGGTGATGCAGACGAGGTGCTGAAGCTAGGAGGTGACTGAGCTGAGGAATTCGACTGGAATTCGAGCCCGTATTTATTGGATTCTCGAAAGCGTGCGAGCGTGAATAATTAGCGTAATATTGCGTATCCAGAGGTAACGGGTGGAGATGGGCTATGTGTCGTGTGGTGGCGCCGAACGACTAAATGGGTTTTCAATTGGCGCATGGAGGGCTTCAAGACCCAAGCGCAACCTTGTGGTTTCCATCAGGGTATATCCTGACGGGGAGGTTTACCGAGATAAGACACGAAACACGCTCAGCCATGCAGATTTTGTTCGTTACGTTGTTATTGGCTTCGTTGTAGCCCGAGAAACCGTCGTTTTTCGGTGAAGTAGACAGCCTTAGACAAAGGCGCACGCGTATAGGT